>Ga0153915_10000024_pt1 | contig 152637 bp, 136 predicted proteins | sample Opewatmetagenome_2_FD_107003 | JGI IMG/M metagenome (GOLD analysis project Ga0153915, IMG submission 107003) | Freshwater wetland microbial communities from Ohio, USA - Open water 3 Core 3 Depth 3 metaG | ecosystem: Environmental > Aquatic > Freshwater > Wetlands | place: USA: Ohio, Lake... | reverse complement strand
GGTATTTGCATCTTTTAGACGTGCTATTGTATTCAATAAATCATTTACATTTTTAACAAGTTTATCGTGCCTATTTACTTCATCAATACTCTCAAAATTAACTTTTGGAATAAACAATTCTTCCAAATAAGATCCCTTTATTTTCGGACTTATATACAAGACAAACCAATATAAGTTCGATTTAATATAGAAGATATTACTGTTTTTTGAAATTTTGACTGATTGCCACTCTTAAAATTGAGTGCGATAAAACGCAAAAAAAATAAATAATGTATCTATAGGACAGACCCGATAATAAATAACAAAAATATTAAATAGGTGTTAAAATGGAAAAAAAAGAAAAAATAGAACGACTCTCAAAATTAATGAGAGCGTTGGAAGGAACAAGCATTGAGGATGTTGGCGACTTGCTTTATCTACTTAACAAGTTTATTGCCCACGTTCAACTAATAAAAGAAACAGAAGAATACGAAAAATTATTTGTCACCTTTCTCGACAATTGATTCATTTGACTTTTATAATTCTTGTATTTTGACAAGATTCTTGTTTATGTCCTTTAATTCGTTAACCAATAAAGATGTGAAATTCAAATTTGGGAAGTTGGTTTCGAATGCTTTGGCAATCTTGTCTAACGATTCTTTTTCAGCTAATACTATCATACTGACCTCCGTTAGTGATTAATGAGGGAGGAGATACTCCCTTTTATAAGAACATTAGGAAAAAGCAACAACATGAAAAATTATTTCTTTCGTATTGGCGGAGTTTTAATAACTCGCTTAAGAACCTAGTTGAAAGATTTTAGTTCAACAGGGACGGGTTTCTTAAGGTCTGCTTTTAACTTAGGTGCTATATTTTTTTTCATTTCTCATTCCATTGGGTATATTCTTAAGTACATAAAATCTCCTTTAAGATTGACATTCTTCACAATTCTTGCGACAATCTTATTTTTTAATAAAACATTTAATAGAGCCTTAGAAGCTTTTTCACAAGCCGGACTTGTACCTGTGTCAATTGTAACATTTTTAGATGAAAAATCCATAGCGTGTGGAGTTGAACCGATAATTTTCCAGGATGCTTTAAGTAGACACTCTTCAATATTCTCTGCAAATACTCGCGATTCTTTATCGTCGGTCTCAAAATGCAATGCAAAAGAAAAACCTCTATTTGAATATAACTCTGCAAAGACAGAATCTGTCTGGAGTTTTCTTTGGGGAGGGCTTATAGTAATATTATTATTAATTGTTTCGGCTATTTGTCCACCTTTTTGGTTGATAGACGTAATGTTTGTGATTTTTGTTTTGGTGGGTTGCAAATATTTATCTGGCTGTTTCCCTGATTTTTTATTTTCCTGTTTTGTAGTGTCCGATAAAGATGATGGTTTTTTTAATTCAGATTTTAGAATGATGGGAGAGGATTCAATAGAATGATAAGTGTTCATAAAAAGAAAAATGGAAAGAACTGTGAAAAACACAAAGATTATAAGTACACCAATCCAATATTCGACCTTTTTGATGCGATTCTTGAATTTATTAAAGCTGACAATGCTCAACACGCACGCATCTAAATAAGTAATAACAATGGCAATACGTTTCTCAAGAAGACCGTTGGCTGCAAACAACGCAAGACCAAACAAAAAGGTTGCGCAAAGAATCCCAAAAACCAATTTTTTAGAATGACAGGCTGCTATATCTTTGGTTGTTTCTTGGGGTTTATTCTCGCTATTATATTTTTGTATTTCGCTAGTCATTTATAAGGTTATTATATGTTAATCTACCATTACAAACACGTAACATAGAGGAGAATCTTTCAGCGTCATGAATATATCTATTATTATACCGAAATTCAAATTCGTCAACATACTTGTCAAGATGTTTACTATCGACATGATGATATATGCTAACAATACCACGCTTCAACAAAGCCCAAAAAGAGTCTGTAAAATATTTTGTGTAAATGATATTTTGTATTAAAGAACATTATTAAATCTCTCCTCAAAAATAATGGAAAGATGTGATAAAGCAAGCGACCAGTTTTTAATTTGGCTGGTCTATTTCTTTTGATAAATCTCTATAAGCAAGAAAAAGCATTTTTCTTAAAGCATCATCATTGAATCTGTAAAATACTTTAACAAATCTTTTTGAAGTTTCGGAACGCTATTTCCTTCCCCCCGGCATAAAGCCGCGGTACGGCTGCGAAGCCTGAATTGAAAGAAAACATTCTTTATCAATACTATCCACAATTTTTTTAATTTCCTTAAAATCCTTTCTTCTTATAAGAACCATAAGAATAGAAACCCCTCCGCGTCCCCCTTCGCCGGGAATAAGGGTAACCCCGTACTGGTATTTTCTTAATTCATCGGCAATCTTATCCGTAAAGTGCTTGGAAATGATAATAACCTCGGCATAACCGATTGAGAATTTCTGTTCAAGCGTAATACCGAGTATATTCCCCAAACCGTATCCGGCGGCGTAGCCGAAAAGGTTTAATGTAACATCCATATGCTGAACTATGTAGCGCATTGCAAAAATCCATATTAAGACCTCGCAGAAACCTGCTGCGCCGGCATGAAATTTTTTCCCCTGAACGACAAGAAGGGTGCGGAACGTTCCTATTGTAACATCGCATACTCTTAAACACATTATTAAAAACGCGCCTGAAATTATTTCGAGCATATTTCCCTTTTTTTTACCACAAACATATTAAAATAATTTATATTTCGGACGTCAATTAAAAACAATGGCCATGTACGAAAAAGAAAGAGAAGCTCTTGTAGAAACACTTATCCGTAAAGGAATTAAGGATCAGGCAGTCTTAAAAGCTGTTTTAACCGTGGAAAGGCACTTATTTGTCCCCAACGCTATTGCTTCGCATGCATATAAAGATACTGCAATGCCTATCGGGTACGGACAGACAATTTCGCAGCCTTATACAGTTGCTTTTATGACTCAGGCCCTTAACCTTGCCCCCGGTTCAAAAATACTTGAAATAGGCACCGGCTCCGGGTATCAGGCGGCAATTCTTGTAAATATGGGTATGAAAGTATATACAATTGAAAGAAACGATAAAATTTACGCTACTACTCTTAAACTTTTTGAAAAAATGGGATTAAGAGTTGCAGCCCGGTGTTCCGACGGAACTATTGGATGGGACGAATTTGCCCCCTACGACGGCATAATTGTTACCGCTGGAGGCCCGGCTATTCCGAATAATCTTAAAAAACAGCTTGCTATAAATGGAAGAATGGTTATACCTGTAGGAGATAAAAGCGGGCAGACTTTGTATATACTCACCAAATATTCCGATACTGAATTTAACATTGCGGAAGAACCCAATTTCGCTTTTGTACCACTAATCGGCAGGGAAGGGTGGAAAGACGCGTAATTGTTATAACAGGCCCTACCTGTTCGGGCAAGACTTCGCTAAGCATCGGTCTTGCAAAAAAAATCGGTTCGGAAATAATATCTGCCGACAGCAGGCAGATTTACAAATATCTTAATATAGGCTCTGCTAAACCTTCGCATGAAGAACTTGCCGAAGTAAAACATTATCTTATCGATTGCCTTGAACCCGATGAAACATATAACGCATCCCGTTTTGAAAGCGATGCAATAAAAATTACGGGAGATATTTTTTCTAAAGGGAAAGTTCCTATTGTTGCCGGCGGCGCGGGCCTTTATATTAAAGCTCTTGTGGACGGCATTTTTAATTCTGCCGATACGGATGAAGAACTGCGCATAAACTATCTTGAAAAAAAGAAAAATCTCGGCAATGAATACCTGTATGAAGAGTTGAAGAAAGTAGATCCCGAAAGCGCGTCAAAAATGCTTCCGCAGAACTGGAAAAGAGTAATAAGGGCTCTTGAAGTTTTTCATCTTACCGGAAAACCGATATGGAAACATCAGGAAGCGTATAAAAGAGATGCGGAATATAATTTCATTCAATTCGGGTTGAACTGGAACAGGGAAGCGCTTTATTACCGTATTGAAAGGCGGGTTGATAAAATGATTGAAGAAGGGCTGGTTGAGGAAACAAAGAAAATACTTTCTTCCGGTTTCTCAAAAGAACTGAATTCATTGAACACAGTCGGGTACAAGGAAATAATATCTTATCTTGAAAATGAAATAACGCTCGAAAGAGCCGTTGAGCTGATTAAAAGAAATACAAGGCGCTTTGCCAAAAGGCAGATGACCTGGTTCAGAGGCGATAAAAGGATAAACTGGATTGATATAAATGATGAACGGGATTTATACGGCGCCGAAGAAATGATTATCCGGAATTGGAAAAGGACGGGATAAAATCCCGTCCTTTAATATTTATTTCAATAAATGTTTTTGCGGTTTGCCCGAATGGCCTATATAACTCTGATGATCGCTTATTTTAAACCTGCTTATTAAATTCTGCAGATTTTCGGTAAGCCTGTTAAGGTCTTCAGCGGCATGTGCAATCTGCTGAGTAACTGTGGCGGTTTCCTGAATAACGGTGGAAATGCCGTCAATGCTCTTGCTTATTTCTTCAGCGGCGGTCGATTGCTCTTCGCTTGCGGCGGCAACCTGATTGATTCCATCAACCGTAACGCTTACTTTCTCAATAATTTCTTTAAGCGAAGATCCGGCATTGTTTGCAAGTTCCCTTCCTTTTATAACTTCTTTAGTTCCGAGTTCAATTGAAGTAACCGCTTCGGTAGTGTCATTCTGAATTTTCTTGATCATAGCGGCAATTTCTTTTGTGGCTTTACCGGTTCTTTCGGCAAGTTTTCTTACTTCATCGGCGACAACTGCAAATCCGCGCCCCTGTTCGCCTGCGCGCGCTGCTTCAATAGCGGCGTTAAGGGCAAGCAGGTTTGTCTGGTCTGCAATATCATTAATAACCTGAATAATTTCACCGATCTGAGAACTGCTTTTGCCGAGTTCCCTGACAGTCGAGGCGGCTTTTTCAACAACTTCAGTAATTCTGTTCATTCCATTAATTGTTTCATCAACCGATTTGCCTCCGTCGTGCGCAATTTTACTTGCAATGCCGGCGTTATCAGCGGCGGAATTAGCATTCTTTGTTGTTTCGAGAATAGTCTTTGTCATTTCTTCAACCGCGCTTGCAACGTCATGCGCCTGCGAAGTCTGCTCTTGCGCGCCGCTTGCCATTTCTTCGGTGCTTGAAGAAATTTGAGTGCTTGCGCTTGCAGTCGCCGAAATTGCCTCGGCTACTTCAAGAAGCGCTGAAGCCATTGATTCTGCAAGTTTATTAATATTGTCTTTAAGAGCGTTAAAATCGCCTTTATATTCTTTAGTTATTCTTGCGGTAAGGTCTCCTTTGGAAATAACCGAAAGCACTTCGCCTGCGTCGTTAATGGGGGTAATAACGGCGTTAAGAGTGTTATTGAATCCTTCAATAATTTCTTTGTACCCGCCCGAAAAAATGGCAAGGTTTCCGCGCATTGAAAGTTTTCCGGCTGCAGCGGCTTCAGTAAGTTGTTTAGTCTCTGCAATCAGATCTCTTAATTTTTGCGAAATGCCGTTTAATGCCGGAACAATTTCGTCGCTTTCGGAACTCAATTTCAGCGTTACTGAAACGTCTCCGCCTGCAACTTTATGCATAGCTTCAGTTATATTCTGAAGCTGTTCTGCCATTGTGTCAAGGGTATCTCCCATAACGCCTATTTCATCCCGTTCCTGAATATTTACCCTCGCTTTAACATGCCCCATCTGAAGTTCCGATGCAAATTGCTTAACGGCAAGTATCGGTTTCGAAATTGTATTTGCAATAAATAATGAAAGCCCCGCAATAACCGCAAGAAGAATGATTATAAGGAAGAATAAAAGATTTTTAGCGGAGTTTGCAAGATTAAGGATTTGCTTTTCAGGAATTGTAAGTATTAAAGTCCATCCGGGGGATGATTCAATTGAATTAAAGAAAGCGTAAGCGTCGGAATCTGTTTTATTGTTATGGTACATTGCAAAGTTTGTGTTTTTTGCGGCAATTGCTTTGCCTACATTTTCCATTCCCGAAAAATCTTTGCTTGATGTATCGTTGACGCTCATCTTAAGTACAATATCCTTGTTCTTATGGAAAATAACCAGCCCTGTGCTGTTTACAATCCATGCATATCCTTCTTCGCCAATCTTTATGTTTTCAATTTTCTTAACTATTGTTTCGAGAAGTATTGAACCTCCCAGTACCCCCATTATCTGTCCGCTTTTATCTCTAATAGGAACAGCTGCAACAATAATATCTTTACCGGTGGTTTTCGATTTCACCGGATCGCTTACGGCAAATGCCGCTCCGTTGTTCATAATTGCTTTGAAATATGGCCTCTCGGCTATACTTTTTAGTTCTGTATCAACGGAATTCCAGTAATTTCCATTTTTATCTGAAATCAGGAGAAGTTCAAAACTTTTGGCGTGCGTAGAAAGTTGTGCTTTCATAAATTCTTTATTCTTGACCATATCGAGCCCCTGTCCTTCAACAGAAGCTGCAAGGCCTTCAAGTATGTTTACCTGCGACATTAACCACGAACTGATTTCATTTGAAATCGAAACAGAGATTACTCTGTTGTTGTCTTCACTCTCCTGAAGTATTTGCTTACTCAATTGAGAGTAGAGTAATAATCCGAATATTATCAGCAATATGGTTGTTGAAGTGCAGAAAAGAACCAGAATTTTCATTTTGATTGACTTGAATTTCAGGTTCAGCATTTTAATACTCCTTATAATTATAGAATTAGTCAAATAACATTTTATTTCTTTACCTACTGATAATCGCATTACGCGAACGAATATTTAGCGACTATATTCATAAATATTATGAATTTCTTCTTCCGGTATTATTAAAACTGAGAATAACGGACTCTGTATATTTAGATTTGAATATAATTCGTCGAAATATGAGAGAATATGGATGTTTAAAGGCTTATTTCAGGCCGGAATTAAGAAAGGCTTAAAATTTATATAGCATTGTTTTTACCGAAAATAATTGAAAAAATAGAACTATATTCTTAATTTTATAACTCAAATAAAATGTTAAGGAGTAAAATGGCCGGTAAAGAAGGTACAATAGTACAAGTAATTGGTCCGGTAGTAGATATCGATTTTGAAGAAGATCACTTGCCGAGTATTTATAATTCCGTTATTATTCCGCGAACAAACAGCGAAGGAAAATCAGAGAACCTTATAGTTGAAGTTCAACAGCACCTCGGTGAAAACAGAGTAAGAGCTGTTGCTATGGATTCGACCGACGGATTAATGAGGGGAATGAAAGCTATTGATACAGGCGAACCGATTTCTGTTCCTGTAGGGGCTGAGACCCTCGGCAGATTGATTAATGTTATCGGCGAAGGCATTGACGGACTCGGAGAAATAAAAACAAAGAAGAAATATGCTATACACCGTCACGCGCCTAAATTTGAAAACCTTACTACTAAACAGGAACTCTTTGAAACCGGCATTAAAGTTATTGACTTGATTGAGCCCTATTCAAAAGGGGGAAAGACCGGTTTATTCGGCGGCGCCGGAGTTGGAAAGACAGTTATTATTCAGGAATTAATACATAACATTGCAAAAGAGCATGGCGGTTATTCGGTATTTGCAGGCGTTGGCGAGCGTACCCGCGAAGGTAACGATCTCTGGCTCGAGATGAAAGAATCGGGCGTTCTTGCTAAAACTGCGCTTGTATTCGGACAGATGAATGAACCTCCCGGAGCCCGTTTAAGAGTAGGTTTAACAGGGTTGACTATTGCAGAATATTTCCGCGATGAAGAAGAAAGAGACGTTTTATTATTTATAGATAACATATTCCGTTTTACTCAGGCAGGTTCCGAAGTATCGGCTCTGTTGGGGCGTATGCCTTCTGCCGTAGGTTACCAGCCTAACCTTGCAACCGAAATGGGAGAATTACAGGAAAGAATTACTTCTACCGATAAAGGTTCTATTACATCTGTTCAGGCTATTTATGTTCCGGCGGATGACTTGACAGATCCGGCTCCGGCAACGGCATTCTCTCACTTGGACGCTACAACCGTTCTCAGCCGCCAGATTTCGGAACTCGGCATTTACCCGGCGGTTGATCCGCTCGATTCTACATCGAGAATTCTTGAACCGGGCATTGTTGGAGAAGAACATTATTCCGTTGCAAAGAAAGTAAAAGAAATTTTACAGCAGTACAAAGACCTTCAGGATATTATCAACATTCTCGGTATGGATGAACTTTCGGAAGAGGATAAACTTGTAGTTCGCCGCGCAAGAAGAATACAGAGATTCTTCAGCCAGCCGTTCTCGGTTGCCGAACAGTTTACGGGATTTCCAGGCAAGTATGTTAAACTTGAAGATACCATACGCGGTTTCAGGGAAATTATTGAAGGGAAACATGACGACCTTCCCGAATCGGCTTTTATGTTTGTAGGCACAATTGAAGAAGCAGTTGAAAAAGCTAAGAAGATGAAATAATGAAAGAACTGATATTAGAAATAATAACGCCTTCAAAATGCGCTTTTTCTGGAGAGATTGAATCTATTTCGGTTCCCGGTACAAAAGGAAATTTTCAGGTGCTCTTCAATCATGCTCCTATCTTAAGTTCTTTTGAAGTAGGTAAAATTAAACTAATAGATAAAAACAAGAAAGAAATTGAATTTGCAACTTCAGGCGGAACAATTGAAGTGCTTAAAAATAAAATTCTTCTTCTGGCGGAAAGCGTTGAAACAAAAGATGAAATAGATGTTAAACGCGCTCAGGCTGCGTTCGAAAGAGCAAAAGAACGCCTTTCTAACAGAAGTAAAGAAACCGATATTCCGCGCGCCGAAGGCGCTTTGGCGAGAGCCGCTAACAGGCTTAAAGTTGCAAAGCAATATAAAGCTTAACAAAAAAAAAATCTTTAATAATCGGCAGCCTTGACTGCCGATTTTTTTTGCCTTATTGAAATAATACAAAGGGGTAGAAATGAAAAAGGCTGTTCTATTTTTATTTGCACTATCGATATTCTCATCATATCTGTCCGCTCAGAATGAACCTTACAAAAATTCCAGACTCAGCATTGAGGAAAGAGTTAAAGACCTTCTTTCGAGAATGACCCTTGAAGAGAAGATTGCGCAGATGAGGAATATTTCCTTTTCAAGTTTTTTAACGGACGGGAAATTCGATGAAAAGAAGTTTGAAGCGAAAACAAATGGGGTTGCTTACGGCGGAATTGAAGGAATTATCTATTCGGCAAAGCAGTTATCCGAGTTTTCATACCAGATGCAGAAATATATTGCTGAAAAGACACGGCTCGGTATTCCGATGATTGTAACATCCGAAGCGCTGCACGGGGCAGTTCAGGATAATTCAACTATTTTTCCTCAGGCAATTGCGCAGGGAAGCGCATTCAACCCCGAGCTTGTAAACAAAATGGGAAAAATTATTTCGAGGGAATTGAAAACTCAGGGAGTTAAGCAGGTACTTTCCCCGGATCTTGATCTTGCGCGTGAATTAAGATGGGGAAGGGTAGAAGAAACTTACGGCGAGGATCCTTATCTTATTGGAAGAATGGGAGTAGCATTTGTTAAAGCCTTTCTCGAAAATGGAATACTATGCACTCTAAAACATTTCGCCGCTCACGGTTCGCCGCTCGGCGGATTAAATCTTGCCTCTGTTGCAACCGGGGAAAGGGAACTCAGATCGTTATATCTAAAACCTTTCGAGGAGGTTATCAAAGAAGCTCATCCCTGGTCGGTTATGAATGCATACAGTTCTTTTGATGGCATTCCTGCCGCTTCTAATAAAACTCTTCTAACCGGTATTCTAAGGGAGGAATGGGGTTTTAAAGGGTATGTTTATTCGGACTGGGGCTCTATTGATATGCTTTACAGTTTTCACATGACTGCAAAGGATGAAGCCGATGCCGCAATGCAGGCTGTTAAAGCCGGGCTCGATTATGAGGCTTCATCGGAATGCTATGCTAAACTGGACAGCCTTGTTAAAAATAAAATTCTTGATATTGAATATGTCGATAAGGCGGTATCGCATGTACTGAGCGCTAAATTTGCCGCGGGGCTGTTCGAAAATCCCTACCCTGACAGGGAAAATTTTGATAAATTTATGCACCAGCCCGATGCTGTTCAGCTTTCTAAGCAAATTGCTGAAGAATCGGTCATCCTTCTTAAGAATGAAAAAAATATTCTCCCGATTGGCCCGGAAATAAAAACAATTGCCATTGTCGGGCCTAATGCAGACCAGGTGCAGTTCGGCGATTACTCATGGACAAAAGATAATAAGTATGGCGTTACTCCATTACAGGGAATAAAAAATTTAATAGGAGATAAAGTCCAAATAAAATATGTAAAAGGATGTGATATCCATTCTACGAAAGCAGATTTTAGTGAAGCAATTAATAATACCAAAAATTCCGATTTAACAATCGTATTTGTTGGTTCAACAAGCGGCGCGCTTGCAAGAGAACATAAAAATTCCGTGTGCGGCGAAGGATATGACCTATCTGATCTTAAACTGCCGGGCATTCAGGAGGATTTAATTGAAGAACTCTATAAAACAGGCAAACCGATTGTAGTTGTTCTGGTTTCAGGCAAACCTTTCGCAATTCCCTGGATCAAAGAACATATTCCTGCAATTATTGTACAGTGGTACGGCGGTGAGCAGGCAGGCAATGTAATTGCCGATGTGCTGTTCGGAAAGGTCAATCCTTCAGGAAAACTTAATGTTTCATTCCCGCAAAGCGTTGGGCACCTGCCGGTATTCTATAATTACTATCCGACCGATAAAGGTTACTATAAAAATCCGGGTTCCCCTGAGAAGCCGGGGCAGGACTATGTTTTTTCGAAACCGGATGCGCTCTGGCCTTTCGGGTACGGTTTAAGCTATACCAGCTTTGAGTATAAGAATCTTGAAGTATCAACTGCAAAACTGAAAGCCGGTGAATCTGTAAATATAAAAGTTACCGTAACTAACACAGGCAAAACAGACGGCAAAGAAGTTGTTCAGTTGTATGTGCGGGATAAAGTAAGCAGCGTACTTACTCCGGTTAAAGAACTGAAACGTTTCGAAAAAATTTTTATTAAAGCAGGCGAAAGCAAAACTGTTGCTTTTGAACTTCCTATGGCGGAACTGGCGCTTTATAATACGGAAATGAAAAAAGTTGTTGAACCGGGGGAATTTGAACTCCAGATAGGAAGTTCATCAAAAAATATTCTGTTAAAAAAGGTTATTGAAGTTATAGAATAGTATCTGAAATATTTGCCGCCGGTTTGAACCGGCGGAGAAAAAAATAACTGAAAAGGTTGAAAATCATTTAATTCGCAGATATGAATTAAAAAAGCAGACGCTGGATTAATAAAAACAATTATCTGTCTCCCGGAGTAAGTACAAAAATTACTGCCGGAAAATTCGGAAACATTATATAAGATAATGAAATAAGCTGGAATATCATTTACCCGGTTGCAAATTAAAACCGGCATAGTGTAGTAAATCTTGCTGTCTGATATTTAAAATATCACTATAATTTTGTATTATATAATTATTCTTCCATAAAACTTACACTCGAATTTCTTTTTCACGCCTTTTATACCGAAATGAATAAAACCGCATGTAGTTTCTGAAATAAAAAACAAAAATAGGGGGGAGCAAAATGAAAATACATTTTAAAATAATTGTGATACTTTTCACGCTTATAACCGGCGCTGCATCGCCTCAGGTAAATTTCTATGTCAATAACATGACAGGAAATGACGCCAATGCAGGCTTAACTGTCAGCAGCCCCAAACAAACAATAATTTCTACTTTAAGCTTTATGAACACAGGTGACATAATGAACATTGCAGCCACCGGCATATATTATATAGAGCATCCTGTATTCACAAAAGATATTACAGTTAATGCTTACGAGGGAGGGGATGTGCTAATCGACCTGACAACCGGCGATATGACATTTAATGTCCCAGGCACAATCACCTTTACTGCTGTAACGGGGGGCAGGTTTTATTTTATCGGCTCGGCGACGACAGGTTTTTATTTCTTATCGGGAAATGTGCTTCTTTCAACTGCGCCCTATTATATCCAATACCCGTTTCTTATAAGAGGAGAATATTGTACAAGTATTGAAAGTGCGCCCGGCACAAATACAAAATACCAATTGGAGCAGAATTATCCCAATCCATTTAACCCGGCAACAAGAATAAAATATTCAATAGCCGCTGAAAATTTTGTAACGCTTAAAGTTTACAATATGCTTGGGGAAGAGATTGAAACTCTCATAAATGAGGAAAAATCCCCGGGTAATTATGAAGCGTTCTTTAATGGAAAAAGTTTGCCGAGCGGCGTATATATATATAGAATAACAGCAGGCAGTTTTACAAAGACTAAAAAGTTTGTTTTGATGAAGTGAACCGGGTGTAAGGAAAATGGACGGGCTTAAAGCCCGTCCTGCAGATTATAAAATTATTTTGCTTCTTTAAGTCTTTTGGCCACTTCATCCCAGTTAATTACATTCCAGAAAGCGGAGATATAATCAGGGCGGCGGTTTTGATAGTTGAGATAATAGGCGTGTTCCCAAACGTCAAGGCCGAGAATCGGAGTCCCTTTAACTTCGGCTAAATCCATAAGGGGGTTGTCCTGATTCGGAGTAGATGAAACTGCAAGTTTACCGTTCGAAACTGTAAGCCACGCCCATCCCGAACCGAATCGGGTTGCGGCTGCGGCTGAAAATTTCTCCTTGAATGTATCAAATGAACCAAATTCAGAGTTAATAGCTGAAAGAAGTTCTCCCGAAGGGGTTCCTCCTTTGCCGGGAGCCATAATATTCCAGAATAAGGTGTGGTTAAAATGCCCGCCGCCGTTATTGCGTACAGCCGCAGGGTACTTTGAAATATTCTTTAATAAATCTTCGAGGGAAAGTTTTTCCATTTCAGTTCCTTCGACAGCTTTATTTAAATTTGCCACGTAGGCGGCATGGTGTTTGCCATGGTGAATTTCCATAGTGCGCGCATCAATATGAGGTTCAAGCGCATCAAATTTATATGACAGTGGGGGCAGCTCAAATTTAGACATAATCGGTTCACTCCTGTTTATTGTTTTTAAATTACCTGCAATCGAATTAAACTTAGTCGCGCCGGCAATAGTTAAAATGCCTGCGGAATATAAAAAGTTCCTTCTTTTCAATTTTTTATTCCTTTTAATTAATTACAACGAACTAATTACGGCAGCCGCACTTGTTAACGGCGTTTGGATTATTGAATACAAAACCGCCGCAGCATCCTTCTTCATTGTAATCAATCGAACAGCCCTCTAAAAGCGGAGCGCTGTTAGAATCGATTAGTAATTTAAGTTCGGAGAGGGTAATAATAATATCGGAGTCTTTCGGGTGGGAATCGAAACCAAGCGGGTATGAAATTCCCGAATGCTTATTGCCTTCAACGGAAATTCTAAGAAAATAATTTTCTCCTATTCCGTTGTCAGCCATAATTTTCAGGAACTGTTCAATAGCTTTGCCGCTTATGTTTATATTAATACTGTTGTTTCCGTCCATAAAGAAGAACTTTCAGCTAATTTTGTATTGTTTCTGCTGCCTTTTCTTCTTTAACACCGGATTCAAAAGAAAAATTCACTTTCCAAGTGGAATTATTCAAACGTATAAGTTCGTTTTGTTTTTCGAGTGTTTCGGCAAACTGAAGAGCTATCTTTTCAGCAGGGCCGTATTTCACTTTAATGTCTTTTTTCTTAAAGTAGCTCATAACGGCATATTGAATGTCCCGCAGGAACAGGTTCGATTTATAATAAACCGGATATTTCTCTCTCATAAAAGTAAAGAATATCATTTTATTGTTCTGAAGCTCGGTAAGCTTTTCCATTTCAGCTCCTTTTTTCAAATATTATTTTCTATTGTGTAAAAATATCTATAACTATCGATAAAAAAAAAGCTCTTCCAAAAAGAATGAAAGAGCCTGAATAATTCAAAATTTATTTTAAAAACCGAGCAGGGTAACGCAATTCTTTGCAAGTTCAACAATAGGTGAGAAATAAACGCCGAATACAAGAACAGGAACTGCAAGAAGAAGAACAAGAAGCTTCACATTCCATGCAGGGTTAACTTCAACAGGTTGAATTTTTACTTTAACAAGATACATGTGCTTTAATACTCTTGCATAATAATAGAGCGAAAGCACAGAATTTAATACTGCTATAACTGCCACAACAAACATTTTTGCATCTATAAGAGCGGTAAAGATATAAAGTTTTCCAATGAATCCGGCTGTAGGGGGAAGGCCTGCAAGCGATACAAGAAACAGCGCAAGGCATAATGCAAGGAAAGGAGAGGAGTAGCCGAGCCCGTCGTAATCATCAATTTCTTCAGTGCCGAGTTTATTTGCAATAAGCATAACTATAAGGAATGCCCCGAGGTTCATAAGCATATATACAAAAAAGTAAATAAGCACGGCAATCAATCCCTGATTGGAAAATACAACAACGCCGAGCAGCAAATAACCTGCATGGGCTATGCTTGAATAAGCAAGCATTCTTTTAAGATTATTCTGCCATAATGCCGAGAAGTTTCCAAGAGTCATTGTAAGAACCGACAGAATTACAAGAATAAGATTCCAGTCAAAAATCTGATTCATCAGCCAGTAGCCGTTATCGAGGGTGGAAGAGGCGAAAACTGTCTTAAGGAATCTGATTAAAATTGCAAAACCGGCGGCTTTGCTTGCAACTGAAAGGAACGCCGTTATTGTTATTGGCGCGCCTTCGTAAACATCGGGAGTCCAGAAATGGAACGGCGCGGCTGAAATTTTGAATCCCATACCCGCTATAATAAGAATCAGCGCAAAAGATAATGTAAGTACATTAACCTGAGGGCCGAGTATAAGAGAATTTATAACATATAGATTTGTCGAGCCTGTAAGTCCGTAAATAAGGGAAATTCCGAAAAGCATTAAACCTGACGAAACCGATCCGTAAATAAGATATTTCAACGATGCTTCGGTATTGCGGTCGCGCAGTTTTGTGAATCCCGAAAGAACGTATGAAGATAATGAAAGAAGTTCCATTGAAAGATAGATAAGGATAAAATCGGAAGCTGAAACCATAAGGAACATCCCGAGTATCATCCCGAAAATCAAAACATAGTATTCGCCAAGCCGTGCGGATGTTTTCTTAATTTCATCGGAAAGGGTGGAGAATAAAACAATAAAAACCGCAGAAATAAGTATGAGAAGTTTGAAGAATGTACCGAAAGAATCGACAGTAACCATTCCAAATGTTTTGAAAGAAGATTTAGTTGAAAAACCAAAACCGTTAATTCCAAACTGCTCAATTACAAAATATCCTGCCGCAAAGAGGCCTATAAGGGCAAGATATGGAATTAACTTCTTGTCTTTATGAAAGATAAGATCGAAAATAAGTACGATTATCAAGCCGGCCGAAACAGCTATTTCCGGTTTAAGCAGCTTTAACGATTCTATAATATTTGATACATCCATTTTCTAATTCTGCTTTTTTATATTAACTAAAATATGACTTTTGCAAATCCGTTATTTACAAGGTTAACGAGAGTGTTAACCGAAGTAGTCATAATATTCAACATTCCCGAAGGGTAAACGCCGAGGAAAATAATAATTGCCGATAAAGGAACGAACATAAGATACTCGCGCGTGTCGAGATCTTTAAGCGAAGCCCATTTTTCGTTTAGCTTGCCAAGGAAAATTCTCTGCAGCGTCCAGAGCATATAGCCTGCTCCAAGCAGGATGCCGAGTGAAGAAGCAATGCTTATTATCCTGATTCCGCTTACGCTGAATGAACCTAAAAATACAAGCGCTTCGGAAACGAACCCGCTCATGCTGGGCAAACCTATTGCCGCAAAAAATGCAACCGTAACAAATCCTGTATAAACCGGCATTTGAACTCCGAGTCCGCCGAAATCATCAAGCCCTCTTGTATGAGTTCTGTCATAAATAACTCCTACAATAAGAAAGAGCATTGCGGTAATTGTTCCGTGGTTGAACATCTGGAACACCGCCCCGCTTATGCCTGCTGTTGTTAATGAAGCCATTCCGAGCAGAACATAACCCATGTGCGAAACGGAGGAATAAGCTATAAGTTTCTTAAAATCCTTTTGAGCAAGCGCTACAAAAGCGCCATACAAGATATTTATCATTCCGAAAAGGGCAATCCACCACATTAATTGTTTTGTTATATCGGGGAAAATAGGATAGCTGATTCTAAGAATGCCGTAAGTTCCCATCTTAAGAAGAACGCCTGCAAGAATAACGCTTATTGGGGTAGGGGCCTCAACGTGCGCGTCGGGCAGCCATGTATGGAAAGGGAACATAGGTATTTTTATTGCGAATCCTACAAAGAGAGCGATATAGGCGATAAGCCTAAGGTTCGACGGATTAAAAGGAGATAAGATTCCGTTTGCCCCATAATTGGCGGGATTCATAAGAGCAAGTAAATTAAATGTATGAATCTTCGAACCGTTTGCAAGAGTTTCATAAGAACTGAAATAAAGGCCGATCATAACAAGCAGAATGAATACGCTGCCGAACAGAGTGTAAATAAAGAACTTGATAGCGGCATATTCTTTTCTCGGGCCTCCCCAAATTCCGATAAGGAAGTACATCGGAAGAAGCATAAGTTCCCAGAAAATATAGAACAGGAAGAAATCGAGGGAAACAAACACTCCCATCATTCCGGTATCGAGAAGAAGGAACAAAGCGAAATATCCTTTAATCGATTTTCCGATATTCCACGATGAGAGGGTGGCAATGAAAGAAACAATTGCCGTAAGAAGAATCATAGGCATGCTTAAACCGTCTATGCCGAGGAAATAATCGATTTTTATTGTTCCAAGCCACGATACTCCGGCGACTTCAATCCATTTGAATTTTTCTATGAACTGATAGGAATTTTGATCGAATACACCGGCGGCATTGTAATTATAATGGCCGAGCATAAAGAGAGCCAGTACAAGCTGAATGCCTGTAATAAGAAGAGTAGTGTATTTGATGGTTAGAACCTGCTCTTTTTTCAAGAACATGATTATTATCATCCCTATTACGGGAAGAAATGTTATTAACGATAAAATTGGAAATCCTTCCATATCAAAAATCAGCCCTATTTTTAAAAAACTTTTTTATTTAATGACCATTATATATGGCCTGAAAACTAACACGAGAATCATTATAGCGAGAATTATAAATGCAACATAAGTCTGTACTTTTCCAGTCTGAAGTTTTCTGAAATTCAGACCTATAAAACCGCTTATGAAAGCGGTAAAATTAACAAACCCGTCAACAACGTATGTATCGAACAGCCCGCTTGCTTTTGAAACGGCTTTGGTAACCCATGCTGTTCCGTTGACAGCCCCGTCAATTATTCTGTTGTCGAACCATGCAAGCATTTTACTGAGCGCAAGAGTTCCTGCAATCCATGTAGCCTGATAAAGTTCGTCGATGAACCATTTATTCTGTGAGAAATAATGGAGCGGACGCAGTTTTTCTGCAAGCGTATCCGCGTTTATCTTTCTCCAGTGATACATCAGAAACGCAAATAAAATTCCGAGGCCTGCAACTCCAAGCGAAAGGAACATAGCGGGGTAATGCGCCTGGTGCATGGCTTCGGCGTACATTTCCGAATGAATAATTTCACCATGCGAAGATTCAGTATGATTAACCGCAGCTTCATTTTCAGCAGTTTTAAGTTCCTCTGTCTTCATAAAGTTAAAACGCATTTCCTGAGGCACAACAGTGTGCGGGGTCTTAATCCATTTCGATAAGAACCATCCCTGATCGGCTCCTATAGGATTAGGAGTGTACCATATAAATACCGAAAGGGCTGCAAGAAGAACCAGAGGAGCAACCATAACAAAGGGAGATTCGTGCGCATGTTCATATTTATGTTCGTCTCTCGGTTCGCCGTGGAATGTAAGAATTACAAGGCGGAACATATAAAATGCCGTCATGAGAGCGACTGTAAATCCGAATGCAGGAATTAACCAGTGCCCGGTAAGTTTGCCGAATGCGAGCGTGCCGGCAAGTATTCCGTCTTTACTTAAAAAGCCGGAAGTCAACGGAACGCCCGAAATTGCAAGAGTGGAAATTAAAAATGTATAATAAGTCAATGGTAATTTCTTTCTTAAACCTCCCATCTTCCTTATATCCTGTTCATGATGCATAGCATGAATAACCGAACCGGAACCGAGGAATAAACTGGCTTTGAAAAAAGCATGTGTAACAAGATGGAAGAATGCAAACGCATAAGCTCCAACGCCGAGGGACATAATCATATATCCAAGCTGGCTTACAGTGGAATATGCAAGCACTTTCTTAATATCGTTCTGGGTGATTGCAATTGTAGCCGCAATGAATGAGGTGAATGCTCCTATAACAGCAATAACAAGCATAGCATCGGCGGTAAGCATCGCAAAAATTCTTACAACAAGATAAACGCCTGCGGCAACCATTGTTGCGGCATGTATTAATGCGCTTACAGGGGTAGGGCCTTCCATTGCATCGGGAAGCCATACGTGAAGAGGGAATTGAGCCGATTTGCCTACAGCTCCCATGAATACAAGTATGCCGGCGGCTGTCAGCCAAGCAGGGCTGTTAAAAGGAAGATGCCCCATAGCAATTTGTTCAAAAATCTTATCGAATGTGAAAGTTCTGTAGTTTGTAAACAATATCAATATTCCCGCAAACATACCTATATCGCCTACGCGGTTTACTATGAATGCTTTCTTGCTTGCATCGGATGCCGATTTCTTTTCGAACCAGAAACCGATAAGCAAATATGATGAAAGTCCGACAAGCTCCCAGAATATGTACATCATAAGAAGATTGTGGGTTATTACAATTCCGAGCATCGAGAAAGTGAAAATTCCAAGATATGCAAAGTAGCGGTTATATCTTTTATCTCCCTTCATGTATTCAACGGAGTAAAGGTGTACAAGAAAGCTTATTAGCGTAACCACAATAAGCATTAATACGGTAATATTATCGATTTTGACGCCGATTTCGAAATCGATAGCGCCGATGCCGGGCACATTCTGGAATTTAAACCAGCTTAAGGAGGCTATAATATCGCGCGAACTGAAATAAGAAAGTTTGGCAAAAGCCATTGTGCACGAAATGATGAGAGCCGCTCCCATAATAGCAAGTTCAAATAAATATATTTTCGGCAGTTTTTTACCGGTGAAAATAACAACTGCAAAACCGAGCAGCGGTAAAAATAAAGTTATAATCGATAAATTAACAAGTAATGATTCAGTCATCTGTTTTATTCTTTTAAGTTGCTAATTTCGTCTACGTTTACATTTGAAAATGTCTTATATATATTAAGAACAATTGCAAGGGCAATGGCTGCTTCGGCGGCGGCAAGCACAATAACAAACAAGGCTATAATCTGTCCGCTCAGCCCGAAATTTCCGAAACGGGAGAATGCAATAAAGTTTATATTTGCCGAATTAAGGATAAGTTCAACTCCCATTAAAACCATTACAGCATTTTTCCGCGTAATAATACCGTAAATTCCGAATGCAAAAAGAACGCCGCTTACCACCAGAAAATGAGTTAATCCAACTGTTAACAATTTTTTCTCCTTAAATATTTATACTTAAGCCGAAGATATGAACCTTCGGCCTATAAAGTTTCTTTTTCTCTTCTTGCTATTGATGCCGCGCCAACAAGAACAACTAAAAGGAGCATAGCGAGCAATTCGAATATAAGCACGTAATCCGATATCAGAAGTTCGCCGAGCCCGTAAACCGTTGTTGCGGGCAGGGGAGCCGGAAGCGAAAACCAGTTCGTTCTGGTCATAATAACAAAAATAAGCCCTAGGAAACATCCAATTAAGATTGATGCAAAAATAACATTAAGCGTTCCGGTCTTAATATCGATATTTGTAATTTTGTTTGTGAGCATAACGCCGAAGATAAGTAGGATTAATATTCCTCCCACATAAACCATAATCTGAACAACCGCAACGAAATCGGCTCCGAGAAGAACATATAAACCTGCAACCCCGAAGAAAGTAAGAAGAAGCGAAAAGGCGGCATGAATAATGTTTTTTGATGAAACGACAATGAATGCCGATCCGAGAGTTATCAGTGCAAATAAATAAAATATAATATCATAGAGAGTCATTGTTTCTACTCGGTTTTATTTTGATTAGCCGGTTTTGCCTCCGCAGCGGCTTTGGCCTTAGCGGCGGCTTTCTCAGCTTCAAATTTTTCATAATTATCTTTTTTCTCTGCAGTTTCAGCCGGGGTCATACATGCAAATTTGTAAATAAGGTCGTCCCTTAGAAATTCCGAATACTCATAAACGTCTGTCATTTTAATGCATTCGGTAGGGCATGGGAAAACGCATAACTGGCAGAAACAGCATTTTGCAATGTCAATATCGAACTGTGTAACCCACAGAGCTTTCTTTTTACCGTTGGAAGTGGTTCCTACAGGGTCTGAAGGAATACTCTTTACCGTATCTATTGTAATACAGCTTACCGGACAGGCTTTTGAACACTGCTCGCAGCCTATACAGTCTTCAATATTAACATAAAGCCGGTTGCGCGCGCGCTCTACCATAGGTACTTTTACTTCCGGATACTGGATTGTAACCGAACGGGTAAATAGATGCTTAAAAGTGATCTTCATACCGACTAATGCGGTATAAATTCCATCCCATGTATTTTTTAGGTATTGTTTCATTATATTTTATAGTAAACTGATTATTCCGATAATAATTAAATTTAGTAAAGCATAAGGTATTAAATATTTCCAGCAGAGCGACATAAGCTGGTCAACGCGGAGCCTTGGGAGAGTCCATCTAAGCCACATCTGAACAAAAACAAAAAACATTCCTTTTGATATGAACCAGAACGCCTGTTCAAAAGGAATTAACCATCCTATCCCGAGAGTATTGCCGAGATATCCGAAAGGAGAGTGGTATCCGCCGAAGAAAAGAAGAACAACTACGGCTGAAACAGCGTACATATTGGTATATTCGGTAAGCATAAACATTGCATATTTAATGCCCGGGTATTCTGTGAAATATCCCGCGACAAGTTCCGATTCTGCTTCGGGTATATCGAAAGGAGTTCTATTAACTTCAGCAAGCGTGCTTATGTAAATTATTACAAAAGCTGCTATCATTGAAGGAATTAATAAAAATTTTGCTATTCCGGTTCCCGGCCCCCCTAAAATGTACCAGTTCCAGAAATAAGCAGTCTGCATATCGCTTATCTTTGAAAGGCTTAAAGTTCCGGTAAGCATAACCATGCTCAGAACAACAAGCGCTGTCGGAATTTCATAGCTTACAATTTGCGCTGATGAACGCATTGCCCCTAACAGGGAGTATTTATTGTTTGAAGACCATCCTCCCATAAGGATGCCCACAACCATAAAACTTGAAACAGCCATAAGGTAAAATATGCCTATTTCAATCTGGCTTCCTATTAACCCGCTTGAAAAGGGAATAACTGCAAAAGCGGCAAAACTGCCTGTGAAAACGAGAACAGGAGCCATTTCGTATAATATTCTGTCGTAATTCTTTGCAACCGGAACTTCTTTTTGAAGTATTTTCATAAAGTCGGCAATTAACTGCAGCGAACCGTGCCAGCCAACTCGCATCGGCCCTAGGCGGTCCTGCATATGAGCCGAGACTTTTCTTTCGAGCCACACTGCAAAAAGAGTATATAATAAAATAAATACCAGCGGAACACAAGCAGTTAGCAGCATTGCCAGTATTTGATTGCCCAATAATTCATTTAGATATTCGTACATTATCTGTCAACTTCTCCTAATACTATATCTATGCTCCCCAAAATTGCCATCATATCGGAAACGAGGTGGCCTTTACAAAGGTCGCTCATAATTTCAAGATGAACAAATGAAGGGGGCCTGACTTTAACTCTGAATGGATTAGTGTTGCCGTCGCTTATAATAAAGTAACCTAATTCACCGCGCGGATTTTCGACCCTTGCATAAACGGTTCCTTTAGGGGGTTTAATTCTTTTAGGAATTGCCGATTGAACATCTCCTTCCGAAGGAATCTGGTCTAAAGCTTGTTCAATTATTCTAAGGCTTTCAAGCATTTCTAAAATTCTTACATAATACCTGTCCCAGGCGTCTCCGACTGTTCCCTGGAGCCCCTGGCCAACGCAAACATTGAAATCAAATCTATTATATATAGAATATGTATCATCTTTTCTTAGGTCGTAAGCCAGCCCGCTTCCTCTTAAAGTCGGGCCGGTACATCCGAAATTAATTGCTGTATCGATAGGAAGTATTCCTATGTTGGCGGTACGCTCAATGAAAATCTTATTATAAGAGAGAAGATTATTTACCTCATCGACAGTAGCTCTGAAATCGCGTACAAATTCTCTCGTCATTCTGAGGAAATCGGGGTGGATATCGTGAGATAGGCCGCCGACCCAGATATAATTATAGAGGAGCCGCGCTCCGCAGGTCATTTCAAATAGGGTAAGTATCCTCTCCCTGTCGCGGAACAAATAGAGGAAAGGAGTCCATGCTCCGATATCAAGGCCGAATGATCCAAGAGCAAGCGCGTGAGAGGCAATTCTTTGCAATTCCCCCATAATTACTCTTATATATTCAACTTTTTCAGAAACCTGAATCCCAAGTAATTTCTCAACTGCAATGGCGTAACCCCAGTTATTATACATAGATGAGACATAATCCATCCTATCAGTATAAGGAACAACCTGATTGTACATCATTGCTTCGCAGTGTTTTTCAAAGCAACGATGGAGATATCCTATATGTGGAGTAACCTTTGCAACAAGTTCACCTTCAACTTCTAATTCGAGCCGGAGCACGCCATGCGTAGCAGGGTGCTGAGGACCCATATTCAATACCATTCTTTCAGTTTTCAGAGCCATTTTTCCTCATTTTCAAAGAAAAATACTAATACGAAATTTTCATTCCCTGATAAAATTCAGGGTTTTGGTAATCTTTTCTTAACGGATGCCCTTCCCAATCGTAAGGCATTAATATTCTTATAAGGTTTGGATGATTAAGAAACTTAATCCCTAAGAGGTCAAAAGCCTCTCTTTCGTGCCAATCTGCTGATCTCCAAACCATTGCCACCGATTCAACTTCGGGGTTTTCTCTAGGAGCAGATACTTTAAGCGTTACTTTCTGCTTAAGATAAACAGAATCGAGGTGATAATAAACGCTTAACGTGCCACCATTTATAATATCAAAACCTTTTTCATCTTTTGTTTTTATGCCGTTTGCGTCGTCAACTCCCGATAGGAGCATTAGCGAATCAAACTTAAGTTCCTCTGAATCCCTTAAAAATATCGAAATTTCCTTAATTTTCAATGGATCAATGGAAATTATTGGCTCGGTAGGAAGCGAAGAATCAATTCCTAAAACGGCATCAGGAAATTGACTTTTCAGGATTTCAAAAATTTCTTCTCTTGTTTTCATACGGTTTTTTTCCGCATCGATTCGTTTCTAATCTTTTCATGTAGTTTTAATAGACCTTCAAAAAGCGCTTCGGGACGAGGCGGGCACCCGGGTACATAAACATCAACCGGGATCACTCGGTCAACTCCTTTCAAAACGTGATAACCGTGCTCCCAATATGGGCCGCCGCTGTTGGCGCAGCTTCCCATAGATATTATATACTTTGGCTCTGGCATCTGTTCGTAGAGGCGTTTTATTCTCGTTGCCATTTTTAATGTTACTGTTCCCGAAATAATAATGGCGTCGCACTGACGCGGAGTATTTCTAGGTATAACTCCAAAACGGTCAAAATCATAATGGGAGGCCGAAGTTGCCATCATTTCAATTGCGCAGCATGCAAGTCCAAAACCAAGCTGCCATACAGATGATAACCTTGCCCAGTTAAAAAGGTCGTCAACCTTTGCTATTACGATGTTACCTTCCGAAAATTCTTTATCTAGTAAACCCATAATCTCATTCTATTATTTAATTACTCTTTCTTGTTAAGGATTTTATCCAACTCAGGGGGAACGGGGTGCGGGCGGGCCCATTCCAAATCCCCTTTTCGCCATTCGTACGCCATTCCAAGAGCTAATATAAGAAGGAATATAATTCCGGAAAGGAATCCCAACATCCCGAAACTTTTATATACAAGCGCCCAGGGGAACAAAAGGACTACTTCAACATCAAAGATGAGAAATATCAGCGCAACAACATAAAATCTGATATTAAACTTCACCCAAGGAGAACCGACCGGGTTCTCGCCGCATTCGTAAGTAAGTTGTTTTTCGTATGTAGGACGGTGCGGGCCTACTAATCTACCGGCTATTATTGCGATTATGACAAATACAGCGCCGAGTAAAATAAAAATAAATACTTTTCCAAATTCAGTTAGCATAAGCATTCTTAAATATTTAGGTACAAAATATGACTAGTCGGGTTTAATGTCAAGTTCAGATTAGTATTTTTTTAACTCAAAGTTAAATTACTTAATAAAAATTTTCTTATGTAAATGTTTAAGCTTTTAATTAAATTTAGGGGGAACTTAAAATGAAGGCAAGAATAGAAATGAAAAAAGTTTTTCCCTTTATTGCGTTTTTTCTTTTTTGCGCGGCATTATGCAATGCGCAGACTGTGATGAAAAAATGGGCGATTGTACAAGACCTTGACGACCGGATTGTTTACCTCGATACGACTACGATAAAGGAATTTGACAATAAAATTACTATCTGGAGCCTCGTTATATACAGGCAGCCGAAAGAAATAAGCCCGTTACAGCAGAAAGTCGCTCAGATTAAATCGCAGTTTATGATAAACGAACTTGTTAAAAAGTACAGCGTTATCGGCACTTTATATTATGATATCAAAGGGAAAATGATCGGTGAAACAGCAATTCCGAATTATTCATATAACAGCGATAACTTTTCTATAGATATTCTTGAAGGTTCTACAATAGATGTTCTCAGGAATAAAGCGAAGGATTATCTTGCAACCGGAAAATTTATTGATGACCGAAGCGAATTTCTTAAAAATTACGATAAGAATGTCGTTGCAAAAAATTCCGATATCCCTGCAAAAAAGGACAGCGCAGGAGAGGCCGCTGAACTTGATACCGCCGTTGAAACAAAACTGAAAGAACTTACCCAGATCGGCCTTCCCGTAGCCGATTCGACTGTTGCTAAGAAAAAACCGGTAAAAAAAATAGAAGTCAAAAAAGATACTATTACAACAGGCGTTGAGGGAATGGATAAAATTGTCAATTCAAAAATTGACAGTTCTAAAATTAAAGCGGAAATGGAAAAACTGGTTCCAAAGGATACTACTGCTTTAAACAGGCTTAAGAAAAAAATTGAAATTGAAAAAGAGGCTCCCGCTCCAGTTAAAATAGAATCGGATGAAACGCCGAAAAAAGCAAATACTGCCGTTGAAAAAGCTCCTGTTGAAAAATCAGCCGCTAAAAAAAGCTCCACGCCAAAAATAGTTTCTTCATCGGAATATGACTTTGCAAAAGAAAAAAATGTTTCGGGGGTAATTTTCAGCGATGGCAGTTTATTCTGTTTCCAGGTCTCTTCATGGAAAATGAAATCTCAGGCTGATAAAGAGGTCTCCCGGCTTCAATCGGCAGGGCATAATGCATTCATTCAGGAAGCTCAACTGCCCGGAAAAGGAAAATGGTATAGAGTAAGAATAGGCTATTTCTCTTCTCTGGAAGAAACATCGGCATATAAGAAAAAAGTAAAGTGAATTTCTAAATCTATTCCATATATACATATTCATTAATTCGAATAAGCCTTCCGGTTTAACCTAACGAAACCATGCGGAGCGGGATATGCCCCGTTTCTATATCCGGTAGAAATCTGCAAACTTGAATAAAACGTCCCTGATGGATAAGCAAACCTCAATATCCGTTTACAGCACAGCCGCAGGCTTTACGGAAAACCTCCGAAAATATGGAACCCTTGAATCAGATACTGCGTTAATTATATAAACATCAGGAAAGAAGCAGAATGAAAGTTTATCTTTTTTTGTTCTTGATTATATCGGGAGTATTGCTTGTTTTTAATAAATCTTTCTTTTCTCTTAAAAATAAATACGCCATTACAGATTCGCTTAAAGAAACCAAAAAGAATAGGGCGGTAATCAAAGGTAAAGAGGTAATAAAATTGAAAGAAGAAAAAAACGATAATGAATGGAGAAAAATTCTTACGCCGGACCAATATAAGGTTCTAAGAGAAAAGGGCACTGAAAGGCCGTTTTCGGGAGAGTACTGGGATAATTTCGAAAATGGAATATATAAATGCGCAGGATGCGGAGAGATATTGTTTAATTCAAATACGAAATTTGACGCCGGATGCGGTTGGCCCAGCTTTTATGAAGCTGTTGATAAATCAAAGATTATTGAAAATGACGATTACTCTCTCGGAATTCAAAGAGTTGAAGTAATCTGTAAAAAATGCGGAGGGCATCTTGGGCATGTTTTTCCCGACGGGCCAAAACCGACGGGTATGCGGTATTGCATTAACTCTCTATCATTAAAATTTGAAAGAAAAGGTAAATAGCAAGCTGTATATTCTTTAAATTGACCTGAATAACCATTTGTGAATATGCCTGCCGGTACAGAGGATAAAATACAACCATTATTTATATAAAGAACTAATCCGCTCGTTTTTAAAAAAAATTCTTGTAAATTTACCTTACAAGTATTTCCTTACAAATTAAAATAAGGAATCAGAGAATGATTACGCGCAGAAGTTTTTTTAAAGCTGCATCATTGAGCGGATTGGGCCTGTCTATTTTGCCTGCATCTGTTCAGAAAATGTTTGCCGGAATGAATACTATGGAAAAACCTAAGACAAACATTGAAGACGCTCTTAAATATCCGCGGAATGAAAATTCAATGCCCGGCAAATATCCGGGAGAAGTTGTTCACGTTTATAATAAGAATTCGGTTGTTGATAATAAGTTTGATGAAAATGTGATTTATGAGATGGTAAAGAGCGGAATGCTTAATTTAACGGGCAAAACGGAATTAAAAGACGCCTGGCTTACATTTGTTTCGCCTAAGGATGTGATTGGGCTTAAGGTAAATCCTGTTGCAGGGGCTACTCTTTCTACGAGTCTCGAAATTGTAAGAGTCATCATCAAACAGCTTGAAGAATCGGGGATCAGCAGAAATAAGCTTGTAATCTGGGACAGAAGGGAATTTGAAATGCACGAAGTAGGATTTAACAGCGCTAATTTCCCGGGAGTCAAGATTATCGGAACCGAAAGAAAAGACGATAAAGGTTCTTTCTACGATACAAACGGCAAATTATACGGCGAAGATATGATTGATAAGAACTGGTACTATTGGGCCGATTGCGAGCAGAAATATGACGCTGAAACTCTGCCTTATATGATTAATGAAGGAAAGTATTCTTATTATTCAAAGATATTAACTCAGCAGGTAGATAAGGTAATTAACATCCCGATATTAAAAAATGCAGGCGCTTCGGTTACACTATGCCTTAAAAATCTCGGGTTCGGGGTTATATCTAATACTTCAAGGCTTCATAAACAATTATGGCACGATACAAGCGCCGAAGTTTGCGCTTTTCCCCCTGTAAGGGACAAAGTTGTTCTTAATATAGTTGACGGAATAAAAGGATGTTTCGATAAAGGCCCCGGAGCTGATCCGAAATTCTTTACAAATTATTATTCCGTGCTTATCGGGTCCGATCCCGTTGCGGTTGACAGAATCGGCTACGATATAGTAATCAAAAAAAGAATTGAAGAAAATTTGCAGAAAAAGGAATCGGCAACCGGAAGAATGTTTATGGATATGGCGGAGAAATTAAAACTCGGCGTTGCAGATATAAATAAGATTAATCTTAAAAAAATAGAGATGGTTTAATTTCCGGGGAACGCATGAAAAAAGGATGCTTGATTTTACTTTACTTGTTTTTTTCTTCGTTCATTTATTCTCAGGACGAAATGCCGCAGATTGAAGCGTCCGATTTCGAAGGCCTTAAAATTAACCGAACCGAACATTACAACGGTAATTCCCTTTGGGGATATATTGACGGAGGCGCCGATCTATATCTTGAATACGGTTTTACAAAACTTGCAGCCCAGGAAATTATCTATCAGGACCGTAAGTATATAATAGATATTTACAGAATGAACAATGCCGAAGCGGCATTCGGCATTTTTTCCGTTTCGAGATTCAAATGTTCGGGAAAAGCTATTTCGAAATATTCTTGCCTTACCGATTTTCAGGCGCTCTTTGCCAAAGGGAGTTTTTATGTCTCGGTTGTAAATGAAAAAGGGAGCCCGGAAGAACAGAAATTTACCCTGGAAATAGCTGAAAAAATTCTTTCAAGAATTAAAGAAGAAGATTATCAGTTGCCTGCGCCGTTAAACGAGGAAAAACATTCCGGTAATGTAAAGCTGATGTGCGGAATACTCGGAGTGCAAAACGGTTTCCCCGATATGGAAGAGTATTTTACAGGACTGAAAGATTTTAGATGCTTTTTCGCTCAGCACAGCGAAAAGGGAAATGATATAATAACAGGATTAATACGTTTTGCGTCCAAAGCCGATGCGGATGAATTTACAGAAAGAGAAAATAAAAGAATAAAAACCCTGCCGGGCAATGTTAAGGTGAATATTAAAGAAGCAGGCGGAACCGGATTATATTATTCAGAGATAATAAGCGGAAAACAATAACAGGCAAAACGACTCTATGCTCTCTTTCGGGAATAATATTAGGATTTGATGATAAATACGCAGCTTAAAAACAAACTTGATTATCACTACAGATATTTCGACAGGAGTAAAATATCTCCTGATCCTCTCGAATTTCCTCGCAGATTTAATGATTACTATGATATTGAATCATCCGCTTTTATCTCTTCGATATTTGCGTATGGCAATATTAAACAGATTATGAACACTCTTGAAAAACTGCATTCCATCATGGGGAATAAACCTTTCGATTTTATAATCAATTTTGATTATGAAAAGAAGAAAAAATTATTCGATGCGGTTAGGCACCGTTTTTACGCTCCCGATGATATTGCCCGACTCTTTTGCGCTCTTAAAAAAATATATTCAAGCTACGGTTCGTTAAAGTATTTGTTCCTTTTATATTATTTTGAAAAAGAGGGAAATATGAAAAATTCGATTTCCTTTTTTTCGCAAAACATACTTAATATATGCGTGGGAAAAGAGGAAACATCGCACGGATTAAAATTTATGTTTCCTGATCCTTCCGGCGGCAGCGCATGCAAAAGGATGAATCTGTTCTTAAGATGGATGGTCAGAAAAGACGAGATAGATTTCGGGCTGTGGGAGGAAATACCGGCTTCCAAACTTGTAATTCCTGTAGATACTCATATTGCGCAGATATGTAAAAAACTTAAATTAACAAAATCGTCGGCAGTTTCGTGGAAGATGGCGGAAGAAATAACCGGCAACCTTAAAAAATTTGACCATAAAGACCCCGTTAAATATGATTTTGCATTGTGTCATATCGGGATGAGAAAAATGAATTTTTAAGATGGATATTTTGGTTTTATAAATATGAAAAATATTTGTTAGCTTAACGTTAGCTGTTTATATTTAACTGTGTTTTTTCTAATAAGAAATAATTTTAACTAAAGGAGTTCATAAAATGGCCGAACAAAAGAAATTTGTGCCATTTGTTTCAGCCGAATCGACAATGACTGAATTTACCATCCGCGGTTTTATTATAGGCCTTGTGATGGCGGTTGTCCTCGGAGCTGCAAATGCGTACTTAGGCTTAAGAGCAGGAATGACTATTGCGGCGACATATCCGGCGGCGGTTATCGGAATGGCGCTGTTGAAAACATTTAAAGGTTCCATACTTGAAGAAAACTTTACAAGAACAGTCGGTTCTATCGGCGAATCGGTTGCCGCCGGCGCAATTTTTACATTGCCCGCATTTTATTTCTCAGGTATCTGGAAAGAATTTTACACTTTCTCGCATTATTTAACTGCATCATTAATCCTTATAACCGGCGGCGTGCTCGGCATTATGTTCGTAGCTTTACTCCGCAGGGTTATGGTCGAAGACGTTGAACTTCCATTCCCCGAATCGGTTGCCGCTGCAGAAATTCATAAAGCAGGCCGTTCAAGCGGAACCGGAAGCAAATTCCTTTTCAGCGCAATGATCGGAGGCGCCCTTATTAAAGCTCTTGCCGAATTTAAATTATTTGCTGAAACCTGGGAAAAATTTGTTTCCTTTACAAAACAGACAATTACCGGAACAACTATTCAGGGACAGGGGGGAATGCTTCTCAGTTCACCCGGAATAAGCCCTGCTTATATGGGCGTCGGATATATTATCGGCCCCCGTTTGGGCGCTTTAAACTTCAGCGGCGGATTGCTTGCTTGGGGTTTGCTTACTCCTATAATTATGTACTTCCTCACCCCGTTTATGACTTCTGATTTCCTCGGCCAGTGGGCTCAGTTTTTAATGGCTCAGGATAAATCATTAACCGTTGATACTGCGACTGCAAAAGTTGGCGACCCGGTTTTTCAGATGTATGCTATTTGGAAATATATTGTAAAACCGATTGCAATAGGCGGTATGCTTATGGGCGCCGGATTTACATTATTTAAAATGAGAAAAAGTTTAATCGCAGGCATCGGAAGATCGATATCGGATGTTAAAAAGGCGGCTTCAGGCGCTGAAGTAAATACTGTAAGAACAGAAAAAGATATTAAATTTTCCTGGATAATAATCGGAATTTTAGCGGCTGCAGTAGTTACTTTCTGCATAACGCATTTCTTGTTCGGCGCAAGCCTTCTGCCTTCAATTGTCGCCGCTACGGTGCTTATTATTCTTGCATTTTTCTTTGCCGCTATTTCGGGTTATCTTGTCGGCATAATGGGTTCAAGCAACAATCCTATAAGCGGATTGACTTTAACCGCTCTTGTTGTAACAGCTCTTATTATGGTTGCAATGGGGGTTGACGCTCAGAACGGCGGCGTTGCGGCAGTTCTCGGCGTTGCGGCTATCGTATGCGTTGCCGCGGCGGTTGCAGGGGAAATGCTTCAGGATCTTAAAGCAGGGCACATCCTCGGAGGTACTCCCTGGAAGATGCAGCTCGGAGATATTGCAGGCGTTGTTATTGCCGGCCTTGTAATGTTCTATGTATTGAATATGCTCAATCAGGCTGATATTGCGCAGGGAATGAAACAAGGCTATGAAGGAGGCTTCGGAAGCCCGAAATTATCCGCTCCGCAGGCAGGCTTAATGGCTATGCTTTCAAACGGCATTGTTGGCGGACAAATGTCATGGCCTTTGATAATTGTCGGTATGCTTATGGGGCTTGCTTTCATTTTAATGCAGGTTAAAAGCCCTATGCTTGTAAGCGTCGGTATGTATCTGCCTCTTGAAACAACATTCGCAATTTTCGTAGGCGGGTTGGTAAAAGGCATTGTAGATATATTCAATAAGAAGAAAGGGCACAACGAAGCTCAGATTGCAAGAGTTGAAAATGTTGGCGTGCTTCTTGCGGCAGGATTTATTGCAGGAGAAGCTTTAACAGGACTGGCTTTTGCTCCATTCAAAATAGCCGAAGTCGAAATACTTCAAATCTTTGCTAAAGCTCCTATTGAAATAGGCATTCTGGTGCTTGCAATTATATCATTTATAATGGTTTATATACCTTTAAAGAACGCAGGCAAACCGGATGAACCGGCTCCGCCGGCAGTTTCTATGTAATTTTATTATGTCCCGGTAGAAATACCGGGACATTTTATTCCCAATATATTCAGGAAAAATATGGCGTTAAAAATATTCGGGCGGAAAAAAGAACTTGCCAAAGCTAATATGCTTGAATTAACCCCTTATAAATTCTATGGTCAGGAAATTGATCAGGACGGGAATATGATTGTGCTTATTCCTAAGTTTACCAATAAGTATATGGTGAAATTTCTTCTGCCGAAAATGAAGAGTAAATATTTTAAACTGAAACTTGATAAACTCGGTTCGGGAGTCTGGGGGATGATAAACGGGGAGAATAAAATAAAGTTTATTGCAGAGGAATTAATTAAAATGTATGGAGATGAAATACAGCCCGTATATGAAAGGCTTCCTAAGTTCGTTTCCATGCTGTATCAGAATAAACTAATATCGTTTAAAGAAGTTGATAAGTAAAGGAGAATAAAATGGGAAAAACATTAAACGGGTTGAAACCGGAAAAGTTATGGAATCATTTTGAAGCGATGTGCGGAATTCCCCATCCTTCGCGTCATGAAGCCGCCGTTGCCGCTTACTGCGTTGAATTTGCTAAGAAAAATAACCTTGAGCATTCAGTTGACGATTTCGGAAATGTTATTATCAGAAAACCTGCAACTAAGGGAAAAGAAAACCTTATGAAAGTTGTTATGCAGGGGCATCTTGATATGGTTCCCGAAAAGAACAGCGACGTTCAGCACGATTTTGAAAAGGATCCTATTCAGTGTTACATCGACGGCGAGTGGGTTACCGCAAAGGGAACGACCCTCGGCGCAGATAATGCAATCGGAGGCGCAGCAGCTTTAGCGGTTCTTGAATCGGATGATATTGAACATGGGCCTATTGAAGCGTTATTTACACTTGATGAAGAAACCGGATTGTTCGGCGCGCAGGCTCTTAAGCCGGGTTTTGCAACCGCCGATATTCTTTTAAATCTTGATTCGGAAGAGGATGGCGCCGTTTATATCGGCTGCGCCGGAGGAGAAAATACTTTTGCCAAATTCCCATTTAAATCGGAAGCGGTTAAAGCGGGTTCTGCCGTTGTTAAAATAAGCATTACAGGCCTTAAAGGCGGACACTCTGGGCTCGATATAAACACCGGACGCGGCAACGCTATTAAAATGATGGCAAGAATATTATGGCAGTTAAAGAATAAAATTAATTTTCAGCTTGTTTCCTTTAACGGAGGCAGCAAACATAACGCCATTCCGCGCGAATCGTTTGCCGTTATTGCCATTGAAAGCGGCAATTTCGATAACGCCGTTAAATTCATTAACGAAACAGGCGCAATAATTGCATCCGAAATTGCAAGCGTCGAAAAGGGAATGAAGGTTGAAGCCGTTAAAGGAGATGCCGCTGCATCTGCGGCTGATGATAAGTCGGTTCTGAACTTATTGAATGCCGTTTATGCTGTTCCTCACGGAGTAATTAAAATGAGCGCCGATATTGAAGGACTTGTTGAAACTTCCACCAATATGGGGGTAATTACAACAGAAAAAGATTCCTTCCAATTAATTACAAGCCAGCGCAGTTCGGTTAATTCGGAAAAGAGCGATATAGTAAGCGTTGTAGGGAATGTATTTAAAATGGCAGGCGCTGAAATATCTACCGGAGACGGATACCCCGGATGGGCTCCTGATATTAATTCCCCTATCCTTAAAGCGATAAAAGGCGTTTATAAAAATCTTTACGGAACAGAACCGGAAGTAAAGGCAATTCACGCAGGTTTGGAATGCGGAATTATTAAAGAAAAATATCCTAAGATGGATATGATCTCCTTTGGCCCGACAATTATGGGAGCTCACTCACCCGATGAAAAAGTTAATATTGCCACTGTTGAAAAATTCTGGAACCTGCTTATCCAGACATTGAAGAATATTCCGGTTAAATAAATATTAATTAATTACTCTTACTCAGTTTAACAGTCTTAAATTTGAGTAAGAGTAATTTTATTTTAAACCAACATATTTCTAAGGTATTCTATGGAGAATGAAAAAGTTCTTAAAACCCGGCCTTCTGCGGTCATCAGATGGTCTATTCTTCTTTTTATAAGCCTTGCAATGTTCGGCAATTATTATGTTTATGACAGCATAAGCCCGTTAGCCGATCTTCTTGCAAAGCAGCTTAATTTCACCGATTCCAATATCGGACTTCTTCAGGGCATTTACAGTTTTCCTAATATTATAATGGTTCTTATAGGGGGGCTTATAATAGACCGCATCGGTTCAAAGAAAGCGGTTCTTATCTTTACCTTTTTAATTTTCCTCGGTTCGGTAGTTACTGCCGTTTACGGGAATATCGTTACAATGGTTATCGGAAGGCTCATATTCGGAATGGGCGCCGAATCGATGATTGTCGCCATTACCACAATTATTGCGCAGTGGTTTAAGGGAAAAGAACTCTCGTTTGCATTCGGGCTTAATTTAACGGTTGCAAGGCTCGGTTCCTTTCTCGCGCTCAATTCTCCTACATGGGGGAAAAATTTATATAATTACTGGCAGTCTCCGTTATGGGTTACCGTAGGAGCAACCTTATTTGCCGTGGTTTTTATCCTTATATATTTCGCTTTCGATAAATATTTCTCTGCAAAAACCGAAAAGAAAGAAACATCGGAGCAGGACAAAGTTTATATAAGCGATATTTTCAAAACTCCTACAAAGAAGCTTGTTATATTTACCTTATCGGCTATTGCCGCAGGTTTTGTTATTCTTGAGTTTGCCCTCAAAATTAATTTCATCGGTAATGTATTTGTTCATCTCGTTTTATTCGTTGCAATAATTCTTTTTACATACATAAAGCTCGATAGTTTTCCGAAATCATTCTGGCTTATATCGGCATTGTGCGTTACTTTTTATTCTGCAATGTTCCCGTTCCAGACATTCGCAATTAAGTTTTTCCAGGATGCTCACGGAACGACGCGCGCAGTTGGAGGAAATCTTTCAAGCATTCTTACGCTTGCTGCAATGTTCTTTACTCCATTGTTCGGGCTTCTTGCAGATAAAATAGGAAAGAGGTCTCTCCTTATGATGTTCGGTTCTCTTATCATCATTCCTGTTTACATTATGATGGCTTATAAATTCGGGGCTCCCGGCGTTCTGGGCGAAAATGATTTTATCAATATTAATTTCGACTTTTTCGATATTCATGCCGCAATACCAAAATATCTTATGCTTCCGATGGGTATGATGGGGCTGGCATTTTCTCTTGTGCCTGCGGTTATGTGGCCTTCGGTAGCTCTTGTAGTTAAAGAAGAGAAGCTCGGCACCGCTTACGGTTTGATGACAATGATTCAAAATATAGGCCTGTTCAGTTTTAATGTAATTATCGGTTTTGTAAATGATTTATCAAAAGCAGGCCCGCAGAATCCCGGAGGGTATAACCTCGGTATGTGGATTTTCTCTGCGCTTGGTTTCTTCGGAATGGCTTTTGCTTTTATGTTAAGGCGCAATGAAAAAGGGCCTAATAATTTCGGGCTTGAAAAAGGAATGAAGTAATTAAATATACGGCCGCAGGGCAGACAGCTTTCCGGCCTTTATCTATAATGAAAAGAAGGGAATAAAATGAAACAGACAGCATTAGAAAAAGCATGCCGTATTGCAATTGTTGACTGTATGGGAACAAAAAAGAAAGAAAAAATCCTTATTGTCACCGATGAAAATAAAAGAAAGATAGGCTATGCTTTATACGATACGGCAGTTCAGCTTGGTTATGAATCTTTAATTGTGGAGATGAAATCGGGAAAGATAAACGGCGAGGAACCGCCTGCTTATGTCGCGCAGCTTATGAAGGGATTTGACGTGGTTTTGTGCCCTACCACTAAATCTCTTACTCATACAAACGCCCGCAGAGAGGCTTCTGCTTTAGGGACCAGAGTGGCTACTTTCCCCGGTATTACGGAAGAGATTATGGTAAGAGGTCTTAATGCCGATTATAAAAAGATTGCAGCTTTAACTAATAAATTAGCGGGGATACTGGATAAAACCAAGATTGTAAAAGTTACTGCTCCAAGCGGAACCGATATTACAATGGACATTACCGGAAGGGGCGGGCATTCAAGCAAAGGGCTTTTCCACAAAAAAGGGGAAAGCGGAAACCTTCCTACAGGCGAAGCTTATATTGCCCCTCTTGAAGGTAAAACCAACGGCGTTTTCATTGTTGACGGTTCAATGGCAGGAATAGGCGTTATCGGTACAAAACCGATAAGAATTGAAGTTAAGAACGGGCTGGCTGTCTCTTTTAACGGAGGAAAGGAAGCCAAAATGCTCGAAAAAATGCTTATGCCTTATGGAGCAAAAGGAAGAAACATTGCGGAATTCGGTATTGGCACAAATGACAAAGCCCGCCTGAGCGGATTGATTCTGGAAGATGAAAAAGTTATGGGAACAATTCATATTGCTCTCGGAGATAATAAATCGATGGGCGGGAACGTTAATGTACCTGTTCACCTCGACGGCATTGTTAAAAAGCCGATGGTATTTTTCGACGGGAAAGTGATAATGAAAGATGGGAAACTGCTTGTAAAATAAATAAAAAGCCGGGTATGCGCCCGGCTTAAGTTTTTTTTGTCAATCTTCAAATTGAGAATCCGGTAAAATTTTCGTACATTTGCAGACCAAAATTTTAGAGGATTATGAAAGCCCTTAGTTCTTTAAATGATCAGCAGAAAGCGGCTGTTGAATTCAACGCCGGCCCTCATATGATTGTTGCCGGAGCAGGTTCCGGAAAAACACGCGTTTTAACTCAAAAAGTAGCATATTTGTTAGAAGATGGATTTGAAGCCCCATCCATTCTTGCATTAACTTTTACGAATAAAGCCGCAAAAGAAATGAAAGAAAGAATTAAAAAGCTCGTTGGTAAAAAAGCCGATGAACTCTGGATGGGTACTTTTCATTCTATCTTTGCCCGCATTCTTAGAACGGAAGCGGCAAAATTAAATTATAAAGCAAATTTTTCAATTTATGACAGAGAAGACTCTGTTTCCCTTGTAAGCAATATTCTGCAGAATTTTGAAATCACGCTCGATAGTATTTCAGCATCCGGTATTCAGCATAAAATAAGCAAAATGAAAAACCAGATGATTACTCCGGAGGAATTTGAAAAGAATTTTGCCGAAACGCATATCGATAAAAAGATTTCTGAAATTTATTATGAATATAATAAACGTTTATATGAAAACAATTCGATGGATTTCGACGACTTGCTCATCAAACCGATTGAATTATTCAATATAAATCCGAAAGTGCTTCTTAAGTACAAAACCCAGTTTAAGTATGTGCTTGTAGATGAGTATCAGGATACGAACAAAGCTCAGTATGAAATGCTTAAGCTGTTTGCCGCTCCCAAAGGCAAAATATGCGTTGTCGGGGACGATGCCCAGAGCATTTACGGCTGGCGCGGAGCCGAAATTAAAAATATGCTCGATTTTGAAAAAGATTTTCCAAAAGCTAAAATTTTCAGGCTCGAACAAAATTACAGGTCTACCAAGATGATTCTAAACGCGGCTGATTCGGTTATTAAGCATAATACCGAACAGATTGCGAAAACTTTGTGGACTCAGAATAATGACGGCGAACAGATTAGCCTTATCCGCTGTTCCGATGAAAAAGATGAAGCAATCCAAATCTCAAAGAGAATTAAGAAAGAAGTTCTTTCAAGAAAGATTTCTTTCAATGATATAGCAATTCTCTACCGTATCAATTCTCAGTCGCGCGCTCTTGAAGACGCCCTTAGAAGGGAGAAAATTCCTTATAAGATTATAGGCGGGGTTGAATTTTACCGCCGGAAGGAAGTTAAAGATGTAATTGCATATCTTCGTGTAATAACAAACCAGAACGATGAAGAAAGCCTTCTCAGGATTATGAATTTCCCTCAGCGCGGAATCGGCAATACTTCAATCTCCAAGATGATTCTTTTCGCGCGCAAATTGAATTTGAGCTTGTTTACAACAATGTCACGCGTTTTCGAGGTAATTGAAGTAAAAGAAAGAATACAGAAAAATGTTAAGCAGTTTAAGCTTCTTCTCGATAAATATATCTCATTGAAGGATTCGTTATCGTTAAGCGAACTCCTTTCAGCCCTTGTGGACGATCTCGGAATCCTGAAAATATACAAAGAGGAAGGAACGCAGGAATCGCTTGCACGCTATGATAACATTCAGGAATTGCTTTCAGCAATAAGCGAATATACACATAGCAAACCGGACCTTACAATTGAAGATTTCCTTTCGGAAGTATCTCTTGTAACCGGAGTTGACCAGTACAGCGAAGCTGATAATTCCATAACTCTAATGACGATACACTCGGCAAAAGGGCTGGAGTTTCCTCTTGTTTTCATTTCGGGATGCGAAGAAGATATTTTCCCTCTCAACCAGAAATTCGATACCGATTCCCGTCTTGAGGAGGAAAGGAGATTGTTCTACGTTGCAATGACGCGCGCAAAGCTAAAAGTGTTTATCAGTTATGCAAGGTCGCGTTACCGTTTCGGCGAAGTCGCCTACCAGAGTAAATCGCGTTTTATTGAAGAGATTAACCCTAAAACAATTGAAGAGGCCGACGGCCAGCATGCCCGTTCTTCCCGCAGAAGCAAGAAAATGTATTACGATGAATATTACCAGGAAGGTTTTGAAGATTACGATCAGGAACACCGTTCCCTTAGAGTGGGAAGCCGTGTTACACATGCTATTTTCGGCACCGGCAAAATACTCCAATTGACCGGATCGGGGGATATGCAGAGAGTGACAATTAACTTTGAAGATCATGGAACAAAACAGCTTCTTGTTAAATTTGCCAACCTGAAACCTGTTTCCTGATATTATAAATTTGTATGAGTATCAGCCCGGATATGCATTTGCGTATCCGGGCTTTTTTGCGCCCGTAAATATTTTATCTTTTCGCCGGGGCTTGCTTGGGGGCAAATAAGCCCTTTCTTTTGCGTTTTTCAGCATTACAAGATTAGGGAAAAGGTAAAATTGGGATAAAATAAAACCGGTTTCAATCCGCCTGAACCTATTAATATTAGGAAAAATTTAATCCGCAAATTATTTTTTTTAAATTATTTTTTTGCCGAACTGTCTATTCATTTTCAATTTGATTAATTTGGTTAAAATAGAAATCAATTGTTCTTTAAAAACAGGAGTACAGGATGAAAAAGCAGACTCTTCCTATTTTTCTAACTTTTTTGGTAATGGGTGTAGCGGACGCAATGGGGCCATTGTCGGACGCAGTTAAACAGCAGTTCGCACTTGATAATGTTATCTCAACTCTTCTTCCTTTTTTTGTATTTATAGCTTTTGCAATTTTCAGCGTTCCAGGGGGCATTCTTGCAGTAAGAATCGGAAAAAAGAATTTATTGCTTTTAGGGCTTGGTTTGAATGTAGCGGCTATGGTTGTGCCTACCTTTTTTAATCCCGGTTTTATTTTATTATTAGCATGTATTTTTATTCTCGGCGTGGGCACTACGCTTCTTCAGGTTGCGGGAAATCCTATTATGCGCGATGTAAGCGATGAGGGCAAATACAGCCGGAACCTTGCCCTTGCGCAGGGATTTAAAGGAATAGGCTCTTCAGGTTCGGCTTATCTTGTCGGACTTGTAATGATACTCCCTTTATTTGCCAATATGGGATGGCGTGGAGCATTCCCGGTATTTCTCATATTTATGGCTCTTGCATTCATTTCGGTTGCAACATTAAAAATTAAAGAAACAAAACCTGAAGCTCCGCCGAGCATCGGCTCTTCACTGAGTTTATTGAAACAACCTGTTTTTGCTCTTGCGGTTCTTGGAATATTCCTTTACGTTGGCGCAGAAGCATCGGTTGGAAGATTTTTAAAACCCACTCTCGAAAAATTTAATATGAGTCCTGATAATGCCGCGCTTCTCGGCCCTACTCTTTTCTTTGCAACTCTTACAATCGGAAGGCTTATTGCAGGAAGCATTAATGTAAGCGCAAGAACATTCTTCAGAATTTCTGCATTCCTCGGCGTTGCAGGATTGGTTCTTATCATGACCGGTATAAAAGAAATGACTCTTCTTGGAATTGTAGTCGGAGGATTCGGCTTTGCAAATATATGGCCTATGCTTTTCTCAATCACAGTTGAAGAAAAACCAGAAAGAGCAAGCGAGCTTTCCGGGCTTATGTGCATGGCAATAAGCGGAGGCGCAATTGTTCCTTTAATTATGGGCAAACTAATAGATAACGGGCTTACCGCTATGGCTTACATAGTTCCGGCTGTCTGCTTCGGTTATCTGCTCTTATTATCTTTGAAAAAGGAAAAAGCCAAAGCTCAGGCATAAACTCAAATAATTATCAACTAAGTTTAGTATAGGAATTACTCAAATGAGATATTCAGACGATAAAAGAATTGTAATGACTCTTGACGCAGGGGGAACGACATTTGTTTTCTCGGCGGTTCAAGGGAATAAAGAAATGGTTGAACCGATTACTCTTCCTTCCCAGCCGGCAAACCTTGATTTATGCCTTGCGGCAATTATAGAAGGATTTGAAAAAGTTAAGGCCTCGCTTAACGTTCCTCCGTCAGCGATAAGTTTCGCATTTCCCGGGCCTGCCGATTATCCGAACGGAATAATAGGCGATCTGCCTAATCTTCCTGCATTCCGGGGAGGGGTTGCCCTTGGGCCTATGCTTAAAGAAAAATTCGGCATACCGGTTTTTATAAACAACGACGGCGACCTCTTTGTTTACGGGGAAGCAATTGCAGGGCTTCTGCCTTATGTAAATTCCCTGCTCGAAAAATCAGGAAGCCACAAGAAATTTAAAAATCTCTTCGGCATAACCCTTGGCACAGGATGCGGCGGAGGAATTGTTGTTGACGGCGAATTATTCATCGGCGATAATTCGAACGGAGGAGAAATTTGGCTTACAAGAAACAAGCTCAACCGTAAGATTAATGTCGAAGACGGGGCAAGTATCCGCGCGGTTCAGCGTGTTTATGCGGAACAAAGCGGCATTCAAAATGAAAAACTTACTCCTAAAGATATTTATGAAATTGCCATCGGAAAACAGGATGGGAACAAAGCAGCCGCAATTTTCGCTTTCGAAAAAATGGCTGAAGTTGCCGGCGATGCAATTTCGAACGCAATAACTCTTATTGATGCGCTTGTAGTTATTGGCGGAGGCGTTGCAGGGGCTAATTCCCTCTTTATGCCTTTCCTTGTAAATGAAATGAACGGGCATTATGAAAGAGAAGACGGCACAAAGTTCCGCCGCCTTGTTCAGGAAGTTTACAATCTGGAAGATGAAAAAAGCCTTAACGAATTTCTTAAAAGCGGCTCAAAGGAAATTCCTATTCCCGGCGTTTCGAAAACTATTGTTTATGAACCGGGTAAAAAGACTGGCGTTGGAATGTCGAAACTCGGAACAAGCAAAGCTGTTTCTATCGGAGCTTATGCTTTTGCCTTAAATAAATTGGATAATAACAAGTAATGAATTAAACATTATGATAAAAAACAAAAAAAATATATTTGCTCTTTTCTTTTTTCTTTCAATAATCTCTTATGCCCAGCATAAGAGATTAATTGACTATGTTAATCCTATGATAGGCACAGGAGGGCACGGGCATACATACCCGGGCGCAGTTATGCCTTTCGGAATGGTGCAGTTAAGTCCCGATACCGGCATTGAGGGGTGGGACTGGTGTTCCGGTTATCATTACTCCGATAATTCGATTATGGGGTTCAGCCATACTCATTTGAGCGGAACAGGAGGCGCAGACTATGCGGATATACTTTTTATGCCTACAACAGGGGACGTAAAATTTATCCCTGGGGGAAAAAATTCTCCGGGAGAAGGTTACCGTTCCCGGTTTAAACATGAAAATGAAAAGGCATCCCCAGGATATTATTCCGTTCTGCTTGATGATTATAATATAAAAGCGGAATTGACCGCTTCGTATAGAGCGGGCATACATAAATATACCTTCCCTGAATCTGCTTCTTCCAATATAATCATCGATCTTAATCATGGGCTCGACAGCGGCGGAGAATGCTATATACGCATTGCCGGTAAAAATAAAGTTGAAGGATGGAGAAAATCGCACGGATGGGCTGCCGAGCATACGGTTTATTTCATAGCCGAATTTTCAAAAGCCTTCGTTTCATCAGGCGCGGCTGTTGATGATAAATTAAACGGTCTCCAGGAAGCTCAGGGAAAAAATGTTAAGGCTTATGTACGGTATTCCACAAATAAAAATGAAGTGATTATAGTTAAGGTGGGCATTTCGGCTGTAAGCCTCGAAGGGGCAAGAAAAAATCTTGAACAGGAAGTTCCCGGATTTGATTTTGAGAAAGTAAAATCGGATGCGGAGAAAGCATGGGAAAAAGAATTAAGAAAAATAGTTATAGAAACAAAAGATGAAAACCGGAAGACAATTTTTTATACCGCGCTTTATCATACTATGGTAACCCCGAATCTCTTTAACGATGTTGACGGCAGCTATTACGGAATGGACAGGAAAATACATAAAGCCGAGGGACAGAATGTCTATACTGTTTTTTCTCTGTGGGATACTTTCCGCGCGCTTCATCCGCTCCTTTCCATAATCGACCGCGGCAGAACTCTCGACTTTGTAAAAACAATGCTGCTTAACTACAGGGAAGGGGGGCTTCTTCCGGTTTGGGAACTTGCCGGAAACGAAACATGGTGCATGATAGGCTACCATTCTATCCCGGTCATCTTCGACGCTTATATGAAAGGAATTAATAAATTTGACGCCAAATTGGCGCTCGAAGCGATGAAGACCTCCGCTGAAAAAGATCATTACGGATTGAAATATTATAAAGACAGGGGATATATACCTGCTGAAAAAGAAAACGAATCTATTTCCAAGCTTCTTGAGTATTGTTATGATGACTGGTGCATTGCTCAGTTTGCAAAGAAGCTCGGCGATAATGTTGGATATGAAAAGTATAATATCAGATCCATCAATTACAGGAACGTGTTCGATAAGTCAACGGGTTTTTTCAGGGGCAAGCATGCAAGCGGAGCCTGGTACGAACCCTTTAATCCTTTGGAAGTTAACCAGATTTATACTGAAGCAACCGCCTGGCAATATAATTTCTTTGTGCCTCACAATATAAAAAGCTTAATTGAACTTCACGGCGGAAATGAAAAATTTATTGCCAAACTGGATGAAATGTTTGCCCAGCCTGCCAGACTTGAAGGAAGAGAACAACCGGATATTTCGGGACTTATAGGGCAGTATGTACAGGGGAATGAACCTTCCCATCATGTTGCTTATCTTTACGATTATGCCGGCAAACCTTCAAAGACTCAGGAGAGGATAAGAGATATATTAAACAGAATGTACACAAGCGGGCCGGACGGATTATGCGGCAATGACGACTGCGGACAGATGTCGGCCTGGTATGTTTTCAGCTCAATGGGGTTTTATCCGGTTACTCCGGGGCAGAATACTTATGCAATAGGCGCCCCTCTTTTCGATAAAGTCACTATTAACCTTGAGAACGGCAAAAAATTTGTAATAAAAGCAAAAGACAATTCGGACAATAATAAATATATTAAATCGGCATCCATTAATGGTTCAAAATTAGAGAATCCATATTTTACTCATCAACAGATTATGAAAGGGGGGGAAGCGGTGTTCGAAATGAGCGCAGTTCCATCCGGTTTATGGAGCGGCAATAATCAGGAACTCTTTTCCATGCAGCCCGATATGGACGCTATTTCTGTCCCTTTCATTAACGCTCCTAATGAAGTATTCTTCAATGAAATGGAAATCACTCTTTCATGCCCGACTGTAGGGACAAAAATTTATTATACAACAAACGGCAGCGCTCCGGGGTTAAATTCAATTTTATACGAAAAACCATTTAAAATAAACAGCGCAGTTACAATTAAAGCCGCCGCTTTTGATAAAGAAGAAAGAAAAAGCCCCGAAGTCTCTTCTTTATTTATAAAATCAAAGTATCCTCCCGCAGTTTATGTTAATCCGTTTAACAGCCGTTATAACGGAGGCGGTTTTATGGCTTTAACCGATGGGCGTTACGGAACGAAAAAATTCCAAAGCGGAGAGTGGCAAGGCTTTGAAGGCGCCGACCTTGATGTTACGGTTGATCTGATGTCGCTAAGAAAAATAAATAAAATTTCAATCAATGCCCTTCACGATAATAACGTATGGATTTTCCTGCCGGAAAAAGTAGAGTTCTATACATCGGCAGACGGGAGGGAATTTAAGAAAGCAGGCGTTGTAAAGAACGAAATTCCGGCTGAATCATCTGAAATTATTATTAAAAATTTCTCAGTTCAGCTTAATGAAGCGGATGTCCGTTATGTAAGAATTGTAGCTAAAAGCATCCTAAAATGCCCCGAATGGCATAAAGGCGCAGGAGGAAAGGCTTGGGTGTTTGTTGATGAAATTACCGTTGAATAAATCAGTTTAAAATTTTCGGAGCATATAATGAAAGTAAAAATATCTGTAATAGCGCTTCTTTGTCTATTCTCTTTTGTTCTGCCGGCAAAAATTCATTCACAGTATTCCGCAAAGCAGAAGGAAATAATAGCGGAAAAAGTCAAATCGGAATTTCTCCATGCATGGAAAGCATATAAAAAATATGCATGGGGTTATGATGCGCTGAAACCTCTTTCAAAGACCGGACACAACTGGTACACGGAATCTCTTTTAATGACTCCCGTTGACGCATTCGACACAATGATTTTAATGGGATTGACTGAAGAGGCAAACGAGGCGAAGGCATTAATTCTGGAAAAACTTAATTTCGATATAGATATGCGCATCCAGAATTTTGAAGTTGTTATAAGGCTGCTGGGCGGGCTTCTTTCTGCTTATCAATGGGATGGCGATACAAAATTTCTTGATCTGGCAAAAGACCTTGCGGACAGGCTTCTTCCGGTTTTCAACAGCCCTACCGGAATGCCGTATAGATATATTAATCTGAAAACGGGAAAAACTGATAATAATATCAGCAATCCCGCTGAAATCGGAACTCTCTTTATTGAATTCGGAATGCTAAGCAAATTAACAAGCAATCCTGTTTATTATGAAAAATCGAAAAAAGCGATAGTTGAACTATATAATAGAAAATCGAAAATCGGCCTGGTCGGTTCCACAATTAATGTTGAAACCGGAGAATGGGTAAATAAGAAAAGCCATATAAGCGGCGGAATAGATTCTTATTATGAATATCTTCTTAAAGGATATGCGCTTTTCGGCGATAAGGATTTTAAAAAGATGTACGATGAATCGATAAAAGCGGTTAATAAATATTTGTGGGATGAAGTGGAGGGGCGCGGATGGTACTGCATTGCCGATATGGAAACAGGGGAAAAACTTGGCAGAACATATGGAGCTCTCGACGCTTTCATGCCTGCTATGCTTTCGCTTGGAGGCGATATTGCAAGAGCAAAAGAACTGCAAAGATCGGGGTTCCTTATGTGGAACCTTTTCGGAATTGAACCTGAAAGTTTCGATTATTCCACGGGAAAAATAATATACGAAAGTTATCCTCTCCGCCCGGAAAATATTGAATCGGCTTATTACCTTTATAAATACACTAAGGATGAGAAATATTTAATGATGGTTGAAACATATCTTGAGACAATTATCAGGCACTGCAAATGCGATGAAGGATATGCTCATCTTGCAAATGTAAACACAAAGGAAAAAAGCGACGATATGGAAAGTTTCTTCTTCGCAGAAACTCTGAAATATTTGTATCTTACATTCGCAAAAGATCCGGTTCTCGATTTCAATAAAGTTATTTTCAACACAGAAGCCCATCCTTTTAAAAAAGAAATGGTTAAAGGAAAGAAATAGGTCTTATATAAATGGATTATTTTTTAGAAATTCCCGCGGGAAGAGCCTTCGGGAATTTTGATTATTAATTTCCGGAGGTTGATTTTGAATCTTTCAACGATTGATTGGGCGATTGTAATTGTTCTTCTCATTCTCATGATCGGTATGGTTATGGTAAGCAAGAATCTTGTTAAAAGCGTAACCGATTTTCTTGCAACCGGGCGGACAGGAGGAAGGTATATCATCTCTATGTTCCACGGCACCGCGGCTCTGGGCGCTATTACTGTCGTCGGGGCTCTTGAACAGAATTACTCGGCGGGTTTTAACGCCAGATGGTGGGAGATGCTTACTGCCGTCATACTTGTTGGAATGAGTGTTGCCGGGTGGGTGGTTTACCGTTTCCGCCAGACAAAAGCCCTTACAATGGCTCAGTTCTTCGAAATGCGCTACAGCAGAAATTTCAGGATCTTTGCCGGGTTCCTCGCTTTTACTTCCGGAATTATTAATATGGTAATTTTCCCTTCGGTAAGCGCCCGCTTCTTTATCTATTTCTGCGGGCTCCCGGAGATTGGGCATATCGGGCATTTCTCAGTTACTTTCATCTTAACGACTGCCGCAATGGTGCTTATTCCATTATTCTTCATCTTAACCGGCGGGCATATTGCAGTTATGTTCACCGATTTTATTCAGGGGGTTTTCGTAAATATTGTGTTTGTCGTAATTACTATTCTTCTTCTTATTCAGGTTGACTGGAATTCGATTGCCGAGACTATGGCCAGCGCTCCTAAAGATGCTTCTCTTATTAATCCTTTTCATTCGGGCAACGTGCAGGATTTTAATATCTGGTATTTCTTTATCGGCATGTTCGGACTTATATATACAAAACTTTCCTGGCAGGGAAATTCATCGTTTAACGTTGCGGCTAAGAGCGCGCACGAAGCAAAAATGGCCGATGTGCTTACAAACTGGCGCCTTATTCCTCAATGGGGTTTGTTTCTTGTATTCATTCCGATTGTAGCTTATACAGTGATGAATAATCCTTCTTTCAAACCGGTTGCCGACAGCGTTAATGCGGTTCTTGCCGGTTCCGGCGGAACGGACGCAGTGCAGAGCCAGCTTAGAGTTCCTATGGTATTGAACTTCCTTCTTCCTATTGGGCTTAAAGGGGCATTTGCCGCTATTATGCTTGCAGCAGCTATTACCTGCCATAATACTTATATGCATTCATGGGGAAGCATATTTGTTCAGGACTGCCTTCTGCCTCTGAAAAAGAGGGTTCTTGAACCGAAAGAACATCTTCGTTACCTTAAATTATCTATAACCGGAGTCGGGATTACTATTTTTATTTTAAGCATTTTATTCCAGCAGACTGAAAAAATATTCTTATTTACCGCTATATCAGGGGCAATATTTGTCGGCGGCTCCGGCGCGGTTATTATAGGAGGACTTTATTGGAAAAGGGGAACTACAGCCGCCGCTTGGAGCGCGATGATTACCGGAGCTTTGACGGCCACTTCCGGTATTGTATTGAATTATCTTATAAAAGATTTTCCTATTAACGGGCAATGGTTCTGGTTTATTGCTATGGCCGCAGCATCGGTTGTTTATATAGCTGTTTCTCTTGCGGGTAAAAAAACAAGTTTCAATATGGATAAACTTCTCAACAGAGGCGAATACTCTTCTAAAGAAGATTCCGCAAATATAGATTCACAGCCTCTCAAAGGATGGAAAGCCCTAGGTTATACAAGAGAGTTTACAAAAGGAGATAAAGCAATATTTATCGCCACATACGTATGGACTTTTGCATGGTTCGTTGTATTTGTAATTGGAACGGTTATCAATATTTCGATTGATGTACCCGACAGCGCCTGGATGGCATTCTGGAAATATTTCATATATATTTATTCCGCCGCGTCAATTGTTGTGGTTATCTGGTTCCTGATCGGCGGCGCAAAGGATCTAAAGGAAATGATTCAAAGCCTTAAATCAATGGTGAGAAATCATCAGGATGACGGCCGAGTTGTGCATTAAATTATAGGAGTTATAATGAACAGAGTAAAATTTGTTTTTATTGTAATTGCGCTGGTTTTATTTAACAGTTTAAGCGCTTTTGCCCAGAGCAGTTCAAAAAAAATACAGGGTATTGATATTATTCCGCAGCCTTCTAAAATTATAAAAGGGAACGGAAATTTCATTCTCGACGGCGAAACATTTATTTATTACGACGGAAAGAATAAAGAACTGGGCGAAGTAGCTAAATTTCTTTCTTTTATGCTTTATAAGGAAAAAAGAAATGTCATTCCTGCGAAAGTTGTAAGCGGAAAAACTCTGCCGAAGGCAATTGTTTTATCGGTCAATGCCGATTTGAAAACCGGAAAGGAAGGATATAATCTTGAAGTAAAGAAGGGCAGAATAAATATTACCGGCCAGAATGCCGCTGGAGTATTTTACGGAGTCCAGACTTTCAGGCAGTTGCTCCCCGCTTCATTTGAGAAAAATGATGGGACAACCGTAAGCGAAGTTAAAATCCCTATTGTTAAGATTGAAGATCGGCCCCGGTTCAATTACCGCGGAATGCACCTCGATGTTTCAAGGCATTTCTTCGGGAAGGATTTCGTTAAGAAATATATTGACCTTATTGCAATGTTCAAGATGAATGTTTTCCACTGGCATCTTACGGATGATAACGGCTGGAGGCTCGAAATTAAAAAATACCCTAAACTTACTGAGATTTCAGCATGGCATGTTGATAGGGAAGACAAACCATGGGGGAAAAGAGAATTGCAGAAAGAAGGGGAAAAAGCTACCTACGGAGGTTTCTATACCCAGGCCGATGTTAAAGAAATAATTGAGTATGCACGACAGCGTTTTGTTGAAATTATACCTGAAATTGAGATGCCCGGGCATTCTGCCGAGGTTTTTGCCGCTTATCCTCAATTCTCTTGCAAGGGGGAAAAATTAACCGTACTGCCCGGTTCTTACTGGCCTAACATCGATATTTTCTGCGCAGGCAATGACAGTACATTTATTTTTATTCAGAATATCCTTGATGAAGTATGTGCGCTTTTCCCAAGCAAATATGTTCACATTGGCGGGGATGAAGCGGATAAAACAAGATGGAAAGAATGCCCTAAATGCCAGGAAAGAATTAAAAAAGAAGGCTTGAAAGATGAAAATGAACTTCAAAGCTACTTTATAAAAAAAATTGAAAAATACCTTATCTCGAAAAACAAAAGATTAATCGGATGGGATGAAATACTTGAAGGAGGGCTAGCCCCGGAAGCCACTGTTATGTCGTGGCGGGGCATTGAAGGGGGAATTGCAGCCGCTAAAGAAAAACATGACGTTATTATGACCCCGACAAGCTACTGCTATTTCGATTATTACCAGGCGGAACCTGAATTCGAACCGGCCGGTATTGGCGGATATGTTACTCTGAAAAAAGTTTATTCATTTGAACCGGTGCCTTCGGAACTGACTAAAGAGGAAGAGAAATATATTCTCGGCGCGCAGGGGAACGTATGGTCGGAATACATTCCGACGGCTTCGCATGCGGAATATATGGCGGTGCCGAGAATGATTGCGCTTGCCGAAGTTGACTGGTCTGCTAAAGAAGCGCGCAACTGGGATAGCTTCCGCGCGAGGCTTGAAACAATTAATCAAAGGCTGAAAGCTATAGGAGTTAATTACAGCGAAGGCACATTTAAATTGAACTTCACGGCAAAATATAATCCGTCATCAAAAAAGATGAATGTTGCTGTTGAATCGGAGCAGTACAATCCTGAAATCCGTTATACGCTTGACGGCTCTGAACCCTCTGAAAATTCTCCCAAATATACCAAGCCTTTTTCACTGAATAAATCTGCAAAAATTAAAGCGGCGATATTCCGCGACGGAAAACTCTACCGCCGGTCTTCCGAAAAAGAAATATTAATTCACAAGGCAATGGGAAAGAAGATTAAGCTTAATACCGAATCTTCCGAACGTTATCCGGCAAGCGGCGTTGGTTCTTTAATCGACGGATTAAAAGGTTCAAGCAGTTTCGGCGATGGTTACTGGCTCGGTTTTCAGCAGAATAATATGGAAGCTGTCATTGATCTTGGACAGCTTACTTCTATAAACAGGATATCGTCGGCTTATGTGCAAAATTACGGCTCATGGGCATTTTTACCTTCTGAGGTCAGTTACTATCTTTCGAAAGACGGTAAAAACTTTACGGAAGCCGCGGTTCTGAAAAACGATGTCCCGGTTGATAAAAAAGGGGCATTAATAAAAGATTTTACGCAAGAACTATCCAATATTAAAACAAGATATATAAAGGTAATTGCAAAAAGTATCGGCGTCTGTCCTGAGGGGCATTCGAGCGCAGGGCAAAAAGCCTGGCTCTTCTGCGATGAGATTGTCGTTGAATGATTTTTCTTTAAGGCCGCATTAATTTGCGGTCTTGCGTTTCTCTAACACAAAACTTTTAAGGTGAGGGCTATGAGGTTAAAAAATGTTGTAATGTGGCTGGTGATTTTTTCATCATTTATAATTGGGCAGAATCGAGATTCAATTGTTCTTAACAGCGGACTCCTACTCAAAACATCCGATATGATGCGCCGGAATATGTTTACGGCAGATCCGGTTGAAGAAGGAATTGTTAAAGGGATATGGAAAGCTCCGGCAGAAGGGGACTCGCTTGTTACCGGAAAGAATACCGCTAAGTGGACAAGAATAACTGCCGATAAAGACGGATGGTTCGACGGCGAAAATTTAAGAGGGGGGTATATATACATCGTTTATTATTCTCCTGTTAAGCAGAAAGCAATTCTGGAAGGTTTCGGGCACAGCCTTGTTTATGTAAACGGCGAGCTTCATTACGGCAACCGGTATGGATCAAAAGAAAAGTATGCGGACTGGGAGCCGAGGTTCGATATTTCACGGATACCGATTGAGCTTAAAGAAGGAAAGAATGAATTTCTTTTCAGTGTCTCGGGAAAAATGAAGGCCAAACTTTTGCCTATAGAAGATGGAATTTATTTTAATTTGAACGATGCAACCCTGCCCGATATGATTGCAGGAGAGCAATACGAAGGATACGGCGCAGTGGCGCTTATCAATGCAACTGATAAACCTTTGGAAAACATATCAATTGCTACGGTAAACGAACTCGGCGATAAAAAGGCGCAGTCAATTAAATGCCGTATAATACAGCCGATGAGCATCCAAAAAATCCCTGTAAAGATATTCCATCCGAAACCGGGGGAAAAGGGATCTGCCGGAATGAAACTTCGTATCTTCGAAAACGACTCGAGAAAAATTATTGCTGAAACAACTATTAAGATTAATATTGTTAATAAAACAGATAACCATAAGGTTACATTCATAAGCGGAATTGACGGCAGCGTGCAATATTATTCAATTAATCCGGCGCGAAATGACGACGGCAAACCCAAAGCTCTTTTCCTTTCTATTCACGGCGCTGGGGTCGAGGCAGTCAATCAATCCAATTCTTATTATCCGAAGACTTGGGGGCATATTGTCGCGGCAACAAACAGAAGGCCTTATGGTTTCAACTGGGAAGACTGGGGAAGAATAGATGCTCTGGAAGTATATAATAATGCAGTAAAAACTCTTAACATCGATCCTGAAAGAATTTATTTAACCGGACACTCAATGGGAGGGCATGGCGCGTGGCACCTCGGAGCCTTATATCCTGATAAATTTGCCGCAATAGGGCCGAGCGCAGGATGGATAAGCCTATGGTCGTACCGTTTCCGTGAAAAAAATGATAATCCGTCTCCGATGGAAAATATTATTATGAGGGCTTCGAGCCCTAGCGATACTTACAGCCTTTCTGAAAATTACAAACAGGAAGGAATTTATATTATACATGGCGAAAAAGATGATAGTGTCCCTCCGACGGAAAGCCGGAATATGGTTGAGAAACTGAAAAAATTCCACAATGATTTTGTTTATTATGAACAGCCCGGCGCAGGGCACTGGTGGGATAATTCCGATGAAGAAGGCGCCGACTGTGTTGACTGGGCTCCTTTATTCGATTTCTTTGCGCGCCATTCGCTGCCGAAAGATGAAATGGTAAGAGAAATCAGCTTTGTTACCTCTAACCCGGAAGTATCATCAAAAGATCACTGGCTTACGATTATAGCGCAAAATGAACAGTTCAAACCGAGTAAAGCAAATTTCCGGTTCGACCCGGGGAAGAACAGATTTACCGGTAAGACTGAAAACATTTATCAGATGGCTCTGCTTAAAACTTCCGCCGATTTAAAGAAAACTATTTCAATTGAGATTGACGGACAGAAAATGAATGTCGAACCTGAATCGATTGAAGCGGATATGATAATCCTTCAGAAGGAAAACGGGACATGGATAAAAGCAGATAAACTTAATAAAGAACATAAGAATTATTTCCGTTACGGCTCCTTGAAGAGCATGATTAACCATAATGTCGTTTTTATTTATGGAACAAAAGGAAGCGCGGAGGAAAATGAATGGGCGTTTAATAAAGCCCGTTTCGATGCCGAACAATTCTGGTATCAGGGGAACGGTTCTATAACCGTTATTAGCGACGACTACTACAGCGTTAATATGGCTGAATGCAATTACGTGCTTTACGGAAACGCGGAAACAAACTCCGCATGGAATAAACTCCTTTCAGGAAGCCCTGTTCAGGTAACTTCCGGTAAAGTTAAAATCGGCGAAAAAGAATATAAAGGAACAGATATTGCCTGCTTATTTGTGCGCCCCATTAAAGGCGCTCTCGATAAAGTGGTAGGCGTTGTTGCAGGAACCGGAATAACAGGAATGAAATTAAATGACCGGCGTTCCTACATGCTTTCAGGGTATTCGTTTCCTGATGTAACCTTGTACAACAGCGAATCGATGACAAAAGGTTTTGAAGGCGTGCTTGCGGCCGGATTCTTCGGGCTCGACTGGTCGGTTGATAAAGGCGAAATTATATATAAGACAGATAAATAAAAGCTAAGGAAACAAAATGAAGTACGGCAAATTCAGCAAAGACGGAAAAGAATTTATAATTGATAATGTTGAGACTCCAACGCCGTGGATCAATTACCTTTATAACGGCAGGTACTTTTCCACCATCTCCAACAACGGAGGCGGGATAAGCTATTATAAAAGCCCTCTGCACGGAAGGATTACAAGGTATAGAATTAATGATGTGCCGCATGACCGTCCCGGCAAATTTATTTATGTTAAGGATGAAGAAACAAAAGATATATGGAGTTTAACATGGCAGCCTGTAGGAAAAAAAAGAGAAGCATATAAAGTAATTCACGGTTTCGGCTATACTAAATCGGAAGCAAAATATAAAGGGATTAAATCATCCGCGCTTTTCTTTGTCCCTCAGGATGACGACTGCGAAATTTGGAAGACTACAATTGTCAACAAATCGAATAAAGTCCGTAAACTTTCATTAACTGCTTATGTTGAATTTGCCCTTGGCCATGCAATGGTTGATATTATCAATCAGTGCGACGATCAGCATTTTAACCGCGTTCATTTTGACAAAGGATTAAATTCTCTTCTTGCAACAAAAACTTACTGGGTTACCGCTACGATGGGCACCCAGCAGCAGGAAAATAAGGAATGGGATCAATGGGTTTATTTCACTTCTAATTGTCCTGTGAAAAAATATGAAACTCTGAGAGAAAAATTTATAGGCAATTACAGAAATGAGAATAATCCGATTGCTTTGGAAGAGGACAACTTCTCGAATAAAGATACCGATTACGGCAATGCAGTCGGCGCTATTCAGGTTGAGGTGGAACTTCAGCCGGGAGAAAGTAAAGATGTTATTTTTACTCTTGGAGTCATCGAAAAAGATCGATTTGATGATTTGAAAAAAGAAATTATCGGAAAATACAATAATCCTGAGTTGTTGAACAGCGCTTTTGAAAATGTGATAAAAGAATGGGATGATTATTTTGCATATACAAGCGTTAAGACACCTGATGAAGAGGCGAATGTCTTTATGAATTACTGGACCCCCTACCAGGCAAAAGTTGCTTATGATGTCGGGCGCGTTGCAAGTTTTTATTATTGGGGGATAAGCAGGGGATTCGGTTTCCGCGATACTGCGCAGGATACTATTGCCGTTACTATTTCGAATCCTGATAAGGCTAAGGAAAGGATTTGCCTCCTTGCCCGCCAGATGTTCAGCGACGGCAGGGCTTATCATCATTTTTATAAGGACGGGCAGGGCGAACTTACCAAGCATGCCGATGACCCTTTATGGTTCATACTTGCCGTTACCGATTATATAAAACAGACAGGGGATTATTCAATACTGAATAAAACCGAACCTTTTGCAGATAAAAAAGAAGGAACAATTTTAGACCATCTTTTTGCCGTTGTTAATTTTGCCAAAAATAATATCGGCGCACATAATCTTCCTATTTTCGGAAGAGGGGACTGGAACGATACTCTCGATTATATCGGCGGTGAAAAGGGGGGCGAAAGCGTCTGGGCTGCTATGTTCTATGCAGCTATGCTTAATTATTTAAAGGAACTGCTCCTTTTCTTAAATATGCAGGAACGGATTGATGAAATAGAGTTCGTAAGAAAAAGACTGGTCGATTCGCTTGAAGAGAATTGCTGGGACGGCGATTGGTACATACGAGCTTTTGACGGTGAAAATAATAAAATAGGCTCCCATTCAAATAAATACGGAAAAATATTTATTAATACGCAGAGCTGGCCTGTAATTGCAGAACTGCCCGATAATGAAAGATTGATTAAATCGCTTGACAGCGCAAAGAAAGAACTTGATACAGCCTACGGCCCTAAGATATGCGCGCCTGCTTTCAGGGAAATAAATCCGAAGATAGGTTTAATTACCCGCTGTGTCTGGGGAAAGAAAGAAAACGGAGCTGTTTTCTGTCATCCGACTACTTGGCTTATTCAGGCTGAAACTCTTATGCGAAGAGGCAATATCGCTTTCGATTATTATAAAAGACTTCTGCCTGACGCTATTGATCAGGATATATTTAAAGCCGAGCCGTATGTCTATTCGCAATACATTACTAGCGATGAGCATGAAGGAGCGGGACGGGCAAGCCATTCATGGCAGACCGGGACAGCCGCGTGGATGTTCAGAGTTTGCCTCGATCATATCATCGGCGTTAGAGCCGGTTATTCGGGGCTTATTATCGATCCTGTTATTCCATCCGTATGGAGAGAGTTTTCCTGTCAGAGAATATTCAGAGGAACAAAATATATCATCAATGTATTTAATCCTGAAAGCGTTGAATCGGGGGTTAAGAAAATTACCGTTGACGGAAAAGAGATCCTCGGAGTGGTTATTCCCGTATCGAAAAATAAAAAGTGTAAAGTCGAAGTAATAATGGGCAAAAAATAAAATTTAATTGTGAGAGAAAAGAATGAAAAGAAATTCAAAAAATCCGCTTCTTACAAGAAAGGATATTCCGAATATCTACCCAAATATGATTGATGCAACTTCGGTATTCAACCCCGGAGCAGTTAAGTATAAAGACAAATATATTCTTATTCTCCGAGTTCAGAACAGAGGGCGGGAAACATTTCTGATGAAAGCGGAGAGTTTAAATGGCTTAGATTTCAAAGCGGACAATAAATTAATTGATTTGAAAGGAATAGAAAAGCTTTCTGAAAAAGTATATCATTGCTACGATGCCCGGGTTACGTTTCTTGAAGGGCGCTACTATCTTATGTTCGCAATGGATATGGAGGGGAAATGCGGGCTCGGGCTTGCCGTAACGGATGATTTTGAGAATTATGAATTTCTCGGGCTTACTTCGGAAGAAGATACCCGCAACGGCGTTTTATTCCCTGAAAAGATCAACGGGAAATATGTCCGACTTGAAAGGCCTAATAAAGTTCAGCTTCAGGGAGGGCCTACATCGGGAAATTCTATTGTCCTTTCTGAATCGGATGACCTTCTTAAATGGAATACAGTTTCAATCGTTATGTCGGGCAGATTCCATTATTGGGATGAGCTTATTGGTTCAGGCCCTGCTCCTGTAAAAACGAGAGAAGGGTGGCTGCATGTTTATCATGGCGTGGCTACTCATTTCGGAAGCGCAAATATTTATCAGGGGGGAGTTTCTCTGCTCGGTTTATTCGATCCTTCAAAAGTGCTGGCGCGCGGCAAATATAATATTCTTGAACCGAGAGAAGTTTATGAACTTACAGGACAGGTGCCTAATGTATGTTTCCCTAGCGGAATGATTGTGGAAGAATTTGACGAGGAAGGTTTTGCTCTGCCGGATAGTAAAGTATTTATTTATTACGGCGCCGCTGATACTTCAATAGGGCTTCTTGAAACTACTATTAAAGAATTGATTGACGAGGCTAAAGCTGAATAATATTTCTTTTATCGGAGGAAAAATGAAAAAGTTCTTGTGCTGTATTTTATTTCTTATTTCTGGTCTTATTAATGCTCAGGGAAAATCACCCGCCACCGGAATCGAATTTAACCCTCTTGGGTATATCTGTTACAGGACTGAAAAACCCCTGGCAATAGACGGAGCAATTGATGAAAATATATGGGCGAAAGCGGAATGGACTGACTATTTTGTTGATATTGAAGGTTCGTTAAAACCGCCGCCCCGCTATAAAACAAGAGTTAAAATGTTATGGGACGATAAGTATCTGTACATTGCAGGAGAAATGGACGAGCCTCATCTTTGGGCAACAATTAAAAAAAGGGACGCGGTCATTTTTTACGATAACGATTTTGAAGTATTTATCGATCCGGATGGAGACACGCATAAATATTATGAACTTGAAATTAATGCTCTTGCAACCCCATGGGATTTATTCCTTGTAAAACCATACCGTGATGAAGGGAGCGGGGCATATAATTCATGGGATATTAAAGGCCTGAAAGCAGCCGTTAAACTCCAGGGCACTTTGAATAATCCCTCCGATACTGATAAAGGGTGGACATGCGAAATTGCAATTCCATGGAACGTGCTGAGAGAAAGTTATGACAACACAAGCATTCCTAAACCGGGGGAACAATGGAGAATTAATTTCTCAAGAGTCGAATGGAGATATAAAACCGTTAATAATAAATATGTAAAAGAAATTGATCCTAAAACGAACAAAGGATATCCCGAAGATAACTGGGTCTGGTCGCCTCAGGGCATTATAAACATGCATTACCCTGAAATGTGGGGTTTTATTCAATTCTCAGGAAAAACGGCAGGAACCGGAAACGAAAAATTTGAACTCAGCCTGCGCGAAAAAGCCAAGTGGGCTTTAAGGAAAGTCTATTATGCAGAACATTCTTATCTGCATAAAAACGGGGTATATTCTAATGATATAAAGGCGCTTGGTTTAGAGAATTATCAAGTCGAAGGATACTCGTGGCCTCCTGAAATTGAAGCGGGGAAAAAAGTATTTGCCGCCTCGTTAAAGAAAACAGGCGGTAATGAAGAAATTACGATAAAACAGGATGGCGTGATTAAATAGCATTTCGAAATCAACTTAAGGAATAAATTTATGATTTCAAGGAGAAAATTTTTAAAGACTGCCGCCGCAGCTTCTGCCGGAATTGCAATAGGCGCTAATAAAGCGCCGGCATTTCTATATGAATTTGAAAGCAAACGCCCGAAATTTGAACAAAGAAAATTTGTAAGCGAGGCAGTGGAAGCTAAAATTAAAGAAGTAAAATCTTTTATTGCCGATGATGAACTCGGCTGGCTTTTTGAAAATTGTTTTCCCAATACCCTCGATACGACTGTTAATTACAGAATTATCGACGGCAAGCCCGATACTTTTGTTATAACCGGAGATATTAATGCTATGTGGCTTCGCGATTCTTCTGCGCAGGTCTGGCCTTATATTTCTCTTTGTAAGGATGATAAAAAACTGAAAGACCTGATTGCAGGGGTTATTAATAAACAGGCAAAGTGCATTTTAATCGATCCTTATGCAAATGCATTTAACGACGGCCCTACCGGAAGCGACTGGGCTAAAGATATTACGGATATGAAACCGGAACTGCATGAAAGAAAGTGGGAGGTAGATTCACTGTGTTACCCTATCCGCCTTTCTTACGGATACTGGAAAGCGACGGGAGATACTTCAGCATTTGATGAAAACTGGAAAAAAGCCATGCAGCTTGTCGTATTTACTTTTGAAGTACAGCAGAGAAAAAACGGCAGAGGGCCGTATTCTTTTGAAAGAGTTACTTCGTGGCAGACAGATACGGTTGCCGGCGGCGGATGGGGGAACCCTTTAAAACCGGTGGGATTAATATGTTCGATTTTCCGCCCTTCGGATGATGCGACAATTTTCCCGTTCCTTGTCCCTTCAAATTATTTTGCGGTTACATCATTAAAACAGCTCGCAGAAATATTTACAAATGTATTTAATGAAAAATCATTCGCGGAAAGATGCCTTAAACTTGCATCGGAAGTTGAAAGCGCTCTCAATGAATATGCAATTATCGAAAGGAAGAATATGGGGAAAATAATTGCTTATGAAGTTGACGGATTCGGCAATAATCATTTTATGGATGATTCGAATGTGCCGAGCTTATTATCTCTTCCTTATCTCGGCGCAATGGAAATGAATAATCCGCTTTATCTAAATACAAGAAAATATTTATTCAGCGGCAATAATCCTTATTTCTTTAAAGGAAAAGCTGCCGAAGGAATCGGCGGGCCTCATTCTGGAATGCAGATGATCTGGCCTTTAAGCTTTGTTATGAAAGCTCTTACAACTTCCGATGAAATAGAAATTAAAGAATGCCTCAAAAACCTTAAAACCACTCATGCCGGAACCGGATTTATGCATGAATCTTTTCACATGGATGATTCTAAAAAATTTACGCGCAAATGGTTTGCGTGGGCTAATACGATTTTCGGCGAAATGATTCTTAAGGTGTATGAAAAGCATCCTGCTGTGCTGAAGGAGAAATTGTAAAAAAACTGTTCTATGTCCAATGTTCAGATGAAGATTAAATGGCCCCCTCTGTAATTCAATTGCAGGTTGGAATAATAGAGGGGGTTTTTATTATGCTCTGAAAAAATTACATTTACCCGGTGTATAAAAATATAATTATGAATAGACCTCTCCGTTTATATATAATATTTTTGTTTTTTGTCCCTCTTTATCTTTCCGCTCAAAACGGATGGGTTAATTATAATAACGGGGTTACTTCAGCCGATTTGAACTCGATAACTTTAATAGGGAATAATAACAGATGGATTGCAGGGAATAACGGAACAATTATAAAGACCGCTGATTCAGGGAATACCTGGGAAATACAGGCCTCTAATACAAACAGTAACCTTTATTCAATTCATTTTATTGACGACAGTACCGGATGGTGCGCCGGGACGAATGGGACTTTATTAAAGACTACAAATGGGGGAGCGTTATGGATAAAGCTTCAACCCGGTTCCGCTGAATTAATCTATGCAGTCCGGTTTGCTGATTTGGATACCGGATGGATTACAGGAAGCGGGGGGCTGATAATGAAATCCACCGATGGTGGGGAAAAGTGGTCTTTTCAGAATACTGATATAGGCGTTTCTCTTTTTGATTTATTTATTCTTAATAATTCAACCGGATGGGCATGCGCGGAAGATGGATATGTGATCAAAACTACAGACGGAGGAAAGAATTGGATTAGGCTCTCAAGCCTTGTGGAAAATGACCTTCATTCAATTCATTTTATTAATGAAAATTACGGCTGGGCTGCCGGCAATGAAGGCGCTATTATAAGGACAACGGATGGAGGCGCAAACTGGCTGCCATGTTCAGGAACAGGCGGAGTCAATTTTTATTCGGTTTATTTTTATGACTCTCTTAACGGCTGGGCTGCTGGCGAGCAGGGAGCTTTGTATAAATCCGCCGACGGGGGCGCAAACTGGATTAAAGATAATTTTTCTTCATTTAATGATCTTCTTATGATTAAATTCACTTCTCCTACTGAAGGATGGATTATTGGAAAGAACGGGACTATCTTCAAGACTACGGATGGAGGAGGAACCCTGTCGAATGATAATAATTTTGATAAAGAACCCTCGGCATTTTACTTAAGTCAGAATTATCCCAACCCGTTTAATCTATCAACAAATATAAAATATGAAGTGCCTGAAACAAGTTTTGTGATTCTGAAAATATTTGATTCTCTGGGAAGGGAAGTGGCTATGCTGAAAAATGAGATCCAAAGCGCTGGCAGCTATAGCATTTCATTCAACGCTTCGAATTTTGCAAGCGGAACTTATTTTTATCAATTGCAGGCAGGGGCGGTTCTATTTGCAAAGAAGATGATTTTATTAAAATAACCCCGGTTTCTTTATACATTCTGGATTCGCTCTTTTGCAAGGAAATAATTAAATTACACTCCAAATTATTATTATAGAATTGAGAATATCCGTATAAAATCACCGTTTACTCGGTTATATAAGACATAACTCGCCATCAATAGGAAAACATTATGGTCGCCTTGGTAAGAAAATTATTGAGCCGTATTTTTATCTGTTCGCTATGTATCGGCGCTGTAATTCAGGCCATGCAAATAGAAAAGAAAGCCGATCTGCAATATGAGTTAAGCTGGCGCGGCGGCGGCGGTATTCATGTAAAACTTAATTATTTGCCTGTAAAGGCTGATAGTACGCTGTTTGTATATGGCGAACCCCGGTTCGGAGGGCAAAAAGATATATTTAAAGGAATCAGGAATATTACGGTGCATGCGCCTGCTTCAGTTAGAATTGATGAGAACTCCCGTAAAATTATTATTTATCATAAGTCAGATCCTATCGTTATTGAGTATGATATATTGGATACGCGAAGCTCCAATCCTACGGTAACAAGCGAGTTGTTCCGTCCGATGATTGAAAAAGATTATTTGTACTGCCACGGCGTTAATCTTTTTCTTACTCCTGAAATAAAAGAGTCGGGCAGGAATTTGATTCAGTCTGTATGTTGGAAAAAACGTCCCGATTTCCCAATCTTCAATATGTTCGATCCTTCCAACAATGGGGAAAGAACATCATTTGGTTCGCCGGAATCTTTTTTGTTTACTATCATAACAGGTGATAAAGAGCAGACTGTCGATTCAGTATTGATAAATGGAGTGGAAAATTATGTCGTATCTGTTTTTCCGAAAAAGAAAGAATTTAACCGGAAATCTCTTTGCGGTTTTTTCAGCAAATACTATTGTGCAATATCCCGTTTCTGGGGTGAAGAAAAAAAAATCCCCTATACGCTTTTAGTCCATCCTTTTAAGCAATTGGAACATCCGGCTGGAGGGATGGGACTTGGGAATGGTTTCTGCTCAAAATACAGCAGTAAGGCGGATACAATGCTGGATGAAAACCGTCTATATAATTTTTCGCATGAAATAGGGCATAATTGGATAGGCGCTGAATCGGACAGGCAATGGTTTGGCGAGGGTTTTAACGATTATCAGACATTCTACTTACTCGTTGCCGCAGGATTTATGGATATTACTTCTTTCGAGAAAAAATTTAATGATGTCCTTTCTCATCTTTACCAAAGTCCTGTACGCGAAATGCCTAACGACAGTATTTGGGCTAATTATTGGAAAATGGGAGACTATAATAAACTGCCTTATTGGCGTGGGCAGGTTTTTGCTTTCTATCTGGTGAATCAAATAGAAAAAGCATCAAAAGGAAAACAGGGGTTCAGAGACCTGATGCTTGAATGGAGGGATTTCAGTAAAGGGAGTCCCGATTCCCTCAGCCGCAATAATTTTATTAAAATTGCTTCGCGGTTTGTTGACGGGAAAAAACTGGAAGAAGATTTTGATAAATATATAGTCCAGGGCAAAACAATCCCTTTCACTAAAGATATGCTTGTGCCCGAATGCAATGTGAAAATAGTAAACGGAGTTCCCATTATAGAAATAACGGATAAAGCGCGGTTTGCAAAACGATTCCGGCTGGCCAACAGCGCTGCCGCTGTATTTAACGGCAAGGAAGTCTCTTATAGTGCGGTTGTTAAAGAGAGTTTTCTTCCCGGCGGCAACGGCGTTTCAGAGGGAGCGTCTATTATTACAATATCTTACGTTGCCGATTACGATACTAGTTCTAAACGCCCAGTGATGTTTATTTTTAACGGAGGGCCAGGCGCAGCTTCAGGTATGCTTAACTTTTCAGCCATCGGGCCTAAAAGAATGGTCAAAAAGAAAGATGCCGCTTCCTTTATCGATAATACTTTCAGCCCTATAAGCGAGGCCGATATGGTTTTCATAGACCCTCCCGGAACCGGGCTTACTCGTTGGAATGATACGCTCACAAGTAAAAAATATTGGGGGGTGGAAGAAGACGGCAGATTGACGGCAGAAGTAATAAAAACATGGCTCAAAGAGAATAACCGTATGGACGCGCCCGTTTTTATTTGCGGAGAAAGTTATGGAACTATAAGGGCCGCTGAAATTCTTGGAATAGACGCAGGGCTGTCTTTGGCGGGAACTATGCTCTTTTCATCCTGCATTTCAATGGGCTATACATCCGATCTGGGGGATAATGCAAATTATATCTTTCCGTTTCCCGGTATGGCTGTTGCAGCTCAATATCATAAAAAGGGGAGTATGAATGATAAATCTACGGAAGATTTATTTAATGAAGCTTCTCTCTTTGCGCTTGATGAATACAGAGCCGCTTTGGAAAAAGGAGAAAAAATTACGAAAACTCTGAAACAAAAGATCGCAAAAAAGATTTCTTCATTTATAGGTTTGTCTGAAAAGACAATATTAGATAAAAAATTGAGAATACTGCCTGAAGAGTATCAGGATCTTTTGCTGGCGGAAGAGAATGCGAAAATCGGTTTGCTTGACGGACGCGTTAAAGCCCAAATAAGGAAAAACGATTCGTTATATTTTGACCCGGCTTTGTCATCCAAACCGATTGATACTAAAAATGACCAGTTGAAAAATAATACGCTAAGAGATTATTATGCAAGAGATTTAGGATTTGCAAATAATCAAGAGTATGCGGCGATAAATTTCTTTACCAATTATAATTGGAAATACCCCGAATCGGCGAAAGAAAGAATATGGCCGGTTGTTCATAATCTGAAGTATGCAATGGATAAATACCCTGAAATGAAATTACTTGTTACAGGCGGATATTATGACCTTGCTACTCCGTTATTCACTAATAGTTACATTTTAAGCAAGATAGGGTTATCTCAAGATAGAATTACCTATTCCTATTTTAAAGCCGGTCATTCGGTTTTTGAAGATGAGGATAATCTTAAAAAATTTAATCAGTCTATTTGTAATTTTATTAAGTCGTCTGTTAGAAAATGAAAATCTCTTACAGACTTTAAAGGAAAAGTTACCCGGGTTAACGCCCGTAAAGCGTAACTTATATTATTTATCTTTAAGACGCACCATAGGTGAAAATAAATGGCATCTCAATCAAATGATCCGCTGCACGGAATGACTCTGGAAATGATCCTGAATTATTTATTGGATAATTATGGGTGGGAGGATTTACACTCGAGAATTAAAATCAGGTGTTTTGGAGAAAACCCGAGCATTCAATCGAGCCTGAAATTTCTGCGGAAAACCCCCTGGGCAAGGAAGAAAGTTGAACGGCTTTACATCTGGACATTAAAAATGAACAGCAGGGAGTGAATCATAACGCCTATTCTTTATTTATAATAATCACAATTTTTCCCTCAACAGATGAACTATCCAGCAGTTTATGCGCTTCAGCCGCTTCTTCAAGAAGCATCCTTTTTGCAATTACCGGTTTTATTTTTCCTTCTTTTAAGAAGTTGAAAAGAATTGATAAATCTTCTTTAAACCAATCGGGGTGTTTTTTCTTCATAGAGGTGATAGAGTAGAACTCTGATTTTTTCCCATTAGGTATGTAATTCCACATTTTAAGCATCATCATTCCTCTGATAACGCTTGATAAGCTTCCTTTTCCAACAGCCCAGTTATGAGCCCCGAATGCAACAAGTTTACCCCCCAGTTTAAGGCACGAAAGAGACTTTTTCAAATGTTTTCCCCCTATTGGATCGAATACAGCCCTTACTCCTGAGAAAGTTATAGCTTTAACCCTTTCGGCAAAGTCAACCGAGGTATAATCAATCGGTTCTGCGCCAAGCTCCTTAATAAGCTTATGTTTCGGTTTACGCGCAGTGCCGTACATTTTAAGATCCATCAGTCTGCCGAGCTGAATGAGAGCAGTGCCTACAGCTCCGCCAGCTCCGTGAATTAAGATGCTGTTCTTTTCTTTAATTTTGGCCGAACGGTGAAGCATCTGATACGCTGTCATATAAGTAAGAATAAGGCTTACAGCTTCAGCCGGGTCTAATCCATCCGGTGTTTTTTGTAATTCATCTTCTTTAATGCAAATATATTCCGAATAGGAGCCGTAAACGGTAAGCGCGGCAACCTGATCTCCCGGTTTAAAGGAATCGGCATTCGTGCCGCAGGCGTCTACAATGCCTATTATATCATATCCGGGTGAAAAGGGAGGCTTTGTTTTTATGCCGGGGTATATCCCTTTTCTTAGGAGTGTATCGGTAAATGACGCGCTTACGGCAAGCGCTTTGACTCTTACTTCATTTTCCTGCGGTACGGGAAGTTCTTTCTCTTCAATTACTTTAAGAACTTCCGGCGCGCCGTATTCGGTAACTACAACTCTTTTATAGCTCATTGCTTATTTCCTACCTGATTAATTTTTATTTATATGCAGGGAACTGACTTTTATAATTCCAGTAAAAAGAATTGCCGCTCCGAACCATTGTACCGGGCTTAGAATGTTCTTGTGAATTATATACTCAAGAATTACCGCAGTAAGTGGAAAAGCAAGCTCGCAGATGGTGGCAATTGACGCTGAGATTCTTTTTAATCCATAGTAATAAAGAAAAATTGCAGGGCCTCCGGTCAGCAGGGCAACAAGCGCAAAAACAATCCATTGAGTTGCTGTAACACTGCCGAATGAATTGAAATCCCCTGTCCCGATTGAAATAAAAAGAAGAATTACCGCCGCAAATGCAAAACGCAGATAAGTCCCGACCTCGAATGAAACATTTTTAAGTGCAATTTTGCTTAATACAGTTGAAGAGCCGAAAGAGAATGCGGCTACGAAGGCGAATAATGCCGCAATTGCTGTTTTATCCCCTGTATTGAAATTGGGAAAAGAATAACCGAAAGTCATTAAGTATGCGCCGGCTATCGCTATTCCGCCCCATATAAAGAATTGTTTGTTAAGCTTTTCTTTAAGGAGAATAGAGGCAAGAAGCAGAGCGAATACCGGCTGTAGTTTTTGGATAAGAATAACAATGGAAAGGTTTATATAATTTACATAAAACAACGCTTTAGTAATTGCCATTGTGCCTACGGCTTCGCCTATAAGCGCAACAGCGAAAAAAGCAATTAAATCGTTTTTTGAAAGGCTCCTGATAAAATGGAAATTCTTTATTAATACAGGAAAAAGGATAATTGTAACAATAGCGCATCCTGTAAAAACTACAAAAGGCACTGGCAGGCTGTAAAGGGAAGGGCGGAGTACAATTCCATCTATTCCCCAGAGTATAGCGGCTATAACAACAAACAATGCTGAAAAATTCTTCATCATTCCTAAATATTTATTAAAGTAATTTACCTTTGTGGAAGACAAATTTCAAAATATTCTAAACTCTTTTTATATTATAATTATAAATTGGAGAAAAAATGTCGTCAATAACTTTTAATTTCGGTAAAAACGAAGCTCAGGTTAAAGCAGCCTGCATCGATATTGAACAAAATAAAATAATCGAAAGGATATGGAAAAAGGATTATACAGTATGGAGTTCCAATCCGTCAGAGATATCGAACCGTCTCGGCTGGCTCGATTCACCCTTCCAGATGAAAGATTCAATTGCCGAGATAAATGATTTTGCCGCCGAGGTGAGAAAAGAAGGGTTTAGAAATGTTCTGCTTCTTGGCATGGGGGGCTCTAGCCTTGCGCCTGAAGTATTCAGCAGAATTTTTGGAACCGCTGATAACTCCCTTAATCTTTATGTGCTCGATAGTACACATCCTGACTATATAAACGAATATGTTGAAAAGTTTGCCTCGGAAAAGACCCTCTATATTGTTTCAACCAAATCGGGGGGGACAATTGAAACCATATCATTCCTGAAGTTTTTCTTTACTCTGATTGCAAAAAAAGAGGGAAGTGAAAGTGCAGGCAGGTTTTTTGCCGCTATTACAGATCCGGGCAGCGGATTGGAGGATTATGCTAAAAAACTGAATTTCAGAAAAATATTTCTAAATAATCCTGATATCGGAGGAAGATTCTCTGCCGTATCAATGTTCGGGCTTGTTCCCGCCGCTCTTATAGGGGCAGATATTGAAAAACTATTAACCGAAGCTTATAAAATCATCAATGAATCGAAGGATAAAATTGACTTCAACAGCCCGGCAAAAACAGGAGTTATGACAGGCATTTTGGCAGCGCTGGGAAATGATAAACTTACATTCATTATCTCTAAGCAGATAAATTCATTCGGAGTGTGGGTTGAACAGCTTATTGCAGAAAGCACAGGTAAAATAGGAAAAGGCATTCTTCCCGTTGAAGGGGAAAGAATACTTGTCCCGGATGAATATAAGAAAGATAAAGTCTTTGTTTATGTGAAATTGAAAGGAGAAAATGAGTACGATAAAGAAGCGGCCTCTCTCGAAGAAAGAGGTTTCCCCGTAATAAGGATTGTATTGGATTCTAAATATGAATTATGCGCCGAATTTTTCAGATGGGAATTTGCAACTGCCGTAATGGGGTATTTTCTTGGCGTTCAGCCGTTTGATCAGCCTGATGTTGAATCGGCAAAAATACTTGCAAGAGAGACTATTAAAGCGTACAAGGCCGAAGGTAAACTGCCGGAATTAAAGCCGGCCTTAATAGAAAACGGGATGGAAATAGTAACCGATTTATCAGGTAAGGGATTTGAAGAGATTGTGAATAGTTTCTTTGCTAAGTACTTAGATAAGGAGAAAGGGTATGTTTCAATTCAGGCATATCTGTTAAATGATGATAAAACGGCTTCTCTCCTGCAGGAACTGAGAAACGCAATACAGAATAAATACAAAGTCTCCACAACAATCGGCGTTGGGCCGAGATTCCTGCATTCAACAGGGCAGCTCCACAAAGGAGATGGCGGCAACGGACTATTCATACAATTAATATCAAAGAATAAATCTGATTTTGATATTCCTGAGGAGCCATTATCGGAAAATTCATCATTTACTTTCGGAGTCCTTGTCAGCGCTCAATCTTTGGGGGATAGGCAGGCGCTTCTAAACGGCAATAGAAAAGTATTAAGAATTTCTTCTGCAGATATCAAAGAAACAATAATTAAGCTTACAGGAATGTTTTAATTTAGAAAGATTTACCGGGAGGGGGGGATCCCTCCTCCTAATATGTCTTAACCCGGCTTTTAACAGCAAACCTGATTACACAGGATCCGGCAACCGAGAATAAGCCGACGCTAAGTCCAATCCAGACTCCAACAGCGCCCATCTTGCTATATACACCCAGAAAATAGCCTAATGGAACTGCAATTATCCAGTAGGAGGAAAATGTTATCAGCAGGGGAATTTTAACATCAGTAAGCCCTCTCAGAACCCCTACCGATGTAGCCTGAAGGCCGTCGGCAAGCTGGAAGAATGCCGCAATGAGAATTAGTTTCGATGCCAGTTCGACAACGCTTGAATCATTCATATACAATGTCGGAAGAACTTTATTTGTTAATATAAATATGAATGCAAAGAAAAGCATGATGCTCCCTGCAAGTCCTATGGAGACAAATCCCGCTTTTCTAAGGTTCACTCTATCGTTTGCTCCCAGAAAATTACCGACACGTATTGTACCCGCTGATGATACTCCCATTATTATCATATAAGTAAGTGAGGCAAGGTTCATTGCAATCTGGTGCGCGGCAAGAGATACACTGCCCGACCATCCAATCATAACCGCCGAAAAAGTGAATGCCGCTATCTCGATAAAGTATTGAAATCCTGATGGAATACCTATTCTGATAATTTTTAAGGCAATTTGATGATTATATTTTTTAATTGAGATAGGCGGAGCTATCTCTTTGTTTTTATTGAAGTTATAAAGATAGATGAATAATGCTCCCATCATAAAAATCCTGCTCCCCGTGGTGGCAATGCCGGCGCCGTCCAAACCCATTGCAGGGAAACCGAATTTGCCGAATATAAGTACCCAGTTGAATCCGGCATTGACAAGATTTGCAGCAAGCGCCGCATACATTGAGGGTTTTACTATCGAAAGTCCGTCGAGGTACTGTCTTACTACCTGAAAAAGTACAAAGGGAGCAATGGAAACTATTTGTATTCTAAGATATGAAACAGCAAGTTTCGTAACATCTTCGGGTTGCCCGAGGTACGGGAGCAAGCATGAAACGATATAAGTTATTATAACCAGAATTATGGAAAAAAACAGATTTATCCAGAATCCGTTATTAAAGATTTTACTTATTTCCTCCTTGTTGTTTTCTCCCGATGCAATTGCCGCCAAAGGAGTAATTGCCATCGTCATTCCGAACCCGAGTACGATAATAAGAAAGAAGATTCCATTGACGAGAACTGATGCGGCAAGGGGAGCGGGACCGAGCCTTCCGACCATTAGACTATCCACTACTCCCATCATAATATGGCCAAGCTGGCCAATCGATATAGGAAGGGTAAGTTTTATTGTTTCCTTTATGTGTTCCCGTAATTTCAAATTTACCTTACCTTAATATTAAATATTCTAAAATATAGGAATAAAAATGAAGGAAATTAAAAAAAATGACTTTTGTAACGATAATAATATCGGATAATAGTGTGTTTAATAATTGATGATTGAAGAAAAAAATATATCTTTGTCTCCTATGGAAGAAGAGAACGAACCTGATTCCCTGGAATTGGAAGTTGCTTATGCCAGACTAAAAAGAATAGGCAAAGAAAAATTCCAGGTGGACCAGAAGCAAAATGATAATATTCTTGCAAAGGTTAAAGATAGTTCCCACTATTTTAATCTGAATTTACCGCCGGAATTGAATGAGTATTTTATTTATTTAAAGGATGCCCCTTTATATTGGATTATGGATTCCCCCATTATAGCTTTTATAGAAGAAAACAGTAAACCGGGGGAAAAAGAAATTGTAAAAATGGAGGCTGAACCGAATAAACTGCTTAAGGATTATTATTCAAAATGGGTTACGACCACAAGAAAAAGCGAAAAGAAATATTTTGCCCATTCTCTTTTAAAAACCATTACAAAAGAGAAGGATAAGAATATTCTTTCGGCAATATACGGGGGAGTATTATTTTCGTTTGAAGAAACATTAAAAAATCAGGAAACATCCTTAAATTATTATGAACAGGCGGAAATGCTTGCGAGAGGCATCCAGGGGGATGAAGTTCAGAAAACGGAAATTTGTTATATACTTAAAGTATTTTCGGCTTTTGAATATTTAAATTCGGGTAATGCAATTAAAGCCGGCGAGAAACTGCAGGAGGCTATTGTTCTTAAAAGCGATGGGGCAACCGCCAGGTTCTATCTTGGCCTTGCCGAAGTGCTTCTAGGAAATAGAAGCGCCGCTTTCGACCTTTTATGCGATATCTATGAATATGATTTGAGCAGGATTGCCTATGCAATAAGCATAAATAATATTCAATTGTTTCAATTTTTTCTTAAAAATACGGTTTTTGAATATACCTTTCAGTATCCGCAATTCGGTTTAATATGCAACCAGCTTGAGGATTATCTTCAGGTTAAAGAACTTGATGTGCAGACTTATCTTTCAAAACTCCGCCAGAAATTTGAGGTTTTCAGGGAACTGCATTTAAATGAGTATCAGGAAGTAAACGTTAGGAATAATTTTAATTTTATAGAAAAAATTCTAAAAAATTTCTTCACCTGCCAGCTAAATATCTTTTTGGCAAGCGTTCCGATACTCTGGGGCAAATTCAACGAGACGCTTCAGCTTGTATTCTCTACAATAAGACAAAGATTTATGGCTGAGATTCAGGCGCAGTTGAAAATATATGATAATAACATCAATGATCTCAACGGCCTTATTGAACATCTGGTTAAAGAAATTGAAGATTTCAAACTGCGGTATAAAGAAAAAACAAAAGCTATGGTGCAGTTATACGAGCAGAATTTTAAAGAACAGATTGCGGTTATGGAGAAAAAATTAGCAAATCTGGCCGAAGAAAAAAAGAAGAACCCGGGCAGCGCATTTAAAAGCAGCCTTTCATATACTCTTGTTTTATCTGCCCTTGTTATGCTGATTACAGGCTTTGCAGGTTATTCCAGCAGTTATTCAGAAGAATTATCCGGTTTCAGCCAGATTATGAAAGCAATACTTTTTTCGGGAGGCAAATGGGGTATTGTAACTTTTATTCTCGGTTTTTTCATCTCTATTGCTTCATCTATCTATGCTACATACGAAAAATCTTCCGAAAAACAGAGAATTATTAGGGAAATCGGAAATATTAAATATGCTCACGAAAAAAATATTGAAAGCATAAAAGCCGAAACAGAAAGAAATGAAAAAATTACAATACGTAATTTAAATGACAGAATAACACAGCATAAAAAAAGAATAGCGGAAATTGTTGAAGAGAGGAAAAAAAGAGAGAAGGATCTAAATGAACAGATAGAAGTGAAAATTGAAGAAGAAGCCGCAAAACTTATCGGACTTATTCAAAATTCGTAATCTTCGCTTTCAACTCTGTCTATTATTAGCCACTTATACAATAATCCCCAGTAAAATAAAGATTTTTAGCCATATCAATAATAATATCTATGGTATAATTATTGCATTTTCGGCTTTGCACAAAGCCTGTAAAGGAGAAAGTTATTAATATAATTGCCGGAAAAAGAAATAAATTATTATTAACTACAAGAAAGTGGCATACTGAAACTATGGATACAAATCCTATTGGCGTTTATGACATCGCTTCTTATGCCCGCAATTTCGGCTTTACCGTAGATGTGTATTATATGGATGAATTGCCTGTAACAGGCGATTACGGGCTTGTAGGTCTTTCTGTATTTGAAGGGAAGAATGAAACAGTTTTTAATGATATTCTTTTTCTTAAAGGCTTCTATCCTGCCACAAAGATTATTGTAGGCGGGCGCTGGACCAAATTGATGGATGACGAAGCGTCTGAGTGGTTCAGGAAAAACGAAATTGATGTCTGGGCTAATGAAGGCGAAAAGTTTTTTAATGGGGATAACGAAATCAATTTCTCCGAATACCCCGGATGGTACAAAAAAGATATTCTTACAACCCATGCTGCCGGAAGAAACATTATGAGTTCCCGCGGCTGTCCGTTTCACTGCTATTTCTGCCATAACCCGGAAAATAAAATTAATTATTTCTCTCCCCGTTATACCGTGGATAATATACAGCTTCTTCTGGAACAGAAAGTTCCTGTTATTTTCTTTGCCGATGATATCTTTACTTTAAAAGAAGAGCACATGCTCGGCATATACGAAGAAATGAAAAGCAGGAGCATAAATATTAGCGGACAGAATTTATTCTTCACTCACGTCAATCTGATTAAGCAAAACACTCTTCCGGTAATGAAACTGTTCAATCCGGTTGAAGTGCAGGTTGGATTAGAATCGGGGGATAATAGAATGCTTAAACTTATGGGGAAAAGTTTTACAGTTGAAAAAGCGTTCTCAATAATAAAAGAACTTGCAAATTTTGTTCCCGTTAACGGTTTGTTTCTTATCGGGTACCCGGGGGAGACAATTGAAAGCCTCTCGAATACCCTCGAATTTGTTAAAATGCTGAAACCTTATCTTACCAAAAAATGGGTCAGTATTTATCAGCCTATCAAAAATACTATAGGTTATTACGAATCCCTGAAAAACGGAATTTTTCATGGGGAATTAATAAATAATTCTATTATTCATTATGTGCCGGATGGTTTACAAGCGGAGGATTTAATTAAATACCGCGATTTGATAATGCAAAATTAGAGTATGTTATGCAGATTAATAACAGGCTTCAGTTCGGGAAACTTTTTTCTAAAATGCAGTTTAAAGGGAACGGAGCCGAAATAGGAGTGCAGAGAGGGGATTTTTCAGCAGTTATCAGAGATACCTGGAATGCTGGAAAAATCCATCTTATCGACAGGTGGTCTTTTGTGGAGGATTATATTGATGTCGCAAGACTATCTTACCGTGAACAACTGAATAATTATCTTTATGTTGTTAATAGATTTGCCGAAGATTTTAGTATTAATATTTACCGAATGGATTCAACCGAAGCAGCCTTGCATTTCCCTGATCATTTCTTCGACTGGATTTACATCGATGCAGATCATACCTACGAAGGCTGCAAAAGAGACCTGAATACATGGCACCCGAAACTGAAAAAGGGGGGAATATTATGCGGGCATGATTTTCTTGATGGAGACATTCCTGCCGGTATTTTCGGAGTTAAAACCGCCGTTGAAGAATTTATTAAGGATAAAAATGTGCGCCTTTTCATTACTCAGGAAGAGGAATGGAAATCGTGGTATTTCGTAAATGACCCTTCTTTCGATGTTGACAGCGTAAAAATAGAAGACAAGATTATAGAAACCCATTTTAGGGATAATGATTCGGTAGAGAAACTGCTTGCGGATGCCGAAAATTTAATTGAAAAAGAGAATTACGAGGATGCAAAAAAAGCTTTGAATAAAATTCTTGGTATGGATGCTGAAAATATTGACGCATACAATGATCTTTCGGTTATTGCGGTTTTGGAAAACAATTTAAACGGCGCTGAAATATTAATTAATAAAATTCTGCAAATAGACCCCTCGAATGAAGTGGCAATTGGGAATTACAATTATTTGATAGAAATAAAAAATAAGCAGAAATAGATGAGGTAAATAGTGGTTATTTGCTATGCAACAAGAGAGTTTTTCCCTTTCTATTACGGGGGAATAGGTTCCCATTTTTATTTCCAGATGAAAATGATGAAGGAAAAAGGGCATCAGATTGTCTTTGTAACTGTGAAATATGATAATGTTGATGATAAGTCTTTGAATCAATTCTGGGAAGGAATAGAAATAGTTTATGCAGATAAGGAAAACAATGCCTTAGCGGCGCACGAAAATTTTAATAATTCGCACATATTGTGGAAAACTATCGAAAGTCTGGCAAACAGCGGAAAGTTTAAGTTTGACTATATCATTTTTCCCGATTGCGGCGCGGAAAGTTTTTTCACATTGCTGAATAAGAAAATATTCGGATTGTTCCCTGATACGAAGATTTTAATGGAAATTGAAGGGCCTATGAAAGACGTAGCCCTGAAAAATGATGATTTTATTGACGGGCATTATGAGCTTACAAAACTGATGGAGCAATTCTGCTTTGCCAATACGGATTTTTTTACCACTCCAACGGCAATTATGTGGGAAGAATTAAAAGACTGCATTGATGAAAATATTGCCCGTTATGAAACCATTCCGAATCTCGTTAACAGTGATTTTACAGAAATAATGCCCCGAAGGGAAAATAATAAGAATATTTTCTTTATGGGAAGGCTTGAGTACAGAAAAGGGCCCGATTTGCTATTCGAGGCTGTCTCGGATATGTGTAGCAGCGGAAATTATTCCGGTATACGCCTTCAGATTGCCGGGCGCGATCAACATTGGAATAGCTATGGCAAAACATTCAGAGAGTATTGGGGGGAGAAACTGAATGAAAAGCAGATGCAGTGCATTGATTACCTCGAATTTCTTGGGCACGAAGAATTAAAAGAGGTTTTAGGCGGCGCCTGGTGCGCTGTTTTTCCTTCAAGATGGGAGCCGTTCGGAAATGTAGCGCTTGAATCGATTCTGGCCGGAGTTCCTGTTATTCTTCCGAAACATACAGGGCTTCAGGAAATTGTAGGAGCAGAATATGAATTTTTATTTGAGGCCGGCAACAAGGACGATCTTGAAGACAAGCTTAAAAAAATGATCAATCTGAGTGAAAAAGAACGCTCTGAATTATTGGTGAAATTGAGACAGAGGGGGATTGATCTTTTAAAAATTTCGGCGGAAAAGTTCATTGAATTTTTGATGAAACATCAAGACAGCGTTTCCGGTAAATCCGAAAGGAAAATTGACGCTGAACAATTATACAGCGTATTTTATTCTCTGCTTCAATTAGGCGGAGACGGTATAAAACTTTATAATAATACCTATAAAGATTATTTGAATATCGATCGATTATATCAGGAAAAATCAAGGATGTATGCAGAACTTGAAGAAAAATTTATCATTGTACATCGCGAGCACGATCTTATGAAGCAATACCTGATATTATTAAGAAACCGAGAAGGGAATTAACATGAAAATAAATATAAATTCTCAGCCTTCGGAATGCACAATATATATGACCGAAGTATGCAATTTTAACTGTGCCGGATGCAGGAGACAAACTGTTGAAAAGCCGCAGCATAAGGAAGTGGATCTTGAACTGCTTAAGAATATTCTGCTTGAGTATCCCACTCTAAAGGCGTTTTGCATTGCGGGCTACGGAGAGCCTACTCTTGCCAAACATTTTCCCGAAGTGGTCGATTATCTGCTTGAGAATGATAAATATGTGGGTATTATTACTAATGGAACCTACCCGGAGAGGCTCCTGCAATTGAAAAAAACGCCCAACTACATTTCTATCAGTCTTTATGGATTTAATAATCAGCAGTACAAAGATTATGTCGGCGCGGGAGTATTTACTAAAGTCACTGAAAATTTTAAAAAGCTGAAAGAAAGATTCGGCAATGTCGGATTTTCATATTTCCTGAATAAAGATAATTACAAGAACCTCGATAAAATACTTGCTCTCTGCGATGAACTTCAGCCGGCTTTTTTAAATCTTGCAAATTACCTTGCTTATGATTCAGTTGAAACAGAAGATACCAGAAGAATAATCAGATTAACCGATATAGAAATAATCCGGTATATCGAAGATAGAATAAGCTTGCGTAAATATGTAAATACGCGCCCTATTTATCTCGATGAGGGGGATAAAGAATATGAATGCCCTTCATATAAAGATATCATTAATCTCGACGGTGAAGGGAACATAGGAGGCTGTCAGAGACAGATGCCTCCAAGCGTTATTTACGGCAATGTTTATAATGAGGCAGACCCTTATAATAATATTCAAATGCAGACGATGAGGAAAAGAATAAACGGCGAAAAATACCCTCATCCGAACTGTGTGAATTGTTTCGGAAGGCATAATCCGGCTAAAATTTGGGAAAAGGTTGACCGGCTTATCGGCGGAGATGTAGATCTGGCGGTTATGATGCTTTTTCACGAAAAAGTTGAACAGACAATCGAATGTATTAAAAGCTTTCTGCCTGCGGGAAAAAAGATTTATGTGCTTAATAACGGAAGTTCAAAAGAATCTGTTTCTAAATTAAGAAGTTTCTGCAAAGACTTTAATCAGGTGAAGATTCTGGATTCCGATAAGAATCTGGGAGTAAGCGTAGGCAGGAACTATCTGCTTCAGCATACTACAGAGGAATGGACATTTTTTGTAGATAATGATATTTATATTACAAAAAATGACTGGTTGAAGAAGTTTATTGTACATATGAAGAATAACAAAGGAGTTGAGGTATTTGTACCGCGCTTATTCAACCTTCATGAGAACAGTTTTGTCACTTATCACAGATGGGGGCTTGAAGGGAATAGAATAAACTATTATATACCTCAAAACGGCTATATGAGCAACTTTCCGGGGGGCGCTTCAATTATAAACCGGAATGTTTTTGCAAGACTCGGATTTTATGATTCGGAAATGTTTGTCGGATTTGAAGATTTTGAATTTGCGATAAGAGGGCTGCTTAAGGGAAATCCCGTAAAAGCAAAACTGATTGACGATATTGAACTTGTTCACGATCATAGGAGAATTACAAATACGGTTGATAAGAATGCCGTACTTGTAAGATACAATGAAGATTCGCATCAGAAATCGATAAATAGAATTCAGGTTAAATATCCCGCTCTCGATTTTCAGCATGAATGGCAGAAATGGGTAAGGGAACAAAAGAAAAAACTGATTGAACAGGAAGAATATGATTTATTTGCGCTTACGCCTGAATATAATTACGGGGCAAAGAGCAAGAACAGAACAATTACGGTTAAGAGAAACGGCGTCTTGGAATATGAGCTTAATGAGGAAATAAGGGAGGACTTAAAAAGTTTTATAAAAACAGGCAATGCAGGAAGAGTAATTATACTCCAGGCCTCAGAGAACAGGGAGCGCTTCGGCTGGCTGGAAGCCAAAGAAAAGCCTGCTGTAATAACGCTTTCGGATTTGACAGGATTCAATATTCTTGAGAAACAAGGTATAAAAGGGGCAGATAAAAAAGATGAACTTTTTATTATTCTCGACCATTTACTCGAAAAGATGGAAGACCCGCGTCCGGTGTTAAAAGCAGTTAAAAAACTTTTACTGCTTAACAAAAACAATAAAGCGAAAATTATCTCCAAAGGGAGAACAAAACAGGGAATTGAATATCCCGAAGATGAAACATCTTACAGAGAATGGAAAGAAGAGGAATTAAAAATCCATCTTTCATCAGGGGGATTTAATATTCTAAGTTCAAAAAATATAACGGCAGAAAATGAATCTGTTTTATATCTGTCGGTTTCAGTTTCAGAAGAGAGTTATAAAAAATATCTAGCTTCTTTAAACCTGCCGGCTATGGATATGTATTATCTTATTTGCAGTAATGAACATGGCAAGGCAAAACTTACCGGCGGAATAGGCTCTTATGTTGAAGAAGCGCAGAAATTATTTAAAAAAGAAGAAATTGGGGTTCTTCTCCTTAGCAAAGGGGATATGCTCCCGAACCGGGAAGTTATTGATAAAGAAAAGATAATTACCGTTGATAAATTTTTTGATCAGCAGGTAATCAGCCGGAATGAAACTGCCGGAATGCTTTTAAAATGTATGCAGGTTGTTCAGTATATTTATCCATATCTGAATATTGTCGAAGTTCAGGATGTTGAGGGGTTCGGTTACAGACTGGTTCAGGGGAAACAATCGGGCATGCTTCAGCAGGATATCACGGTTCAGATGGTTGCGCATGGTTCCAAAATATATCTCGAAAACGCATCGCAGAGATGGCTGCCGATCATAAATTACGATACGATCTACAAAGAAAAAATTTCTCTCGAAAATGCAGATAGAACTGCTTTCCCGACTAAATTTATAAAAAACTTGTATCTCGATGCCGGTTATTCTTTTGAGGAAGGGAAAGCGTTTCAGTTGAGGCTTCCTTTTGAGTTTGCACATTTCCCTAAAAACCAGTATAAAGAGGTCGATACGCTAATCTTTTACGGCAAAAGATACGGAATGAAAGGATATGATGTCTTTTCCGAAATTGCCGCCCTGCTTGATATTGAAGGTTTTATTGAAACGAAAATTAAAAGAATTGTGCTGATAGGCCCTTATTTTCCCGAAATGACAAAGCAGAATGCATTTTTCGATTCATTGAAAAAGAGAATTGAGATAATCGAAGTGTCGCTTCCCAGGGCAGAAGCAATTAAGCTGATTAAGAATCTTCATTCGCATTCAGTCTGCGTTCTTCCGTATAAATCGGATAATCATCCCTATTCTGTTCTTGAAATTGTAGAAACAGGGTGCCCTTTTATTTTTGCAAAAGCCGGAGGAATTCCGGAACTTCTTCCCGAAAAATATCACGATAAACTTCTCGGCGCGCTTAATTGCAGCAATCTGGCAGAACAATTAAAATCGGTTTTATCTCTTCCAAGCGGCGAACGTTATGAATTATATTCTTCGGTTTTTAACGAGATGAACAGCGCACAGAAAGAAATAAACAGAAAATTTGTGGATTTTAATAGAAAACAATCTGCCCGTTCTGCCGGAAAAAAGGATGAAGTAAGCGCTTCTATGATTGTCCTTATGAATCAAGACAGAAATGAATACAATGATTTATTAATTACGGCAATTAATAGTCAGACAGTTCTGCCTTGCAGACTGTTTATAATCTGTATTGGAGATATTGACAGGGAAACGGTAAAAAAATCTATAAATGAAAAGATTCTGCTTGAATTTTCTTCTTATTCAGACAACTATAACAAGTCAAAAAATAATATACTTAAAAATATTGAAAAAGGAATTATTCTGGTTCTGGCTCCATCGGACATTCCCAAAAATGATTTTGTGGAACAATATCTATTGTTTTTACAAACTTGGAGCAGAGTACAGTGCGTTTCCTCTTACGCTGATGTAATAGATAAGAAAAGGGATATTTACGACAGTTCTCTTATTTCGGCGCCGGTTCAACCTTTAGGGGAAATTGGGATTCTGGATACAAACGGTAGTAACCTCATAGCTCTTGAAAGCGCCGCTTTCAGGACAGAGTTCATTAAATCAATTCAGGGGTGGGAGGAATCTTCGCAAAGCAGCGATGATTTGTTTTCATTCATTAAGATTAAATCGAATAATGGAATCATAAGCGTTATTACAAAACCACTTGTAATAAGAACTGAAAATAAACCTTTCCAGCCGCCTCAGGAGATATTCCCTTATCAGATGAGAAGAGCCGCAAGTTCATATTCACTTGATAAATTCGATACATACAGGCTGATCGGAATGACATTAGGAGCAGGATTCGGAAGGGGAATGGAAACTTACCCGGAATTAAGCGATATCGAAAAATATCTTGTAACAGTGCAGACTCTTCTTCTTAACGCAAAGATTTATGAAGCCGAAGAACTAATGAAAAATATTGACCCGAAAATTCTTTCCAAAGCCGATGCGGAAGTACAGAAGAAATTTGCCGCAATTAAGAAAAAAACAGAGATACTGATTGGAAAACTAAAAAGCGCAGAGAAGAAAAAAGTTTCGCAGGATAATAATGATCCGGTTATTTCCGTTATTATACCGACTTATAACCGTCCGGAGCAGCTTAAAGAAACAATCGGAAGCGTAATTGTACAGACATTTAAGAATTATGAGATAATAATTGTTAATGATGCCGGAGAGGATGTAAGCGGCGTAGTTAAAGGGTTTAACGACGGCAGAATCAGGTATGTTTCGCATCAGCGGAATAAAGGGCTGGCCGGAGCAAGAAATACCGGAATGATGAATGCTAAAGGCAAATACATTGCATTCCTCGATGACGACGATATATTTTATCCTAATCATCTGGAAACGCTTCTTGCAAATATTACTAAAACCAAAGAAAAAGTTGTTTATGCCGATGCATACAGATGTATTCAGAAAAAAGAAAATGGAACATATATTGCAGTAAACAGAGAGTTACAGTATTCGTATGATTATTCCCGGAAAATTCTTCTTATTATGAATATCGCGCCTGTCCAGTGTTTCCTTTTCGATAGATCGCTTCTGGAGGGGGGCGTTTGTTTTGATGAATCCCTTACAACGCACGAAGACTGGGAATTTTGGATCAAATTATCGCTTCAGACAGATTTTACACACATAAAAGAAATAACTTCCGAGTACAGGCACCGCGTTGATAATACAAATATGGTAACTACCAAACTTCCAGATTTTCTTAGGACTATGAAGATTATATATGAAAGGTATCCGGTTAACGAGGCGGAGGATGAAGAAGTTGTAATGCACAGGAAACGAAGGATGCAGGAACTGGAACAGCAGATAAAAGAACAGTTGATCGATAGATCGGCCTCAATTGTAGTTGTTACATATAATTCTGAAAAGGATATTAATAATTGCTTAAAAAGCCTTTCCTTTACACTGCGGAGCAAGGATGAAGTTATTATTGTTGATAACCATTCCGCAGATAATACAGTGGCAACCGTTAAGGAATTTATAAAAGGAAAACCCGCTTTCAGGCTTATTGCCGGCCAAGAGAATCTCGGTTTTTCCGCCGGGACAAACAAAGGTATAAAAGAAGCTAAAAATGCTTATGTAATAATGCTCAATCCCGATACAATGGTTTCGGGAAACTGGATTGATTCGCTTATATCGCATCTCGAAAAGAATCCCAATGCAGGCGCAGCCGGCCCAATTTCGAATTATGCAGCCGGCCTTCAAAAGATGGAATTATATGCCAAAGAGAAATTAAAAGGGAGCATTAACTTCGATTCTCTGTATAATTCATTTAAAACATGGAATAACGGTAAAGCGGTAAAAACAAAAATACTCATTGGTTTCTGCCTTATTATAAGAAAAAGCCTTATTGATGAAATGGAAATGCTTGATGAAAGGTTATTTCTCGGCAATGACGATCTTGATTTAAGCTGGCGGTTAAGGCTTAAGAACTACAAGCTTCTTGTAGCTGCCGATACTTTGGTTTATCATAAAGGTCAGCAAAGTTTTAAGACAGAAAAAAAGACAAAAACTGATGAATTAGTGCAGCAGAGCAGTGATATATTGTATGAAAAACTTGCTGATTTTTACGGAGAAGATAATATCCCGACTCCTCTTGAATTGTGGGGGATAGACTGGTTTAAACCGGGTAACCCTAAATATAATCATTTAGCCAGGCTTTTTGATGAAAGGAAATACAGGGTTTCTGTTGTAATTCCGGTGTTTAATCAACTTGAATATACAAAACAGTGCCTTGAAAGTATGAATAATACAATTAAAGAAAAAGTTGAAGTTATTGTTATAGATAATGCAAGTTCGGACGGCACAAAGGAATATCTGAATAATTTTAAAAGGGAACGGATAAGGCTGAAATATATAGGGAACAAAGAAAATCTCGGTTTTCCAAAAGCAGTAAATCAGGGAATTAAGGAAACGAGGGGGGACTTTGTGATAATTGCAAATAACGATATTGTTTTTACGAACGGATGGCTCGAAAAGATGATCTTACCGGCTGAAAACGATTCCGGTATAGGTATTGCCGGGCCGGTAAGCAACGAAGTGAGCGGGCTTCAGAAAGATGAAAATGCCGTTTATTCAACTATGGATGAAATGGCGGAATATTCTCTTAAAAATTCCGAAATTAATAAGGGCGTTACAGTCGTTTTTCCACGGCTTGCATTCCTATGTACATTAATTAAAAGAAAAGTAATTGATGCAATCGGCGGTTTGGATGAGAGGTTCAGCCCGGGCAACTACGAAGATGATGATTTCTGTCTCCGCGCACAGCTTGCAGGTTTTAAGGGGGTAATCGTTAAGGATGTGTTCATTCATCATTACGGTTCAAAAAGCTTTAAAGCCGATGGAATAAAAAAATATTCCGATCGCCTTGAGAAGAACAGGAATATTTTTATTGACAAGTGGGGGGCGACTCCCGATGAAATATGGCTAAAAAATAAAACTATTAATGGAAGGCAATACTCTTATCCGCTGAATAAAAATTTATATAATGAAAAAGTTCAAAGGGCAAGAATTAATATTGCCGATAAAGAATATAAACTTGCTCTTGAAAATATAGGCGAAGCCGTTTCTTTATTTGATAAGTATGACGAAAAAGATGCGGCGCTTCCCCTGAGCAGTCTATTTAATCTTGCAGGAAATATTTCAATTTTAATAAAGGATTATGAGGGAGGCAGGGAATATTTTGAACGTGAACTTGAACTAAATCCTTCATCATCAGCCGCATGTGTCGGTTTAGCAAATATCTTTTTCGAATCAAAACAGTATAAGGAAGCTAAAATAATGTATGAATGGGGCATTAAAAACGATCCTTCTAATGCCGGTTCCGTAGAAGGATTAAGCAGGACAAATAAATTGTTAGACCTGCCTGAAGACGATAATTCTCTAATTGAACAAGACCCTGAAATAAAAACTATTCAGGAGATTGTGAATGACGCTTATGTATTCTTTGAAAAAAACGACCTGAAAGGAGCTGTTGAATTTCTTGAATCGGCGGAAAAAAAATATGATGAAAAACTTTTTGAGCTGAATGGAATTGAGGAAGCGGCTGCTTTTTACAATATGAAAGGGTTTATTTACCTCGGTCTGAAGGAACTGGAAAATGCACTTCCGAATTTTGAAAAAGCTTTGAATATTAATGAACACTCTTCGCAGGCTTGCGTAGGTTTAGGGGAAATATTCCTTTTAAATAACCAGATTGAAGCGGCAAAAACAATGTTTGAATGGGGAGTTAAAAACAATCCTCAGAATGAAATTGCAGCGGAAGCGTTATCAAAAATAAAGGTTCTCTTCGGCGGCGCGGAAGAAGAAATACAAGGAAAATGAAAATGCCCTCTTTATCCGTATCGATGATTGTTAAAAACGAGGAATGTTTTCTTGAAGAATGCCTTAATTCGGTAAAAAACGTTGCCGATGAAATAGTTATTGTCGATACTGGTTCAACCGATAATACAGTTCTGATAGCTGAGAAATTCGGTGCACATATTTTTCATTACGAATGGAATAGTGATTTCTCTGCTGCGCGCAATTTCGCGCTTTCAAAAACCACCGGAGACTGGGCGCTTTACATTGATGCCGATGAGAAAATTGCCCCTGAATCAATAAAGGAAATTGAAAAAATTAAAACTTCAAAAGATAAGAAGGGGTATTTCTGCACCGTAAAGAGTCTAGACAGCGGGAACAACCGGGATAATTCTATGAGGTATGTAAGGCTGTTCAGGAATATTCAGGGAGCGGAATTCAGGGGGAAAGTGCATGAACAGATATCCGCATCTCTTAAAGAAAACGGGGTGGAACTTGCCGATTCGGATATCCTTATAATTCACGAGGGTTATAATATATCCGAAGAAGAAAAAAGGAAAAAGGCAGAAAGGAATCTTTCTCTTTTAATAAAAGAATACGAAAAGAATAAATCGGATTATTACGCTTTTCAGCTTGCATGTACGTACAGCATACTTAATGACCGGGAAAAATCGGCCAAATATTATAAAATTGCGGCAAAATCGAATATTTTATCTAAAAGCATAAGAGCCGAATCATATTCTTCGCTGGCGCTAAATGCGTTAAAAGCATATAATCCTGCCGCAGCAGGCGAGTATATTGCCGAATCGATTGAATTAAACCGTGAACAGCCTTTTTCCTATCTTCTGGCGGCAAAAATATATCTGCAGAAAGGGGATACTTTAAAAGCAGAGGAATTATGCAAAAAAGCATTTCAACTAAATAAAAGAATTATTAAAGAAGGGAGCAGAAAAGAACTTCAGATTTATCTTGAGGAGGAGGAAATTATCTGTTTCGGGTTGTTTCTATCCTTAAAAGGTAAAAAAAAGGAGGGGTTCAACAATTATCTGAATGAATACAAAGAATTACTTGACAAAGGGGGCAAATATTCAGGGAAAAATGCGCTTATATTAATAGATAAAATTTTAATAAATAATAATTTAGATGAGAAGGAAGAAAACCTTCTTCTTAAATTGATAAACAAAAACTCATCGGACTTTTACTACCAGGTGATAGAGAGCACACTCAATTCCTTATCAGAAAACTTCATGGAGAAACTATATAAAAAGTTCCCGGCTTCACCTGATATAATTAAGCTATATTCTTTGTACTGTTTCAGCAAAAAGAAGATAGAAAAAGCAATAGGAGCGTTTGAAGAAAAGAAAGAAATAATAACAAAAGACCCTCCTTCAATAATATATTTAATCTCTTATCATATCGCGCTTGGTGAAAAAGATAAAGCAGGAAAATGGATTGAATATCTGGAAGATAACTTCGGGATGATAGAGCAGTTTATGCCTGTGATAAAGAAATTACGGATGAAAATTTTCGATTAAAATTACTAAACTTTTTCCCATTTATACCGATAATTTAAGTGAGAATAAAAAAATCTCAAAAGATAAGCCAAGCAAGGAAGCTTGGTAAAACAAAAACAAAATACATGGAGGTACACAATGGGATTCCAAGTTAACTCTAACATAAGCGCCCTAAAAGCTTATAACGCTCTCGCAACGGTTAATGCTTCAACCGAAAAAGCTCAGCTTCGTTTAGCCACACAGAAGAAAATCAACAGCGTATCGGACGATACATCTGGTTATGCGGTTGGTAAGAGCCTTGAAGCTCAGACTTTACAGCAGAAAGCACAGTTAAACAACATTTCATCAGCTCAGAACTATTTGACGACTGCTGAATCAGCTTTACAGCAGATCAATGACAAACTGAACGACATATCCGGTAAACAGATCGACGCAGAAGATCCGTTGAAAGACAGCGCAACACTTGCTGATGATATCCGTACCATCGCTTCCGAAATCGATTCAATTCTGAAGAGCACAAACATCAACGGCACACAGTTACTCGCCAGTACAGACGGCACTACCGCTGTTACAGCTCCAACATACGATGTAAGCGGTACAAGCTTAACATTCGATTTTGCAAGCTCCGATTTATCAGTTACTACACTTGCCACCACTCTCGGTACAACCGGTCTCCAGAGTACAACCGATGCTACTGTTATTGCAACTGATATTACAACGATACAGGATAACGTAAGCGCAGCCCTTTCTAAGGTTGGTAACCTTGAGCAGGCTCTCGAATCACGTTCTGAGTATCTTACAGCCGCTATTTCCAATAACGAAGCGACTATAAGCAACCTCTTTGACGCTGACGTAGCTGAAGAGCAGTTGAATTCAACAAAAGGCCAGATCGGGTCGCAGATAGCAACAGCAATGTTGTCTCAGGCAAATTCAAACCCGTCGAACTTATTAAGCCTTTTCCAATAACATTTATTACTAGTAATAGTCTCCCGGCTTAATGCCGGGGGATTATTTAATATTCTCATTAAAAGGAAATTAAACTATGTATAAATCGGCATACGGCGGCGTAAACAGGTCTAACCCTGCTAAAGTTTACTTAATGAAAGAAATTCTTGAATCAACTCCTCAGATGTTGATTCTTAAAATATATGATTTTGCTATTTTGAATTGTCAAAAAAGAGATACTGTTAAAACTAATAATGCTATTCAGGAGCTTATTAATGCTCTCCGCTTTGATGATGAAAAGGCTAAGGAAATCTCTATTGGTCTTCTAAGGCTCTATCAGTTCTGCCAATATCAGATGAGAAAAGGCAACACTGAAATTGTCAAAAGGATACTAACCGAACTGAGAGATACTTGGAAAGAAGCCTTTAGTAAAATGTGAGGTAATAAATGTCCGACTATTTGACGTTGAGTAGCATTGAAACTTTAGTTGAGTCTTATAAAACTTCAAAGACTGAGCGAAAGGTTACTCCTCTTGAGGATAAAAAAACGAATCTTGAGGAATTATCCACTAATTATACTACTCTTCAAACTGACGCATCGGACCTTAAAAGTATTGTTAAAGAGTTATCTAAAACCACTTCAAGCTCAGTTCTCAAATCGAAAACAACAACTTCAACCGATGATTCAATAGCTACGGCTACGGCAACCGGTTCGGCCTCAGTGAGCAGTTATACTTTAAGCGTTCAGCAGCTTGCTAAAAGTGATATTGCTATTTCGGAAGACCTTGATTCTGATACCGCCAGCACTTTAACCGGCACTCAGACGATTAAGATTAAAACCGGAGACGGCGAAGGCGGCGAATATACAAGCTATGTTACTGTTGAATTTGATGATGATGAGACTAATGAATCGGCTATGGAGGAAATTAGAAGCGCAATCAACAACGATAAAGCGATAATAACTTCAAATTCTTATGTGGCCACCGACAGTTATACAGGCGGATCGAGTACATTAACCTTTGACCTCAATGGAACTGAAACTGAAGTAACCGTTGCTGGCGGCGGAACTTATGAAGACCTGATTGATGAGATGGTGTCAACCATTAATGATGATGTTGACGGCGTAACCGCTTTGAAGGTTACAGATACGAGCGGAAATGTATCTCTTAAAGTTACTGTGTCAAGCAGTTCTAATTATATATCAATTTCAGATACATCCGGGTATGCTCTTGCAAGTTCTTTAGACATTGTCGCCACTAAAGAAAAAGCGGCTTCCGGATGCGTATCTGCTTCAAGTTTTGCCCCTTCTTCAGGTTATACCCAGTTCTCAATAACATCAAGAAATACCGGAACAGGTTATAGGATTACCGAACTGTCGGATGACAGCGGCGGCACTATTCTGGATAGTTTGGGCTTGAATCTTGGAACAACAAGGCCCACTTATGCGCAGAACACTTCAGGTACCGATACATCAGGATTCAGATATTCCGATATTACTGAAGCAGCAACGTTACTTGATTCAAAATTTACATTTAACGGACTTTCATTACAGAGAGATTCCAACACAATAAGCGATCTTACAACAGGCGTAAGTTTTAAATTGAATTCCGTCACCGGTACCGATGACGATGACGTTACTATTTCGGTTACAGCCGATGCTGATGCTATTCAAACAAAAATCGAAAGTTTCATAACAAAGTTCAATACGCTTTATACTTATTTAAAATCAAATACTTCCTATTCCTCCGGTGAAAGAGGCGCTCTGACAGGTAATTCAATAGCAAAGGCCATTTTAAAATATATGTCTTCTATATCGACCGGAAAGGTCGATGGCCTCGGTTCCGATGCGTTAGATACCCTTTCGGATATCGGTCTTTCATTCGACGCTTCTACCGGGTTATCAATCTCCGATGCTTCAACCCTTTCCGACGAGCTTACAAATAATGCTTCTCAGGTGGAAGACCTGTTTAATTCCACTGATGGAATTGCCACTAAACTGTACGAATTTATAACCCCGTACCTTGGGTCCGGAGGTTATCTTGATAAGCAGATTTCAAGCCTGAAAACCAGAATAAGCGATCTTACCGATGCTATAGAAGAGGCAGAGGAGCAGATTGAAGAATCAGCCGATAATTTGAGAGACCAGTACACTCAGCTCTTAGTCCAGCTTTCAAACCTTGAACTTTCTTCAAGCAGTTTTACCTCGAGTTAATGATATAATAAACTATGCAAAGACTATAAATAATGGAAACATTAGAATCAAATATTGAACAGATAAAGAGTTCTTATATTCAGGTTTTAAATATTCTTAATTCTTTTAATGACCGGGAGTTCCAGAGGCAGTTAAAAAAAGCCAAAGGTCTTATGGATAGTTCGAAACTCAGCAGAGAAAAACTAAGAAATGAATATGACGCCCGGGAACTTCAATTATACGAGGCGGATTTACAATTACTTACTAAACAAATCAAGGAAAAATTCGATAATATAGTTAGAGAAAAAACGTTAAGGAAAGAAAAAATCGCTCAACAGATTGAGTGGTTGAAAAACAAAAAGAAGTTACAAAATTATAGGCGGTGACGTCATGGAAATCAAATCTATTTCAAATAGTCAACTTCGAACTGAATCATCAAGTAGTTCGAAATCTTCGAGTAAGTCGGGCAGCTCATCGACTGATTCGGATAAAATCGAAATATCTGCCGAAGGCAAGAAGATAAGCACCGGTACTGTAGAAGCCAAAGATCTTAGCGCCGTTGAAAAAAACATTAAAGACGGCTTTTATAATACTGAAGAAGTAATCACTAAAGTCGCTTCTGCGATTCTTAAGCTTTTGAGTAAATAGAATATAATTGAGCTATAAATAATGATTGAAAATAAAACCCATATCCGGCTTATCTGAAAAAACATACCTCGATTCTCCAATCGAATTGGTTATTTACGTCTAAAATTTTTAACTTCGCATTGTAATCTAAATTCTTATTGCAATGTTATATGTCTAATGATCAAGTACAAGATAATAAACTTCAACTGTTAGGAAAACTGACGGCAAGCCTGATTCATGAAATAAGGAATCCTCTTTCGGCAATTAAGCTGAATATGGATTATTTGAAGATGCTTGAAGCAGAATTGCCTACTGAAGTTAACGAATCAGTCAACGACTCGGCTGAAGCCGTTGAGCGTATTCAGTTCCTTGTTGAAAATCTTCTCAGTTTTTCAAGAAAAAGGAACTCAGACGCCGTTTTAGTGGATGTGAATGAAATTACCAAAAATGCAGTTTCAATTTTAAAAGGGGAAATCCAAAAAAGGGATATAAATTTGACTCTTAATCTGGCTCTGCTCCTTCCGCCGGTTCTTTTCGATTCCAATAAGCTTCTTCAGGTATTTTTGAACCTTGTTACCAATGCCGTTGAATCCTGCTCCCATAAAGGCATCGTATCGATAACAAGCAGAGCCTCCAATGATGAGAAAATGTGCGTTATTTGGGAAGTTGAGGACAATGGAGCCGGGATAAAAGAAGAAAACAAAAGCAAAATATTCCAGGATTTTTATACCAGCAAATCTAAAGGCACCGGGCTGGGTTTGAGTGTTTGCAAGATGCTAGTTGAAGAGCATAATGCATGCATTTCATTTGAAAGCGATCTGGGGAAAGGAACAAAATTTACTATTACTTTCGATTCAAATATTGTAAGAGGGTAAAATGAAAGGCAAAATTCTGATTATTGATGATGATAATCTCGTCGGTATTTCTTTAAAGAAAGCGCTTGCAAGGCTCAATTACGAAGTCGATTTATGCACCAATGGAGGGGAAGCGGCTGATAAAGTTGAAAGCTTTAATCCAGATGTAATTCTTCTTGATATTTATCTTACAACTCACAACGGCTTGGACCTATTAAACGAATTCCAGAAAAAATATTTTTCTATTCCGGTTATTATGATTACCGGCTACAGCGATGTTAAGATTGCGGTAAGCGCTATTAAAGCCGGAGCATTTGATTTTCTTCTTAAACCCATTGAATTGGATCATCTTCAGTTTGTAATTAACAAGGCTTTGGCAAATTTAAATCTGCGCGCTGAAGTTGATAAACTGCATACAATTATTAGAGAAGACGAATTGCCAAAGGACTTTTTCGGAAAAGGCAGTAAAGTACAAAAACTTCTCTCATCTGTTGAAAAACTGGCTAAAAGCCGCGATACAACAGTGCTTATACAGGGGGAAAGCGGAAGCGGCAAAGAAATGTTTGCAAAATATATTCACCAGCACAGCCCGCGGCGCGACGCCGCTTTTATACAGATAAATTGTTCAACTATTCCAAAAGAACTGGCCGAAAGCGAACTGTTCGGGCACGAGAAGGGAGCTTTTACAGGAGCGCAGCAGAAAACTAAACTCGGCAAGTTTGAACTTGCCAACGGGGGGACAATTCTTCTTGATGAGATCGGGGAGCTTTCGCTTGATATGCAGGTTAAACTGCTTCGTGTTTTACAGGAAAAGAAATTTTATCGCCTCGGCGGCGAAAAGGAAATTACGGTTGATGTAAGAGTTATTGCGGCTACGAATAGAAATCTTGAAGAGGAAATAGGGGCGGGGCGTTTCAGAGAAGACCTTTTCTACCGGCTTAACGTTGCCAATATTGTTGTTCCTCCTTTGCGCGAAAGAAAAGAGGATATTCCTTTCCTGGCTCATTCTTTTATCAAAGAATTTTCTCAGAAATTCAATAAGCTGATTAAAGGCATTTCGAAAGAAGCGTCGGAACTTTTACAGGATTATTATTGGAAAGGGAATATCCGCGAGCTGCGCAATGTTATGGAACGCGCCGCCTTGCTTCTTGAAGAAGACGAACTTCAGGAACGCCACATCCTTCCATTAATCGATTCGAAAAATAATCCTAAAGTTGATCAGGATAAATTTATTCTTCAGATACCTTCAAAGGGAATTAAGATAGACCTTGTGCTGAAACAACTGATTGTTAAAACTCTTCAAATTACAGACGGTAATCAGGTGCAGGCCGCTAAAATACTTGGTTTATCGAGGTCCAAGTTAAGGTATAGAATGGAACAGCTCGGAGTAGAGATTACGAAAAATTTTCGGTAGCTATTTTTAGCGCTTCTTTAAATTTTATGGTAAAATTACTTCCTTCGCCTTTGATGCTCTGTACGGTAATGACCGCATTATTTAGTTCAGCGTATTTTTTCGCTATTGCCAGCCCTAAGCCGTTGCCTTCAAATTTTCTTGTATAGCCCATTTCTTCCTGCGTAAAAGGAGTAAATAAATTAGTAAGATATTCATTGGAAATGCCGATGCCCGAATCGGAAATATCCACCAGCAGATCTTCTTCTTTTTCATATAGCTTTATTGTTACTTCTCCCTTTTCCTGTGTGTATTTTACTGCGTTATCAATTATATTGCCGAATAACTGGCATAGCGAATAACGGTCGGCATAAATTTGTTTTTTCTTTGCCTCGTTGAGAAAGCTAAGGGATAAACCCTTGTACTTAGCCTTCACTTTATAATCGGGAAGAATATTATTCAGCACGTCCCTTTCAACGTCAAGCCATTCGAACCTTAGGTCTAAATTGCCGGTCTGCAGCGAAGAAATATTCATTGTAAGGTCTATAGTTCTGATTAATCTGTTTGCGCTGTTTTCGATAATTGCAAAACTTTCTTTTAATTCGCCTGTAAGTTTATTTTCAAATTCTTCTTTCAGAAGCGAAGCAAAAGTAAGAATCGAATTTACCGGCGTCCTTATTTCGTGCGAAAGATGAGCCATAAAATATGACTTTAATTTATCCGCTTTTTCGGCAGTTTCCTTTGCGCTGATTATTTCGCTTTCATATTTCTTTTTGTCGGTTATATCCTCAAGCACGCCTTCGTAATAAATAATCTTTCCCTTGTCATCGTAAATAGCGCGGGCTGAATCTCTAACAAACAGTATCTCGCTGTTTTTTCTTTTAATCTCAAATTCAAATCCTTTAGCCTCGCCGAATTTATCCACAAGTTCCTTGAAAATCTCCCTTATACTCTGCTGAACATAAGAGGAATTTATATCTATCTTTTCAAGTTCCGAAAAAGAATTATAGCCGAGCATCTTAACGAGGTGCGAATTTGCCGTCAGTATTTTCCCGTCCGGAGTCGATCGGTAAATGCCGATAGGGAGATTTTCTATAAGCGCATTGTAGCGTTTAATATTTGTAAGTAATTTTTTCTCAATAGTCCTTTTATCGGTTATGTCTTTACCCGTTATAATTACCGATTCGACCCCCTGAACGTAAAGAAGATTATTGAAAAGAGCTTCTATAATTTTCACCTGTCCGGTTTTAGATATGATTCTGAATTTAATAATAAACTCTGATCTGGTTCCCTTAATATTATTCGAATAGGCCTTTCTGCAGTTTTCGCTGTCTTCAGGGTGTACAAGATCGAAAAAATTTCTGTCTAATAATTCTTCGGGAAAGTAGCCGAGCATTTTTTTTACCGAAGGGCTTTCGTACCTGATAATGCCTTTTTCGTCAGTAATAGTGAATATATCGCTGCTGTTTTCAAGTAAGGCTTTAAATTGCAGTTCTCCAGTCTTAATTATTTTCTCTGAATAATGTTTTTCAAGTGTCAGGCTTATTGCAAGTTCAACTTCTCTTTCATCGGAAAGGTCCGAAATATATTCAAACGGTTCTTCAGTTCCGCCGTTAAGCACAAAGGGATCGTTTTTTGATTCAGCCAGATAAATAAAAGGCATATCAAGATCTTCTTTGCAGAAAAGTCTGAATTTTTTTATTGAAGATTCATTTATCCCTTTAAAGTCGATCAGAATTACATTCGAATCAATAGTTTCTGCGCTTAACAAAAACTCTTTAAAGGAGTTGTAATTGAAAATTAAATAATTGCCAAGCCTGCCAAGTACAGACTTAATCTTTTCTAATTTAGAATTTTCGGCAATTATAGAAACAATCGTCTCACTGCTGATGTTATTCATTTGTTAGTATTTTATGATGTAAACACTCCGTCTCTCTGGGTTATGCAGTCGGCTGGTTTTGCATAACTGTAGTTTGTCTTTCCCATACAAATAGGTTGAAAACTACCTTTCTAAGATAATAATCGATTTGTACTTAGCAAAATTTAGTTGCAATTTCAACTATTTCAACGTGAAATATTTTTTGTGGAGATTTTTTTTATTTAAAGGTTAAAATCAGCTAAATAATATTAGTAAAGACTCGATAATTCTGTAAAGTGAAAAGAAAATGTTTAATACAGGAAGGGGCCGATGAGCGAAAATGAAGGTAAAAAGAAAGAATCGGAAGAAATTTTACAGCTTGTAACTTTCATGATTGGAAGCGAGGAATTTGCAGTCGATATTCTTTATGTGCAGGAAATAAATAGAATGATTCCCATTACCAAAGTTCCAAACGCTCCTGAATATGTTGAAGGGGTAATAAATTTAAGAGGGAGAGTAATACCTGTAATAGACCTGAGAACGCGCCTTGGAATGAATAAAAAACAATTCGATCAGAATACAAGAATTATAGTTATTGAAGTTCAGAATAATACTCTCGGATTTATTGCAGATGCGGTTAAAGAAGTTTTACGTATTTCCTCGGCAATAACAGAGCAGCCCCCGGCGCTAGTTTCGGGAATTGACTCTGAACATATTAAATCGGTCGGCAAACTCGAAGACAGGCTTCTCATTCTTATTGACCTCGAAAAGATATTTGCCCAGCCGGAACATAACGGCATTAAATAATGAAAATTGCTCAGATGGCTAATATTCTGCATTTGAGATCAGGAAACTGTGTTCAAAAGATAAAATCAACTACAATTTTAAAGGCATCATTTTTGCAATTTAAAACTAAAATAAACGAGTAATTATGGATTGGGAAAAAGATTTAACCGAAAAAATGAAAATCCTACAAAATGGAGACCAGACCGAGAAAATTGAAATCATCGATTCGCTTTTATACGAAGAACTGCCTGATATCGCTGCTCAAACAGTAATTTCTCTTATCGATTATGAAGATAGAGGGGTGGCTAACTCTATTTCGATGTTTTGCATTTTAAATTCAAATCCTAATATTGGAAAATACCTTGTTCCTTATATTTCTTCGAACGATATCTTCAGAAGAAACCTGGCGGGAGATACTCTCATAAAAATGGGCTCAAAAGCAGTCCCTTTTATTATTGAATACCTTCACTCGTGTAAAAATGACGACGACATAAAATTTTTGGTTGATGTCGCCGGTATGATAGGAGATTCTTCGGCTTCCAGAAAAATAATGGAAATCCTTAAAGTCAATAAAAATGCAAATGTAATACTTGCCTGCGCCGAGGCGCTTGGCAATCTCCGGTGCGAAGATTCAATTCCACAATTAATAACCGTTTACGATATGGATGCATTTTACAGGCCTACGGTAATTGAAGCGATGGGCAAAATCGGTTCAAAAGACGCTCTCGATTTTATGGTTTTGATGTATGATAAAGAAGACGAAATAACGAAGTATTCTATTATTGAAGGTTTAGGGAAAATAGGGGATGAAGGAACATTCTTCTTCCTTCTTTCGGAACTTGGAAATACATCGGGGCCCCTGCTCCATGCATTAATAGGTTCAATGTACGCTCTTAAGCTTCAATACGATTTTGATATACCGTTCGACGAAAGGATGAAAAATGCAATATTAAGAACTATATCGGAAGGGGAACAGCAGTATAAAAAAGCCGCAGTTCATCTTATTACGGTTTTCGATGATAAAGAAACTATACAAACCTGTCTTAAGACCTACGGCGAAGATGCCGAACTTGATGAAACAATAAAACCGAAATTTTTTGAAAATCCGAACCTTATTTATCCTTTTATTGCAGAAACGTTAAAGAATATACCTCAGAATATTAAAAACCTTCTGGCTTTACTGAAAGAAATACTTGAATATGAAGCGATGATGGGTAAAATTACATTATCGGGCATTGAACAGAGAGACCTTACTGATATTCTTGTTGCAAGTTTAGAAAACCCCGATGAAGAAGTAAGAAAACTGTCAATCGAACTTCTGTTCGGGCTTAGTCTGGATACCGCTCTTTTGTTCCTCGACCAGATGGTGCAGGATGATGATATCTGGAATAAACTGAAAATACTGGAATATATAGAGAATATTCAAAATCCGAATGTTGATAAAGCGCTTCAGGAGCTTTCAAAAGATGAAGAGCAAATGATAAGCGAGAGAGCCTCTTTTATTTTATCGAAGAGGGATAATACATTAAATTAAAACAATGTTGATAAAAGTATGGCGCAAGAATCTGCTTTATTCAATCTAAATAACTATAATTTCGGAACGGCGGGCAAAGGGCTCGAGCTATCTCCTGCAGCCTTTGAAGCAATGAGGAAATATATCTACGACAGCTGCGGAATTTATTTCCAGGATAATAAAAAATATTTATTGGAAAGCAGATTGCAAAAACGTATTACGTTTTTAGGGCTGGATTCTTTCGATAAATATCTTGATTACCTGAAATTCAATCCGAAAAGTTTTGAAGAAAAAAAATATTTATATGAAGCCATAACCATCAATGAAACTTTTTTCTTCAGAAATCAGCCGCAGCTTGACGCAATGTCGCAGCAAATTCTCCCTGAAGTTATTTCGGCAAAACTTAAACAGGGAAAAAATAAAATACGCATCTGGAGCGCGGCCAGTTCCTCGGGTGAAGAGGCCTATTCTATTGCTATTACTATTACTGAACTTCTGAAACTTAAATATCCTAACGTTGAATATGAAATTGTAGGGACAGACATAAATTTTGCCGTAGTTGAAACGGCTCAAAAAGGCATTTACAAGGATTATTCGGTAAGAAATACATCTCCTTATTATATTAAAAAGTATTTCAAAGTTCAAAATAATATATACGAACTTGCCCAGCCGATTAAAGACATGGTCACTTTTAAACTGTTAAATTTATTTGACGACAACAGCATGAGAGCTATGACCAACTACGATCTTATTTTCTGCGCAAACGTACTGATTTATTTCGATACCGCCTCGAAGATTAAGGTAGTTAATCACCTTTATAATGCCCTTAATAAAGGGGGGTATTTATTTATAGGTTATTCTGAAACCCTTCACGGAATTTCGAAAGCATTTAAGCTTGTAAGTTTTCCAAAAACTATCGGCTATAAAAAGGAGTAAATAGAGGTTATGAAAAAAGTTATACTTGTGGCGGACGATTCACCCACAATAAGAAAGTTCGTTTCTTTCGCTCTGAGCATGAAGGGTTTTGAAATTATAGCCGCTTCCGACGGTATGGAGGCTCTGGAAAAACTCCCCGGCGGTAAAATAGATCTGATTATAACCGATTTGAATATGCCTAATATTGACGGATTCGAGCTTATAAAATCTATTAGGAACAACGATGAATTTAAAGACATACCTATTATTATTCTTTCATCACTCAGCAACAGCGAAGAAATAGAAAAAGGAATGCGGTGCGGCGCAAATTCTTATCTTGTTAAGCCTTTTGAACCGCAGCGTATATTATATGAAGTTTCAAAATATTTGAATTAAGGAGAAAATTATGGATCTCAAATTTCTTGTAGTTGACGATTCTGTTACCATGCGACGTATTGTTTCAAACTCACTCAAAAACCTGGGTTATGAAAATTTTGTTGAAGCAGGCGACGGTAAAGAAGCTTTAACTGTTTTAGCTAGCGACAGCACTATCAATTTTGTAATTACCGACTGGAATATGCCGGTTATGACGGGACTCGAACTGATTAAGGCGATAAGATCGGACGCCGCTTTATCGAAACTGCCTGTTCTAATGGTAACCACCAGGGGAGTAAAAGATGATATTATCGAGGCTTTAAATGCCAAAGTAAATAACTATATTGTTAAGCCTTTTACGCCTCAAGTGCTTAAAGAAAAAATTGAACAATGTCTTGTTTCCGCCTAAATAAACGGAGTATAAAATGAAACACAGTGAAAATTTAGTGCAGCTTTTCGATAGACTTAATGAACTGAAATATCTTTTTCATTACGGCCAGAAAATAATTCCTATTATTCAAAGCCTTATTGATTTTATGAAAGATACCGTTCCTATGCTTGAAAACATCAATACCTCTATTTCAGACAGCGCAAGCAAAATTCCTAAAGCGCAGAATCAGATACACGATGTTACTTCGGCTACTGAACTGGCCACAATAGAAATTATGGATATCGTTGACGTTATTTCAAATGATATATCGAAAATTGAAGACGATATAAAAACGATGATAAATAAAGAGGAAAAGAAGAAAGAACTTTTTACCAAACTGAGAATATTAATAGGCGAAAAATCGAATGGAATTGAAATTGTAGATGAACTTGAAAAAGAAAGCAATGCTTTCAATTCTCTTAATCAGATTCTTTCCGTTATCCAGAAAACCAAGAGCGACGCATACAATATTACAATTGCGCTTCAGGTGCAGGATATTACAACTCAGCAGCTTGCGGCAGTTAACCACCTTATTACATCCGTTCAGCAGAGGCTTTCAAATCTGGTTGTTGAATTGGATGAAAGCGATATTGAAGTTAAGGAACAGAAAAAAATTATTATTCCCGACGAAGAAACATTTAATGCAGAAGCAAAATACGATAAAGACGAATCAAGGCAGAAACTTGCCGATGAACTATTAAATAAAACGTCGCAAGACGAAATTGACAAATTATTTAGATAATTATGGCAGACGAAAACGCTTATCTCATTCTCAGCGATCCCGAAATGAAGGAGATTGTTGATAGTTTCATAGTGGAAACTAAAGAACTTCTCGAAAAGTTGGACATTGACTTGGTTGAACTTGAAAAAAATTCGAGCGATGTCGATTTACTAAATCAAATATTCAGAGCATTTCATACCGTTAAAGGCACATCCGGCTTCCTTGGCCTTGAGAAACTTCAAGCCGTTACTCACAGAAGCGAGGATATTCTTAATAAGCTTAGAAAAGGCGAAGTAATACTGAACAGCGAAATTATGGATGCTATTTTAATGGCCTTCGATACTATTAAAGCTCTCCTCGACACTATTGAAGAAAATAAAAATGAAAATGTTCCCACCGATGATGTTGTAACAGTTCTGAATAATACAATTGAAAAAATTGAAGGCAGGCAGAGCGAACCTGCAAAACCCGCCCCAGAAGTCAGGCCAGCTGAAGAAAAACAGCCGGCTAAGAAAGGAAGAAAGAAAAAGGCGAAAGCTGGATCTGTTGACGAAGAGACAGCACAGGCTGAAATCAAAGAAGCTGAAACTCCTGTAGATGCGGGCCAGCCCGAAGAACCCAAAGAGATGCATCCGATTGAATCGGTGCCTATCGAATCGCCTCAGAAGTTTAATCTTACGGATCAGAAAGCCCGCGAAGCGGCTGCAGGCCCGCAGGCAGAAAAGAAAGGGGACAATTCGATAAGAGTTGACGTTGAGAGACTTGAAGATCTTTTGAATATTGTTTCTGAACTGGTTCTCGGCAGGAACAGGCTTGCTCAGGTTAATTCGGAAGCCGCTTTGGAAATTGAGGGAACTAAAATATCGCGCGACCTTGCCGATGTTACAAAGCAAATTGACCTGATGACAAATGAACTTCAGCTCGTTGTTATGAAAACGAGAATGGTTAAAATTGCAAAAGTGTTTAACCGTTACCCGAGAACTGTAAGAGACCTTTCTAAGGAAACTAAAAAAGAAGTGCGCCTTATTATGAAAGGGGAAGAAACCGAACTCGATAAGACTTTGATTGAAGAAATAAACGATCCTCTTGTTCATCTTATCCGTAATTCGCTTGACCATGGAATTGAACTTCCCGAAGTAAGGAAAAACATAGGCAAAGACCCCGTAGGCACGGTTACTCTTACCGCTCAGCATGAAGGCAATAATATTATTATTACAGTTGAAGATGACGGAAAAGGCATAGACGAAAATGTATTAAAAGAAAAAGCGGTATCGAAAGGGCTTATTACCCCTGAACGCGCAAAGGAAATGAGCAAGCAGGAAGCTTATAGCCTAATATTCATGCCCGGTTTTTCAACTGCCGAAAAAGTTACAAATGTTTCGGGGCGCGGTGTCGGAATGGATGTTGTGAAAACAAATGTTACAAAATTAAGAGGAATGATTAATGTCGATTCCGTAGTGGGCGGAGGAACTAAAATAATAATTAAACTGCCTCTTACTCTGGCTATTATTCCGGGGCTCATAATTAAAGTGCGTTCCGAACAGGCGGTAATTCCTCTTAACTCGGTTATTGAAGTAGTAAGAGTCCATCAGGATAATATCTATACAATTAATAAAAACGAAGTTATTAAAATGAGGGATTCTGTCCTTCCGTTGATAAGCATCGATAATATACTTGCCAGACACGATAAATCGATAAAAGAAAGAACTTGGCAGTATGTTGTAGTTGTCGGAATTGCCGAGAAAAAATTCGGTATTAAAGTGGACGAACTTATCGGCCAGAAGGAAATTGTTATTAAATCGCTTGGTAAATATCTTGGGACTATTGAAGGTTTAGCCGGCTCGACAATTATGGGAGACGGAACAGTTGTAATGATTCTTGACATTAGCGAAATTGTAAACAAATTATTGAATTAAATTGAAAACAAAAATACAAGTACTGGTTATCGACGATTCCGCTTTTATGCGTAAATCTCTTTCAATTATGCTCGAAAGCGATGAAGAAATTGAAGTTGTTGACACTGCCATTGACGGCGTTGTAGGTTTTGAAAAAGCAAAAGCGCTTAGGCCCGATATTATTACTCTTGATATTGAAATGCCCCGGATGGACGGCCTTACAACTCTGAAAAAAATAATGGCCGAGTGCCCCACAAGCGTTTTAATGGTAAGCTCGCTTACTACCGAAGGAGCCGAGGCTACTTTAAAAGCGCTTGAATACGGAGCTATAGATTTTATACCGAAAGAGCTCTCTTTCGTTAATGTTAATATTGTTAAAATAAAAGAAGACCTTATACGGAAAGTTAAGGAAATTGTAAAACAGAGATCCCTTAAAACAAGGCTTGAACGTTTAAGGAAACTTTCTTCAGGCACGCAGGCGCCTCCTAAACCGGTAATTACAAGACCGATTCCTGCAGGCCAATTCAAAGCTGTTGCGCTTGGCATTTCAACAGGCGGGCCTTTCTCGCTCCAGCGCATCCTGCCAAACATATCTAAGGGGGTTAACTGCCCAATCTTCATTGTACAGCATATGCCGCCTAAATTTACAAAATCCCTTGCCGACCGTCTTAATTCAATGTGTCAGCTTGAAGTAAAAGAGGCTGAGAACGATGAAGTTGTAAGGCCGGGCGTTATATATATAGCCCCCGGCGGATTTCACATGAAATTCCGAAAGAACCTTCATAATGATATTCAGATAAGTATTACCGAAGAACCGTCTAACACGCTGCACCGCCCGTCGGTTGACGTGATGATGAGCTCGGCGGTTTCGGTTTACGGAAAAAACACGCTCGGAATAATTATGACCGGAATGGGAAAAGACGGATATGAAGCCGTTGTTGAACTTAAGAAAACAGGCGGGTATTGTATTGCGCAGGATGAAGAATCCTGTGTTGTTTACGGAATGCCTAAGGCTATTAATGACGCAGGCCTTTCCGATGTGATTTTACCGCTTGAACAGATTCCAGAACAAATAAATAAGGCATTTGAGTATGGAAGAAGAATTTAAGGAAACTACTTACCGCGAAATAGGCAATTTCAACGGCAGCGGAAATATTATTAAAAAACATGACGCCCACATCACAGGCATTACAAGGATAACCGTTGAAGAGGATAGCGACGAAGGAGTAAAGATTATTCTTAAAAAAGACGCGCACGATAATATTCAGGAAATTAAATTTGTCTGCTCTTGCGGGCAGACAAAAACCATTGTACTCGATTACAATGAATAATATATGACAACTGCACAATTTTAACCATCTTACTATTTATCCCGCCTGAAAATCACTCTATTTTAGCGCTTTTCCACTGGCATCACATTTGAAAAACTAAATTGAACAAATTTGGTTGAAAGATGCCAACTGAAAATATAAAATTGCTTGAAAATTACATCTCTTACTGTACCGCTAAGAACAGGGCTATTAATAAGAACATAGCGAATGTCGGGACAAAAGATTATAAAAGAGAAGAGGTTGTATTTAAGGATATTCTGCAGGATAATATAAACTCGGCCTTAAAAACTACCGAATCTAAGCATTTTGGAGCTATAAACAACAACAGCGGTGAAGGGGAAATAGTAATCACTAAAGATAAAAGCACAGAAATGGCCTCCGGAATAAATAATGTTGATATAGATAATGAAATGGCCGAATTAGCCGAAAACTCCATAAAATTCAAATTTGCAGCTAAAAAAATAGGCAACTATTATAAAGATTTACAAAATGTAATTAAGAACGGGAGTAAATAATGAAAGCCGGACTTAACTTCGGGTTTGATATAAGCGCCAAGGGGATGAGCATTCAAAGGCGCAAAATGAATTTAATTGCAGAAAATATTGCCAATTCGGAAACGACAAGAACTTCGGGGGGGGAACCTTACAAAAAGAAATTTCTGGAAGTAATACAGAAAGAGACAGCCTTAACTAATCCCGTTGTAGATGTTGAAGGGAAAAAAATGATGCTCAACATATCCAACCCGAATCATATTGCAGTAGCCCAGCAGGAAGATACCACTAATTCATCCACATCGGCGGGAAATCTTGGTTATAATGAACTTGTTGATCAGACTCCCGGAGAAATGGTTTATATGCCGGAGCATCCGGATGCAAATGAAAAAGGGTATGTACAAATGTCGAATGTAAATGTTGTAAACGAAATGGTGGATATGATTGCGGCTTCAAGAGGGTACGAAGCTAATTCGACCGCTCTGGGAGCGTCAAAACAAATTGCAAAAGACGCATTGGATATCTAAAATGACAAAAGCATATATCACATTAAAATCGAATAATGACGAATATATATTTCTTCCGGGGCATCCCGAAGCTGATGCAAAGGGTTTTATTCATATAAGCAATAGAAACCTGCTTACGGAAATGGCATCGTACATTATCGAAGCTAAAAAGAATTTTCACGAAACAGAGTTGAAAAATAAAAGAAAGGCAAGAACTCCTAAATTCTAAGGGTCGGCAAAATGAAAATTTCAACCAATACAATTGGTAATTATACTCCGGCTTACGTCCAGAAAAACAATTCTGCGGCGGCAAAGCAGGAAACGCAGCAGAGCGGAAGTTCACAACAGGGGCAGTCTGTTTTATCTTCGAACGAAAAACAGTTCTTTGCCGCAATGTATCCCGATAAGAAAAGCGAAATTATGGATTATCATTTCTACGAAAAAACCGGCAAGATGTCGGGTGTTTCGCTTGGAACAATAATAGACAGAAGAGGCTAAGATGAAAATTGACCAAATAAGATCAATTCTTCCGGATCCTTTTAAGGAACTGAAAGAAATAAATAAAAACAGCGGCCAGTTTGAAAGCCTGTTTTCGGAACTTGTCAATACGGTCAATAACGATGAGATGGAAAGCAAAAAACTTACGCAGGATTTTGTTGCCGGCAAAGATGTTGAACTTCACGAAGTAATGATTGCAGGAGAAAAAGCAAAAACCAGTTTAGAACTTCTTATGGAAATTAGGAACAAAACAATAGACATGTATAAAGAACTTACCAGAATGTCTGTTTAATTAAATACGGGTATAATCTATGGGCGAAATATTAAGTATTTTCAATAAACTCAGTTTCCAGCAGAAAATAATGATCGGAGGCGGAGTAATTTTAACTATAGTATTGGTAGGCATTTCATTTGTTTTTCTCAATGAACCTTCATATTCAACCTTATATACAGGGCTTCATGAAGAAGATGCCGCCAAGGTAATTGAACAGTTGACCTCGTCTAAAATTGCGTATAAAATTGAAGATGCAGGCAAAACAATAAAAGTGGCTAAAGAAAAAGTTTATGAAACAAGGCTGACCCTTGCCGGTAAAGGGATTCCCGGTTCGGGAGTTGTCGGGTATGAAATATTCGATAAATCCACTATGGGCATGTCGGAATTTATGCAGAAATTAAACTATAAAAGAGCGCTCGAAGGGGAATTATCAAAAACAATTACTCAGCAGGAAGGCATTGAAGGGGCAAGGGTGCATATAGTAATACCCCAAAAATCCATTTTTAAAGACGAAGACAAGCAGCCTACGGCTTCTGTAGTTCTTAAACTGAGAAGCAGCTTTACATTATCAAAAACAAATATTGCCGCAATTCTTAATCTTGTATCAAGCAGCGTTGAAGGGCTTACACCCAACAGAGTATCGTTGCTCGATACCAAAGGAAGGCTTCTTTCAAAAGAAACAGATGATAATTCAGTCGCGCTTTCAAGTTCAAAACAATATGAAATAAAGGAGAATATTGAATCGTATCTTTCTGAAAAAGCAAGGAACATTCTTGATAATGTTGTTGGATACGGGAATGCAATGGTTGAGGTTAATGCCGATATAAATTTTGATCAGGTTGAAAAAACTATGACCACTTATGACCCTGAATCGCAGGTTGCTATAAGCGAACAGGTAGGCAAAGCCGATAATGCAGGAAAAAATTCCGGCGATTCTTCTTCGCAATCTACCCAAAGCTCAATAACAAACTATGAAATCAATAAAACTATCGAAAGGGTAGTCGGGGGGTCGGGCAATATAAAGAGGCTTAGCGTTGCAGTTATTGTAAACGACATTGCAAAAGAGACAAAAACCGGCGACAAAGTAACTACCGAATATACCACCCGTCCGGCAGACCAGCTTAAGAAACTGGAGGATGTTGTTAAAAATGCAGTAGGTTACGACCAAGGGCGTACAGATCAATTTTCTATACACAGCATGCCTTTTGAAGTTAAACAAGTTGAAGAAGTTTCTGCCAATTCAGGCGGTTTTCTCGAAAATTATAATCAGTGGTCGGGCATGGCTTTGATAGTTGTAGCAATTATTGCCGCAGCATTAATTCTGAAAAGCCTTATGCATAAAATTAAGAACGAAAGGATTGTAATTGGAACATACGGAGGGGGATCAGCCGCATTGGAAGGTTATTCCTCTTCGGGTATGCCGGGAGACAGAGCGCTTGCCGCTCCCTCGCAGACGGCTTTAATGAGCGCCGCTAAAAGGAAAGAACTCGGGCCTGTTGGCGATATTGAAGATGAAATTTCGGAAGAAGCGATAATTAAGAAAAATCAACACGAAAAAATTCAGAATTATGTTACGAAAAATCCGGCTGATGCAGCCAAACTAATAAATGCGTGGTTACATGAAGATGAACTATGATAACAGAAATCAGAGAGATGCTGTTGTAATGGAAGATGTGCCAGGGGCGCAGAAAGCAGCTCTGCTTATGATTGCCCTCGACGTTGAAACGGCATCGCAGGTATTTAAATATCTCGATCCTATTGAAGTCGAACAGATTTCTACTGAAATATCCAGGGTTAAGAATATACCTTCGCAGACAGTTGAAAAGGTAATGCTCGAATTTTATAATATGGTTACTGCGCGCGAATATGTTCTTGAAGGCGGATTGGAATATGCGCAGGCCGTTCTCGAAAAATCTTTCGGGCTTCAAAGAGCTTCGGAGATCATTGAAAAAGTGCGCAATCTTACCACTCTTAAAGGTTTCGATGTTCTTAAAAAAGCCGATTCTACTCAGCTTATAAATTTTTTGAATAAGGAGCATCCGCAGACAATTGCCCTTATTCTTTCACAGCTCAGCCCCGACCAGACTGCAAGCGCAATTAAAGAGCTTGGCGAACCGATGCGTTCCGACGTAGCTTACAGAATTGCGACTCTTGGTAAAATTTCTCCTCAGACTATCAAACAAATTGAAAAAGTAGTAGATGAAATGGCGGGATTATCAATGAGCCAGTCAATCGGCAAGATCGGAGGCACTAAAGCGCTTGCAACTATTTTGAACAGAACGAGTATTTCGTTGAGCAAGGAAATTCTCTCGCAGATGGAAGAAAAAGATCCCGATGTGGCCTTTGAAATTAAACGGCTTATGTTCCTCTTTGAAGACGTTGTAAATATTCAGGATAGGGATATTCAGAAAATTCTTCGCGAAGTTGATAGAAAAGATCTTGCGCTTTCCCTTAAAGTATCCGATGAAAAACTCAAGAATAAAATATTCTCGAATATGTCCGAACGCGCAGCCGATCTGTTGAGAGAAGAACTTCAGTATATGGGCATGGTAAAACTTAAAGAAGTTGAATCGGCTCAGGCAAGAATTGTTGATGTGGTTAAACGTCTTGAAGAAGAAGGAGAAATATCTCTTAACCTGAGAGGAAGTTTGGATGAGGTCTATGTCTGATATAATAAAAATTCCCGGTTCCAAAAAACTCAGCTTAAAATCCGGTTCTTCCGACAAACCGCTTCAGGAAGACAGGGCTGAACATTTCCAGATGCAGTTAAAACAGCAGTATGAAACAGGGTATGAACAGGGGCGCAAAGCCGCTGTGGCGGAAATGGAACAGCAGTACACTAAAAAATTGCTTGAAAAATATGACGATGTGTTTACAATATTTTACGATTTTAATGAAAAAGCAGATGAATATGATAAGACTTTCGATAGACTGATTATTGAACTTGCTTTTGCAGTTGCCGAAGTTCTTGTAAAAAGGGAAATAGAACGGGACTCAATTATTGTTGAAAATTTGAGCGCGGCAATAAGAAAAATTCTAGGCGCCAATCAAATAATTATAAAACTTAATCCGTCCGATCTTTCAAAAATGAACGAGGACAGCAATAGTATGTTTGCCGAAGCCGGTTTATCTAAAATCCGGTTTGAATCGACAGAGACAATTGAGCCGGGCGGATGTCTAATTGAAACTGATATAGGAAGCGTCGATGCAAGGATTTCGGCGCAGTTATTGGAATTGAAAAAATCCCTTATAAACAGCGTATTTAATTATGGAAGCATTAGCTGAAAAAATAAAGAAGTACAGGCAGATACTCGAGAACACCGAGACAATTAAGGTGAACGGTAAAGTTTCGGATGTTATTGGGCTTGTAATCGTTTCGACCGGGCCCAACGTTGCTCTTGGCGAAGTTTGCAGGGTTATTGATAAAAACGGCGGACAGGTATGCCATGCTGAAGTTGTAGGTTTTAAAGAAGGGAAGGTTTTATCAATTGCGCTTGGAGAAGTTCAGCAGATATCTCCTTCGTGCGAAATTGTTGCATCGGGGAAAAGTTTTGCCACCGCTGTCGGAGAGGAATTACTTGGCAGGGTTATTGACGGACTCGGGAACCCGATTGACGGCAAGGGGGAAATCATTGCTTCATCATTTAGAAGTATTCACAGGGAGCCGCCTAATCCTCTTGAGAGGAAAAGAATTATTACTCCTTTGCAGACGGGCATAAGAGCAATTGACGGTTTGCTTACTATTGGAAAAGGCCAGAGGGTTGGCATTTTTGCCGGAAGCGGCGTTGGTAAAAGCGTTACTCTAGGTATGATTGCGCGCAATACCAATGCAGACGTTAATGTGATTGTTCTGCTTGGAGAAAGAGGAAGAGAAGTTAGAGAATTTATTGAAAAAGACCTTGGCGAAGAAGGATTGAAAAGATCTGTCGTGGTTGTTGCAACAAGCGATAAATCGGCTTTAATAAGAATGAAAGGAGCTTATATAGGCACAACAATAGCAGAATATTTCCGCGATCTTGGCAAAGATGTGGTGCTTATGATGGATTCCGTTACACGTTTTGCTATGGCTCAAAGAGAAATTGGGCTTACAATAGGGGAGCCTCCCACTACTAAGGGGTATACGCCTTCGGTTTTTGCGCTGCTGCCTAAACTTCTTGAAAGGGCGGGAACTACCGATAAAGGCTCAATTACCGGATTCTATACAGTGCTTGTGGACGGCGATGATATGACTGAACCGATTGCCGATGCAGTCCGTTCGATACTTGACGGGCACATTGTACTTTCCAGAAAACTCGCTCATAAGGGGCAGTATCCGGCAATCGATCCTTTGCAGAGTATAAGCAGGGTTATGCCCGATATCGTTTCTGCCGATCACCTTGAGAGGGCTTCGACATTCAGTGAAGTCCTTTCTACATATAATGAAGCGGAAGACCTTATTAATATAGGGGCTTATGTAAGGGGGAGCAATCCTCAAATTGATAATGCTCTGGCCAAAATTCCTAATCTGCGCGCTTTTCTTAAACAGGATATGAAAGAAAAAGCAATATATCAGGAAACAAAGAAAAGACTAATTGAAATAATTGAAAGGCCTTTATAACAGATGGCAAAGTTTAAATTCAAATTTGATAATGTTAAGAAAGTTAAGGAAGCTCTTGAAACAAAGACAAAGAAGGAAATTGCCGTTATTGACAATCAAATTGAAAAAGAGAAAAATGCCAAACAGAAACTGATTGATGAGAGCAATGAACTGAAAAAGAGTTTCTTAAAAGGAAATGTGAAAGTCTCTGATCTGAAATTTTTTAAGAATTACGGTGTAATAACTGAAAAAACTATTGAAAAGATGGACGATAACATCCATAAGCTTGATGTTAAACGGGAAGTAAAGATGGATGAATTGATTGAAAAGAAGAAGGAAAACAAAATATTATCAAAACTTGAAGAAAACATGCAGAATGAATTTGATAAAGAACAAAATAAACTCGATTTAAAAAAATTCGATGAAATTGCTACTCAAAAATTTATCAGGCAGAAAAAATGAAAACAGAAATTATGGCCATTTTTCTTTTTATTGTCGCTTTCATTATTACAACGGCGGGATTAATCTATTTTAACAATCAGTACAAAAATATTTTTAAATTCGATTTCACCCCGGTTGGTAATCTTTCGCAGGCAAATAAGGCTGATTCAACCGCGGCAGTTCCCGATTCAGTCAAAGCTCTCGATTCTTTAAAAAATCTTGCAAGTAATCTTGCGGCAACAGGAGATAGTGTCAAAACCGGCAATAATATTGAAAATAACAGCACGCAAGGGGGTTCGCCGGCAGGTGATGAAACCCCTTCAAATCAGTCTGCGGTTAAAAACAGCGCTTCGGCCGTTAAAACAGCCGAGGGGGAAAACGGAAAAACCGATCTGAAGAGTTCGGATATTGCAAAAATGGACCAGGCAACGTATCAAAATTGGAAAAAAAACACGGCAAAAATAATTGAAGGGATGACTGCTGAAAAAGCCTCTCAAATTTTACGCATGTATGCCGATAATATAGGTGGCGATTTACTTTATTCGATGAAAAAGAAAAAAGCAGCCGAAATTCTTTCAAAATTTGACGCTAAAAAAGATTCGTTAATTATTCGGAAACTGACAAGGATAAAATAATGTTTTTTAATCCACTGTTTATAGATACAAATTCATCAGCCGCAGTTCAGGGCCAGAAGAGCGCTAAGCTTGGCAAAGCCCAATATTTATTCTCCGATATCATAAAAATTTCGTTATCACAAACCGAATCAGCATCTGCGGAATCGACTCCGTTATTTAATTTATCCCTTATCGGTATGAACAGCGACACAACTTCCCTCATCGGCAATCCAATGACTGCCACAACCGATTCGGAAGGAACATCTGCATCGGGAAGCGGGGATGCAGAAACTGCTTTGGCTGAGTTTTTGCAGCTTGCTTTTAATAATCAGGATATTCAGGCTTCTATGGCATCCGCAGTACAGAACCTTTTGCAGAATAAGGAAACGCTTTTATCGAAAGATACATTAACCGAGGCTCTTTCTCAGCTTCTTCAGAAATATCAGCCTGATTCAACAGTTGAAGAAAACAGCGCTGTAGAAGAAAGCGCTGTTGCAGAATCGGTTTCCCCAGCCGGATTGGTTACAGACCAGATACTTACTTCGCTTGATGAATCGGGGAAAGTGATATTGAACTTTAATAATACTGATTCGCAGATTAAAGTTGAACTTTCAAAACCGGATAATGAAGAAAAAGAATTATTCGTCTCCACAAAAATAATACCGATTACAAGCTCAAATTCAGATAAAACGAAAAAAGCAGATACTTCTTCCGGTCAATTTTCTGAGGAAGCGCCTGCCGAAACTACCTCTTCTTCCGGGACAAAATCTATTTTTCCGATTGCGCCGGCTTTGCAGGAAACATCTCTATCGGGCGGAATTGAAATAAAAGATAATACAAATAGTAATACATCGGATGATATTCCGCAGATAAGCCAGAAAGATTTCAATATCAAACAATCTGCTTCGTATCCTGAAAACAATATCAAACAATCTGCTTCGGATTCTGAAAACAGTATAACGGAAGAAATTAATACAGATAATAAACCGGCATCGGCAGCGCAGAATTATTTGACGGCGGATAAACCTGTAATTTCTTATGATACGGATATAAAAGAAACTGCATCCGGTAATGTGCCAGACACAAAAGAAACTCAAAACGACTATAAATTCCGCATTGTTGAAATAAGCGCCGATTCTTCGGAAAATTCCCGGGAAGCAAAAATATATCCTTTATCCGCATTTGAAAAAAATCTTTTGAATAAAGCAGAAATCAAATATTCTTCAACAGATAATAACAGCAGTAAGCAGACAGCGGCTGTTTCAGTTTCAGAAGGAATTGAGGCGCCGGCTGCAGATGAAACTATTTCTACAGTTGCCGAAACAGACGGCGAAATTCTTAAAACCAATAATCTTCTTTTTGATAGTTCTGAATCTGGCCAAACAACAGAAATAAAGGAAAAAACAGTATTTAATACAAAGACTATTCTTAAAAGCAAAGAAATTAAAAGCAAAACCGGCGCAGAGGCATTAAAATTAAAAACAGAAACCGGCGCGGCTGAAAAAGATGAAAGCGGAGAAATTGATGTAACCGGCAATAAATTTACTGCCAATGATACAGATACTGTAAAAACGGCAAAGAAAACAGAAACAGAAAGTATTTCGGATAAACAGGTTAAGACAGAGACAGCATTGAAAAGCGGCAAACAGGTTTCTACAGTTGTTGAGAACAAAACCAAATCAGCCGAAAGTAAAAATGAAGTAAAAATTGGACAGGATACAGAGGCTGAAAAAAGCAATGTAACCGAAAGCGATAAATCAGCGTTAAGCCAAAACAGCGATCAGGGGCAGAAAGAATCGGGCAGTTCTTCAAATCAGCACAGTTCGGAAAAGAAAGAGTCTTCCGAAAAACAATTTGATATAACGAATGTTACTGAGAAAGAAAAAACCGTTCATGTAAAAGAAACGGCGGTTAAAGAAACAGCAAAACAGGCCGATATCAGCAAGACAGTTAAAACTTACGAGGTAATTAAAGAAATTAAGAGTTTTCTTGAGCAGGGCAGCAAGAGCACAATGACTCTTAAAATAACTCCCGAAAATCTCGGAAGCATTAAAATAAGCGTTGATATGGTTAATAATGTTGTTCAGGCAAACATTGACGTTGATAATGATTCTATAAAGCAGGTTGTACAGACAAATTTGGAATCGTTAAAGCAATCCTTAAATAGCAGCGGGGTAAACTTAAGCACTATTTCGGTAAATATATCTTCATCGGATCAACAGCAGCAGCAGCAAAGGACTATAACAAACTCAAGGAAGAGAAATTTCAACATGAAAAATATCGTAACTTCTGATGACCAGGAATCTGCCGCAACTCAGAAAATCCTCGGTTATAATTCATACGATTATATTGCATAGGAGAAAAAATGTCAACAGTATCTTCAACGAGTTCAACAACATCGACAACTTCCACTACCTCTACCACCACTTCAAGTGTTACGATGGATAAGGAAGATTTTCTTCAGCTTTTAATTGCTGAAATGGAGAATCAAAATCCTTTAGACCCGATGGACAACACGGAATACGCTTCGCAGCTTGCTCAATTCAGCTCTCTTGAGCAGTTGCAGAATATAAACGATAATCTTGAAACAAGCATAAGCGCAAACTATACCTTAACGCAGTCTATCACGAACTCAATGGTTTCCACCCTCATCGGGAAAGATGTAAAGGTAAGCACAGATACTATTACAGTTTCAGATCAGGATGAAATTCAACTCGGAATCGACCTATCGGCTGACGCCGCAGAAGTTGAAATCAATATTTACAACAGTTCGGGAACGCTTGTCAGGACAATTACTGAAGAAGATCTTGAATCGGGCGAACATTTATTTACATGGGATCTTACAAACGACAGCGGCAAAGCGGTTTCGGCTGGAACTTATACATTCGAAATTACCGCAACTACAACAGGCGGCAGCACTTTATCCGATACAGGTTATTTGTATGGTTATGTTACTGGAGTTCAATACTCTGAAAATTGTTCTTACATTTTAGTTAACGGAACAGCCTGCGACGTATCGGATCTTTACGAAATTATAAATGCAGATGAAACAGAATAAATAAGAAAAAAGAAAACAAAGGAATAAAGGATTATGGCAGAGATAAACGGAATAAGCGTACCATTCATTCCGATTGTAGGGAATGAAAGTTCCTCTACTGCTAAAGTCCGCACTTCGCAGGCATCCGATTTCGGGACTATTTTTCAAGAGGAACTTGAAAAGGTAAAATTTTCAAATCATGCTCTTAAGAGATTGGAATCAAGGAATATTCAGTTGAGCGATACGCAGATTTCGAAAATTCAGAATGCGGTAGAAAAAGCTGAATCGAAAGGTTCCATTGATTCTCTTGTAATGATGGATAATACCGCTTTAATAGTAAATATTCCTAATAAAACTGTTGTAACGGCAATGTCCATCGATGAACAAGGAGATAATGTGTTCACAAATATCGACAGCGTAGTTTTTGCATAAATTTTAATTAATTAACATGGAGCGGGACCTTTTAGGGCGCTCCGGATCCGGCTGACTGACTGATGCCGGGTCGAAACAATGAAATAAAACCTTAGGAGGTTAAAATGGCACTTCTTAATTCACTCTTTTCCGGTGTTTCCGGGTTGCGCGCTCATCAGGAAATGATGGACGTTATCGGCAATAACGTAGCTAATGTTAATACCATCGGTTTCAAAAGTTCAAGGGTTACATTCAGCGATACATTCAATAAATTAATCGTATCAGGCACGAACGCAACCGAAACATCCGGCGGTACAAACTCTTTTCAAGTCGGCCTCGGCATGAAAGTTAACTCGATAGACAGAGACTGGAGCCAGGGTACATTTGAAACAACAAGCACTACAACAGATCTCGCTTTGGAAGGCGACGGGCTGTTTATTCTTGAAAGCAACGGAGAAACATATTATTCGAGAGCAGGCGCTTTCAATTTCGATTCCAACGGCAACCTCGTAAATTCTTCAAACGGCGCTATTGTGCAGGGTAAAGTCGCCGACGGCCTCGGCAGAATTCCTTCCGGCAATACTTTGCAGGATATTACAGTAGATATGAACTTGAAACTTGCTGCAGTTAAAACTACCGAAACATCATGGAGCGGCAACCTGGAGAGCAGTTCTACCACAATAAAGACAGATACTGTTGATCTTTCGGGCAATTTGAAACTCGAAAGCTCAACTGCAGGCACTTATCCGGGGGGAACTTTCAGTGCAACCGATTCTTCGACTTATGAAGTAAGCACCATTTATAACGAAGACGGCGATGAATATCAGTTGTGGAGTTATTATACCGAAGCGTCTGGAACTCCGGGAACATGGACTTATAATTACCAAATAAGAGACTCCGACGGCAATGCGCTTACAACCCCTGTTACAGGTTCTTATGCGCTTACATTCGATTCGGATTCCGGCGAATGCACCAATGTTGACCAAACTATTACTGTTGCAGGCGAAGGAATTGATTACGACATAAGCTTTTCGGAATTGACAAATATGGATTCCAGTTCGAGTGCCGGCACCACAATAGACAGCGACGAAGTTGCTGAAGATGTAACCGGCTCAATGACAATTTATGATTCTTTGGGAACAGCGCATACATTGACGATAACCTTTAAGCATCTCGACAGCAACACGTGGAGCTGGGAAGCTTCAATACCGGCTGATGAAGGATCATTGGGAAGCGATTCTTACGGAGTAATTGAATTTGATTCGGACGGCGTTATAAAGGACGTTTATCAGGCAGGCAACAAAATAACAACCAGCCCTGCAGCGCCGGAAATATCGTTTGCTCCTTCAGACGGAGCAGATTCGCAGAGCATGACTCTTGATTTCGGCGAATCAACTTCAGGTATTACACAAACAAACTTATCTTCTTCAGTCTCAGCTTTAGACCAGAATGGCTCGGCTGCCGCAACCTTATCAAGCATTAATATTGATGAATACGGCAATATCGAAGGGGTATTCTCAAACGGAAGTTCAAGGACCCTGGCGCAGATTATGGTTGCGACATTCAATAACCTTGACGGCCTTGTAAGCGTCGGCGACAATATGTACAAAGTTGCGGCAAATTCGGGCGATCCTATTATAAGCGAAGCGGGCGAATCTTCAAATACCACAATTCAATCAGGAGCTTTGGAAGAATCGAACGTCGATCTTTCAACTGAATTGACAAACCTGATTGTCGCACAGAGAGGCTATCAGGCGAACGCCAGAATTATTACGACAGCCGATACATTACTGCAGGAAGTAACAAATTTAATTCGTTAATATTATTGACCTCCTAATCTGATAAAAAGGATGCTTTTGCATCCCTTTTATCCTTTTCTTTTCAACCAGCTGTAGAATATTAGCCATACAAACCTAAAATTATATCTTTTTTTTACGTATATAAGCCTCTTTTTAATGGCATATCTATTGAATAAAGAATAAGAAAAAATTAAAGAATAACGAATATGGATGAAAATAAAGAAATGGAAACAGCCCCATCTGTTCCCAAGCAGTCATCAGGCGCGGGAAAAAAGTTAATAATCATCGGTCTGCCCTTATTTATTGTGCAAATTGTGGCAGTTTATTTTATTGCAATTAATATTTTGCTTCCACGGATTCAGGCTAACGCCGGAGGCGAAGCGCATAATGAAGCTGTAAAGACAGAATCGAAAGAGGGAGAAGGGAAAAAAAGCGAATCGGGCGTTGAATTTGGGAAATTTATTTATTCAATCGAAGATATTATTCTTAATCCGGCAGGCACAGATGGAAAAAAGATATTTCTAATGTCTGTTTCTTTCGACCTGAACTCTGAGAAGGACAAAGAGGTGTTCAAAGAAAAAGAAGTAATGATTAAGGATGCGGTAATATCCACCACTGCGGCAAAAAATCTTACTCAGCTGACTAATGTTGCTTACAGGGATACCCTTAGGAACGAAATTGTAAATCAAATAAGCGAAATAATTAAAGATGTAAAAATCAACCGGGTTTATTTCAGCAAATTTATGATAAACTAAAAAAACTAAGAAGAAAAGAACATGGCAGAAGTACTATCACAACAAGAGATTGACCAACTTCTTAATAATGTTAAGAGCGGAGCTGGCGAGCCGTCGCAGCCGGTTCAGAGAGAGAAAGAAGCAATTCCTTTCGATTTCCGCCTCCCTAACAGAATTTCAAAAAACCAGTTAAGAACTATCCGCAATATTCACGAAAATTTTGCTGAAAGTTTAAGTTCTTTTCTTGTTTCTAAACTGCAGACAATAGTTACTATCAATGTCGCCACTGTCGATCAGATTTATTATTCGGAATATGTCCTTTCCGTTTCGAACCCCGCCTGCTTATATACTTTCGACATAAAGAATACCGATATAAAAGGGATATTGGAGTTGAACCCGGATCTGGCTTTGACTCTTGTTGACAGGCTTCTCGGCGGAAACGGAATGGGTTCAAAACAGAACAAAGTAATTACCCCGATTGAACAGAAAGTTCTTATTGTTGTTGTTGAAAGAATCATGCAGGACTTGAAAAAATCGTGGAAATCGATTGATAATTATGAATTTAGAATAGAAAGATTTGAACCGGATATCGATTTTGCCCAGATTACATCCCAGAGCGAATCGGTTCTGCTTATAACTTTTGAAATTCTTTTCGGCGAAAGCTCATATATGATGAACTTATGTTTTGCAACATTTGCTTTCGATACCATACTTTCAAAGTTATCTTCCAAAAATCTTTCAACAATACGCCCGCAGAAATATCATGGAACAACGCCTCAGGAAATTATTTCGAGCAATCTGGTAAAGACATTTCTGCCTGTAAGCGTTGAATTTGGAAAAGCAAAAATTTCGATGCAGGAATTAATTGACCTTGAGGCTGGCGATATAATTAAGCTTAATGTGAAGGTTAACGATGAACAGCTTGTAAAAGTAGGCAACCGCGTTTTGTTTGCCGGAAGAAGCGGCATTGTTAATAAGAGGCGCGCAATAAAAATTACCAAAAGAATTTTAAACAATGAAAATTAACAGGAAATAAAATGGACGAAAACGAAATCGGAAATAACCTCGATTCCAATCTGTTGAACGGGGATGGTCCTGATCAGGGGGGAGAAGAGTCGAACATTATTGGAGAGCTTGCAGATTTTGATGAATTCGATGAATCGGGCGTCAAATCCAGCTATTCCAACGATAAACTGAATTTTCTTAAAGACCTTCAGCTTAATGTTTATATTGAGCTTGGAAGAACCCAGATGCAGATTAAAGACATTCTTGAGCTTGAACGCGGGTATGTAATTGAGCTTGAAAAACTCGCAAGCGAGCCGGTCGATATCTACGTCAATAATAAGAAAATTGCAGAAGGGGAAGTGGTGGTTATCGATAAGCATTTCGGAATAAGGATTGTCCACCTCAGCGACGCCGCTTCAAGATTAAAGGGGCTTTACTAATGGTTAATATATGGGATATATTGAAGGCGCTTCTGCCAATAATAATCATTATCGGCATCCTTTATCTTGCGCTCCGTTACATACGCAAATACTATGCGCCGGTTAAAGGCATAAATGTTTCAAATTACGGCATAAAAATTCTTGCCACTCAGATGATTATGCCTAAAAAATACGTTTCGGTTTTGAAAATAAAAGATAAAATTCTTGTCGTTGGAGTAGCTGAAAACTCGATTAATCTTCTTAAAGAGCTGGAATTGGAAGAAAGCGACAAGATTGAACCAGGCCAGATTGTTGAAAAAAACTCATTTGTAGATCTTTTTAGAAAAAATTTGTCATTAAAATGAAAAACATTTCTCTAATAGCATTATTGTTGTTGTTATTATTATCGGATGCAGGCTATGCTCAGAAATCTCAGAGCCAGTCTCTGCCTCTTCCGAAGATCGGCATCGATATCGGGACATCGGATTCAGGGCAGGATGTTTCGGTAACTCTTCAGATTCTTTTACTGATGACGATTCTTTCGTTAGCTCCCTCTATAATGATAATGACCACTTCATACCTCCGTTTGATAATTGTATTTCACTTTCTCAAAACGGCTCTCGGAACACAGCAGATGCCCCCGTCGCAGCTTCTTGCAGGGCTTGCATTGTTTGTCACTTTCTTCATTATGGCTCCAACTTTCTCTAAGATTAATGATGAAGCTCTTCAGCCTTTAATGAATAACGAAATTACTACCAAACAAGCTTACGATAAAGGGATTGAACCCTTGAGGGAGTTCATGTTTAAAAATACAAGGGAGCAGGACCTGGAGCTTTTCATAAGCCTTGCAAATATGAACCGGCCCGGCAATAAAACAGACATTCCTACTTATATTCTTGTTCCTGCTTTTGTAATAAGCGAATTAAGGGCGGGTTTTATAATTGGCTTCTTTTTGTTCATACCGTTTATTATGGTGGATATGATAGTCTCTTCAATACTACTGTCGATGGGTATGATGATGCTTCCGCCGACAATGATTTCTCTTCCATTCAAGATATTATTATTCATTTTAGTTGACGGCTGGAACCTGATTATTGGGTCGGTCGTAAGGAGTTTTGCGCAATGACGGAAGAACTTGTTATTGATCTCTTTAAAGATGTATTCTACACTACATTTATAATTCTTCTTCCAATCCTCGGAGTATCTCTTGTGGTAGGTATTATGGTTTCTATATTCCAGGCGGCGACATCAATTCAGGAAATGACCCTTACATTTGTTCCGAAGATTATAGTTACCGCCGTTACAATAGTTTTTCTTCTCCCGTGGATAATTGATAAGATGGTTTCGATTACTATAAAGTTCTTTTCACTTATTTCTTCTGTGCCTAAATGAGCGATATACTGATAACGGATTTTGTGTTGGTTTTAATGATATTCCTTAGGGTTGTGGCCGCGTTATTTACGGCTCCGGTTTTTAGCAATCAGGCTATTCCTACCCTTGTGAGAATATTTCTTGCAATACTGATTGCATATATAATATTTATGACGCTTGATAAATCTAATGTACACCTTCAAATAAGCCTTGGCTGGATGATTCTGAACGGGATTAAAGAAATTTTAACCGGCCTGCTTATGGGGTACATGGTTTATTTCGTTTTTTACGGATTCAGCTTCGCGGCAAGCCTTATCGGATTCTCAATAGGCTTGAGCATGGTTCAGGTTATGAACCCGATGGATGAATCGAGCGATAACCTGATAGGTGAAATTTACGGTTATCTCGCTATTCTTGTTTTATTGATTATAAACGGGCATCATTACATCATTACGGGGCTGTTTTATTCCTTTAAAACAATTGAAATCGGGCAGTACGTTCTTACTAAACCGGTTTTTGATCTTATAATAAAATATTCGTTTTCGGTTTTCATAATTGCAATTAAAATTTCAGCGCCTGTTCTCGTTTCCCTTTTTGTAGTTCAGATTGCTGAAGGCATTATTGCAAGAATGATTCCCCAGATGCAGGTTTATTTTGTAGCGCAGCCGTTAAAAATTGCCCTTGGAATATTCCTTCTCATATCGGCTCTTCCTATAACGGTATATGCTATGAAGGTAATATTACAGGGGTCAGAAAGCAGTTTGTTGAATTTAATTAAAGCAATAGGGTAGCATGGCGGAAGTTGACGGCCAAGAGAAAACCGAGCAACCGACCAATAAAAAGTCGGAAGATTCGCGCGAAAAAGGCGAGGTTGCAAAAAGCGTAGAGATAAATTCTTTTGTTGTCTTTACTGCAGGCCTTATAATATTATTTTTGAGCCAGAATTTCCTCGGCAAGAATTTTTACAAGTTATCGTACGGTATTTTTAACTCGCTCGACAGCCTTTCTATAAATAAAGACAATATTCAGTTATATTTTATAAAATGGACTATTTTTATATTTGAATCGCTTGCGCCGGTTCTGCTTGGAATTTGCATTTTTTCAGTTGCCGCCTCTGTGTCGCAGGTCGGTTTTAAATTTGCATGGAAAGCCATTACTCCTAAAGCTCTCCGGTTCAACGCTTTTGCCAATCTGAAAAACCTCTTCTTTTCTTCCCGTTCGGCAATAGAAATTTTGAAAGCAATGATAAAGCTTGCTATTGTGGTTATTCTATCGTATTCGGTAATTGCCAAGCTGATTGAACAATCGATGAACCTTGCCGAATTGTCGGTTGAAGAAATTACCGAATTTATGATTAAATCTTCATACACTCTTGTATGGAGGATTGGGCTTGTATATGCTTTGTTTGCAGTGGTGGATTTCTTATATCAAAAGTACAAACACCATCAGAACCTGATGATGACCAAACAGGAATTGAAAGATGAATTAAAACAAAGCGAGGGGGATCCTCTTGTAAAATCGAGGATAAGAAGGCTCCAGATGCAGTCGTCAAAAAGAAGAATGCTCCAGGATGTTTCCAAAGCAAATGTTGTAATAACAAACCCCACTCACTTTGCTGTTGCGCTTAAATATGACATGAAAAACGATACCGCTCCGAGAGTTGTTGCAAAAGGAGTTGATGCGGTTGCGCAAAGAATAAAAGCTATTGCAGTCGAGCATGATGTTCCGCTCCATGAAGACAGGGAACTTGCAAGGGCGCTTTTTAAAAGCTGCAAAATCGGAGATGAAATTCCTGCTCAGTTATTTAAAGCGGTTGCGCAGATTCTTGCTTATTTCTTTAATCTTAAAAAGAAAAAAAAGAAAAAGAGTATAGTATAAAATGAAAAAAATTGGACAAAATTCCGATATTCTTCTTGCACTCGGGCTCATATTCATTCTCGGGCTTATGGTTATTCCATTGCCTCCGTTCATGCTCGATTTTCTTCTTGCTCTGAATATCACAATGTCTATACTCGTATTGATTGTTTCTCTTTATATAAACAATCCTCTCGATATTTCAGTTTTTCCGGGACTGCTGCTTGTATTAACCCTTTTCCGTCTCGGGCTTAACATAAGCTCCACAAGGCTTGTTCTTATTGAAGGTTATGCTGGGCAGGTAATTGATACATTCGGACAGTTTGTAGTAGGGGGAAATTACATAGTCGGTTTTATCGTTTTCATTATTCTTGTTATAATTCAGTTCATAGTAATCGTAAAAGGTTCCGGTAGAATTTCCGAAGTAGCTGCCCGTTTTACATTGGATGCAATGCCCGGTAAGCAGATGGCTATTGACGCCGATTTAAATGCCGGGCTTTTAAATGAATCGGAAGCTTTCGCGCGCAGAGAATCGTTAAGCCGGGAAGCCGAATTTTACGGCGCTATGGATGGCGCAAGCAAGTTTGTTAAAGGGGATGCCATTGCTGGGCTGCTTATCAACGGCATTAATATTGTAGGCGGATTTATTATTGGCGTTGCGCAGAGAGACCTTTCTTTTACCGACGCTCTTAAAACATATACAATACTTACAATAGGCGACGGTCTTGTAACGCAAATTCCTGCTCTTTTAATTGCAACAGCGGCGGGCCTTGTAGTAACAAGAAGCGCGTCGGGCACTGCGCTCGATCTTCAGATGAGAACTCAATTGTTCTCAAATCCGCGCGTCCTCGGCATAGTAGCTTCGGTTATGATTGCCCTTTCGTTTTTACCCGGAATGCCTACTTTAACATTTGTTTTTATCGGGTCTTCAATTGCCGGAGCCGCTTTTCTTATTAAAAAGAATAAAGCCATTGCGCAGGCGGCAAAAGAAGTGCAGGAGGAAACCCTTACCGCTCCCGATACGCCTTCAGTAGAAGACAAAGTTGAACAGTATCTACAGGTCGATCCGATAGAAATTGAAATCGGCTATGGGCTTATAAGCCTTGTCGATGAAAATCAAGGGGGAAACCTGTTCCAGAAAATTGCATCAACAAGAAAATTTATTGCTCTTGAGTTCGGCGTCCTTATACCTCCCGTCCGCGTAAGAGATAATTTACAGCTTAATCCTAATGAGTATATTTTTAAGATAAAAGGGAATGTAGTTGCCGAATATCAGGTTTATACAGACCGTTATCTTGCAATGAATCCGGGAGCTGCTGAAGAGCTTACTCATGGTATTCCAACGCGCGACCCGGCTTTTAATCTTTTAAGTTACTGGGTTACCGCCGCCGATAAAGAAAAAGCGGAGCTTCTCGGTTATACTGTTGTAGATGCTTTATCGGTTCTTTCAACCCATCTTCAGGAAACTTTGAAACATAATTTCGATAAAGTGCTTACGCGCCAGGCGGTAAAACAATTAATTGAAAACCTGAAAAAAGATTACCCCGCGGTAATTGAAGATATAAACGCTGAAGTCCTCCCTCTCGGAACCATCCAAAAAGTCCTTCAGAATCTTCTTAAAGAACTTATTCCTATAAAGGACCTTGTGCAAATTCTGGAATCTCTCATCGATTATTCTAAAGTGACAAAAAATGTTGATGTGCTTACCGAATATGCAAGGCATGCAATAGGAGATACAATTGCAAATATTTACAAAGACCAGAACGGAATAATTCATGCGGTTGTGCTCGGCGATCATATTGAATCATCGATTACCAAGGCGCTCCAGAACCAGAAAGAAGCAATACAGACGCTTGGATTAAGCCCTGCAACTTTAAAAGACCTGAATAACGATATAGACCGTAAAATAAAAATATTTAATGATTTAGGATATACGCCGGTAATAATTACTTCGGCTACAATCCGCACTTATTTCTATAGGTTGATTTGTTCCACATTCCCCGATATTGCAGTGCTCTCTTATTCGGAACTTCCTTCGAGCGCTGAAATTGAATTTATTGATAAGATTGAGGTAGAATATGCAAATTAAGAAATTTGTTGCGCCTACTTTAAAAGAAGCTAGCGCACAAATGAAAAGAGAATTAGGCAACGAGGCGATTATTTTAAGCACTCGGGTGTTCGAAGAGGGCAACTCGGGCATTAATAAAAAAATGTTTGAAATTGTAGCCGGGCTCGATTCTAAACTTCCTGTTAAAGAAGATAATGCGGATATCCTTCAACCGGATGAGAAAAAATCATTTGAATCGGAGTTGAAAAAATTATCCGAAAAAATCTATAACCCTCTTTCCGAATTGCAGAAAAACGAATCGTCCGACAAAAAGATCAATAAAAATGAACCTGAACATTTCCTTGAAAAAGAATTGAAAGAAGTTGTAGATGTTCTTGTTTACAGGGATGTGCAAAAATCGATTGTCAATGTGATTCTAAATCAGTTGAAAAAATATAAAAGCGTGCTTAATGCAGAAAACCTCGATTCTTACATTCTATCAAGCATTGCATCGCTTATACCAACCGCTGAATTTGAATTGAAAAAAAGGGGTTCGCCAAAAGTGGTTTCGCTTGTAGGCCCTACAGGAGTAGGCAAAACTACCTGCATTGCTAAGCTTGCTGTAATATCTAAGATTTTACAGAATCTGGATGTGGGGCTTATTTCTATTGATACCTACAGGCTCGGCGCAATTGACCAGCTTCGAACATTTTCGGAGATTAGCGATATTGAAATGCTTGTTGCTTATGAACCCGCCGAAATGCCAGAGCTTATCAAAAAATTAAAAAAGAAAGATATTATTTTTATCGATACAGCGGGCAGAAGCCAGAAAAACAGCTCTAATCTGGAAAAAACTAAAGAGTTTTTGGATGCGGCAGGAAGCAGGGAATCGTTTCTTGTTTTAAGCGCAACTGCAAGCAGCAAAAATCTTATTGATGTTGCGGAAAAATTCAAAGTCTTTAATTATAATTCCGTTATGTTTACAAAAATTGACGAAGCTGTTTCATTCGGCAATATTCTTAATACCGCTTTCGCTACTAATATTCCTATAACATTTTTAACCAACGGGCAGATAATTCCTGATGATATTATTTCAGCCGATTCGGATTTTGTAGCAAAAATGATTCTCACAGGTAAAGTGACTCAATGATCGGCCAGATTGAAAGGGTAATTGAACTTCAGAAACTTGGCAATATGCCCAGGAAAAGAGAAAAATGTAAAATATTCTCCTTCGCTTCAGGCAAAGGGGGAACCGGAAAAACTGTTCTTGCGCTTAACCTTGCTTTTGCATTATCAAAGCAGGATAAAAAAGTTCTTCTTGTCGATTTCGACAGCAATTTATCCAACGTTGATATTATGCTGAATATAATTGCTCAAAAAACTATAGGCGATTTTTATAAATCAAGAGAATTGCTTGACGATTTAATTACCGAATATTCACAGAATCTGCACATAATTTTCGGCGATTCAGGGCAGGTTGAATATCCGCTTGCAAAAGTTGAACTTGTAAAATATTTCTTTACTCAGATGCAGAAAATTGAAGATCGGTACGATTATATTTTCCTTGATACGGCTGCTGGTGCAAATGAAAATCTTTTAAGCCTTCTTTCATCGTCCGATTATGTCGTTATGGTTACCAATCCCGAGCCTACTGCTGTTATGGACGCTTATGTAATATTGAAATTTTTAAAAACACGCGAATGCAGCGGGGGAAAACTTGTAATAGTAAATAAAGTAATTCAAAAACCGGAAGGCGAGACGGCGTTTAATAATCTCTCAACTGCGGCAGAACATTTTCTGGATGACAAATTAATGTTCCTCGGTTCGGTTTCTTTTTCACATGAAATCCCTAAATCGATTAATGCCCAGAAACTCCTTCTTGAAAGCAATCCGGAATGTAGAATCTCCCGGCAGATGACCCGTTTATCCAAAAAGTTCATAGAAATCACTCAAATGGCTAATATTCGCCAGATGCAATAACGCTGCTTATCTAAAAACCCTCAAAAAACCTTTATTTTGAACTATTTTACTGCCGATTTGTAGAAGAACTACTGGTATAATCTTTGAAAAATCTATAAGAAAATAATGGCAGCAAATGAACAAAATAATATTAAATATCGGCCTGTTATCCTTCTTCCTTGCAATAATATACTTCAGCCAAAAGGGTTTAGCTCTTGAAGATATTATTATCAGATCATTTGCTGTGTTTGTCATTTTAACCATTTTGCTCGGAATTCTTGCTTTGGCATTCCTGAAGGCAATTAACAAAACTTCACAAAAAAAAAGTGAAAACTTAGCAAACATAGGTAGGAAGTAACTATGGATAACGCACAACTTTGGAGTAATTACAAAACAAAACCGACTCCCAATCTTAAAAAACAGATTATGATGAATTATACCAATCTTGTTCACTATGTAATTCATAATTCCCGTTTTATTAATCTTGAAATTCTTGACGACCGGGATTATTTTCAATTCGGCGTTGAGGGATTGAGCGAGGCGATTGACCGTTTTGATCCGGATTATGGTACAAAATTCGAAACTTACGCTATTCAGAGAATAAGAGGAAAAATTATAGATGAGCTGCGTAAGGTTCAGGTCAAACCAAGGTTAGCCACGTCCGATAAAATTGATGAGTTTCAATATTCTATTATCTCTCTTAATAAAGCTGTTGACGGGGAAGACGGATATATGCTGTATGAAACTATACCCGACGATACCGAGGTGCAGGATAAAACAACCGAAAAAACAGAAATGAAAGAGCTGTTGAAAAACGCTATCAGAAATCTTGATGAAAGAGACAGGCTCATTCTCAGTTTATATTATTACGAAGAATTAAGTTACAAGGAAATTTCGAAAATTCTCAATATCACCGTTTCCAGAATTTCCCAGATTCACACAAAAATACTTGAAACATTAAAAAATAAACTATATCACGTCCATGGATAATCAAGTAGCAGAACTCGAAAAAATTAGGGAAAGAAAAATCAATAATCTGATGAGCATCCGGAATCTTCCTTCTATTCCTGTCATTATGTTTGAGGTGACTAAGATGCTGGAAAACCCCAAAACCAACGCTAACGATCTCGGTAAAGTAATAAGTATGGATCAGGGGCTGGTTGCCAAAATTCTTACCGTAGCAAATTCCCCTTTATACGGACTTCCGAGGAGGGTTTCAACCATTGAATTTGCAATTGTAATACTGGGGTTCGAACACATTAAAAATATTGTTATTGCTCTTTCTATGATTGAAGCTTTTAAAGGAAAAGAGGATAAAAACCTTGATAAAAAAAGTTACTGGCTTCATTCTCTTGTAACTGCATTTGCTTCTAAACGCATTGCAGACGATTTCAGATACAGAAAATCGGGAGAAGCATTTACAGCCGGTTTGCTTCACGATCTTGGTATTTCTGTTATTCAAAGATTTTTTAATGCCGATTTTCTTAAAATTCTGGAATTTGTAAAAGAAAACGGAACCGATTTTTTATATGCTGAAAAACAAATTCTCGGCATCGACCATCAGGATATCGGTCAATTCCTGATTGATAAATGGAATCTTCCTCCAATTCTAGGCGATGTTATTCTTAATCACCATACTCCTGAAAAAGCCGAGAACAAACAACTATCCGCTATTGTTCATCTTGCCGATTATATGACTCAGAAACTTGGTATCGGAGCATTTAATTGGGACGAAAATATCGAGTGCGGCCAGTTTGTAATGGACATATTCAAGTTTTCTGATGAAGACGAACTGAATAATTATATCATGAGTCATCAGGAATTGTTTCTTAGTCAAATTGAATTATTAGAAATATAATAAGGGAGCATTATGCTTACTTTAACCCCTGAACAAAGAGTTAAAAGAGAAAAAACCGAACTGGTTCTTACCAAGATACTCAATATTCCGCCAATTCCTAACATTATGACTGAAGTTATAAAACTTATCGATTCAAAAAAAGCTACTTCATTCGAATTGAATAAGATAATTTCGAAAGATCAGGGGTTGGTAACAAAAATATTGACGATTGCAAACTCTCCATTATACGGGCTTCAAAGAAAGGTAACCACGCTCGATTTTGCCATTCTGATTTTGGGATACAGCGAGCTGAGGAATATTGTTTCCACTCTTGCAATGATTGAATCATTCAAAAACAAAACCGATAGGTACCTCGATCAGAAAGAATTCTGGCTCCATTCATATCTTACGGGAAGCGCCGCAAAAAGGCTTGCCGAAGACCTCGGGTTGGCGAACAGCGGCGAAGCTTTCATTGCCGGATTTCTGCACGATGTCGGTATATCTGTTCTGCACCGCTATTTCCATACTAATTTTATCACTATCTGCGAAACTGTTGAGAAGGAAGGGAAACCATATCATCAGGTTGAGCTTGATCTTCTCGGTATGACCCATGCTGAAATAGGGCACATTCTTCTGGAAAAATGGAATTTCCCTCATGAGTTATGCGACGCTATCCTTTCTCATGAAGACCCTTCTACAGGCAAATACACTCCATTCCTTCCTTCAATTGTGCACCTTGCCGATTTTATGACGAAGCATCTTCATATAGGATATTTTGAATGGGATAAGGATTTACAGTTCGAAGAAGAAGCTATGAAAACTCTCCGCTTCCCTAATATGGAAAAAGTTGAAGAATTTATTAATGGTTATCAAAATTTATTTATAACACAAACTGAAACAGTCAGGTTCTTAAATTGAGAGTAATCAAAACAAATACCCTGAGTTATGAGACTTTTTATGAGTCTCTTAAATACTTATCGCAGGCCGGGCCCAATAAAAACGGGCTAAAACTTCTTAAGAATGAAGCTATAATAGACAGCGGCAATATGCTTGAAAAATATGCGCATCTGTTTCAGAATCTTCTTGCTTTTACCCACTATATGAACGGCAAAAGCAGAATTGAAGATGTTCTGAATGCTCTCCGCACTGCGCTCAAACATCAGATTACGCTTAAAGAGGCTACTCTTTTTATCCTTGATGAAAGCTCAGGCAAGCTTGTTTCTCTCGGCTTATTGCCGGATGATAAAATTAATCATTATGTCAATTATGCTTTCAAAGAAGGGATGCTTAACCAGATATTCCAGCGTAATTCCGTCACTTTTGTTCTGAATAATAAAAAACCGAAGAACGGAGCCGCCCTTAACTATATCTTCGCCCCGATTATTGAAAATAACAAGAAAAGGGGAATCCTGCTTATTCAGACTCCTATTACGTCATTTGAAGAGGGAACTCTTGAATACGGCTCAATTAAAATTATATTGGGAATCGCTATCCAGAAAATCAGTTCGCTGTTAAAAAGCAATGAGCTTAACGAATTATATCATGATCTTCAGACATACCAGTCGAAACTTCAAAACGATTATAAGCTTTCTGCAATAGGCGAACTTACATCCGGAATAGTAGAAGATATTATGAATCCTCTTCAGGTTGTTATGAGTTATGCCGACCTTATCCAGAATGAGCAGAATATCAGCGATAAAGGAATGGTTGACGGCATTAAAACGCAGATTAAAAAAATTGAAGTGGTAATAAGCAGGCTTATTAAATTTGCGAGTTTAAATAACGAAAAAGCAAAAATTGCTCCATGCAGTTTAAACGATATGGTTGCCGAGTTTTATAATATTATTAATTCATCTCTTAAAACAAAAAAATACGAATGCGTTCTTGATCTTGAAAACGGAGTTCCTTCGCTTGCTCTTAATAAAGACATGTTCAATCAGCTTATAATAAATATATTCGGGCTCCTTTCCCCGCGTTCATCTGCAGGAGGGGGCATCTTAGTGCAGACAAAACAGATGCAGGATAGAGTTGCCCTGAAAGTCTTTACTACCGATTGCGTTAATATTTTCTTAAACGGTAAACTTTCTCCTGAAGAGGAATTATCTGTGCGCATGATTAACAACCTTATGAAAAAATTTAACGGAAATGTACTCTATGAGGCGAATCCTAATTCCGGTTCGTCAATTACTTTGTTGTTTTCTTTAAAAAGGAAGATGGCATTATGAAAAAATTTCTTCTTTTAACGGTAATTATAACATCCGGTATTTTTGCGCAGGCGAAAGATTCGGTGGATATAAGAGCAATTGTACAAAAACAAATTGATGCTGCGCGTGAAAAAGAAAAGAGATTGCAGATTAAAAACGATTCTCTTTCAAGCAAAAAAGTATTCTTCGGACCGGAAATTGCAGCCGTTCCTGAAAAAATTGTTTATTTCGGCCCCGAACCTGAATATTTCGGCCCAGAAGAAGCTAAAATAGAAAAACCCGCCGTCTCCGATTCATTGAAGAAAGCAGCCGGAGAACAAAAGTACGCAGAAACTTTGAAGAAAATTGTAAATGCTCCCGTTGTAGCAAAACAGGAGAAGAAAGAACCTGCAATAGAAGGTTTATGGAAATTTTATTTCCTCGGCGGCGCGGCGGCAATAATATTTTTATTCGTTTTTATAAGAAGAATTTATTTAAACCGTTCTAAAAAAAGCAACAAGGCTATAAAAAACAATATAAGGATTATTAGAGAAGAAAGCCTTGTAAAAAGAGAAAACGGCGATTTGAAGAAAGTGCGCTCAAAACTTGTAAATTCACCTGTAATTCTTAACAATCATGGTAAACCGTTATCTACCGTTGCAAAGGAGCTTAATATATCGCAGGGGGAAATAATTCTTGCGGCAAAAATTAAATCGTATGAGCTTAATAAGGATGAAAAAAACAAGTGGCATTTAAACTGAGGATAAAATGGTAAAGGGAATTTATACAGCGGCCAGAGGGCTTGAATACAGATTGAAGAACATTGAAACTGTTGCTAATAATCTTGCCAATGTTAATTCTACCGGATATAAAAGGGAAGGGGAATTTCAGCAGCTTGTGGATAAAATGGGGCAGACTGAAGTAAGGCAGGTAAGAGATTACTCAAACGGTAATTTCGTAAATACCAATAGCCCGCTCGATTTGGCTATAAAAGGAGAAGGATTTTTCGAAATTAAAACTGAAAATGGAATTGAACTTTCACGGAACGGTAAATTCACCCTTTCTGAAGATGGGTATCTTGTTAATAGCAGCGGCGATAAAGTTATGGGGGAAAGAGGGGAAATAAATTTAACAAGCTATCAGCTTAACGAAAATAAAACTTTGCAGATTGATAGAAACGGGGAAATAAGAGTGGGAGACGAAGTCGTTGATATAATAAAAGTATCAACTGTCGCTTCAACGCAGGATTTATCTAAGACTGGCGGCTCGAATTTTATCGACGAATCGCAGGAATATGTTTCCGTTGAAGAAGGCAAGTTTGAAGTTATGTCGGGGTATGTCGAAGAATCGAACGTGAACCCGATTATTGAAATGCAAAGGATGATTGAAATAAACAAAGATTATGAAGCCGCACAGAAAATTATAAATACAATCGATTCTTCACTCGATAGATTAAAAGAAATAGGAAGAGTCTAAAAAGGAGTAAAAAATGTCAACAAGATCTTTAAGGACAGCAGCTTCCGGAATGTACGCGCAGCAGATTAACATTGAAGTAATTTCCAACAACATTGCAAACTTGAGTACTACCGGATTTAAAAAGAACAAGGCTGAATTTCAGGATTTAATGTATCAGGATGTCGCGGTTAACCCGATTACAACCAAAACTCCCGGTATTAAAGAAGTTTCCTCCGATACTCTTCAGATAGGCACGGGCGTTCAGCCCACAAGTTCGCAAAAGATATTTCTTCAGGGGGACCTGACTTCAACTGGAAATACTTATGATCTCGGAATAAACGGCGACGGATTTTTTCAGGTGAAAAAACCGGACGGTTCGCTTGTTTATACAAGAGACGGAACGTTTAAGCTTAATGCGGACGGCAAACTCGTTACATCAAACGGCTGTTTTCTTGAGCCTGAAATTGTCATCGGCTCCGACGCCGCTTCGGTTACTATTTCGAAAGACGGTGTTGTCGAAGTTGTTGATAGCGCCGGTAAAACTACCGAAGTAGGCGATATTCAGGTGGCAAGATTTATGAATCCGGGCGGATTGACAAGTCTTGGCGATAACCTTTATGCCGAAACGACTTATTCGGGAACTGCGGTATTAGGCACGGCGGGGGCAAACGGTTTCGGAGAAATACAACAGGGTTATCTTGAATCATCGAATGTTGATATTGTTGAAGAAATGGTCGCTATGATTGCAGCTCAGCGTTCCTATGAAGTAAATTCAAAGACCGTTCAAACAGTTGAAAATATGATGTCGATTGCAAATAACCTTAAACGGACATAATAAATGCTTTTATTATTATTAAATATTCTTTCTTTTGTCTTTCAGGCTCCTGATAAACTGAATCAGGATATTGACAGGTACCTGAATAAAGAATTACCGGGATATGAAAGAATTGAATTTAAGATTACCAAATTACCCGATAAATATAAAAAAATTGATATTATCGAATCTTCACACCCGAATGTCAATGGCTCAACTATCTATATTCCTGTTGATGTAGTAAATGAAAAGGATAAATCAAGCCGGACATTTCTGACTCTTGATGTCAAATTGTATAAGACCGTTTTTGTTGCAAAAGAAAAAATTGATAGAAAAAAGGCTATTACGGAAAATGATTTTGAAATTAAACGGGTTGATGTTGCAGGTTTAAGAGGCAAAGTAATTTCGGTAACCGATAAACTGTCAAATTACAGGACAAAAACATTTATACGCCGAGACGATATACTGGTTTCGGAATGTCTCGAAAAAATTCCGATAATACTTACCGGAAACAGGGTAAGGGCGTTTTATGTAAACGGAACAGTTGCAATTGATTTTTTTGTAAATGCCAGGCAGGACGGGGTTGAAGGAGATGTAATAAGAGTTGTAACAAAAGATAATGTAAAGTACAAAGCTAAAATAATTGATTCAAATAATGTTATTATATATGAGTAGTAATATGAAAAAGATAATTTTAATCGGTTTTGTTTTATTCGCATCAGCGCTTACGGCGCAGGATTTACGCCAGAACGTTTCAATGTCGCTATTCTCAGATCAAAAAGCTACAAGATTAGGGGATGCTATAACAATAATAATTGTTGAATCGTCCCAGGCTTCGAACAATGCCGAAACTTCGACGGAGAGAAGCCATTCTTTAAGTCTTGATGCAAGCGGAACGGTAAATTCGAAAGCTATTCCCGGGGTTAACGGAAGCATCGGCTCTACTAATGAGTTCTCCGGCAGCGGGTCTACAAAAACTACCGGGATGATCCAGACAAAACTCAGCGCTATGATAGATTCCGTTTATGCCAACGGCAACATGAGAATTAAAGGAAGCCGGAAAATTGTTATTAATGGGGAAGAACAGACAATTATAATCAAAGGAATTGTAAGGCCTTCCGATATTCTTGCGAATAATACGATATATTCAACAAGTATTTCGGAAGCGGAAATTGTTTTTTCCGGTGAAGGCTCCATTGCAAATTCGCAGAAACCCGGCCTCTTCACAAAAATATTTAACTGGCTCTTTTGAGGTATAAAATGAAAAAATTTTTCCGCATTTTATCCGTTGTTATTCTTTCTGCTTCTTTCCTTTATGGACAGAGGATAAAAGATATAGCATATTTCAATAATGAAAGCCACGATCAGGTTATAGGCTACGGCCTTGTAATAGGTTTGGCGGGAACAGGCGATAGTTATAGAACGGCCTTTACAATGCAGTCAATTTCGAGTATGCTTAAAAGATTCGGCATTACTGTTTCGCAAGATGATGTAAAAACAAGAAATGTGGCGGCGGTTATGGTTACTGCCTCCTTAAATAATCAGAATAAACAGGGAGCTACCTTCGATGTAACAGTCGCTTCGGCAGGCGATGCTACAAGCCTGCAGGGGGGAACATTATTATATACTCCATTATCTAAACCGCAGGATGGCCTTGTATGCGGAACCGCGCAGGGGCCTATTTCTGTGGGGGGATATGACTTTTCAACTTCAACTGGCAACAGGCTATCAAAAAACCCCACAACAACCGGAAGAGTGCCGAGAGGCGGGCTGTTAACAACCTCTCTTAATCCGGCTCCGGCGCAGGAAAATCAGTTGAATATTTTCCTGAAGACTCCCGATTTTACTACTGCAAACAATGTTGCGGCGGCAATAAATGCAAAATTCAGCAATTCGGCAAAAGCCGCCGATGCCGCTGAAATTCAGGTTACAATTCCGCAGGATAGACTTGCTAATCTAGTTGCTTTCATATCGGAACTGGAATCGATACCTGTTCAAACCGATGTAGCGGCTAAAGTTGTGCTTAATGAAAGGACGGGCACGGTTGTTTCAGGCAGTAACGTGGTCATTTTACCGGCTACAATCACCCACGGAAGCCTTAATCTTACAATCCGTTCGTATCCTATTATTTCTCAGCCGGGGGCTTTTTCGCAGGGGAAAACAGAAGTGTTTAATAATTTAATTCCTTTTATTCAACAGGATTCTTCAAAAGCTATTGCAATTCAGAGGGCAACTACTGTTAATGAAGTGGCCGCCGCTCTAAATTCATTAAAAGTTACGCCAAGGGATATAATCTCAATTTTCCAGGCTCTTAAAGAAGCGGGAGCCCTCGTCGCTGAATTGATTATTATATAATCTCAGGTTTAAAATGGAACTTAAAGTAACAAACGAACAGCATATAACTTCAGCGCAGGCAAATGAAAGGTACGATATTGACCAGAAAGCCAGACTTGCCAGCGCTTCAAAAGGGTTCGAAAGTATTCTTACCCAGATGATGCTGAAAAGTATGACAAAAACAACCGAAGGAGGATTGTTCGGAGGAAGCGACAGCCTGGGAGGCGATATTTACGATTCATTGTTTGAAACTGAAATGTCAAAACAAATGTCCGAAAAAAAGGGGCTCGGTATTGCAGATATAATTTTTAAGAAAGTTACCGGCGAAAATATGTCCGATTTTGAAAAATTGTATGCTTCAATTCAATATGATAAAGAGGCAAAATTAAAGAAAACCGGTAAAACGGAAACCGGTTCCGATTCTACCGAAACAATTAAAATTGATACCGAAAGTTTGAATAATAAGACAATTACCCCTTCAACCGACAGCCTTAAAAGGCTTGAAAAATATGATGATTATATCGAAAGTGCATCCCAGAAGTATGGTGTGGATAAAAATATCATAAAATCGGTAATTCTTACGGAATCGGCCGCAAATTCCAAAGCGGTCTCAAAAGCTAACGCCAAAGGGCTTATGCAGCTTATCGATTCCACCGCCGAGGATATGGGAGTAAGAAATTCGTTTGATCCTGAACAAAATATTGAGGGCGGAACTAAATATTTAGCACAAATGCTTCGACAATATAATGGGGATTTGAAATTAAGTCTTGCGGCATATAATGCAGGTCCTCAAAATGTTGAAAAACATAACGGAGTTCCTCCATTTGATGAGACAAAAAACTACATAGCCCGGGTTACCGGTTATTTCAATTACCTAAATGAGTAGAAAATGGACGAAAAAGATTTAATTAAAACCTTAATGGAGTTGGAAGAAAGATTGATAAAACTTTCTGTGGCGGCAAAACAGAAACAGGAAGCTCTTGTTAAAAGTAATCTTAAGCTTTTACAGGCAACAATTGCAGAAGAAGAAAAATTTATTTATGAAATTGAAGAGACTGAGAAAAAACGGATTTCGGTTCTTACTGACCTCAACAACAAGTTTATGATTAAGGAAAAATCGATGAAATTAGACGATTTTTTAAATGGGGCTAAGAACAAACTTGATGAAAGGATGGCGGCAAGAATTATTAAGCTCCGGAATAATATTAGAGGGCACATTAAATCGATTGAAAGACTGAATCTTCAGAATAAAATTTTAACTGATACGGCCAGGGATTTTATTAAGATGACGGTAGCCAAATTAATTGGACCGAAACGGAAATCATTCCTAGATAAAAGAGTGTAAAAATGGGTATTAGCAGAGTTTTTGACATAGCGCGGAGGAGTTTAAGCGTTTATCAGAAAGCGCTTGATGTTACTGCTAATAACGTAGCTAATTCATCGAACACAAGCTATTCAAGACAGGAAGCAGTTCTTCAAGCGTCAACACCGCAGACTTTCGGCGGTTTTGTTTGGGGCACCGGCGTCACTATTTCGGAAATTGTAAGAGCGCGCGATACTTATGTCGATACACAGGTCAGGACTAACTATCAAAAACAAGGTGACAGCAATCTGCAATCCGATATCCTAAGCCAGATTGAAGAATTGCTTACTGAACCAAGCGAAGACGGCCTCGGTAATTATATAACCGAATTTTTAGATTCTTGGAGTGAACTCGGAGTCAATCCTTCTTCAACAACTTTGAGAAATAATGTCCTCGATACTGCAAACCAGTTGTCCACTAAGATTCAAACCCTTTATGATTCCCTGAGCGAAATTAAAGCTTCTACAGTGAGTGATTTTAATAATAGCATCGTTACTCTGAATGATGATTTGGAACAGATCCAGGTGCTTAACCAGCAGATATATACCGCATCGGTCTCCGGCGCAAGCGCTAACGATCTTATGGATCAGAGAGATGAACTGCTTGATGAAATAAGCAGTATTGCAAATGTTACTATCTCTTATGACGACGGAGGTTCGGCTCTTGTATCTATCGGAGGCATTTTGGCCGCAGACCGGACTAGTTCAACGGAATTTACATCATCTATTTCAAACGGGGAACTTCAGCTTGTTACTGCAGAAGACGGACAGAAAGCCGTTATTAACAGCGGCGAACTTAACGCCCTTTCTACTATGTATTCCGATAAAATACCCGAATACCTTTCAGACATCGACGAAGTTGTCACTACTTTAATGAATTCTGTCAACGAACTGCACAGCGCCGGGTACTCAAATACCGACCCGACTCAGACCGGTATCAATTTCTTTTCTAGTTATTCAAGCGGAACGCTTACCGTAAACGAAGAAATTGTGAATAATGCTAATATGATTGCCGCATCTGCCGACGGAACTGAAGGAAACGGCGACATTGCAAATGACATTTCAGGGCTCGTATCGGAAGATTTGATTGACGGGCAGACAATATCGGAAAAATACAGCGAACTTGTAAATAATATTGCCAGTGAAAAAAGTTCGCAGGAAGGACTCGGCGAGGCATATGACCTGGTTGTTTCCCAGCTCGAAGAACAGAGATCCTCGGTAAGCGGCGTTAGCCTTGATGATGAAATGACCAATATGATTATTTATCAGCGCTCTTATGACGCTTCTGCGCAATTAATTACTACTGCAAATGAAATGCTGCAAACATTAATAGATATGGTGTAAAATTATGAGAATATCAGATGCAATGATTTCGGCTAATTATATGAAAAATCTTAATAAAAGCCGCGAGAAAATTACCAGGCTTGAAGAGATGATTTCTACCGAAAAGAAGATTCTTGCCCCCTCTGATGATCCGAGCGGCACAGCTAAAGTTATTAATATGCAGACTAAGCTTACTAATGCGAGCATATATCAGGAGAATATCGATTCTAGCCTTTCGGTTATTAGCGAAGCTTTAAGTTCCATGGAACTGATGACAGATACAACGTCCGATATTTTAACTTTGCTTACTGATGCTGAAGATTCAACATTAAGTTCATCTGAACTTGAATCTATTGCCGACCAGATTGATGAAATGCTTTCTTCGCTTCTCGATTATGCAAATCAGGAATATGACGGTAAATATCTCTTCGGCGGAACTTCTACATCAACAGCTCCCTTTGCTTATAGTTCCGACGGATTATCTGTGGTTACCCAAACCGATATTACCGGAACACAATATGCAAGAATTACCGAGGGAATACTTCAGCAAATTAATATTCCCGGAAGCGAAATCTTCTCTACAATTATTACTCAAAGCGGAAACTTAAATTCTACAAGCGCTGTTGGAACTGCTTCAACTTCAACCACTAGCGTTTACGATGCCGATGGAACGGAATATACATTGAATGTTACTTATACCAAAACAGCGGCAAATACATATAGCATGACTTATGACGTTCTTGATTCGGACAGCAACAGCATATTAACAAGCGCTCCGGCTGCCCAGACGTTCGTATTCGATTCTTCTACCGGAAAGTTGAAAAGTGTTGACGGGAGCACTCCCGACGAAATAAGCATAAGTATTGATGGAACAAGTATTGAATTTAATCTTGATGCTACAACCCTTAAAGAGACCTCTTCTACTTCAACGATAAGCTGTTCGGCAAATCAGGAGACGAATATTTTTAATACTCTTATTTCAATAAGAGATACGCTTGCAAACGGCGACAATATTACGGATGCACAAAAGGAAGCTGTGCAGAGCTTTTATGATAATTTGGTGAACAAGACCTCCGAACTTGGAAATATTGAAAACCAGATTAATAATATTGATACGCTGCTTACGGAAAGAGTAACTAACCTGACTGAACAGATGTCAAATATAACCGACGCCGATTTAACGGAACTTTATGTCGATCTTGAAACGCAGAATACAATTCTTGAAATGACTTATGAAATGGCGGCAATGGTTCTTCCCAAATCTCTTTTGGATTACTTATGATAAGAAAGATTAGTTCCATTAATGGATTATTACTAGGAATATTTTCGATTTTCGGGGCTTTCACTTTTGAAGGGGGCTCGCTTAAAGCTTTATTTCCTCCTCTTCCTATTTTAATTGTTTTCGGAGGCACTTTTGCAGCCGCTATTATAGGATTCGGAATGGAGAAAATAGGAAATTTATTTACTTTTATACGCATTGCATATTTCCCTCGTAATTATAATATAACAAGATTAATAGATACTTTTTTCGATATGTCAATCAAAGCGCGCAGGGAAGGCCTGCTTATTCTTGAAAAAGAAATCGACCGGTTTGAATTTCATTTTCCCCGCAAACTTATGCGTTTTGCAATTGACGGCACTTCTGTTGATACGCTTGAAACAATGGCAAACATGGAAATTCAGGCGATGCAGGAAAGGCACTATTCAAATATTTTTATTTTTTCGAAGATGGGGGGCTACGCTCCTACAATGGGAATTTTAGGCACGGTAATGGCTTTGATAATGACTTTAGCAAATGCCGGCACCAATCCCGATTTATTAATAAAAGGCATTGCATCGGCGTTTATTGCAACTCTTTGGGGTGTGCTAAGCGCTAATTTATTATGGCTGCCTATAGGGGACAAATTAAAGAAATGTCATCAAGAAGAAAAACATATGATGGAGATATCTTTGGAGGGAGCAATAGCTTTGCAGAATGGGGAGATTCCGATAGTTCTGAAAGCAAGATTGGCAAGTATGCTGCCCCAAAAAGAGCAGTTAAAAATCGATATTTAGTCGATCCTGAAGAACTGCCTTTTGCGGAAGGTTCCGACAAAGACCGCTATCTGATTACATACGCAGACCTGATTACTCTTCTGCTCGGGTTGTTTATTATTCTTTACGCCATTTCGAGTATTGATAACAGCAAGTATGATAATATGATGAAAGCGATGGCAAATGTTTTCGGAAAAGAAAAAATTGCGGCGAATGCCGCCGGCGGCATACCGGAAGTTGCTATTTCTCCTACAGAACAATTGAAAAACGATTTGAGCGCTATCATCGATAAGAATAATTATTCAGGAAGTATAAGGCTTGAACAGAATGAAAGAGGAATTACCATACATATTCTTGAAGACATAATGTTTGCTCCCGGGAAAGCGCAGCTTGTCGAAACTTCAAAGCATGTTTTGAAAAATCTTGCGTTTATACTCCGTTCGCTTCCTAATGACATACGGATTGAGGGGCATACCGATAATGTTCCTATTAATACGCTTCAATTTCCTTCAAACTGGCATCTTTCGGTTGGAAGAGCCACAAGCACTGCTTATTATCTAGTACAATCTGAAAATCTTAATCCCGATAAAGTTTCTGTCGTCGGTTATTCGGAGTATAAACCGATTGCTCCAAACGATACTCCCGAACATAGATCGCAGAACAGAAGAGTTGACATTGTAATAATAACAAAATAAAAAAAAGACTATGACTATTGACACACATCATTTCGGTGAAATCGAATTCAATGAGGATAAAATCCTCAGATTTGATAACGGTTTATTCGGTTTTGAAGCTCACCAGCAATTTCTTCTTATAAGCAGAGAAGACGACCTTTTTTATTGGCTGGTTTCTATTTTGGAACCAAAGATAGCTTTTCCATTGATAGGGATGAGGTTAATCGATGAAAACTATCCGGAAGAAGCTGAAAACGAAGCCTTCGGAATCGTAAATTTAAACAGAGATCCTTTAAAAATTACTGTAAATTTAAAAGCTCCTGTTTATATTAATCAGGATAAAAAAAGCGGTTATCAGAAAATCCTCGATAATGACCGGTTTATTATCGATTATAAACTGTTTGTCGAGTAAAAAGGAATTTTAATATGCTCATTCTAACAAGAAAAATTAATGAAGAAATTAAAGTTGGTTCGGATATTACTTTTAAGATTATTTCAATTTCTGAGAATCAAGTGAAAATCGGAGTGTCTGCGCCGCAGGGCATTCAAATTCTACGGGGAGAATTATACGATAAAGTGAAAGAAACAACTGCCGATGCTCTTCAAAGCGCTTTGGAAGTTGTCGATTTATCTAAATTGAAAGTGAATAAAGTCAGGAAATACAAAAATGAAAGATGAAAACAAACGCGCTTCAATTCTGATTGTTGACGATGCGGATATTATTAGGTATTCATTGAAGAATTTCTTTCAGGAATATGATTTTGATGTCGTTACCTGTACCGACGGTATGGAAGGAATTAAAATGGCCGCCGAATGCAAGCCTGCCCTCATCTTCTTAGACCTTTTAATGCCTAATCTCGACGGTATTAAAATGCTGCAGATTATTAAGATGATGGATGAACTTAAAAACATTCCTATAATTGTAATAAGCGGAAATACGAATAAAACCAACGTTGTTGCCGCTGTTGAAGCAGGCGCTGATAAGGTTATTTCCAAACCTCTTCAGAAAGACGTAATTGTTAAAACAATTTCCGATTTACTAGGGCCTGAGTTCCTCGTTAAAAAGAAAAAACAGGAAGTTTTTACGGAATCGGATAATCAGGAAATTATTAAACAGCTCCGCCGTTATTTTGTAAACGGGTTCCAGCTTAAAAAGAATGTTATGAAAGAATCGCTTCTTCATAGGGACCGGGAACTGCTGAAAACAGTTGTTCACGATATAAGGGGAACCGGGGCAATGATTGGGTATCCCGAATTAACAACTATCTGCGAAGATGCCGAAGAAAGGCTCTCAAACCCTAAGGTGGATTGGAGCTATATAAAGGCTAAATGCGAGCAAATAATAAATATAGTTAAATCAATCGAATACTAAATCTCAGGTTATTATGTTTGTAATAATTGGTGCTGTAATTGTAGTTGTTGGCGTACTTGCCGGGTTTACTATTGCCGGAGGGCAAGTAGGTACTCTTATTCAGCCTTCAGAGTTTCTTACTATCGGCGGGGCTACTTTAGGCAGTGTTTTAATTTCTGCTCCGCTAAGTACTGTTAAAAAGATGATTGCAGAAATTATGGGCACTTTCAGTCCTAAACATTATTCTAAAAGGGACTATATGGAACTGCTGAAATCTTTCAATGATTTGTTCCTTCTTGCTCAAAGAGACGGGCTTCTTGCTATTGAAAAGCATATTGAATCTCCCGAGGAAAGCAATGTTCTTTCAGCGAATCAGAAATTCATTAAGAATACGCATGCCAAAACATTTTTCTGTGATATTATGAAGGTTATGTTGTCGGGAGGCATTCCTCCGCATGAACTTGAAGGGTTGATTGATTCTGAAATAGAAGTTTTTGAAGCTGAGAATAGAGCAATCCCGTCAATTTTACAGAAAACAGCGGATGCATTGCCTGGCCTTGGTATTGTTGCTGCCGTACTTGGTATTATTGTTACAATGGGTGCAATCAATGAAGGAGCGGCTACTGTGGGTCATCACGTTGCATCTGCATTGGTAGGCACATTCCTTGGTGTGCTTCTGTCATATGGCTTTTTTAATCCTCTTGCTACTAATATTGAACATTCTATTGAAGGCAGAGTGCAGTTTCTAAATACTATTAAGGCTTGTATTGTAGCTTACGCTAAAGGCAATCCACCTATTGTTGCGGTTGAAATTGCAAGGAGAACAATTTTTTCAGACGACCGCCCTACATTTCAGGAACTTGAAAACTTCATAAGGGGAAAAGGATAATTAATGGAAGGAAATGATTTACCTCCAATCATAGTAAAGAAGAAAAAAGCAGGACACGGGCATCATGGCGGCGCCTGGAAAGTTGCGTATGCCGATTTCGTAACCGCTATGATGGCGCTGTTTATTGTGCTATGGATTTTAGGGCAAAGCGAGGAAGTTAAGCAGAATGTTGCAGGTTATTTTAAGGATCCGTTTGGGTTTAAAGAAGGAGGTTATAAAAGCCCTCTTCCCGGTATGGGAGCAGGCGTATTGAACGGCGCTAAATCGGAAGAAGAGATCGCTAAGGAAGTTGAACAGAAAAAATTGGAAGAAATCGAAAAGAAAATAGAAAGTGAAATAAAAGACGATGCTGTTTATAAAACGATACTTAATAATTTAGTTTTTGAAAGAACAAACGAAGGCCTGAGAATTGAAATGATCGAAGAAAGCGATAATATATTTTTCGATCTCGGAAGCGCAAAATTGAACGACAGGGCGAAATCTATTCTTAGAATAATTGCCGCCCAGATAGTTAAACTGCCAAATAAAATTGCCGTAGAAGGGCATACTGATTCACGCCCTTTTAATTTGGAAAAAATGACAGGATATTCAAACTATGAACTGAGCGCAGACAGAGCAAATGCCGCAAGAAGGGAGCTTGTTGCCGCCGGTATAAGCGAATCGCAGATTGACGGTATTATCGGATACGCCGATAAAAGACTGAGAAAACCGGACGACCCTTTTAGTCTTGTTAATAGACGAATTAGTATAATAGTTAAGTACAGTACAAAATGACAGGTAAAAAAATAATAATTGTTGAAGACGATCCTTTTTCGCAGGATTTTTACAAGTTTATTTTCGCTAAGGCCGGATATGAACCTGTGATTATTGAAGAAGGGGAAAAAATAATTGAAGCCCTTAAGCAAGGGGGGACAAGCCTTATAATAATGGATATCAACTTGAAAAATACATTCCTGAACGGCGAAAGAACCGACGGAATGAAACTTTCGCGGTTTATTAAACAGGATAAACAGATTTCCAGCGTGCCTATTCTTCTTATAACCGCATATACGGCAAGCAATATCGGTAAAAGCTTTTTTGAAGAAAGCCTTGCAGAAGATTATATTACAAAGCCGATTCTCGATTTTAACTTACTAATCAATAAAGTAAATAAACTGATAAATACCAATGGCATCTGATAAAATATTAATTGTAGAAGATGAAAAAGATACCCGTTTCATCCTTGAAAAACTTCTTACAAAGAACGATTACGAAGTAGTTTCAGCTTCAAACGGAGCTGAAGCGCTCGAAATTCTAAAAACTACGGCCCCGAAAGTCATTCTTGCAGATTGGACAATGCCGATTATGGACGGTATTGAGCTTTGCAATGAAGTTAAAAAAATAGACGCCTTCAAGATTATTTATTTTATAATTCTTACTGCCCGCGCCTCTTTGAAAGACAGAGTTACAGGCCTCGATGTCGGCGCGGATGACTTTTTAATTAAACCGATTGAAAATCAGGAACTGCTTGCAAGAATCCGTTCCGGCATCAGAATACATAATCTCCAAAACGAAATAAAACAGATTGAACACTCAAAAGCCCTTATCGAGATGGCTACGGCGATAGGGCATAATTTTAATAATCCCCTCAGCAGCCTTGTCCTTTCTATTAAAAATATCGAAGATGAACTGAAAGGCAAATCATCTGGTAAGCAATTTAACGATGATTTCCAAATTATCGAGCAGTCTCTTGAAAGGATAAAAACTCTTGTTAAAGACCTTACAAACCTTCAAAATCCCGAGATAATTAATTATTCCTCAGGGAATAAAATGCTCAAAATAGGGTAATATTAGTAAACCCACTTAAAAATGCATAATCCTATCCGATAATATAGTGTAGGATTATATCTATGTTAAATGGAATAGCAAATATAACTGCGGGTTCCGATTTTAAAGGCGCCGCTAAAAAAGATAACACAGCAAAACCGGGCAGAACTGTGGTTTATCAGATGTACGATTCTCACGATTCGATAAGCATCTCTCCGGCATATAGCTTTCTTAACAGGCACAATTGGAAAATTAAAGATATAACCCTCGAAGATGAAAAACTTTCCATCACCTTTACTATTGCCGGGTACGAATTTTCCACAACCATTCCCTTAAGGCAGATAAATCAAATTACCGACCTTGAATATACAATAGTAAAGAAAAAGGATATTGACGGGATTGCTTACAGCGTTAAAGTTGATTTCCTTGTGAATCTTGACAGAATAAATTACGATGAGGCCGGTTTTACCTGTAGTTTGTCAAATATGGAAATATTTTTCAACAGGCTTATACATCTGAAAATGAGAGACGGCCTTTCGCTTACGGAACGGAGAGTAATTGAAGGAATGCTCGAAGGATTAGGCCCCGGTTTACAGAGTGAATTTGATCTGATTAATAACGGTTTGTTCATTTTTATCGATAAGTATTTTAAAATAAAAATTAATAATAATGGTAATAAAGCCAATTATATCAATTCGGTTTTCGTAACCAGAATAAGAACCTTTACAGAAAGTCTTTAATTAAAGAAAAATTACATTATGCCGATAAAGCGGGTAATATTTGATGAATAACTATTCAATGTCGAAGCCTCTTTTAATTGTAAATACAAGCGGGGAAGTGCTTTTTATAAGCGAATCTCTGCGCTCTGTTTTCTCTATTAAAGAAGGGGGGAATATCTCGCTTGTTGACTGCGATCCGAAACTCGATAGTCTTATAAGAAATTTTTCATCCACCCCGATTAAAGGATTCCAATTCGATTTGAATCATACCCTTAAAGATAGTTCTGAAGTAATGTTTGCTGCCGATATCCAGAAAGTAAATATTAATAATCAGGAACTGTATCTTATTCTTCTTACCCGCAATAATGAAAAATCGTGGATTGAAGATAAAATTAATAGTCTTCATAACGCTCTTGAATATGGTTATGTGCCAGTAATGATTACCGACGGAGAAGGAAAGATAATTTATTCCACAACGTCATTTGAAAAGATATTTGATATTGAAGCGGATGCAATCTTCAGTAATTCTGTTGCGGCGGTCTTTAGCCCTTTTCTAATGAACGACCAATTGACCGAACTGAAAAATTCGATAAGCAATTTTACCATTTGGAAGGCTGCAATAAGCTCGCTTAATGAAAACGGGAACCTGAAATATTGGGATGTTGAGCTTAATCCTGTTAAAATGGAAGGGGGGAAGTCTTATAATTTTATTATTACCGCTCACGATATATCCGATTATGTACAGAAAAACAGGGTCATTAAAAAATCGGAAGAAAGGCTTAAATTATTTATAAACAATATCTCCGATCTTCTTCTTATAATCAGGGAAAAGAAAGGGGTGGTATATCTTGAAAATGCAAATGATAATTTCTGCCAGTTCTTTAATTTTGCCAAGGACAAGGATTTTCAAAAAGATATAAATGATTTTCTACATGTTCCTGTAATCAACACAGTTATGCATATTTTCAATGACTTGATCGGGAATACTTTTGTCGGCATTGAAACGGTTGAAACGCCTAAAGGAATGCGCGAATATTATGTTAAAATTACTGCTATAGACGATCTTATTGAAGAAGAGAAATTGTTTATAGTAAATCTAAACGATATTACCGACCAGGCAAAATATGAAGCCAACTTGAAGAGGGCATACGAAAAGGAAATGCACCTAAATAAGCTTAAAACAGCTTTAATTGAAAACCTTTCACACGAAATAAGAACCCCTTTTAACGCTATAATGGGATATTCCGATATAATTGATGAATGCGTCCAAAGCAACGATTTTGAAACCCTGACTGAAGTGTCTTTTTCATTGAAAGATGTTCTTAACAGAATTTTAAATCTTTTCACTAATATTGTTGAAGTTGCCCACCTTGAATCGAACGAAGTGACCCTTGAAATGGCTCATTCTAATTATCACGATACTCTCAAAACTCTTTATAATAAAAAACTGAAAGAGGCTTCTTTGAAGGCTCTGGATTTCAGGATTAAACTTGATCCCGATGAAGTCCTTTTAAATACAGACTGGATGAAGTTCGAAAAAGTGATTTTATGTATCCTTGATAATGCAATTAAATATACCGACAAAGGATGTGTAGAAATTACTTCGGAGCATATTGACGATTATGTAGTTATAAGCATATCGGATACGGGCAGGGGCATGGAACAGGAAGAAATTGAAAGGCTTTTATTACCCTTTGAACAGGGGGAAATTGTTTATAATAGGGATTATGAAGGGCTAGGCCTTGGGCTTACGATTGCATACAGGCTCATTCAGATACTCGGCGGTAAGCTCGAATTTCAGAGCGAAATTAAAAAGGGGACAACTGTAAAACTATATTTCCCTCTTAATTAATTAGTTTTCAGAATATTATTGCAGTAAACCCGCCTTTTTTCAAAGTTTTCCGTTTTTACCGTTTCTTTACAAACAGGCAGTTTTCTTTGGCAGTTCGAATAGAAAGAGCAGGGCAGTCCGCTTTGGTCTTCTTCATTCTTTATCTCTTCTCTCTTAACATTATACGATTCAGCCTTTAATAAAAATTCGGTATAAGGATGAAACGGTTTTGCAATTGTCTGCTTTGTCTCTCCCGATTCTACAATGCTTCCTTTATACATTATATGAATTGTCTCAGTAAGTTCTATTATTGGTTTTATATTATGCGAAATGATAAAAAGTGATGTTTTGCAGCGCTCATTGATTTCTTTAAAAAGGTTTATAAGCTGAATTTGCGAATCAGGGTCTTGGGCTGAAAAGGGTTCATCAAGAACAATTAACCCCGGTTTTTTAAGTAAAATTCTTAATAAAGCAGTTCTTTGCCTTTCTCCTCCGCTTAAAGTGCAGCCTTTCCGGTCAAGCAGTTCGTCTTTTATTTTCAACAGGGCGCATAAAGATTCAATTTCATTTTTATCATCCGAAACATCGCTTAAGACTGCCGAAACTTTTCTTAGGGGGTGAAGTATTTCCTCGCTGTTTTGGAAAAGCATCTGCACATTTACAGATTTTGCCATTGTAATGCTGCCTCCGGTTTGCGGGGTAATTCCGGCAATTATCCTGGCAAGGGTGGTTTTTCCGCATCCGGATTCTCCCGCCAACCCGGTTATGGAATTTTCAGCTATCTCAAGATTTATATTTTTTATTATGTCTTTTCCTTTTTTTAAGGGCAGCAGCCCCTCTTTAACAGAATAACTTATGCCGGAAAGAACTAAAAGCCTGTTCATGATATTTTCTCAGGGAAAACTAGTAAGCTTTCATCTTTTAAGAAAGGGGAGACCGTTTTGTTTTCAACGATAAAAAATTCGTCTCCTGTCTTTTGCGCAAACAGAATGTCCTGCGTTATAATTAAGAATGAAGCGCTGCTATTCTTATATTCCTTAACTATCTGCATAAGGAGGTTTGAAGAGGTCAAATCAAGCGCTGAATTGGGTTCGTCCATAACTATAAGTTTCGGTTTTACAAGAAGAGCAAGTATAATCGATATTCTCTGCGCCATACCGACTGAAACCTCGTAAGGATAAAGCCCCCTAATTTTATTATATGGGGGGAGAAGGAAGAAATCGAGCAGGTTCTCAATCTCCTTTAGGCCGGCATCCGTAAGTGTGAAATAATAATCGAATTTTTTCAACGGGTTGAATGCGTTGACCGGATCTTGAAATACATATTTAATTTCAGTCTTTCTTATTTTTTGCATAGTTTCCAAAGGGCAGTTAAGCATATCAATTCCATTGAACAGAACTGATCCTTCGGTAAAATGAGTATTTTTATTTAATAATCCTGTAATTGCAAAAGCGAATGTGCTTTTTCCGCTTCCATTTGTTCCTGTTAATATATATACTTTTCCAGGCATTATTTCCATAAGGCAATTACTTAAAATTGTCTCTACGGAATTGTTTCTGTAAATGCCTATTTTATCAATTTCAACTTTAAGCATTGCAAACCGCAATATTTAATAAAAACATAAACAAATTTGTGAAATTTTTTGAAATTTTCACTATTATAATATCAGAAAAGGCGACTTTAATTAATAAACCACCACATTTAATCAAAAAAAGACATTTTGAGATGAAAACTTCATTTAAAACTTTATTTTTTTTGCTTCTGACAGTTCTGTGTGGATGCGGAAATAATACAGACAGAGAGAATTTTATCATTGGGATTGCTTCGGATGTGCAGACTTTTAATCCTGCTTTTACTGTTACGATGACTGAAGGGAACATATCAGAATTGTTTTATCTTGGATTGGTAGGGTATAACTGGAACGAATCAACCGGAATTTTAGAGCCTTATCCTTTGATTGCCGAAAAATGGGAATGGAATAAAGATTCTTCGTCTGTTCTTGTTGCCATTAATAAAAAAGCAAAATGGAGCGACGGCGCCGATATAACTTCCGATGATGTTCTCTTTTCGTTTGATGTTTACTCTGATCCTGAAGTGCAGAGTAAATTTTACGGTACTTTCGAAAATTTTGAATTGCTCGCAAATCAGGCTATTGATTTGAAAAAGGGATTCCAGATTATTTCCGCAAAAGAAATAAGAATAAATTTTAAGAAAAATGCGCCTGCATCTACGTTCAATTTCGATTTACCTCTTCTTCCGAAGCATATCTTCGGAAAAGTCAACAGAAAAGAAATGGTCAATTCAGATTTGAATCTTAAACCGGTCGGTTCCGGCCCCTATCTGCTTGAAGAATGGAAAAAGAATCAGTTTATAAGATTGAAACTGAACAGGGAATCTTTTCTGGCGGAGAACAACAGTATAGGGGAAATTGTTTTTAAGGTAATTCCGGATTATAACAGTGAAATAGTACAGCTTAAGAAAAATGAAATTGATTTTGCTGAAGAGCTTAAATTTGAACAGATTGCTGAATTAAAGAATAATAAAGACCTTGTAATAGCTACAATAAAAGGGAGAGATTACGATTATCTCGGGCTAAACAATATCTCTCCCGAACGTTTTGAAAAAGGGGTAATTGAGGATAACCGTTTCTTTGCCGATTCGCTTGTAAGAAAAGCTATTGCCTATGCTGTTGACAGGGAAATGATTGTAGGCGAGTACCTCGGGGGCTACGGAAAAACCGCCGTTATTCCTATTGCTCCGATTTTCAAATCTGTATCCGATTCTTCATTAAAAGCATTCCCGTATTCGCCTAAAATTGCGAAAGAAATTTTATCAAGAGCCGGATGGCGCGATACCGATAATGACGGCTTGCTTGATAAAAACGGAAAAAAGTTTACTTTCAGCCTTGCATTGCAGGGGAGCAATAAACTGAGAAATGAAATTGCTTCAATTATCAAAGACAATCTAAAACAGATTGGCATTGAAGTGAAAATAGAAACTTATGAATCATCTGTTTTTGTTGAAAAGATGTTTGCCCGCAAATTCGATGCATTTCTTTCGGGCTGGTCTGTCCCCATACCGGTCGATTTAAAACCCTACTGGAATTCAGACCTTTTAAATAATCCTGCCAATACAACCGGGTACAGAAATAAAAAAGTTGATATTCTGCTTGAAAAGATGAAATCGAAATTGTCTTCCGGTGAAATGAAAAACGTATATTCTGAATTTCAGAGATATTTTTATAATGAAATGCCTGCTGTTCTTCTTTTTTGGAGCGATAAGATTGTTTCCTATAATAAAAAACTAAGCAATCCCGATTTTTCGCCTTTGGGAACAATTCATTACTGCTGGAAATGGAGGCTTGCAAGGTAGAAAATGAAAAAAATTGTATGCCTCTTTATACGGAAATTTTTTTCTTATCTGCTTACGCTGTTTCTTCTTGTATCGGCAATTTTTATCCTTTTAAGATTAACCCCTGGAGATCCTGCTGCAAAGTATATCTCGCCTGAATTAAACAGTGAACTTGCCGGAAAAGTGAGGGATTCTTTTCATCTTAATGATTCGGTAATTACTCAGTACGCCGCATTTTTAAAAAACATAATTACAGGAAATTTAGGCGTTTCGTATGAATATCATCGTCCGGTTATAAATGTAATAAGCGATTTTCTCCCTTTCACAGTCATATTTGCATTAATTAGTTTTACCCTACAGTTTATCCTTGGAATAAACTGGGCACTGTTTACCGTAAAAATGAAAAAAGGAGTATTTAAAAAATTAAATGATGTGGCGGCTCTTGCAGTTTATTCTTTGCCGGTCTTTTTAATAGGCATTTTCCTAATTTACATATTTTCACTTACATTCGACCTTCTGCCGTCGGGGGATCTATATTCTACCGGCTTCGATAGTAAGAATCTCGGCGGAAAAATAATTGAAATTTGCATCCACTCTATTTTGCCCTTGGTCACATTATCTCTCCCCGGAATTGTCATATTTTACAGATACACAAAGGAGAATATAGAAGGATTGAGGCAGAAAAACTTTATTTGCTATTTAATTTCAAACGGTGTACCGGAAAAAGAAATATTCAATAAACACATTCTTCCGAATATTTTGCCCCAATTGATTTCTGTTTCAACAGTTGAATTAAGCCTGCTATTAAGCGGAGCGTTGATAACGGAAAGGCTTTTTAATCTTCCCGGAATGGCTCGCATTACCGTTCTGGCAATTGAACAGAGAGATTATCCATTAATAGTCGGGACGACTTTGGTTGCGGGCGTTTTTGTTCTTGTGTGCAGTTTAGCAGGGGAAATTATAAGAGGATTGATTGATAAAAGATTGATGAGGGAAGTTTTTTCTTGAAGAATAGAAACCTCGAAATAGGACAATTTATTATTCTGGCCTGCATTTTAATGCCGGTTCTCTTCCTGCTGAATCTTCTTTTCATAGGTTATTTTAACAAAGTTTCCCTTGAAACAACGGCGTTATTAATCCTTAACCTAAGTATTATCGTTGCGGTGTTTTTGTTGAAAAGAAAGAATCATTTCTTGAAAAAAAATATTAATGCGGCTTCGTTTATTATAGGCGGGATAATTATAGCGGCTCTGTTTGCTCCTTTGATTGCCCCTTTTGCTCCAGATGAATCGTTCAATAAAGGGGAGTGCCGTCTTTTGCCCCCGTTCGCTAAGAAAATTATTCTTCTGCAAAAAGAAAATCAGATTAAGGATAATTTCTTTGAAGCAGTTATTGGGGATAGCGTGAAAATAACCGACAAAGTTCTTTTATATAAAAAAGGAAAAATTGCGGAATTTGAAAAGGATCAGTTCCAATTTTCAGGAACTGAAATAAAAACGAAAAATGTGTTTTTTATAATTGGAACGGATGAAATGGGCAGGGATTTATATTCTGAAGTTATTTACGGAGCCCGGCTATCCTTAATTGTGGGAATTTCTTCTGCAATTGTTTCATTCTTGATTGCATTATTTTTTTCATTCATTTCGATGTTTCCATACCGGATTTTTGATATGGTTTCGAACCGTATTTCGGAGATGTTTCTTGCAGCGCCTTCATTATTTATAATAATTTTCGCCATTTCATTCTTCGGAAACAGTCTTTTTTCGGTTATTTTAGTGCTTGGAATTACCAGTTGGATGTCCCTTTACAAAATACTGAATGTAGAGATTAAAAGGACAATAAATAAAAACTTTATTATTTCTTCATTTAAGTTGGGAATATCTAAAAATAAGATTTTTTTTAACGAAATTATTCCATTAATTTTACCGTCAATAATAGTTAATTTAATCTTTCAAATAGCTAATTTTATAATAGTGGAGGCCTCACTGAGTTTTCTAGGTTTAGGGCCAAAATTTGATTACCCCTCATGGGGTGGAATATTAAATTCAGGGATAAGCTATTTGTCCAATGCATGGTGGCTTCTTTTGTTTCCGGGTACGTTATTGTTCCTGACAATAATAACATTGAATGCCGCCGGAGTGAAAATAGAAAGAAATTTAAATCCTTTATTAAATGATTAATAGACGATATACAGTATTAAAGAAAATAGGGGAAGGCAGAAGTTCTGTTTTTCTTTGCCATGATAAGTACTTCAACAAAGATGTTGCAGTTAAATTATTATCCCCGTCATCTTCTAAAAATGAAATCTTCGCTTTTAAAGATGAATTTCTCTCTCTTAAAAAAATAAATCATCCTAACATTGCTTCGGTTTTCGATTACGGAACAGTATTAAAACTTGAGAACAATCCGAATATTCAAACAGAGTTTGCCGGTTCAAAATTCATTACATTGGAATATATCAATGGAACCAGCCTTCTTGAATATTGCCTGAAAAAAGATTTTTCCGATATAGACGAGATTGTCTCTCAGATTTGCCATACCCTATTTTTCCTGCATCAGTCCAATATGATTTATATGGACTTAAAATTCGACAATATTCTTGTTAAAGAGGAAAATGACAAACCTGTAGTTAAATTTATAGATTTCGGATTCGTTCAGAATACGCGCAAATTAGTTGAAAACAGCAAAAAAGGAACACCTTATTACATTGCGCCTGAGATACTGCAGGATAAGAAAGTCGATCACCGCGCCGATTTTTATTCCCTTGGAATAATGCTGTACCGAATTTTCACCGGTGAGTTCCCGTTTACCGGCAAAGATGAAATTGAAATTTATAAAGCGCATATTGAAAATGAATTGGATATCTCCGGTGATGCAATTCCTGTAAAATATATCCCGGTTATTAAAAAATTATGCAGTAAAGAAGCTGAACATAGATACCTTAACGCTCTCGGAATTCTCGATGACCTGAAAATTGATATTGATGAGGAGTCTTTAAAGAAATGGGACCCGGTAAGGACGTATGTAATCAATAACGCTGCGGTCGATTTTAAAAACTTCCTTCTCTTGAACGAGCCTGATTTTATCAAAGTGATAAAAGGAGTTAGTTTAAGCGGTAAGACCTCTCTTGTTGAGGAAATAGCTTATAATTTCGACGGAGTCGTTCTTATTTCACCTCACGATTTTCAGGCAAATATGCCTAACTGGAAATCATTCCTAAATAAAATTCTTTTTTCAGAATACATATACCAGTATATAGGCAATTTCCTGATAAACCGTATTTTAAGAGTAATTCAGGAAGAGCCTAATAATATTTCAGACGAATTGAAATCGATATTTATCAATCTTTCTCAGCGGGTAAAGTTCTCTATTATTTTTGATGATTTTAATAAATACGATCCGATAACAATACAGTTTCTGGTTCAGCTTTTCCCAATTTTCCTGGTTAATAAAGTGAGAACCGTAGTTGTTGAAAATGAGGATTATCCTTCGGTTGCAGACCTTATTGCCGCTCCTGCAATAAGAAAACTTGACCCATTTACCGAAGAACAGGTGCAGTCGCTTCTTGTAAAGACCTTTAATGACGAGTTTCCATTCGACAGCGTTGCGAAACTGATATATCAGAACTGCGATCTTTATCCCGGGGCTATCCTTTCCTTTATTAAAGATTTAATTTATTCACAGGCGATTAAATTTACCTCGAAAGGGATAATATCCGATGATCTTCAGGGCAAATCAAATCTACTGAAGGAAAATCAGTTTATTTTTTATGAAGCGCGCACGCGCGATTTATCCGATGAAGAAAAAAGAGCGCTTAAATTTTTATCTCTATTTGAAACCGATGTTACATGTGTTCAAATACAGGAGACGTTTGAGGGGAGCAATGAAGACCTTGCAATTATTTTCAACAGCCTGCTTAATAAGAAGCTGATTTTAGAAGCCAATAACGGCACTGTTCACTTTACTTCGCTAGGGTTTAAAAATTATATATATTCCACCATTGCCGATAAGGAAAAAGAGCACAGGGCAATTGCCTTAAAACTGCTGGATAATGAAGTTGCTATAAATAAAATTGAACTTGCAAGGCAATTCGAACTTGGCAAGGATTTTAATTCTACGTTCGATGTTATTATAAACTATCTTGATGAAATTACCCGTTACGAAACATATAAATACCAGTTTGAACTTCTTGAACGGCTTAGCAGGTTAAAGCTTTCGCGCGCGCAGAATAATGAAGTTAAAATAAGGCTGTGCGAAGTATATTATAAACTTGGCGATCTGAAATCTTCTTTTGCCATACTAAAACAGCTCCTGGCTAAGAATATTAAAGACGTCAATTTGAAAGAAAAACTTTTACTTAGGATGGGTGAATGTTTAATCGGCCTCGGGAATATCAATCAGGGACTTGAAGTATTTAACGGGCTTTTAAATACAGTAACGGATAAAAACAGAAAGATTGAAATTCAATATGAAATTGCATCGGCGCAGACTTATTCCGACTCGGTGAACGAGGCGGAAGAAGTGCTGCTGAAATTAATCAAGGATAAAAATATTTATCCCGAATTGAAAGCGAAAAGCCTTAATCTGCTCGGTATTGTTGAAGCGCAGAACAGGAATAATGTTAAAACTGCGGTAACATATTTTTCGGAAGCGCTGGCTATTTATGAAAAAGAAAAGATGGGATTAAAAGAGGCTCAGGTTACAAAGAATATAGGCAACGTGTACTATATGGAAGGGAATTACAAAGAAGCTGAAGTTTATTGGAAAAAATCGTTAAATAAAAATCTTGAAATTGGGAATTTAGAGGAAGAAGCTACTCTGCTGAATAACTACGGGGTGCTGCATTTCAAAAACCTTGACCTTGAAAAATCATCTGAAAATTATAAAAGAGCTCTTACAATTTACAGAAGCCTTGGAAGGAAATTCGGCGAAGGGCTCGGTTATTCTAATCTTGGAGAATCTTTTTATTTAGCTTCGGAATATGACAGCGCGCTGAACTGCCTTGAAAAAGCAAAAATGCTTTTTAAAGAAATAGGGGATATCAGCGAATTAAGCGAGGTGCTTCTTCTTAAAGGATATCTGCTTAAAAGCGTTAATGATAATCCCGGACTGGCGAAACTTGTCGTTGAATTTAAGGAATTAATAGGACAGAAAAATAATTCTCAAAAAAGCGCCCTCCATTTCAAATTGCTTGAAGTTTTTCTTGGCGGGCTTGATTTCCATACCGCTTCTTCGCGATTATCCAAATTAAGGGATGAGTATCTGACTATCGGAGAAGTCGGGCATTTTCAGAAAACAACGGCTCTGTTCTGCGAATATCTGATGTCCTATAAAAAAATAGGAATTGCGCAGAATATAATTTCATCCAATGAATTTTTAGATACTATTCAGGATATGCCGTATTTCAAAGCTTACGAAAGATATCTTCTCGGCAAGATTACATATGAATTGAAGAATGAATCCCTTAAAAGCAATCTTGAATATTATGAAGAAGGATACAAAATACTTCATGAATGCAGTATTACCGAACTTACATGGAAAATAATTGCGGCTCTTGCCGAAGCCTATATGGATAGAGGCAACATTAATAAAGCCGTTGAATACATCCATCTTACTAAATCTCTTTTGAATCATATCTCGATGAATATCAAGGACATAAGATTGAGGAGCCTGTACCTTTCGACTCCGGAAAGAAAAGCTACTTTAGAAAAATTAAGTATTTGGGAAACTTTCATCAAATGATAAAAAAGAATATCGTCTTTCGAATATTCCATGGTATAATGGATACTTCGTTGCTTAAAATTGCTTTCAGGCAAGTTAATGCTCAGGATGTGTCTGTTCTTGATTCCGATTCCGAAATTTTTGAACCGGGAGAAGATGAAATATCGATTATTTGCATAAAAAGCCTCGATGAAGAAATAATTAATAAAGCTTTTTCCTATTTGAATGATAATAGGAAGATAGTTGTAATAACCGATTCCGAAGATATTATTCTTGCGGCGACTTTATCGAGGATCGGGTTTAAAGATATTTTCATATTCCCGTATGAACTGCAAAAATTTAAAAATTACCTTAATGAAATTATAGAACAGCACCTTATTACGATAGCCAAACCTGAAGAGGACGAAGGGAAATCGGGGTTTAATTCGATTATCGGAAGTTCATCCGGGATTATAGAAGTAAAAAGGCTTGCTGAAAAAGTTGCGGGCAGCCCTGACGTAAGCGTATTGATTCTTGGGGAAACGGGCACCGGAAAAGGCTTGTTTGCAAAAGCTATTCATGAAAACAGTGTTAAATCGAAATTTCCGTTTGTTGATATCAACTGTACTGCAATTCCCGGCACGCTGCTTGAATCGGAATTGTTCGGTTTTGAAAAGGGAGCTTTTACTGATGCCCGCGAAAGAAAATTAGGTTTAATGGAATTGGCCGAGGAAGGAACGGTTTTCCTTGATGAAATTGGCGATCTTAACCTTGAAATTCAGGCGAAATTATTGAAAGCGCTTGATAAAAAAGCGGTTAGGCGGTTAGGCGGAATAACGGATATTCCGATTAATGCCCGCATAATTGCCGCTACAAACGGTGATCTTGAGAAACTTGTAGAGCAGAAAAAATTCCGGGGCGATTTATTCCATAGGTTAAATGTAATCCCCATTAAAATTCCTCCTTTGAGAGAGAGGGGAAAAGATATTTTTCTTATTGCGGAATATTTCCTTAAAGAGATTACCGCAAGGTTTAATAAACCGCATATAAAACTGGACAGGGAAATAAAAGATTTTATGCTTAATTATCCTTGGCCCGGGAATGTAAGAGAATTAAAGAATGCAATCGAAAGAGGCGTTCTTCTCTCGGATGCCGAATCTGCAACTCTGAAGATTGATAATCTTTTCAATATGCCGCGAAATAGATTCTCGAACAAAATTCCTAAATCTAACTATATTCACCTCGAATTAGACTTCAAAGAAAATAATCTCGAATCTGTATCAAAAGTTTATGCCCAGGAAGTTTTACTTAAATTCAACAGTAACAAGTCTAAAACTGCCGATCAGCTTGGAATTTCGCGCCCTAAGCTTGATAAGCTTCTAAAATGATTTTGTAAAATATTTATACATTCTACGTTATTGTAAAATTTGTTTACGGTAATATCTTCCTTTCTCCATCGCCTGCCTCTTTTTTACTCCCTTTTAGCGGTTTTTTACATGGCACTTCTATTGCGCTTACAAAGTAGATTAAAATTTTGTGAGGGAAAAAATGAAAAAACTCTATGCCGCTTTTTTTATTGTTTTGTTAGCAGTTCCTGTACTGGCGCAGACTATTCAGAAAGTTGAACAGCCTAATCGTTACAAGGTTTATCAGAATGAAGTGAGTTTTTCTGCCAAAGAATGCTCTCAGTTACAGAATTATGTTTCCCTTTTTACATTTGTCAATAGTTCGAATGTTCAGATTGCCAGACTCGGCGATGAAGAAGCAGGCGACAGCCGTTTAGGTTGGACAAGATCAAATTCACAGATTTTCAGACTCGGCGATGAAGAAGCAGGCGACAGCCGTTTAGGTTGGACAAGATCAAATTCACAGATTTTCAGACTCGGCGATGAAGAAGTAGGCGACAGCCGTTTAGGGTGGACAAGATCAAATTCACAGATTTTCAGACTCGGCGACGAAGAAGCAGGCGACAGC
>Ga0153915_10000023_pt1 | contig 153427 bp, 133 predicted proteins | sample Opewatmetagenome_2_FD_107003 | JGI IMG/M metagenome (GOLD analysis project Ga0153915, IMG submission 107003) | Freshwater wetland microbial communities from Ohio, USA - Open water 3 Core 3 Depth 3 metaG | ecosystem: Environmental > Aquatic > Freshwater > Wetlands | place: USA: Ohio, Lake... | reverse complement strand
GAAAGCTCCATCCGAAGCCTCCCGGCCCAGTGTGCCGAGAACCTCGCGTCTGTGGCTTTCGTCGTGTTTTATTTATGAGGCATGGGCTCACTTTCGTCTCGATTATTTATGAGGCAACGCGGCGGCTTGACGGAGTATTCCCGACGGGATACCGTAAAGACCCTTTTCGATCGCAATATAAAGGAAGCGAAACAAGCCCGTGGCTCTTTCAGCGCCTTGCAAGGAGAACCCATGAAGATCATCAAGGTCGTCGCGCTTTCGGCGGCTATCCTCGCCCTCGCCGTATCCTGCGCCTCGAGGCCGGCGAAGAGCGCGCCCGACGCCACGCCTCAGGCTGCGACGCCCGCCGCCGCGCCTCAGCCGGCTGTGGCAGCAGCGCCCTCCGCAGCGCAGCCGGCCGCGCCTGCCTCGGTCGTCGACCTCGCTCAATACGCCTCCGCGAGCAAGGCCTGCTACGCGGTCCTCGAGAAAGCTGCCGCGCTCGCCGCGCAGGGCAAGTGGAAGTCGGCCGTCGCCGCCATCGACGAGTTCGACATGGACTCGGAGGATCCTTTCGCCCTCGCCCTCAAGACGAGCCTCTTGCTGAAGGGCGCCGTGGGCAATGATGCCGATCGTTCCTTCGCCGTCGTGGACCTCGAGCCCGGCCAGGACCTCGACGCTTTGCGGCAGGCCGGCGGCGAGTACGCCCTCGTCGCCTTCGATCCTCCCGCTCTCGCGGCGGCCCAGTCGTCCAAGGGAGTCGCCGCGCCGCCTATCCTCTCGATAACGCTCGGCGACTACTACTACGACGCCCTCGTCAACTTCCAGGACCAGTGGGAGATCTCTCCCTACGAGATCGCGGGGAAGGTCGCGGACCATTACAAGGCCGGATTCGGCGGCGGGCTCTACATTCCCGCGAGCCTCCGTAAGCAGACGGAGGTGCTCTCGGTCCTCGAGTTCTACGAAGAGGCCGTCCCCGTCTATCAGAAGCTCTTGGCGCTCGAGCCAAAGGATCCGCTTTCGCACTACGGCTACGCGCTCGTCCTCCAGAAGCTCAACAAGCCCGCCGAGATGCTCGTGGAGCTCGACCGCGCCATCGAGGACTACGGCGACAGCGAGGACAGGCTCGGCGTCGTCGCGCTCGCGTCAAAGACCGCGAGCGAGCTGGGCGACGCCGCCAAGGCCGAGGCCTACCTCGCCAAGACCGACAAGGAGCTCGCCGGCAAGTCGCTCGCCGGCATGCTCAGGCACTTCGTCGCGGTCAGCCTCGGGAACCGGGCGGCCGCCGAAGCGGCCGCCGGCAAGCTCGTCGACGAATACGGCACCGATGCCGCCGTCGTGCGCGACATGATCGTCATCTGGTACCAGGCGGGCCAGGCCGCGGACGCGCGGTCCTTCCTCGAGAAGCGCATACCGATGGGAGGCAAGAGCCTGGCCGTCGCCAACCTCGAGTTCTACCTCGCCGTGCTCCTCATGCAGGACGACATGCCCGAAGCCGACCGGGCGGCGGCCAAAATCGCGCTCGACGACGCCGAGAAGCGCATGAAGGAGGCGCTGCCCCCCGAAGACCCGATCTTCGCTTCCATCGCGAGTGTCCGCGAGGCGCTGACGCCGCCTGCCCCCGTCGAAGGGACCGGCGGCGCGGAGGGCTCGCCCAAGCAGGAATCCGCCCCCGCTTCGACCGGGGCTAAATAAATCTCGAGGAGGGAACGATGCGACTCGTCATCCGGCCAGACTACGACGCCGTCTCCAAGTGGACCGCCAACCATATCGCGAGGCGGCTCGTCGAGCACCAGAAATCGTTCGCCAAGCCTTTCGTCCTCGGTCTGCCCACCGGCTCGTCGCCGCTGGGAACGTACAAGGAGCTCGCCGCGCTCAACAAGGCGGGCAAGGTGTCCTTTAAGAACGTGATCACGTTCAACATGGACGAGTACGTCGGCCTTCCCGAAAACCATCCCGAGAGCTACCACAGCTTCATGTGGAACAACTTCTTCTCGAAGATCGATATCAAGCGCGAGAACGTGAACATCCTGAACGGCAACGCCCCCGACCTCGCGGCGGAGTGCGCCGACTACGAGGCGAGGATGAAGGCTGCGGGAGGCGTCGACCTCTTCCTGGGCGGCGTCGGCGCCGACGGGCATATCGCGTTCAACGAGCCCGGCTCCTCGCTCGCCTCGCGCACGAGGGTCAAGACGCTCACGCAGGACACGCGGAACGTGAACTCCCGCTTCTTCGGCGGCGACGCCTCCAAGGTGCCCGCGACGGCCCTGACCGTCGGCGTCGGCACCGTCATGGACGCGCGCGAAGTCGTGATCGTCGTCTCCGGCATGAACAAGGCGCGGGCGCTACGGCACTCGATCGAGGAGGGCGTCAGCCACATGTGGACGCTGAGCTGCCTCCAGAGCCACCCGAAGGGCATCGTCGTCTGCGACGAGGACGCCACGATGGAGCTGAAGGTCGGAACCGCGCGTTACTTCAAGGACATCGAGTCGAGGAACTTCGACAACGCCCTGTAAGGAACATCCATGAAGACCAAGGCAGCCGGCCCCGACGAGCTGGTCGCCCTCGGGGCGGGGGCCGATCCGGCCCTCGCCTCGTACTTCCGCCTCATGCGCCTGAAGCGTCTCTACCGCCAGGGATGGCTCAAGCGAGGCCTCCCCGAGCCGCTCTGCGAGTCCGTGGCGGAGCATTCCTTCGGGACGGCCCTCCTCGTGCTCCTCGTCGCGGGACGTTCGGGCGACGCCGGGGAGATCGGCCGCGTGGACGCCGGACACGCCGCGCTGCTCGCGCTCGCGCACGAGCTGGGCGAGTCCTACGCGGGCGACATTACGCCCGTCGACGGCGTCAGCCGCGAAGACAAGCGCGCCCTCGAACTCGAGGCGATCGAGCGCGCGCTCGACGGACATCCCGACCGCGAGTGGTTCCTCTCGCTCTGGGAGGAGTTCGAGGAATGCTCCACGCCCGAGGCCCGCTTCGTCCGGCAGCTCGACCGACTCGAGATGGGCCTGCAGGCCGCGCTGCAGGACGCGGAGGGCCACCCCGGCATGGAGGAGTTCTTCGAGAGCGCGCGCAAGACCGTCGTCGAGCCGAGGCTCCGCGCGATCCTTGAAGAGGCCATTGATGCGGCCTCGAAGACCTCGGGCACGTGAGGGCCGAGGCGGGCCGCTCCGACGGCGGCGCGCGGGCGTACTTGATGGCCAATCGCTTCGTACGACGCATTAAAAGCGGCGAGATCGCCTCGGTCGAGGGACTGAAGTCCGAGTTCAAGACGCTCGCCAAGCTCTCGCATCCCGACGTCGCCGGGCCGGGCGCCGACCACGGCGACTTCGCCGCCCTGCGCGACGAGTACGAGGTCGCGTTGCGCGATTTCGAAAGGCACCGCTTCGGCGCGCGCTCGGGCGGAGGAGCATCCGGCTTCCGCGGCGCGTCGGCCGGCGCCGCCCGTTCCGGGACTCCGGCCGACGAGGCCCTCGCCCGCGAGGCGTGGCCCTGCCTCGCCATCCTCCTGAAGCGAGGATTCCCGAAGTCGCCGCGCCACGAGAAGGAGAGGCTTCGCTATGAGTACGCGCGCTGGCGCCTCGAGGGGGCCCTCGGTCCTTCGATGACGAGTCTGTTCGAGGACTGCGAGGCCGAGCTCCTTGACATGAAGGCCGCGCGCTCGCCGGCATTGAAGCCCGCGCTCGGATTACTTCATCTTCTGATCGCCTATCGCGAGAAAGGCCTGTCGGCGATGCGCACCGAGATCGTGCTGACCCTCGGCTCGCTGCGCGCGGATCCGCGCGTCGGGCCCGGCTGCCGCGCCTTCGCGATCGCGCTGGCGGGCGAGCTCGGGATCGGCGGAGAGATCGGGCCGGCGCGCTGACTGGGCCGCTCGGGGAGGCGCGGCCCAGCCCGGGCACCCCGCGGCGCCGATCGCGCGATGCTCGCCGGCCGGCACGCGCGCGACGGGTTAATCAGCCCCCTCCGCCGCTACGCGGATGAAGCGTCGCTTTCCTATTCTGAGCCGCAGCTCCGTTCCCGCACGGATGTCGATAGGCTCGTTCGGACCGCGTACTTTAGCTTCGTCGAGTGTGACCGCCCCGGCTTCGATGAGTCGTCTGAGCTCCGATCGAGAGAGGTCCGGGGCCGCGCGCGCCGCTATGTCGAGAGCGCGATGCTCGCCGGCCGGCACGCGCGCGACGGGCGCGTCCGGGGGGAACTCGCGGCGCGAGAAGGTCGCCTCGAACCAGGCGACTTCCGCGCGCGCTGAGGCGGCGCCGTGCCAGCGCTCGACTATCGCCCGGGCGAGCGCGAGCTTCGCGGCGCGAGGGTCCGGCGGAAGCCTCGGCGCTTCGCCGCCGCGGCGCTCCGCGCGCGCGGAGGCGTCGGGGCCGCCTCCTCCCGACGACTCCGACAGGGCAGGGCCGCACAACGTGTCGATCTCCTCGGCCGGCATGGTTGTGTAGACTTCGAGCCAGGCGCGCGCCAACGCGTCGGGCAGGCTCATAGCCTTGCCGAACATGGCGCGCGCGTCGTCGTCGATGGCGATATAGTTGCCGAGCGTCTTGGACTGCTTCTTCACGCCGTCCAGGCCTGGTGTGATCCTGGTCGTGATCACGACTTGGGGCCGCTGCCCCGCGCGTTCCTGGAAGAGCCTCCCCATCGACTCGTTGAAGAGCTGGTCAGATCCCACGATGGTCAGGTCGGAACGCAGCATGACCGAGTCCCATCCCTGGAGGATGGGGTAGAGCATCTCGTCCGCGCGGACCTCGCCGCCGGACTCCATGCGCGCGCGGAACATGTCGCGCGACAGGAGCCTTCCTGCCGTGACTCCGCCGACGAGCTTGATGAAATCGCCTAACGGGATCGAGTCCCACCACTCCGAGTTGCGGCGAGCCTCGAAGACCTCGGGGTCGTCGGTGATGAGCACGCGGCCGACCTGCCGGAGAAAAGCCTCGGCGTCGCGCTCGATGGCCTCGCGGCTCGGCGGGACGCGGGTGCCCGAGCGTCCCGTGGGGTCGCCGAGCCTCGTCGTGAAGTCGCCGATGAGGAACTGCACGAGGTGGCCGCGCTCCTGCATCTCCCTCATCATCCAGAGATTGACCGCGTGGCCCAGGTGGAGAAAGGACGCGGTAACGTCGGTCCCGAATTTGATCCTGAGCTTCCTCCCCGAATCGAGGAGCTCGCGGAATTCCGCGAGGCTCAGGATATCGTCCGTCGTACGAGCGAAGAGTTCGATCAGTCCCTCGTTGCGTACCCCATTTCGATGCCTCCTTGAGGCGCGGCTCCCGTCGCGGGAAAGGCCGCGCAAAAAAATAGAGCCCCCGGAACGGGGGCTCTGGATTGCGGCGTCTTCGGCGCCTATGCCCGGTCCGGGGTTGGAGGGAAGCAGGAGTAATAAGAACCGGCTATGCGGCGCATGGAAGGACGATAGCACCGCCGGCCTAAGCGCGTCCAGGGCCCGCGCGAGCGTCGGTAGGCGACACCGTGAGACGACAGCGTCTACCGCGGGTCACACGCGCTTCTTCTTCCACTCGCCCTTTCGGTAATAGCCGAAGATGAAGGTCGCCTCGACGAGGTCGGAGACGAAGAAGCTCGACCAGACGCCGATGATGCCCATCTCGACTCCGACGAGCGGAAGGACATAGGTGGCGAGGAGGAGGAAAGGTAGCTGCGCGCCCCATCGTCCGGCGAGAGACGAGACGAGCATCGGAATGTTGTAGCCTGATCCGGAGAAAGCGCAGGCGAGGGCGATGGCGAAGCTGGCGACGATGAAGGACGATCCTAAGATGCGCGTCATCGGGACGCCGATCGCGATGGTCTCGGGGGCGTCGACGAAGAGGCGCAGGAGCGCCTCGGGGAAGAGCATGCCGAGCCCCATTAGCAGCGTCACGGCGCCGCCTCCGAACAGGGACGCGGCGCGGGCGGTTCGCTCGGCGCGCTCGACGTTCTCGGCGCCGAGGCTCTGGCCCACGATCGTCCCTCCGCCTTGCATGAGGCCGAAGAGCGGCATGAACACGAGGCCGCCCAAGCGGTTCCCTATGCCGAGCGCGGCGATGGCGGCCGTCCCGTAGAGCGCGACGAACTTGGTCGTGACCAGCCCCGCCAGCTGGCGGGCGAGCATCTCCCCGCCCGAAGGAAGCCCTATCGTCAGAAGCTTGCGGTCGATCGCGGGATCGAGGCGGAAGAGGCCGCGGACGCTTATGCGCGGGCCCCGCCTTCCGCTCGCGACGAGGCCGAAGCCGATCGCGAACGAGACGCAGATGCAGATCACGGTGGCCAGGCCCGCGCCGAAGACGCCGAGGCCCGCGCCGCGAGCGCCGACGAAGGGGATCTTGTCGAACATGAGGACGGGCGCGAGGACGATATTCAGGATCGAGGACGCCAGCATGATCCACATCTGGCTCGCGGGATCGCCCGAGCATCGAAGGGCGGTAAAGCAGCTGTAGGTCATGAAGAAGATCGGTATGAAGAACGTGCGTATCCGTCCGTACGCGAGGCCGGCGGCGACGACCTCGGGATCGCTCGAGAAGAGCCGCAGGGCCGGCTCGAGGCCGACGTAGAGCAGGATCGCGGCGATCGAGGCCGTGAAGGCCTTGAAGACGATCGTCTGTTCGATGACCCTGCTCGTCCGCTCCCTGTCGCCGGCGCCGACGCTCTGCGTGATCAGGGCGACTGAGGACGTGCCTATCACCTCGTTCAGGACCTCGACGAGCCAGAAGACGGAGGTGAAGAGCGTCACGCCGGCGACGGCCTTGCTCGAGATACGGCCGATCCACATGAGATCGATGACGTCGTAGAGGGTTTGGCCGAGCATGCCGAACATGGTCGGCACGGACATCGCGAGGAGATTGCCGACGATGCCGCCCTTGGTCAGGTCGCGGGACATCCTCCCTGTATACGCTGCCCGGGCTCGCCAGGTCAACGCGCCCGCGACGCTCCGTCGCGTCAGGCGATTCGCGCGATGGGGACCTGCACTTCGGTCAGCCACTCGGCCGGATCGTCGCGGTTCCATACTCCGTCGATGTAGGACTCCCGCGGATTGTCGGTCGGCGCATAGCCGTTGTCCTCGATCCACTTGAACACGGCGGCATATGCGGCTCGCAGCGCCGAGTAGGGCCCCCGGTGCATCACGCAGGCCGCCGTCGGGACGCGCTCGATCGTCTTGAACTTGATCGTCTCCGTATCGATGCCGGCCTTCTCCACCGCTTCGCAGAGCTCGATGTCGATATCGCGCTCCTTGAATTCGCCGTCGTGGTAGATGATGAAGCAGTAGGGCGGATCCTCGACGCAGCGGACGTCCGGATTCGACGCCAGGCACTCCTCTCCTATCTTCGGGATGACCTCGAAGTAGCTGTCGTAGCTCGGGACTACCAAGCGCTTCGAGTAAACGACGACCCGCGGCAGGTCTTTCAGCACGATCTCGTATCCCATATAACCGCTTTCCTTGATGGATTCGATATACGACTCTATGGATGAGAGCTGGAGCGAGGCCTCGCGGACCTCGTCCTCCAGCCGCGCGCGTCGCTCGGCGAAGAGAGCGGCGACGTTCTTCCCGAAGAGGATCTGCCGGATCTCCGGGATCGAGAAGCCGCACTGCCGGAGCGCGACGATCTTGTGCAGGCGCGGGATCTGGCTCGAGTCGTAATAGCGGTATCCAGTCGCCTGGTCGATGCGCATAGGCTTGAGGAGGCCCTCCTCCTCGTAGAAGCGGAGGGCCTTTACCGTGACTTTCCCGATCTTCGAGAACAGGCCGATCCTGTACATGGCGCCTCGGATTGCTCAATTCCACCTGAAGAACTTGACGGAGATACTATACGACGCGATCGCGATCGCCGAAAGCGCGATGATCGGGACCAGGACGCCGTCAGCCGGCGAGCCGACGACGGCCGACTTCAGGAGCTTGATCCCTTGCGTCATCGGCAGGACCTGGGCCGCGGCCTGGAGCGGGCGCGGGAAGATCTCGAAGGGGATCGTCGCGCCGGAGAGGAAGATCATCGGGAAGTAGAGCAGCGACGTGACCGCGTTGGCGACCTTCATGTTGGGCGAGAGGCTCGCGACGACCAGCCCGATGCCGAAGGTCGAGGCCGCGACGAGGGCGAAGTAGGCCGCGAAGGGCCCGGGCGACGCGATCCGCGCCCCGAATGCGCCGGCCGCTACGAGGAGCACCATTCCCGAGGAGACGATAACGTAGCAGCACTGGACGGCCACCTGTGCGAGGAGGAGGAGCGCCGGGCTGGCCGGCGTTATGCGAATCCGCTTCAGGACCTTGCGGTGCCGGTAGTCCGAAAGAGTGAGGGGAAGCCCCATGAGTCCGGCCGCGCAGATGCCGAACGCGACCACGCCGCCGAAGTCGAGGGCGGCCGCCTCGGGCTTCGACACGAAGCCGAGGAGGAGCATTACGGCGACCGGGAAGATTATCCCGAAGAGGATCATGTCCGGGTTGCGCGTCGCGAGCTTGAGCTCGGTCTTGAGCGTCGTTCCGAATGCCTTCATCACGCTTCCTCCCTGAGGGCCTCGCCCTCGTCCAGGTAGAGGAGGAAGACCTCCTCGAGGTTCTCGCGCCGGTTCAGCGAGACCAGCTCGGCGGGCGTGCCCTGGGCCACGACGCGCCCCTTCTTCATGATGGCGATCCGATCGCAGAGCCTCTCGATCTCCTCCATGTAATGAGATGTCATGAAGATCGTGACGCCCTCGGCCTTGAGTCCCTTGATCAGCGCCCACATCTCGCGTCGCGCCTTCGGGTCGAGTCCCGTGGTCAGTTCGTCCAGGAACACGAGCTCGGGGCCAGGGACGAGGGCGAGGACGATCGAGAGCTTCTGCCGCTCGCCGCCCGACAGCGCGCTCACGGCCGACTTTTCCTTCCCGGCCAGGCCGAAGCGGGAGATCAGCTCCCGCCAGTCCCGCGGGCTCGAGTAGAGGCCCGACGAGAATTCGCAGAGCTCCCCGACCCTGATCTTGTCCTGGTAGCCCGCTTCCTGGAACTGCGCGCCGACCCGTTCGAAGAGGGCCTTCCGGTCCTTCTCCGGATCGAGGCCGAGGAGCGAGACGCTTCCCGCGTCCCGCTTTCTGGTTCCGAGGGCGCATTCGATCGTCGTGGTCTTGCCGGCCCCGTTGTGCCCCAAGAGGCCGAAGATCTCGCCGCGCTCGACCGTCAGGTCGACGCCGTCGGCGGCGACGAGGCCGCCGTAGGACTTTCGAAGTCCCCGTATCCGTACCGCTTCTTCCATCGGCATTCTCCTTCCAGCCTCGGAGATTGCCGTCTCCCCTAAGGGGAGAGTCAAGCTTCGCGTGCGCACGCGATCGGTTTTTTATTGCGCCCGGCTGGCGGCGGGGATAGAGTGTCGAGGCGCCGGGGCCGGCCCGACGATCGGTCCCATAGCGATTATTCGAATGGAGGCATCGTCTTGACGAAGGAAGAGAAGGAACTGGCCGTCATCGTCCGCAAGTTGATCGACACCATAGCCGCGCAGAGCACGCCCGAAAGCAAATTCATCGTCGCCAAGAAGAAGCTCGGATTCCGCTACAACGGCGTCCTCGACAAGGCGATAGCCGGGCAGGTCGCTCCCGTCATGGCCAAGCACGCCCGATTCACCGACGTCGATCCGCAGAAGGTCAAGGAGTCGATGGTCTCGGAGATCGCAGCTAACGCGTTAGACGACGTCATCGCGGCCGCGAAATAGGTAGTCCGGCCGGCGGGGCAGCTCAACCGCGCGGCCGGTCAGGCGGGACCCCGCCCTCCGAGCCGGCGGCCGTGAGAGCCAGGTTGGCCGCCCTGATACGCGCCGCTTCCGCCTTCACGACCTTGCGGTCGTAGGTCAGGAGGCCGTTCCGCTCGATTTCGACATCGCTGATCTGCGTGTAGACCGAGGCCGCGAGACCTTCCCGCGCCAGGGCGGCGAGGCGCTCGGCGAGGGCCTCGTACCGCGCGGTCAAATCCTCGGCGTCAGCGGCGCCGGCGTAGCCGAACTGACGCCTGTCCTGGGTCGAATGCCCCGCGACCCTCAACGTGAGGCCGCCGTACTCCGTGAGCGCGGCGGCGCGCCCGGCCTCGGCCCGCGGCGCGCGCGGCTCCGTCGAGTAGTCGTGGCGGCTCGCGAAGTGCCCCGCGCCGCGGTCGTACCAGCCCGAAACCGCGTCCACGAGGCGCGTCGGATCGCGTTGGGCGACCTGGGCGGCGATGCGCGCCGAATCGAACTGGCCCCAGCCCTCGTTGAAGGGCACCCACGCGACGACGCAGGGGAAGCCCTCGAGGTAGTCGAGGATGGCCGCCGTCTCGATCTCGAAGTCGTCCCTGCCCTCCTCGGTCGATCGCCCGAAGCGACGGAGGAGGTGGTCGTCGCGCAACCGTACGCCGAGGAAGCCGAGGATGGCCGAGAAGAGGAAGAGCATGGGCGCCCCGCCCGAGGGGATGTCCTGCCACACGAGCATGCCCAGGCGGTCGCAATGCCAGTACCAGCGCTCGCTTTCGACCTTGGCGTGCTTGCGGATGGCGTTGAAGCCGAGCTCCTTGGCCCTGACGATGTCCGAGGCGAGGGCCTCGTCGGTCGGCGCAGTATAGATCCCCTCGGGCCAATAGCCCTGATCGAGGACCGCATTGTTGAAGTACCGCGCGCCGTTCAGGAAGACGCGCATCCGGCCGTCATCGTCGGACTTGAGCTCGACTGTCCGCAGCGCGGCGTAGCTCTCGACGGAGTCGCCGCCCTCCAGCTCGAGCCGCAGGCCGTACAGGAAGGGAGACTCGGGCGACCAGAGCCGAGGCTCGGGGATGATGAGCTCGACGTTCGCTTCCTCGACTCCGAAGCGGACCTGTCGCTCGGCCACCGTCCGGCCTTCCGCGGAAACGGCGACATGGAGGCCCAGCGAGGCGGTCGCGTCGGGCGGCATGTCGAGCTTCGCCCGCACGAGGAGGCGACCCTCCCTCGGGTCCGAGCCTGGAGCGACCTGAGCGACTACCTTCTCGATCCGCGCCCTCGGGACCGGCTCGATCCAGACCGTCCCCCATATTCCCGAGGCGGAAGTGTACCAGATGCCGCGAGGGCGCCTGACCTGCTTTCCACGGCACTGCGCCCCCGCGTCCGTCGGATCGCGGACCTCGACGACGAGCTCTTGGGGGACGTCGCCATCCTTCAGGCGATCGGTGATGTCGAACGAGAACGGCGTATAGCCGCCGCGGTGGACGCCGACCTGGGCTCCATTGATCACCACGCGGGCTCCCCAGTCGACAGCGCCGAAATGGAGAAGGACGCGCCTTTCGCGCCAGGACGAGGGCACGCGGAACTCGCGGCGGTACCAGATCGCCTCGCTCGGCTTGATCTTCCTCCGCACTCCCGATAGGACCGACTCCGCCGGGAAGGGCACGAGTATCTCCCCGTAATAGGCATCGGGCTGACGATCCAGCAGACGGATCGCGAAGTCCCATCGGCCGTTCAGGCAGAGCCACTCCCTCCTGGCCAGCGACGGACGAGGATACTCGGAGAGCGGAAGGCCGGCGTCGACCTTCTCGGCCCAGGGACTGGCGAAGGCCCCGCCAGTCGCGCGCTCGCGATCGTCCATACGACTCGAACCATACCCCGGTACCGGCCGCGGCGCAACTCGCCCGGCCGGGGCTCGCGGACCTATCTCGCGCCGGCGGGTGGTGGTAGGATCGAAGCGACGGGGAGGAACGCCATGAAAGATATCCTGCTCATGTACGCGCGCTACACCCAGCGCGCCAACGCCTCTGTCTTCGCGCTCCTGAACGGCCTCTCGATCCAGGACCTCAACGAGGACCGCGGCAGCTACTATAAGAGCCTTTCCGGACTCGCCTGCCACACGGTAGGCGGCACGTCCTACTTCCACGGCCTCTTCCGCGGCGCGATCAAGAGCTCGTCGACGGCCTTCGAGGCGCTCAAGGCGACCGAGGACCTTTCCTGTCCGGATAGCGCCGAGCTCACCGAGGAGCAATGGGTCGAGCTTAAGGGATTCATCGCCATCGCGGATCAGACCACCGTCGATTTCATCCGCGTCGCGAGCGCGAGCGAGCTGTCGGCTTCCGTCAAGATCGACTGGTACGGGGGGAAGCCCGAATCGGTGCCGCTCAACTTCCTCCTGCACAGCTCCTTCGTCCACGGGACGCACCACCGCGGGCAGATCTCGCAGGTCCTGGATTCCATGGGGATCGAGCACGACTTCTCGGGTCTCGACGCGGAGTTCATCCCGGCGCCGTGATCGCGCCGGGCGGGCCGTCGTGGAGGCGGCCTGCCCGACCGCGCGTCGCCGTAACCTCCTCGGTCTCGATCATGTTCTCTTGTCATGTCGAGAACGAGGACCGCGTTCCTGTTTTTCGTAAGCGTCGCCATGCTCTCGTGGGCCGGCTTCGCCGTCGGTTGCGCGTCGGCGCCCGCGTATGAAGCGTCATGCGATATCGGCTCCCTGCCTGTCGAGGCGCCGATCGTTCTCGTCGCCGATGGGTTGCCCGTCGTCGAGATGGAGATCGGCGGGAAGAAACTCAGGCTGATCGTCGATACCGGGGCCGACAAAGTATCGCTCGGGATCAAGCCGTCCGCCTTGGACGGCGTCGCCGTCGCGTACACGGGGCATTACCGCAAGAGCCGGGACATCAACGGGAAGGCGCGGACCGAGCGCTTTTTCGAGATCCCCTCGGCGACGATCGGCGGCCTTGCGTTGCGCGATATTCCCGGAAGCGAGGAGTTGCGCGATTTCGTCCCGGCGGATGGAATCATCGGCAACGCATTCCTCTCCGCCTTCATCCTGCTCATCGATTATCCCGGCTCGAGGATCAAGCTGTATCCCCGCGGCGCCGAGCTCCCGGAGCTCGCGTCGGGGACGTGGAGCGAGATCCGCTTCAGGCGGGGATACGCGGGGCTCACCGTCGATTGCGCGTGGTCGGGCGGCGGCAAGGGGCGCTTCTGCCTCGATACGGGCGCGTCCGGCCTGGGCGTCGTGCATACGGGCAAGCTCAGGCCTTCGGATATCTCGAGAGAGGTCGAGGTTCCCGCGGCGATGGGCGGCACGCTGTCGCTCGCGACGCTGAAGGACTTTTCCCTCGGCGGGGCCCCGGTCGGCGACCTCGACTGCGTCGCGAAGGACTTAGGCTCGGTAGGTCCCTTCGGGCCTCCCTTCGCCGGAGTCGTCGGGTACGGCGTACTGAAGGGCAGGCGCGTGATATTCGATTACTCGAGGATGATCGTGTTCCTAGAGGCCGGCCAGTCCTTCGATCGGTAGTAAGCAGTATGCGGAAAACGCGGCCCTACGGACGCCCTGCGGGACGTTTGAGCCGATCGGGAACATCTTTGATCCTTTAGCGCTCCTCTTTACACATTCCATCCGCGATCCGTGCTGTATTTTTCCTGATGAAGTCCTAAATCATCAGGAGAATACTATGAGAAATCGAAAGCTTCTCCAATTCTTCGCCTGCCTGGCGATCATCGGCTGCCTGGCGTCCTGCTCGAGCGGCGACGGCGACGATACCGCAGTCGCGGCGCCGACCGTCGTCAAGATCGCCGCGGGCGAAAGTCATACTGTCGCCCTGCAGAGCGACGGTACGCTGTGGGCCTGGGGGGATAATTCCTATGGCCAATTAGGCAATGGCCACTCCAGTAGCATCGCTGTGAAGGAGCCCGCTCAAGTAGGCTCCGATACGGATTGGTCGTCCATGGCGTGCGGCGCGCATTTCACGGTAGCCATCAAGACCGACGGGACGCTCTGGGCATGGGGAGACAACGAGTGTGGCCAGTTGGGTACGGGCGATACCGAAACTTCTGAGACGAATCCCGTGCGGATCGGCAGCGATACTACCTGGTCGGCCGTCGCTTGTGGCACCTATCACACGGTAGCCCTGAAAGGCGATGGTACGCTATGGACCTGGGGAGAGGACGCGTACGGCGAGCTGGGAAACGGCGACTCCAATTCTGACACCGTGGCGAAGCCTATGCTCGCTACGACGACGACGGGGTGGTCGGCTATCGCGTGCGGCAATAATCATTGCCTCGCCATTTTGGACGATGGGACGCTCTGGGCCTGGGGACTAAACACGACAGGTCAGTTGGGTACAGGCGACTATGACACCGAGACGAGTCCCGTGAAAATCGGCAGTATGTCGACGTGGAAGAAAATCGCCTGCGGCGGTTTCCATTCGCTTGCCATTGCCAGCGCGGCATTACTTCCAACGTTCAGGCCCCTTTATGCCTGGGGAAACGGCGCAAACGGCCAGCTTGGTACGGGATATCCCTACAGCGATAATAGTCCCACGAAGATCGGCGATGATTTGAATTGGTCGGCGATCGCGGGCGGCGTCTATCATACTATTGCCCTTCAGAGCGATGGGACGCTGTGGACCTGGGGATACGATTTTTATGGTCAGTTGGGGAATGGCGACTCCAGTAGCGACGATGTAACGACGCCCGCCCAGGTCGGCTCCGACGCCGACTGGTCTGCTGTCGCGAGCGGCTATGAACACTGTCTTGCCCTTAAGGGCGACGGGACGCTCTGGGCCTGGGGGCAAAACTCTGACGGCCAGCTCGGAACCGGCGATACAACGAATAGGACGAGCCCCGTACAGATAACGCTGGGCGACTAACGCATGATGTTCAATAGCGGGAAGGCCATCGCCGTCCAGGCGACGGCCTTCCCGCCTCTGTTTACCGAGCGCCTCGGAATCGCTATCCTGTCCGCATGAGCGATTGCCTTTTCTGCAAGATCGTCGCCGGCGCCGTACCCTCCGTGAAGATACACGAGGACGACGAGATCCTCGCCTTCAAGGACATCGCGCCCAAGGCGCCCGTGCACTTCCTGGTAATCCCGAAGAGGCACATATCCAACATAATGGAGCTCGGGCCCGAGGACTCGGCGCTGATGGGGCGCCTCGTCTTCAAGGCGCAGCAGATCGCCCAGGAGCAGGGCTGCGCCGAGCGCGGAGCGCGCTTCGTCATCAACTGCAAGTCGGACGGCGGCCAGACCATCGATCACGTCCACATCCACGTCATGGGCGGTCGCGCGATGAAGTGGCCGCCGGGCTGACGAGAGGGAGGAAGACATGGATTTCATCGATTCAGTCATCATGACGCGCTCGAGCGTCCGGAATTTCTCGGGAGGGCCGATTCCTCGCGATACGCTGACGCGCATCGTCAAGGCGGGCCTCGCCGCGCCCAGCGCCGTCAACGTCCAGCCCCGCGAGGCCGTCGTCGTGACGGACCGCGCCAGGCTCGACGAACTCTGCGCCGGCCTGCCCTACGCGAAGATGCTCGACAAGGCCGCCGCCGCGATCGTCGTCTGCGGGGTCCCGCGCAAGGACCGGGAATTCGCCCCGATGTTCTGGACGTCGGACTGCGCGGCGATGACCGAGAACATACTCCTCGCCGCCCATTCGCTCGGGCTCGGCGCGGTCTGGACCGCCGTCCACCCCGATAAAGCCAGGATAGCCGTCGCCAGGCGCATTCTCGGCATTCCCAAGGACATCGAGCCGTTCTGCGTCGTGCCCATCGGCGTGATCGCGGGAACGGCGCCGGCGCCCAAGGACAAATACAGGCCCGAGGCCGTCCACTTCGATACGTGGTGATCGGTCCCCGCGCCTGTCGTATAATCGTTCTGTCCCTTTCTCCTCTTTCCGATCGCCTATAGGATGATCGGCATGGAAGAGACGACGGCGGGCGCGATATGCGATCTTGGCGAGGCGGAGATCCAGGCTCTGATCGCAATGCTCGAGCTCGCGGAGCCGAAGGAGACGCCGAACAATTGCTTCTATCACTTCTACCCGAAGACGATGGAAGAGGCGGCGAGCTATTTCAGGAAGTTCCGGATCGACTGGACGCGCGCCTTCGCGAGCTTGGTCGCGAGAGGCTTCGCGGAAGGCGGCGCCGCGTCCTATCTCCTGACGGAGCGCGGCCTCGCGCGGGCGCGTCGAGTCAGGGACCTGCGCCCGCCGATCTATTACTGGTACGAGGAGTTCTATTCGGAGGCTCCGAATAGCGCAGCCTTCTCGCGCTTCTGCGAGGAGCTCTACGGCCTGGCGCTTTGCCAGGACGGCTTCAGCGACATGTCGCAGATCGGGGCGCTGATCGAGTCCGCGGGGATAGGGAAGGGATGCCGAGTCCTTGACCTTGGCTGCGGGCCCGGCATGATCGACGAGTACGTATCGGATTGCGTCGGCGCGCTCGTCACCGGCATGGATTACAGCCCGGGGGCGATTTCCCTCGCCCGCGCGCGGACCCGCTCGAAGCGGGACCGGCTGTCCTTCGAGATCGGCAATCTGGACGACCTGCCCTTCGATCCGCGGTCCTTCGATGCGGTCATCTCGATCGACAGCCTCTATATGCCGAGCGACTTGGGCTCGACCCTCGCCCAGGCCCGTCGGATCATCCGCCCGGGCGGACGGATGGCTTTTTTCTACACGCACATGCTCGGGAGCGCCCGCGATCAGCGCGAATCGCTCCGCGGAGAGGGCACGCCGCTCGGCGAGGCGCTCTCGAGAAGCGATCTCGCATATCGCGTCATCGACTTCTCCGAGGGAAACCACCGCTTCCTCTGCCGCAAGCGCGAGATCGTCGCGCGGCTCAAGGACGAATTCTCGGCTGAAGGCCGGGCCTTCCTGTACGATTATCTTTTCGAGCAATCGTTGGACGGCGCCGCGGCCTACGATCCGGAAACGGCGACCATGTCCAGGTACCTCTACGTCGTCGAGCCCTGACGCGTCGAATGCTCACCTGGTCGAGCGGCGGGCGGCGCGTTCGCGGTAGCGCCCGGGCGTCTGCCCGACGCGACGCTCGAAGAGCTCGCGGAAGCTCGCGGGGTCGGAATAGCCGCAGCTCTCGGTAATCGCCTCCCAGCTCTCGCTTCCGCGCTCCAGGAGCCTGCGCGCCTCTTCCACGCGGACAGACTGAAGCCAGCGCAGCGGCGGCTCTCCGAAGGCCACGGCCCAGCGCCGCTCGAGCGTCCTGACGCCGAGCGCGGCTGCCTGAGCCCAGGCGCCGACCGAGATCTCGCTCCGGAAATTCCTCTTCGCCCACGCAAGCGCCCGCTCGAGCGAGGGATCGGGCCTGAGCGGGACCCAGGCGCCGCCCGGCGGACTGAAGGGCAGCTGGCTCGTCCGACCGCGGTCCCACACGAGCGTGCGCGCGACCTCGTCCGCGACCCGCTCTCCCCAGAAGCGGGCGGCCAGGTGGAGGCCGAGGTCGACCCAGGCCAAGAGCCCCCCGGCGCTGACGATGTCGCCGTGGTCGATGACCATCTCGGAGGGCACGACGCGCAGGTCCGCCCGCATCGACGCCAGTTCGGAGGCCAAGTTCCAGTGCGTCGTGATCGTCCGTCCGCGATCGATCCCCGCCGCCGCGATCCATGCCGCCCCCGCGCAGACTGAAGCCACGACCGCGCCGCGCCCGTGGGCCGCGCGGATGCGCCGCAAGGCCGCTTCGTCGTCCGTCCTCGGCAGCCCCGAACGGCCCGATGCGGGTATGAGGATCACGCGGCCGCCCGTCTTTGCTGGGCCTCGAGCCTCGAGCATCCCGCGGATTTCCTTCCATCCCCAGACGCAGGATCGAAGACAACCGGAGTATTCGAAGACCTCCCAGGTGCAGCGCGGCATGTCGCTTCCTTTGGCGGATTTGACATCAAAAATGTCTAAAGCGCCTCTGCTCATCCTACCATCGTTCTTTTATCATTTGCGAGGTAGATACAAGGAGGGCGACTTGGGCGCTACGGCGATCGTGACTATCGATATTCAGATGGATTATTTCCGCGGGGGGAAGTTTCCCCTGTTCCGCGCGAAGCTCGCGGCCGAGAACGCGGCGTTAGTGCTCGCGGAGGGACGGAAGCGCGGCCTTCCGATCCTTCACGTTCGGCACGAGGGGCTCGACCCGAACGGCCGCTTCCTCGTTCGGGGAACGCCCGGGACCGAGTTGCATCCGGCCTTGCGCGTTCCCGCCGACGGAAGCGAGGCGGTCGTCGTCAAGCACCGGCCCGATTCCTTCCTCGGGACCGACCTCGAGGAGCGCCTGCGCGCGGCGGGCGCCGATCGCGTCGTCTGGATGGGCATGATGAGCTGGATGTGCGTGGACACGACCGTCCGCGCGGCGAAGGCGAAAGACTTTGAAAACCTCCTGGTCGAGGACGCCTGCGCCGCGGGGTGGCTCTTGCACCGGGGCCTTCCCGTATTCCCCTGGAGCTCGCACCGCGCCTTCATGGCCGCGCTCGGTTCGCATCACGCGCGGCTCGTCAGGGCGAAGGACGCGGCGCGCTTTCTCTAGCGCTCGACGACTCCCTCGAACGCGCCCTTGAAGAAGGGGATGAAGCTCTTCTCCATCAGGTTCGAGTCGACGCGATGGCCCGAGGTCCAATCGGTCCCGATCGAGACGTCGATGCCCGCCCGCTTCATGGCCTCGGCGATGTAGCGGGTGCCTTCGGGTATCCAGCCGTACGAGTCGAGGTCAGAGCAGTCGAAGCGCACCGAGCGCAGGCGCGCGGGCTTGGCCAGGTAGCTCCGCAGCTTGCCCTCAATGTCGCCGGATTCGAGTCGGCGGCGGCATGCGCGGGGCCGCCCGCACCTCCCTTCGGCGCGGTCGAGCTCCCCTCGTGCCGGTGCGTCTCGTTCTCGTGGATATCGCGCTTCCATCCGAGTCGCCTGCAGTGGGCCGACATCGCGGAGTTCTACCGGCGCATCTTCGTCGAGTACATGCCCTCGTCGCCCTACTCGTATCCCCATCCCTGGCACCTCGAGATCGTGGACCTGGACGACTGCTCCGAGGACTACGGAGAATTCCGCGTGCTGTTGCCCGTCGGGCATGATGCGACGGCCGGGATACTGTAGAATCCTCGCATGGACTCTGCGCGAAGGATCAAGTTCGGCATCGTCGGCTCCGGATGGAGGGCGGGCTGCTACCTCGCCACGGCCTCCCTCCTGGGGGACGCGTGCGTCGTGGCGGGCATAGCGGGCAGGAATTCCGGGACCGCCGAGTCCCTCGCGGCGCGCTGGAAGGTCCCGGCTTTCTCGAGCGCCGCCGAGCTGGTCGCGAGCGCGGATCCCGACTTCGTCCTCGTGACGGTACAGGGCGAGGCCATGGCCGCGGTCCTCGTCGACTTGATGGGGCTCGACGTCCCTCTCCTCGCTGAGACGCCGCCCGCCTCGTCGATCGAGGGCCTCGAACGGCTTTGGAACGAGACGGAGCGGCGGAAGGCACGGATACAGGTCGCGGAGCAATACTGGCTTCAGCCCATGCAGCAAGCCAGGCTCGCGGCCGTCTCGGCCGGACTCATCGGCGCGCCGTCGTACGCGCAGGTCTCGGTCAACCACGGCTACCACAATGTCAGCCTCATCCGGAGATACCTCGGGATCGGCTTCGAGAACGCCCGCATCAGCGCGACGGGCTTCTCCGCCTTCGTCACGGAGGGACCCGGCCGAGGCGGCCCGCCGACCGAGGAGAGGATCGCTCCCGTCGAGCACGTGATCGGCCTTTTCGATTTCGGCGAGAAGGGCCGCGGCCTTTTCGATTTCGAGCAGAACCAGCACCGATCGTGGATCAGGTCGGGCCGCGTGGTCGTCCGCGGGGAGAGGGGAGAGATCGCCGACTCTCGAATCGCGTACCTCGAGGACTTCCGGTCGCCGGTATCCGACGGGCTCGAGCGGGTCCAGGCGGGAGGCGACGGCAATTTCGAGGGATACTATCTCAAAGGCGTCGCGCTCGGCGACCGTTGGCTGTATCGGAACCCCTTTGCTTTCGCGAGACTCTCCGACGAGGAGATATCGCAGGCGGCCTGCCTCGCGGCCATGGGCGAGTACGTCCGGACGGGGGAATCCTTCTATCCGCTCGCCGAGGCGGCGCAGGATCAATACCTCGCCATCATGCTGAGGAAGGCGGTCGAGTTAGGCGCGCCCGTCGTCACGGAGAGCCGCGCTTGGACGCGTTGATCCGCGGCGGCGCCTCGGCGAGCGGCCGGCGCTCCCGGCATCAGGCCGAGGCGACGCGGGCCTCCTCTGCCCCTTCGTCCGGTTCCCGCGCGGCGCCGATCGCCGTGGGCTCGAGCCTCCTCAGCCCGCGCGCGAGGACGACCGCTGCGATCATCGTGCAGGCGATGTCCGTGGCCGGGCCCGACCAGTAGACTCCCTCGATGCCCATGAAGGCGGGCAGCGCCGCCATCGTCGCGATGAACAGGGCTTGGCGCAGGACATAGAGCGCGCCGCCCTTGCCCGCCTTCCCGATCGATATGAAGAGGCTCGCGGTCGTGGCCTGCAGGCCGAAGGTGAAGAAGCTCAGCATGAAGACGGCGACGCCGCGTGATCCGATCTCGGCGAGGACGGGGTCCGAGGCGTTGAAGACGGCGATGAAGGCGCGGGGAAAGAGCTCGATCGCGGCGGTGGCGACGGCGCCCAGGGCCGTCGTCCACGCGAGGGCGATCAACGTCAGGCGCCTTACTCGTTCGATCTTACCCGCGCCGTAGTTGTAGCCCCAGAGCGCGGCGGCGCCTTGCGTGATGCCCAGGACCGGGAAGGCGAGGAGATTGCTCAGCGTGTTAATGATGCCGATGGCGGCGAGCGCCGTCGCGCCGCCGAGCTTCGCCATCGCGTTGTTCGCGACCAGGAGCATCGCGAGCCCCAGGACGTTGACGAGGAAGAGCGAGGAGCCCAGCTTGGCCATCGACGCGAGAACGGCGGTCTTAGGCGCGAGGTCGCAAGCCTTGATCCTGAGCGCGCTGCTCTTTCCCTGGATGAAGGCGAGCGTGAGGGCGCAGGAAAGGGCCTGGGCCGCGACCGTTGCCCAGGCCGCGCCGGCGATGCCCCACCTGAAGGCGAATATGAAGATCGGCGCGAGGACGGCGTTGAGGACCGTGCCGCTCACCGTGGCGAGCATAGCGGACCGCGGCTTGTTCTGCGCGCGCAGGCTGTTCGCCGTCGCCATGGAAACGATCTGGAAGGCGAAGCCGAGCGTGACGATGCCGACGTAGGTTCTCGCCAGCGGCATGATCGCATCCGTCGTGCCGAAGAGCCTCAGGATGGGGTCCATGAGGATCCAGCCGGCGGCCGTGACGGGGACCGAGGCGATCAGGGCCGCGGAGAAGGCCTGGCCGAGGATCGACTCGGCCTCGTCCCGCTTCCCCGCGCCGACCGCTATCGAGACCAGGGTACCCGCTCCGGCGCTCAGGAGCGAGCCGACGCCCTGGGCCACGAGCATCATGGGGAAGCCCGCCGTCACCGCGGCGAGCGCGTCGGTTCCCATGCCCTGGCCGATGAAGACGCGGTCGATGAAGTTGTAGAGGCCGTTTACGAGCATGATGGCGATGGAAGGCAGAGAGAACTTGAGGAGGAGCCGGCCGAGGGGAGCCTCGCCCATTTCAGCCACTGTATCCATGGGGATGCCTTTCGTACGCTTCGGGGCGATCAACGCTGCTCGCCGGGCTCGATGCCGCCCGCGCGGGACTGATTCGATCTGGTTGAAGCTACTCGAGGCAAGATACTGAGGCCTCGGCCGTCGCGGCAAGGCGACGATTCCGGCGCGCGGCGCCGGCGGCTAGTTCGCGAGGCCGCCGTACCAGCGGTCGAAGACTTCGACCGCCTCCACGCCGAGGGCGTCGTCGACATTGATGACGAGCTGGTTGCCCGAGGCGGCCCGAGCCAGCTCGAGAAAGCCGCGGCGGAAGCCTTCTTCCTGCTCGCGGTACTCCTCCTCGGTCATCTCGCGCGCGAGCTCGCGAGGCGGATAGCCGTTTATCGAGAGCCCGCCCGCGAAGACGAGGCCGGGGCGAAGGTCCTTCCAGTAGACCGCCTGGAGGGGAACTCCTGTTCGGAATTCGTCGAACATGGGGCGATTATACCCGACGCGTCCCCTCGCGCCGAGCGACGACGATCAGGTAGTCGTCCTCCGCCTGGTCGAAGGACTCGCGGTCCCATCCCGAGCGGGACGCTATTCTCTCGAAGCCCGAAGACGCCAGGCGGGATGCGACGGCGTCCCTCGTGAAGGGCGAGAGCCGATTCGTCTCGGAGAAGCGGCCGCCGCTTGAATCGATTACGACGCGGAACTCGAGGCCGCCGTCTGATGCGAGCGCGTACGAGCGCTCAAGCGACGCATCGCGCGCTCGCAGGGTCGGGAAGCGGTACTCGCCCGACGCGAGGATCCGGAGGACGCGCTCGTAATTCAGGAGCTGCAGAGCGACCGCGCCGCCGGGAGCCAGGACGGCGGAGAGATCCGCGATGAAGCGCGCGAGCTCGTCCTCCCCGCCAAGGTGGGGAAGCGTATTCCCGAGGCAGAGGGCAAGGTCGACGCTCCTCGGCTCGAGGCGCGTCGTGGCGTCCTGCATGACGAAAGGCTCGAAGGACGCGTCGAGCCTCCGTTCGCGCGCCTTCCGCCGCGCGATCTCGAGCATGGCCGCGCAGGGCTCCCAGCCCACCGCTCGCCATCCATTGGCGGCCAGATCCAGGACCTGGGATCCGGTGGCGCATCCGAAGTCGACGGCGAGAGGCCCCGCGTCCCCGTCGCGGGACTTCCCCGGCGCCTGGGCCGCCAGTGAGAGCAGGAAGGACGTCGCGCACGAGCTCTGCGGGAAGAACTCGTCGTAATACGGGGCCAAGAGCTCGTAGCTGCTCATGGCGTCAGTATACGCCATCGGCGCGCTTCATCCGTCCTCGTAGAGCTCGCCGGTGCCGTCGGGCAGGACGCGGACGACCGTCCCGCGCGCCGATACGTCGCGGTCGCCGGAAGAAGGCAGGGCATGGACGGTCCCTTCGATCGCGTCGCCGGGCTTGACCGCGATGTTCCCGCCGGCGAGGAAGCCGCCGAGGCTGAGGTCGTGGATCCAGAGCGATCCGTCCGCGGCCGCGGCGCAGGTCATCTTGATCGAGACCGGGACCCTGGGAGAGATCCTGTTGTCAGCGTCCATGCTTGCAGTATAGTGCGCCCGACACGCCGCGCTACGGCAGCGAGGCTTCGAACTGGATAGCCTGTCCGGCGACGAGACGATCGCAGGCGATCGAGAAGAGGCTGCTTATGTCGCGCGATCCGGCGGGCGGAAGAGCGTCGATCTCGAAGCTCCGCGACTGGCCCGGAAGAAGTCCCTTCAGCGAAGTCGGCGATCGGACTCCGCCCAGAGAGGGCCAGGCATCGTAGTACAGCGGCGCGACGCCGTCGTTCCGTATCGTCACTCGCGTGGCCGCTTCGGTCTCCTCGGCCGAGATCACGACGAAGCGATAGCCCGCGGTCACCCCTGCAGACGCTATCTCGGCGGGAGTCCTGTAGCCGGTCTGGCCGTCGCCGATGACATAGCTCATACGATAGAGGGCGGCTGCCTGAGGCCAGCTCATGCCGTGCGGTCCGCCCACGGAGAGGGCCTGGCTCTGGTCTTCCGTAGTGTAGTAGCTGAACTCGCCGCCCCTCGGCGCGCGCTGCCATCGATCCGCGCCCAGAGCTTCGGTTGCCCCCTTGTTGACGGTCTCGTGCTCGGCGCAGAGGAAGGAGTCGTCGAAGGTCCCGAAGCCGAGGTCCAGCAGGGCGGGTCGCGCCTCGAAGGGCCCCCACTCCCAGGCCGAGTCGATCGAGACGCTGAAGGGCGTCGTCGCGAAGAAGCCTGCGAGCGCGGTCAGGAAGCTCGCTTGATACTCGGTCGAGGGGAAGTTCTGGCCGAGGACAACCCGGTCCTGGTCGACATTGAGGTGGTACTCCGACCAGAAGCCGAAGCCTGCCTGGACGAACGCGAGGCGCGGGTCCTCGTCGTAGCGCTCGGCGAAGCGGCGGAAAAAATCGGTGTTGAAATTGCGCAGGGCGGCGCAGCTCCAGTCGGGCAGCTCGACCGTCAGCGTCGAGCCTCCGTCGTTCACCGTCACGGATCGAACGGTATAGCCCGGCTCGGTCTTGATCCACGCGGGCAGGCCGAACTCCTCGCCCGGATACTCGTAGCGGAAGCGCAGTATCGCCTGGTGGCCGCGCGATGCTGTTTCGGCGAGAAGGGCGTCGACCGCGGACCAGTCCCAGACGTCCTTGGCCGTCGAGACGGACTTGAACATGAGATATGAAAACTCGAGCTGTATCGAGTCCTTGCAGGCGCCGGCCGCGTCCTCGTTGTCGCTCCACAGGACGATGCCCGCGAAGGGCTGGACGCGGTCGATCGAAGCCGAGAGCGCCAGGCCCGAGGAGGCCGGGGCTCCGGCGCCGAGACAGGCCGAGAGCGACAGGAGCGCGACTGATGCCGCGAGGCAGCGCGCGATCGAAGGAGCGATGGAGCGCGTCATGGTCCGGTCAGGAGTATAGCGCGCTGTCGGACACGCTCCTATATATCTCAAGTATTCGCAGCCTGCGCTCGCCTGCGGGGAGCGCGGCGACAGACTCATCCCCTACGCGCTTGCCGATCAAAGATCGGGCAATGGGACTCGCCCAAGATAGAAGGCCTCGCTCGGGGTCGCTCTCGTCGGCGCCGACGATGCGATAGGTCCGCTCCTCGCTCCCTTCCTCGGCTATGCGCACCGCGAGCCCGAAGACGACGCGCTCCGTAGATGCTGGTTCTTGTACCACTTCGAGGAGGGATTCCATGCGGCGCAGATACGAGAGCCGACGCTCAATTTCGGAAAGCTTTCGTATTGCCGTCGCTTGATCGCCTGGCGAGGCTGAAGCCAGAGCCGCCTTTGCGCGCGGGAGTTCGCGCTCGACCAGCTCGCGGAGATCGGCCGACAGGCGCGCAGCTCCTTCGGGCGTCATGTAGTTCCTAGATCCGGAGGGCAGGGGCAACGGGATTTCAGTCAGGTCGTCCGCCTCGTCGGATCCGGAGTCCTCGTCGACGAAAGCGCGGCTCATGGCATGATTGTTTGCGAGAGTAGGCAAAAAATCAACATGGCGTGTTCTGGAATATCGCACGCATCTCCATTGGAGGTCGTCGCCGTCGGCGGTTTGCGAAAAAGGCGGCGGCAGACGCGAGCGATCCTGCGCCCAAGCGACTTCAGCTCGAAGGCCACGATCGCGATTCGGCATGGGATACCGAGGAGAATCCAGGATTTCATCAAGATCGCAGGATGGCCCTCGTGGACAGGCTTGAGGCTCGGCAGGTCCAGGCGCGCGAGCTGGCGGAGCGGATCATGGATGCGGCGGTGAGGGAGCTGACGGGTTGATTCGCTATTGGCATTTTGACGGATGAATAGACAAATTTTGAACCTAAAAACGAGCACTATAATATCATATAATATAAGATGATATCATATTTGCCAGACAATATTGAACGTGATAATGGACTATGTTATACTTAGCCTTAATGCATACGAGCTACACTCATATTTGCTTCCAGCCGCGATGGACGATAGACGGACCTACTCAGAACTTGCTCGGGCAATGCCAGGCCTACATCGTCGCGATGCTGGGGACTCCTATTCGACCTGATTATCGTCAGCAGCTCCTCTTGGTAGCGCTCGCGAGGGGTGCCCAGGCGACGACCGCGATCGAGGGCAACACGCTCACCGAAGCTGAGATCGAGGCTATTCAAGCGGGGGGAAATTTGCCCGCCAGTAAGGAATACCTCGAAAAGGAAGTCAAGAATATCCTCGATGCCTTCAACTCGATCCTCAATGAGCTGATACTCGATAAGCGCGAAGAGCTCATATCGCCCGATACAATTCGACGCTTCCACCGCATGGTCGGCGAAGGTTTAGGCGAAGCTTTCGCCGCAGAGCCCGGGAGCTTCCGGAGGAATAACGTCGTGGTCGGGAATTACCGGCCGCCTTCGTTCGAGGAAGTCCCCTCCCTCGTCGATAGCTTGTGCGCATGGCTCGATAAGGAGTTCCATTTCCGCGCGAAGCAGTCCTTCGATGAGGCGATGATCGAAGCGATAGTCGCCCACATCTATATCGAATGGATCCACCCCTTCAGCGACGGGAACGGGAGAACGGGGAGGCTCCTCGAGTTCTACATCTTGATGCGCGCCGGCGTACCGAATATCGCATCCCATTTGCTGTCGAATTTCTACAACAAAACGCGGGAAGAATATTATCGAAGGATAGAGGAGGCGACCGTCAAGAATGAACTGTCGGCATTCATCGCCTACGCGGCGCTGGGCCTTCGCGATGGGCTGAAGGAAATATTCGAGAGGATGCAGGCCGGTTTATTCAGGATCACTTGGGAGAACTACATCTATGACAGCGTCGGATCGCTTCGAGAGAAGGGCAAGAACGACATGACGATACGTCGGCTAAGGATCTTGGCCCTGGCGATGCCGATCGACAAAGCCGTTAGTGCAACCGAAGTCGCGAGCCTCTCGGCGAAGGTTGCGAAGGAGTATGCAACGAAGTCGCGGCCGACAATAGCGCGGGACCTCGCGGCCTTGCTAGAGCTCAAACTTATCGTAAAATCTGATGCGAGCTATCGCGCGAATATAGATCTATTGCGTTCATTCGCCCCCGTCTCTACCGGAAAGATCGCTTAGCGGACGGTCGCATCCCGAGAACCGCGCTTTCCGCGCGATAGCCGTCGCCCGCGCTAGCGGGCACTACAATCCATTCCACTCGGCTCCGCGCATCTCCGATGCGCGAGGGATACGGCGCTAACGCGCGCGCCGTTGGCGTAGCGGTATGGATTGTCGTGGGCGCTATCGCGCCCGACCGCCTCGAAGCGAGTACCCCGCAGATCGGCGCTTGGCGAATGCGCTGTAGGTTTGTCCGTGGACATGCCGATCGAGGAGTACTCGCGTAGAGCCCGACGGCGGGCGGGATCGCGTAGGGCGAGGTCCGGTCGGCGATGGGCCGCCGCCCGCAGTCGCGCCCTACACTCTCCCGCGCCTTTCCTGCTATAGTCGAGCCATGGCGACAACGTACGACGACAAGAAAATCATCTATACGATGGACAGGGTGACCAAGCGGCACGGGACGAAGGTCGTGCTCAAGGACATCCGCCTCTCGTACTACTACGGCGCGAAGATCGGCGTCATAGGGCTGAACGGCTCGGGGAAGTCGAGCCTCCTCAAGATCCTGGCCGGGATCGATACCGAGATCCTGGGCGAGACCACGGTGGCTCCGGGCTACACGATCGGGCTCTTGGAGCAGGAGCCCCATCTCGAGCAGGGAAAGACCGTGAAGGAAGTGGTGAGCGAGGGGGTGCAGGATATCGTGGACCTCCTCGCCGAGTTCGAGAAGATAGGCGAGGCCTATGGCGAGCCCGACGCCGACTACGACAAGCTGGCCGCCAAGCAGGCGAAGATCCAGGAGAAGTTGGACGAAACTGACGCCTGGAACCTGGACGCGCGGCTGGACCTGGCCATGGACGCGCTGCGCTGTCCGCCCGCGGACAAGGTCGTGGACGTGCTATCGGGAGGCGAGCGGCGCCGCGTGGCGCTGTGCCGGCTCCTCTTGAAGAAGCCGGACATCCTGCTGCTCGACGAGCCGACGAACCACCTGGACGCGGAGACGGTGGCATGGCTCGAGAAGCACCTTCGCGAGTACGAGGGCACGGTCATCGCGGTCACGCACGACCGCTACTTCCTGGACAACGTGGCGGGCTGGATCCTCGAGCTGGACCGCGGCGAGGGCATCCCGTGGAAGGGCAACTACTCGAGCTGGCTGGACCAGAAGGCGAAGCAGCTCGAGATGGAGGAGAAGGGCGAGTCCGCGCGCGCGAAGCAGCTGGAGCGCGAGCTCGAGTGGGTGTCGATGAGCCCGAAGGGCCGGCACGCGAAGTCGAAGGCGCGCATCGAGCGCTACGAGAAGCTGGTCAACGAGGAAGGTAGAGAGAAGGTCGCGGCGTCGCGCATCGTGCTGCCCGTCGGCCCGAGGCTGGGCAACGTGGTCATCAAGGCCGAGGGGATCTCGAAGGGATACGACGGGAAGCTGCTGTACGAGAATCTGTCCTTCGAGGTGCCGCCGGGAGCCATCGTGGGCCTCATCGGGCCGAACGGCGCGGGCAAGACGACGCTGCTCAAGATGATCACCGGCCAGGAGAAGCCCGACAGCGGGACCATCAAGCTGGGCGACACCGTGAAGCTCGGCTACGCGGACCAGAACCGCGCGGGCCTGGATCCCGATAAGTCGGTGTGGGAGCAGCTGTCGGGAGGTCTGGACATCATCAAGCTGGGCAAGCGCGAGGTACCGAGCCGGGCGTATTGCTCCTGGTTCAACTTCTCGGGCACGGACCAGTCGAAGAAGGTCGGCGTGCTGTCGGGCGGCGAGCGAAACCGCCTGAACATGGCGATGATGGTTCAGGACTGCGCGAACGTCCTCCTCCTCGACGAGCCGACGAACGACCTGGACGTAAACACGATGCGCGCCCTCGAGGAGGCCCTGGACGACTTCGCAGGCGCCGCCCTGGTGGTCAGCCACGACCGCTGGTTCCTGGACCGGGTGTGCACGCATATCCTGGCCTTCGAGGGCAACAGCGAGGCGATCTGGTACGACGGGAACTTCACCGAGTTCGCCGAGTGGCGCCGGGCGCAGCTCGGCGCCGAAGCCGACAGGCCGCATCGGATCGTATATAGGAAGCTTGAAAGATAAAGCGGCCGAGCGGCTCTCGCGGTCGCGCGTGCCCGTGCGGCCGCTCGACCTGAGCGAGCGAGGAAGAGGACCATGTCCATCAACAAGGGCTTCGTAAAGCAGTTTCTTAAATGCCGGACCGCGGACGCGCCCGTCCTGGCGACGGCCAATAGCAGCCCCGTCCTGGGCGATGAAACCGAGAGATACTGTCTTTCGACGAGCAGGTTGGGAATACTGCGGAAGCCGGGTCTGTTCAAATGGGTCTATAGCGAGGTGCCGCTGTCTGAGCTGGCGGATGCCCGCATCGGCGAAGGCGTTTTCAAATCCGACATTCTCCTGATCAAGCGGGATAAAAGCGAGATCTTGTTGCGAAGTATAGACAATGACGACGCGAGGGATCTGTACGAGGGGATCAGGAAAGCCATCTTCCATCTTGACGGCTAGCGGAGGCGGGGGCTCTTGTCGATGATCGGGATTCTCTGCGACACGCACGTCCACTCGACGTTCTCGCACGATGGTAGGTCGACCGTCGAGGAGATGGTCCTCTCGGCCATCGAGAAGGGCGTATCGGTCCTCTGCTTCACCGAGCACTTCGATTCCGATCCGGCCGATAAGGCGTGCGACTTTTTCGACTACGACTCCTTCAGCCTCGCGATCGAGCGCGTTCGCGACAAGCATTCTGACAGGATCGAGATCCTGAAGGGAATCGAGTTCTCCGAGCCGCACCTGCACGAGAGGGAGCTCGAGCTCTGCAACGAGCGGGACTTCGACTTCATCCTCGGGAGCATCCATTGCGCGGCGAATCCTTCCATGCAGGGCCGAGGCCCGTTCTCCGCCTCCGCGTTGGACGAGATATACGAGCGGCATTACGGGGAGACGATCGCCGCGTGCCGCCGCGGGGGCTTCGACTCGCTGGCGCACATCGACGTGCCCGCCCGGTACTTGGCCGAGAGGCGCGAGCCCTTCGCGCTGATCGAGGAGGCGTTGAGGACGATGGTCGAGCGGGGCATCTCGCTCGAGATGAATACCTGGTGCCTGCGCAAGGGATTCGTCGAAGGCTCTCCCAGCGCGAGCATCCTGAAGGCATACGGGGCATGCGGCGGCGAGTACCTGACGGCGGGATCGGACGCACACTGCGCGAGGGACGTCGCTGCCTGCATGGCTGGCGCTGGCGCGGATGACTTCAAGCCTTGCTACTATCGGAACAGGAAGAGGATCCTGGCATAGGCGCGGTACGCGGCGCTATCGCCGCCCGTTCTATCGGCGCTTTTCGAGTACCGGCCCGAGGTCGACCTGCCGGGGCGCGTCGTTGAGGTACGACGTTATGCGACGAGGCAGGGCGAAGCGCGGGTCCGAGCAGAGCCCCGCGGCCTCGCTACGCGTTATGCGCGACCGCATTCCCGTCGCCCGCGCCGCCGCGTCCAGGGCCGCAAGGTCGGCTTCGCCTAGCAGCACGTAGGGCCGCTCCATCATCCCCCAGAGGTCCCAGGGAAGGAGCTCGCGGCCGACGAGCGCGTTGACGTCGCGAACGAAATCTCCCTTGATGAAGTCCCAGCCCTTTAGGCCGAAGATGCCGTACTTGTCGGGATCGTCGCCCGAGCGGCAGGCGAGCCAGGCCTCTCCCCCCGAGAGGAAGGCCCCGTCCGGAAGGTCCATGGGATCGAAGCCTATCTTGAGCCGCTCGATCATGATGGCGTCGAGCTGCGGGTCGCCGATGATCCAGCGCGACGACTCCGCGTCCCAGCGCTCCGTGACCCAGTGGTCCTCGCCGTGGTCCGGGATGAAGTACATGCCGAAGCCGCAACGCGCGCGGGCGGGGACGCCGGCGCGCCTGAGCAGGGCCGCGAAGAAGAGGCTGAAGTCGCGGCAGTTCCCGACGAGCTTTCGCTCGGGCGGCAGGGGATCGACGGCGCCTTCGCGCCGGCCGAGGGACTTCTCCTCCTCGGCTATGCGCGCGAGCTTCTCCTCCATCGTCCGCAGGTTGGTCTCGGCCTGGGTCCGCTCTCTGTTCTCCTGGATTCCGTATGCGCCTTGCCAGAATGCGTGGACCATGAGGTCCCTGGCTCGGCCGGCGAGGGCCGACGGCTCCGTTCCGACCTCGTCGACGATCGCCGTCAACATGCCTTCGTATCGGCCGGGATCGGCGAAGGGACCGTTGGTCAGGTATCCTGAGGGAGCGGCTTCGTTCATCGGGAACTCCTGGTCTCGGGCTTGATGGACGCGAAGGTAATCGACAAGCCTGTCCCTCGTCCCGCCTTTCATTGCTCGATCGTGTCGGCCTCGTAGCGTTTCAGCGGGGCGCGGCGGCTGAGAAAACTTGCTATCGTGAGGAATAGCGACTAATATGGTCATAAAAGTGATTCGGGAGAAATGATGACGAAGATTACGCCGCTCTCGTTCTTCTCGGCTCCATACTCGTCCCTGTCCTTGCAGATGCGAAAGAAGAGCCGCATCCTCGCCGGATGCTCGATGGGTTTCGGCGCGATAGCGATCGTCTTCGCGATCCTGATGGCGGCGACGAAGGCCTTCGTCGCCGCGGCGGTGTTCGTCGGAATCTCGCTGGCCTGCGCGGCCGTGCTCGCGCTCCTGCGCGCGGGGAAGTATAGGACCGCTTCGTCCCTATTCCTCTACGGCCTCTTCGCCGCGATGTTCGTCGCGATCAAATGGGACCAGTACCAGGACGTCTACGAGACCTACGTCTTCGGCACTTTAGGATGCTTCCTCCTCGTCGTCGCGACGCTGATCGCGGACCGGCCGCTCCAGGCGATCGTCATCGGCGCCCTCGATCTCGCCGCGATACAGGCGCTCTATTGGCTCGACTCGTTCCCGAAGGACGGCGCGATAGTGACCGTCCTCGCGATCCAGAACATCGCCGTCTCGTCGCTCATGGTAGGGCTCTCGACCTTCGTGGCGGCGTACCTGACGAGGCTGACGGGCGGCCTCCTCGCGGAGGTCGAGCGCGAGGCCGAGGCGGCGCGTCGCAGCTACGAGGAGCTGAACGCGGAGATGGGGAGGGCGCAGTCGACTTCGCAGCGCATCGGAGAGAGCCTGTCCGCGAGCGTAGCGAGGACCTCCGGCTCCCTGACATCGCTCAGGACGAAGGTCGAGGGAATAGCCCTCGGCATGGACGAGCTCGACGGGGCCCTCGAGCGCTCCGGCGAGGCGAACAGGAGGGCCGACGCCTGCCAGGGCGAGGTCAAGACGGCGCTGTCCGCATATTCGGACCAGGTGGCGCGGGCCTCGGCCGCGATCGAGGAGATGGCGGCGGCGGCCAACGCCTTGGCCTCGCAGGCCTCGAGCAAGAAGGAGGCCGTGCGGGCCCTCGTGGACACCTCGATGTCCGGCGAGGGTGTCGTCGCCTCGATGGGCGATTCAATGGGCCAGATCCAGGAAGCCTCGCGCCGCGTCACCGAGCTCTCGGCGATCATCGGCGACGTCGCGGAGAGGACGAACCTCCTGGGCATGAACGCGTCGATCGAGGCCGCGCACGCGGGCTCCGCGGGCCGAGGCTTCGCCGTCGTGGCGAGCGAGATCCGCTCGCTCTCGGTCGAGACCGGCAAGAGCGCGCGCGTGATCGCGGACACCTTGAAGGCCGTCGCGGCCGCGATATCCGCTACCGCGGACAAGAGCGGCGAGGCGCTCGCCTCCTTCAAGAGGATCTCCGAGGACGTCCGCGGCGTCAGCCTCATGATCGAGGAGCTGCTCGCGAACGTCCAGGAGCTGTCCGCCGGCTCGGCGGACGTCGTCGCCGCGGTCGAGGCTGTCGCCGAGCTGACGAGGTCCACGGAGACCGTCGTCGACCGGTCCTGCGAGGGCATGGCAGAGTCCTTGAAAGGCATGGACGCGGTGGCCGAGATCGCGTCTCGGGTGCGCGTCGAGACTTCCGAGATGTCGTCTCGCTTCGACGAGATGCGCGGGGACTCCGAGGAAGTCAGCAAGCTCGGCTCGGAGAACCTGGGCACGATACAGGCGCTGAAGGTGAGCCTCGAGGGCTTCGCGCGAGGCGACTCGGCCGAAGCGCCTCGCGCCTCCGCGACCGGCGTCGCCGTGAAGCGGCTGGCGGGATAGGGCCGCGCGCGGCTGCCTTCGTCCCTGGCGCTATCGCTGGACCCGCTTCAGGCCCCGGTCTCGAAGGAGCGGGCGTACTCGCGGTAGGCGCGCTCCTCCTCGGGGGAGCCGAAGCCGTCGATCCTGACGCCGACGACCTGTCTCGTCCCGTCGGGGTGCGCGTGCATGACGGTTCCGAACAGCCGCACGTCGAGACCGCCTTCGCCCGTTCCGACGCGGAGGGACGCCTCGATCCGGTCCCAGACGGCGGCGCTCATGGGGCCGCTCGCGAGGAAGCCGCCCTCGGAGAGGTCGTGCACGCGGAGGGCCTGGGACGGCGCCGAGGCGCAGCTTAAGCCGAGCGAGACATCGAACCTGGGGAAGGCCCGCCGTTCATCGCGCATGCCGATAGTCTGGGCTATGCGGAGCCCCTTGGCAATCCCCCGCCTGAGCGCCGAGGCGCCTGGCCGGGGGAGCGGGCCCGGCCTCGGCTTGACATTGGTTAAAAAACAAACTATCAATTTGTTAACATCCGTTCCGCGCGAGGGGCTCGCAATGGCCGAGGTCCGGCTGAAGGAAATCGCCGACGCGATACTCGCCTTCGAAGAGCAGTACAACGAGAAGTTGGCCTCGATTTTCACCCCGATCCGATGGGAGAAGCTCGCCCTCACCAAGAGCCAGGTCAAGGCGATGTTCCTGCTGTTCAATCGCCCGGAGCAGACGGCCACCGAGCTCGGCGAGGCCATGTGCATGACCAAGGCGAGCCTCACGGGCATCCTCGACGTCCTGGAGGCCGAGAATCTCGCGAGGCGCTCGGGCGACGCGAGCGATCGGCGCCGTCTCCTCGTGTCGCTCACGGCGACGGGCCGGAGGATCTGCGAGCAGAAGGCGCGCGAGATGGACGCCAAGCTCGGATCGCGCTTCACGGCTTTCTCGCAGGCCGAGCGCGCCGACTTCGTCCGATGCCTCGGCGAAGCGGCCGCCCTTCTGAAGAAACTGGAGGATTGATTCCATGGACAATACCAAGGAGCTCGGCGAGAGCCGCATAGGGCCGCTCATCGCCCGCTTCGCGCTGCCTTCGATCATCGGCATGGTCGTCAGCGCGCTCTACAACATCGTCGACCGCATCTTCATCGGACGAGGAGTCGGGCCGCTCGCCCTGGCCGGCGTCACGGTCGCCTTCGGCTTCCAGCTCATCCAGATCGCCTTCGCGGTGCTGGTCGGCGTGGGCACCTCGGCCCGAATCTCGATCAGCCTGGGCGAGGGGAGGAAGGACAAGGCCGAGCGCTTCATGGCGAACGGCTTCGCCCTCAATCTGGCGATCTCGCTGACGACGGCCGTCCTCGGGATCATTTTCCTCGATCCTATGCTGAGGCTTTTCGGGGCGAGCGACGAAGTCCTTCCTTACGCTCACGTCTTCACCTTCGTCGTCCTCCTGGGGACGCCGTTGGGGACCATCAGCATGGGTCTCAATAACTTCATCCGCGCCGAGGGCAATCCGAAGGTCGCGATGGTCACTCAGCTCATCGGCCCCGCGCTCAACATGATCTTCTGCCCGCTCTTCATCTTCGGCCTCAAGTGGGGCGTCGCAGGCTCGGCCCTCGCCAATGTGCTCTCGCAGACGGTCGGCTCGGCCTGGGTCCTCGCGTACTATCTGTCGGGGAAGAGCCTGCTCAAGATCAGGCGCGCGAATTTCGCCCTGAAGAAAGAGTTCGTGATGCCGATCATCGCCCTCGGCCTGCCCACGGCGCTGTCCGACCTCGCTTCGTCGCTGATGAGCGGGATCATGAACAATCAGCTCGTGCGCTACGGCGGCGACCTCGCCGTCACGGCCATGGGCATCGTCTTCGCGATCTCGAACCTCGTCTTCCTCACCCTCATCGGCATGAACATGGGCGTCCAACCGATCGTGGGCTACAATATCGGCGCGAGGCTCTACCACAGAGTCCGCAAGGTCGAGGTCGTCGCGATCAGCGCTGCGACGATTTTCGCGTCGATCACGTTCGTCGGAGTCCAGCTCTTCCCCGAAGCCTTCGTCTCCCTCTTCGCGGGCTCCGACCCCGACGTGCTCGAGATCGGGACCTACGCCCTGCGCCGTTACTTCCTCTTCCTGCCCCTCATGGGCCTGCAGGTTCTCGGATCAGGCTACTTCCAGGCGGCCGGCAAGCCCACGAAGTCTTTGATACTGGGCCTCTCGAGGCAGTTCATCATCCTCATCCCCATGCTCATCGTGCTGCCCCTCTTCTGGGGACTCGACGGAGTCTGGAGCGCGCAGCCGGTCGCCGACGTCATCGCCTTCGCGATCACCGGCGTCCTTCTTTGGAGGGAGATGAAGTCCTTAGGAAGGTTGAGCGAGGAGGGCGCGCCGGCCGCGGTCGCCTCCTAGGAGCCGCTCGCCTCGCAGTCGGAGATCCAGGACCTGAACGCCGCCGCGAATTCGACGGGGCGGTCGATCTGCGCGTTGTGCCCCGCTCCGTCGACGATAAAGTAGCTCGCGCGCGGGTAGCGGTCCGCGAGGCGCAGGGCGTCGCGCCAGCCCACCGAGCGGTCCTGGCGGCCGAGGAAGAAGCAGGCCGGCCTCTCGAAGGTCCGATCGAAAATCTCGTCGGCCGCGCCCGTCCTTCCCGTGCGATCGAAGGAGAAGGCCTCGCGCCCCGCGTAGTGGCGGCTCGCCGCGTCGTCGCGGTAGGCGCGTATGCCGGCGATGACCTCGTCCCTCGTCCGCTCGAAGCCCGCCAGGCTCCGCCTGACCGCGTGGCGCTCGTAGTCCGCGAGGTCCTCCTCGATCGCGCCCCGGGCCAGCGCGCGCTCCCGCCAGCGCGGCTCCTCCGCGAGGACGGCGTGCTGTTCGGCGTCCCGGTCGCGCGCCGCCGCGACGACCATGGGGCAGAGCAGGAAGAGTCCTTCCACGCGCTCGCCGAGCTCCCCCGCCAGGCCGCGCGCGAGATAGCCGCCGTAGGACTCGCCCGCGATAAGGAGCGGGCCGGAGGGCGCGACCTCGAGAATGAAGTCGCGCATCGCGGCCAGTATTCCGTCGTGGCCGGCGCCGCCCGGCTCGTCGGTCGACTCTCCCATGAAGGGCAGGTCGGGGTAGATCCGCCTGTACGACCGGAGGGCCGAGGCGCCGAAGAACGGTTCGAAAGCGCCGATCGTCATGCGCTTATCGAGGCTGTACCCGTGCAGGGCTATGAAGGCGCGCCCCGAGCCGCGCTCCTCGTACGCGATGCCGCCGCTCGATCTCATGCTCATGGTCGTCCTCCCTTGTCCGCGTCGAAGCGGCCGCTTAGCGTGCGGGCGCCTTTATGAGCCCGAGAGCCTGCCTGATCGCTCCGAGGTGCCAGGCGCCGTGGCAGAGCAGTCCTAGCGTCCCGGTCAGCATGTCCTCTCCGTCCCATAGACCGCCCTTCGAGAGCGAGTCGCGGAAGGCCTCGAACTCGGCGCGCAGTCCCGCGACGAGATCTCGCCACTCCTTCTCGGTCACCGATCGTCGCGCCCAGCTGTCCGCCCACTTCACGCCGGAATACGCGTTTTCGCCCCTGGCCGCCCGGTTCGCCAGGCTCAGGGCGAAGCGCAGGTGCTCGGCGTGGGACGCGACGGTCAGCGGATCTCCCGCGCTCGCCTGCCTCGAGGCCTCGGTCGCGCTCAGGGCCTCGATAGTGCCGATGAAGCCGCAGGCAGGATCGTTGTCCACGAACCAGGTCCCCTTGGGGTCGCGCGGGCCGAGGTAGCCTTCCTCGTACAGCGCGAGCGCCGCCTTGGTCAGCGCCGCCGTCTCGATCGTCTTTCCGCTCATCGTTCTCCTCCTTCTCGCCGGATCGGAGCTCCACGCCGAGCTCTCGCCCGTTCCAGACGAATTTAGTCGCGCGCTATGACAGTCGATGTCATACTTTCCCGGAAAACGATGAACAGGCTCGATCGGATCATGGGCATCCTCCTCCTCCTCCGAGGCGGTCGCGTCGTCTCGGCGACCGACCTCGCCAAGCGCTTCGAGGTCTCGGTCCGCACGATCTATCGCGACATCGAGGAGCTCGGCGGCCTCGGCGTGCCCATCGAGGTCGAGATGGGGAGGACTGGCGGCTTCCGGATGCGCGAGGGCTACTTCCTCCCTCCCGTCACGCTCGGCCCCGAGGAAGCGGCTTCGCTTCTCCTCGGCGTCATCCTGATGCGGCGCCTGCGCGTCCTCCCTTTTCCGAAGGAGGCCGACTTCGCCGAGCGCAAGCTCTTGGCCGCGCTGCCCGAGGAGACGCGCAGGCTCATGGAGAGGGCTTCGCGCCTCATCGGCTTCGAGCGCGTGCCGGCCGACCTTCTTCATCCCGAGCCCGACGATCCCGTGGCCGCGGGCGAGGCCGATCCCGAGGAGGCCGAGATCGTGGGCCGCTTCCTGCGCGCCGTGCTCTCGCGCTCGCGCGTGCGCATGAAGTACCGCTCGCCCTACCGCGAGGAAGAGCCCTTCCGGGACGTGGAGCCGCGAGGGATTATCTGGGATCGCGACCGCTGGTATCTCGTCGGCGACGTCGAGGTGCGCGAGGGCGAGATCCGCATGTGGAGGTCGGACCGCATCCTCGACATCTCGGCTGGCCCCTCCATGAAGCCGACGAAGGAGGGCTTCGACGTCGAGGCCCTCCTCGATCGCAAATGGCTGGGCAAGGCGATGGAAAGGTGGCGCGAGGGACCGAAGGCGAGGATCGCGTTGACTCCGAGCCAGGCCGAGAGACTCAGGCGCGACTGGTACTACGGCCACGCCCTCTTCGAGCTCTTGCCCGACGGCCGCATCGCCATGACCTACGGGGAGGACGACCCCGAGGCCACGGCAGCGCTCGTGCGCTGGCTCGGCCCCGGTGCCGAGCTGCTGGAGCCGGCCGAGTGGCGGCCCCTCGTCGCGGCGGGGATGCGCGAGATGCTCGCCGCGCACGGGGGCTGAGCGCCCCCACGCGGGGGGCGAGGCGGCCGGCGCGCGGACGATAGGCCAGGTCGACTGACCGCGCCAGGGAGCGCGACCGCGCTGAGCGCGGCAAGGAGAAGCTATGGAGCAGACCTTTCTCTCAGCGACAGTCCTCCTCATCGTGATAACCGATCCGCTCGGCAACCTCCCCCTCTTCATCTCGAACATGGCGAAGGTCAGGCCCGAGCGCAGGCTGAAGGTCATCTTCCGCGAGTGCGGCATCGCCTTCGCCGTGCTCATCGCCTTCATGCTTTTCGGAAGGCAGATGCTGGACCTGATGCGCCTGAGCGAGGAGACGCTGAAGATCACGGGCGGGGTGATCCTCTTCCTGATCGCGATCAACATGGTGTTCCCGGGCACCGGGGCGTCCGTCGGCAAGGAAGATATCGCCGGCGAGCCCTTCATCGTCCCGGTCGCGATCCCGCTCATCTCGGGACCTTCCGCGATGGTGACCTCCATGCTTATCGCAGGCTCGAACCCGCACCGCATGCTCGAGTGGATCGCGGCGGCCGCGATCACCATCGCGATAACCCTCGTCGTGTTCCTCGCCTCGGCGCGCCTCAAGGACGCGTTGGGCGATCAAGTGATTAACGCGATCGAGAAGCTGATGGGACTTTTCCTGACGGCGATAGCGATCGGGATGCTCCTGGACGGGATAGCCGCGTACGTCGGCCGGCTCTAGCGCGGCCCGGAGATATCTCGCGCGGCGCCGCGCCGGTCACATGGCCTTGAGCTTCCGGATGGCTTGCGCGCGGTCGAGGAGGCCGGGCTTGTAGAACGTGACGCGGTTGCGGCCCGACGACTTCGAGATGTAGAGCGCCTTGTCGGCCATCTCGAGGTACTCGGCCGAGCTGTAGCGCCGGCTCGGGTCGAGGAGGCAGCAGCCGAGGCTCGCCGTGACCGACAGCGCTTGTCCTTTGTACTCCACGACCATGGACTCGATCGAGGCGCGGACCCGCTCGGCGGCGGCGAGCAGCATGTCGCGGTCGCACTCGATGGCGAGCACGCAGAATTCCTCGCCCCCGAACCTGGCCGAGATGTCCTCCGCCCGGACTGTGCGCTTCAGCGTGAGGGCCAGGCAGTTGAGCACCTCGTCGCCCGCGAGGTGGCCCCAGGTGTCGTTGAAGCGCTTGAAGTGGTCGACGTCGAGCATGACGATTCCGGCGCGCGCCTTATGCCGCGTAACGCGCGCGATCTCCTGCTCGAGCCTCTGCATGAAGTGCGAGTGGTTGTACAGGCCCGTCTTCGCGTCGGTGATCGCGCTCTCGTGGTGGAGCGAGTTCTGTATCCCGATCGAAAGGAAGCGCGTGACCTTGTCGACGTACATCTTCTCCAGTTCGGAGTAGGCGTCGCCGACGATCTTGCGCCCGAGGATCGCTATTCCGTAGAGTCCCTCGATCCCCCTCATCGGGAAGATCATCTCCGGATCCTCGGCCGCGAGCTCGCCGCTGATCGCCCCGGGGCCGAGCTTTTCCTTGAGGTCCTCGAAGCCGATCGGGTAGGGAGAGGCGAGGAAGAAGTCCCTGAGCTTGAAGTAGCACGCGTCCGGGAGGCGCTCGGCGACGGGCTTCAAGTTGAGGTAGCGGTACTGCTTCAACTCGCCGCCTCTCGGCGGCTCGATCAGGAAAGACAGGTGCGTGGGGATGAAGCGCTCGAGGAGGCGGGAGAGGACGAAGGCGAACATCTCCTCGATCGTCGTCAGGGCGAAGAGCGAGGCGGCGTCGTTGATCAGGGCGTCGAGCTCTCGGTTCTCCTTCCTGAGATCGGACAGATCGTCGAGGGCGCCGGTCTTCTGGAGGTAGTTGAAGCGGTCGAGGAAGGCGGAATCGAGTTGCTGGCTGCCCGCGGTCTCTAGCTTCTGTTCCACGGCTCGATTATACGCGGTAACCGTCACCGGTCGATACGGGTCGGCGGGGTCGGCCGAGGGGAGCGCGACGCTTCCTCGGCCGACCTTCGGCCCGCTCGATTCGATTATCTGGATACGAGCTTCGCGAGCGCCTCGGCCGTGAAGCCGAGGTGCTTGCCGACCTCGGGGCCGGTCCCCGACTCGCCGAAGCGCTCGATCGAGAAGATGTCCTCCGCCGCGGCGATCCGCTCCCATCCCTGGGCGACCGCCGCCTCGGCGACGACGACGCGGGCGCCCGGGGGCAGTATCGCGTCGCGGATCGGCTTGGGCTGCGAGAGGAAGACCTCGCGGCTCGGCATCGAGACGACTCGGATGCCCTTTCCGCCCGCCTTGCCGCCGAGGGCGTCGGCCGCGGCGAGGGCCATCGAGACCTCCGAGCCCGTCGCGACGAGGACGGTGCCGGGCGCGCCATCCGTGTTCCTGGCGACGTAGGCGCCGAGGGCCATCGAGGAGGGCCAGTCGGGGTCGGCCTTCTCGACGACGGGGACGTTCTGCCGTGTCAGGGCGATGACCGTGGGACCCTCGGTCCGGTCCATCGCGAGTCGCCAGGCGACCGCGGTCTCCTCGGCGTCCGCGGGCCTGAGGACCCGGACGTTCGGGATGGCGCGGAGGCTCGCGAGATGCTCGATGGGCTGGTGCGTCGGCCCGTCCTCGCCGATGAAGATCGAGTCGTGGGTCAGGACGAAGATCACCGGCTGCCTCATGATGGCGGCGAGCCGGAGGGCCGGCCGCAGGTAGTCCGAGAAGACCATGAAGGTCGCGATGAAGGGCCGAAGGCCGCCGTGGAGCGAGATGCCGTTGGCGATCGCCGCCATGCCGAACTCGCGGATGCCGAAGCGCAGGTAGCGGCCCGTCCTGTTCGCCGCCGAGAAGTCGCCGCCGGCCGGGAAGGACGTGGAGTTCGGGCCCATGAGGTCCGCCGAGCCGCCGACGAGGTTCGGGAAGGCCTTCGCCATGGCCCCGATGCACTTGCCCGAGGCGCTGCGCGTCGCGACCTTGTCGCCCTTCGCGAAGGAGGGCAGGTCGATCGGGGCGCGAGCCTTGCCGGCCAGGTAATCCTCGAACTCGGCCGCGAGGGCGGGATCCTCGGCCTTCCACGCCGCGTACTCGGCCTTCCACGCCGCGCGCGCCTTCGCGAGCTCCTTGCGGCGCGACTCGTAGAACGCGTAGGCCTCCGGGGCGACCCAGAATTTCTCGGCCGGGGCGCCGAGGGCGGCCTTTGCCTTCGCGACTTCCTCGTCGCCGAGCGGGGCGCCGTGGGAGTCGGCGGTTCCCTGCTTGGTCGGGGCGCCCTTGCCGATGAGGCTCTTCAGCACGATGATCGACGGCCTCGACTGATCGGCCTTGGCCTCGGCCACAAGGCGCTCGAGGCCGGCCCAATCGTACATGTCGCCGCGGAGGACCTGCCAGCCGTAAGCCTCGTAGCGTTTGGGGACGTCCTCGGTGAAGGCGAGGTCGGTCGAGCCGTCGATGGTGATCTTGTTCGAGTCGTAGAAGACGATGAGCTTGCCCAGCTTGAGGTGGCCGGCCAGCGAGGATGCCTCGGACGAGACGCCCTCCATGAGGCAGCCGTCGCCCGCGAGGACGTAGGTGTAGTGGTCGACGACCTTGCGCTTGGCGGTGTTGAACTTGGCGGCGAGCATGGACTCCGCTATCGCCATGCCGACCGCGGTCGCGAGGCCCTGGCCGAGGGGACCGGTGGTCATCTCGATGCCGGGCGCCATCCCGTACTCGGGGTGGCCGGCGCAGATGCTGCCGACCCTGCGGAAGCGCTTGATCTCGTCGAGGCTGATCCCGTAGCCCGTCAGGTGCAGGTGGGCGTAGAGGAACATCGACCCGTGCCCGGCCGACAGGACGAAGCGGTCGCGGTCGATCCACGCGGGGTCGGCCGGATCGTGCTTGAGGGCATATCCGTAAAGGAAGGCGCCCAGCTCGGCGCAACCGAGGGGGAGGCCCGGATGGCCGGAATTCGCCTCTTGTATGGCGTCCATCGCGAGCACCCTGGCGCTCAATGCTACTTTTTCGAGAGACTTGATATCCATTAGCGGCTCCTTCGGGAATTGGCGCGCTCGATTCGGGGAATCGCCCTCCTCGACGCGCGTACCTTGGCAGAGTACACGTTTTTCGACATCTTCTCAATCGAGGGCCGCGGCGCGGCGCCTCCGGGAGGGGATGGACGGATGATGGGTCGGAACGGGCGGCCGGGCGGGACGATACGCGCGGGAGGCGTCGAGGCGAGGCTGATACGCTCGCAAAGGCGGACCGTGTCGCTCCAGGTCGAGACCGACCTCTCCCTCGTCATCAAGGCGCCGAACTTCGTGACCGAGGACTACCTCCTGGACTTCCTCGAGCGAAGGAGCGGATGGGCGCTTCGCCAGCTGGATCGGATGAGGCGTATCCGAGAGGCGGCGCCCGAATGGAGGGACGGGGGGCACGTGCCCTTCCTGGGCGAGGACGTCGGACTGCGCGTCGAGGCCGCGACCCGGTCGCGCGCCCGGCTAGCGGGGAAGGAAATCCTCGTGAGCTCGCGCGCCCCGGGCGATCCCGACGAGGTCCGCGCCGCGGTCGAGCGGCTCTACGCGCGGGAGGCCGCCGCGCGACTGCCCGCCAGGCTCGATGCCTGCCTGGCGCTCGTCGCGCGGCGGCGCTTCCCCCGCCCCGAGCTGCGCATACGGACCATGCGCGCCCGATGGGGCAGCTGCGATCCGGCGAAGCTCGTCGTCACGCTGAACGCGCGGCTCCTGCGCTTCCGCCCCGACGTGATCGATTGCGTGATCATGCACGAGCTCGCCCACCTCAAGTACCGCCGCCACGGGCCGCGCTTCTACGGCCTCCTGGCCGAGCTCTGCCCCGACTACGAGGCGCTGCAGGCCGAGCTGGCCGAGGTGTACCTGGAGTAGCGCTCGCGCTACTCGACCGTCTTTCCCCCGGATTCCAGGAGGCGATCGACCTCCGAGAAGAGCCGGTGGGACCTCCACGGCTTCTCGACGTAGCCGAACCGGCTCGAGTCCTCGCGCATGCGCTCGATCGCCTCGTCGTCGGCCTGCCCGGACACGATCATCGCCCTGGCCTCCGGACAGCGCTCGCGGACCTGGGAAATGAGCTCGTCGCCCTTGGTCCCCGGCATGAGCCAGTCGGTTATCACGAGGTCGACCTGAACGCCGTCGCCGATGAGCTCCTCGATCACGGTCATCGCCTCTTCGGCGCTCAGCGCGGTCTCGCAGACGAATCGGCCGCCGTAGCGCGACATGAGGTCCTGCTTCATGCACGCGACGAGGAGCGCCTCGTCGTCCACGCAGACGATGCCGTGCTTCATCAGCCGGGCTCCTTCGCCGAGGGAAGGGCGACGGTGAATACGGTCCTTCCCGGAGCGCTCGCGAACCGGATGCTCCCGTCGGTCTCTTCGACGATCCTCTTGCATATATCGAGGCCGAGCCCGAGGCCCTCGCCGGGCGCCTTCGTCGTGAAGAAGGGGGTGAATATCAGCGACTTCGCCTCCTCGGGTATCCCGGGGCCGTCGTCGGCTATCGAGACGAGGCAGCGGTTCCCCTCGGGACGTATGTATACCTCGACCTTGGCCCTCCCGCGCGAGGCCTGGATGGCGTTGCTGATCAGGTTAGCCCAGACCTGCGAGAGCCGATCGGGCTGGGCGAACACAGGCGGCGTCGGCTCGCAGCGCATCGAGATGTCCGCTCCGGCCGCGCCCGGGCCGAAGTAGAGGTCGAGCGTCGACTCGACGCTTTCCTTGAGGTCCACTTCCTCGAGCAGGTCGCCGGGCGCGTCGTGGGCGTAGGTCCTCAGCGCGCGCACCGTCCTCGATGCCTTTTCGGTCGCCGACCTGATTACTTGGGAGGCGCGGAAACTCCTCGATATGAGGAAGGCCTTGCTGATCACCTCGTCGAAACGCGGGATGCGGAGCATCCGGACGAGCTCCTCGTCGGTCGGATCGTCGCCGATGTCCGCGAGCATCTCCATCGCTCCGTCGGCGTCGGCGATGCCGGCCTCGCGCGCGGCGGCTCGCCATCGCCGCTTGCGCGAGCGGAGCGCCGTCTCGTCCCTCGGGCGGCTCTTCGCGAGCAGGACCGAGATGAGTCGCGCGAAAAGCTTCTGCTCATCGCTGCCGGCGTCGGCGAGGAATCCCGGCAGCCCCGGTATGCATCGTCCCATGGACTCGCCGAGCGAGTCGTTGGCCGACGAGATGGCCGCGAGCGGCGTCGACAGCTCGTGCGCTATCCCCGCGACGAGGCGGCCGAGCATCGCGAGCTTGGCCGCGCGCTCCAGCTCGATCGATCGCGTGCGCACTTCCTCCTCCAGCCCCGCGTTCATGGAAGCGAGCGCGCGCTCGGCCTCGACCCGGCGGACCTCGGCGATGATCCTGTCCTTATAGAGGTCGATGACGGAGAAAAGGCGCTCCTCGTGATGCATGGCCTTGGAGTCGAGGACCGCAACGATCACCGTCCTCTTTCCCCCGTCCCGCAGGACGCGCACGAGGAGGCTCCTGGCCCCGATCGAGGACACGAGCTCGTCGTCCGGGAACAGCTCTCCCAGCGAGTCGGCGAAGGCGGGCTCCTCGCCCGCGGCGAGCCGCTCGAAAGGAGAGCCCGAGATCGGGATCCTGTCGATGCCGGAGGGGCCCGACTCGCCCAGCACCGAGAGCTCCGCGTCGCCGGGAGTGAAGGCCGCGATAAGGGACTTGTCGACCATGAGCTCCGTCGCGAGCCTCCTCGCGGCCGCATCGAAGAAGTTCCTGCCCGACAGCGAGGCGAAGCTCGTGGCGAGGCATCGGAGGGTCTCTTCCGTGCGCTTGCGCTCGGCGATCTCCCACGCGAAGTCGGCGAGCTTGGATACCGCGGCGATGTCGCCGTCGTCGTACGGCGCCTCCTTGTTGCCGACGCCGAGGATGGCCGAGACGCTGCCGCCCCGCGATATCGGGACGACCAGTTCGCGGGTCACCGGCGCGTGGCCGGGAGGAAGCCCTTTTCGGCCCGGCAGCGAGGCGTAGTCGTTGTGGATGACGGGGCGCCCGACGCGCGCGCACTCGACCCAGACGCCGGCCTTGTCGATGTCGTAGTGGCTTCCCTTGCCCTCGGCCGAGCAGAATTCTTTCTTAGTGCGAGTCGACCAATTCTGGAGCACCAGCGTTCGCCCGTCCTCGGCGACAGTATGGAAGAAGCCGATGAAACTCCCGGTCAGTTCTTCCGCTTTGTCCAGCGTCTCCTGGAGGAGTTCGTCGAGGCTGTGCGATACGGAAAAGTCGAGGAGGGCGAGCCTCGCCTTTCCGACGGCCTCGGCGCGCCGGAGCGAGGTGATGTCCTCCAGCGACACGACGACTCGGGAGAGGGTCCGCTCGCAGCCGGGCGCGATGGTCCAATGGGCCACGACGAGGCGCTTCGATCCGGTGAGCGTCGCGACCTCGGCCTCGAACGAGACGACGATCTCGCGTTCATCGGCCGCCTTCGAGCACATGGTCATGAAGGAGCCTGAATCGGGCCCGAAGAGGACCTCCGCGGACGAGAGGAGGACGGCCTTCGTCGGAGCCTCGTGGAATTTCATCGCCGCGGGATTGGCGTCGATCGCGGAGACGCGCTGCGCCGCTCCCTCCTCGGAGGCGCGGGAGAGGTCGAGTATCCAGACGGGCAGGGGCGACCGCTCGAAGAGGATCGTGTACCAGCTTGAGCCTTCCCGCGCGCTTTTCCTTCCCGCGGCCGAGCGGCTCGCCGAGAAGCTTCCGTTCTCTGTCCAGCGCTCCATCGCGCGCCTCCGGCCGCGCGCCCCGCCTCTCTGCGGCTTGGCGCGACCCCATCGCGTTATAAAGGTTAGCTTTCCTTACGATGATACTGCAAAGACTATGTATTAAGTCGTCTTTGCGCGGCATCTTTTAGACGAATATCTACGTCAGGCGCGGTAGAAGCGCGTTGACGGGCCGTCTGCGCCGCTTATCCGCTTATAACGGCGCGGGTCGCCGCGCCGCGAGGAGGGGTTTATGTACGGGACATACGCCATGGCGAGGATTTCCGGCGGAGAGCGCCGCGTGGGCACCGGCTGGCTTCCGCCCTTGCCCGATCTGCGGGACTACACGGAGCGACGGCCCGAGATCGCCTCGATGGCAAAGGGCCTGAAGATCGGCGAGAGCGGGGCGGCGAAGCTGCCCGCTTCGGTAGACCTGAGGCAATGGTGCTCGCCCGTCGAGAGCCAGGGCCGGATCGGCTCCTGCACGGCGCACGCGGCGGTCGGCATCGTCGAGTACTTCCAGCGCCGCGCTTACGGCGAGCACCTCGAGGGCTCGCGACTCTTCGTCTACAAGGCGACGCGGAACCTCATGCTGACGACGGGCGACACGGGCGCCTGGCTCCGGAGCGCGATGGGCGCGCTCGTGCTCTGCGGCGTGCCCGAGGAGAAGTACTGGCCCTACACGGACGCGGAGGCCGAATTCGACAAGGAGCCCGGCGGCTTCGTGTACAGCGTGGCCGAGGACTTCGAGGCCGCGAAGTACTTCTGCCACGACCCGCAGGGAGCGAAGATCCCGACGACAGAGGTCCTCGCCGGCGTGAAGAAGTACGTCGCCGCGGGAGTGCCCGCCATGTTCGGCTTCTGGGGCTTTCCCTCCTTCGAGCAGTGCGACGTGAAGGGCGGCATCCCCTATCCCTGTCCCGACGAGCGCGCCGAGTGGGGCCACGCGATCGTCGCGGTCGGCTACGACGATTCCAAGAAGATGACGAATACCAAGGGCAAGATAAGTACGACGGGCGCCCTGTTGATCCGCAACTCGTGGGGAACGGGATGGGGGGACTCGGGCTACGGCTGGCTGCCCTACGACTACGTCCTCGACGGCCTCGCCTCGGACTTCTGGTCGATCCTCGAGATGGGATGGGTGGAGACGAGGCAGTTCGGTCTCTGACAGCCTGTCTTTAGTCCCTGCGCGGTTCGGCCGCCCCCGCCCGGGCGGCGAGCGCGGCCTTCACGCGTTGGGCGACATCGATCCCCATGCCGCCCGCCTTCGCGAGGCCTTCCGCCGAGGCGGCGGCGACCATCTCGAGCGACCCGAATTCCCGCATCAGCCTCCGGGCCCTCGTCGGGCCGACGCCCTCGATCGCCTCGAGGACGCCGAATCGAAGGTCGGCCGCGCGCAGCTTCTGGTTGAGGCCGGTGGCGAAGCGATGGGTCTCGTCCCGAACCGCCACGAGGACGCGGAGAGCCGGCGAATCCAGGGGCAGTATCACGGGCTCGGCCCTGCCCGGCAGGTAGATCTCCTCCTCGCGCTTCGCCAGGCCCGCGAGGTCCGAGTCGACGCCCAGGGCGTCGAGGATCTCCTTGGCCGCCGAAACCTGGCCGGGGCCGCCGTCGATCAGGACGAGGTCGGGCAGCTCCGCGCCCTCGTTGACCAGGCGCGTATAGCGCCGCGCCACGGCCTCGCGCACCGCGCCGAAGTCGTCTATCGCGCCCTCGAGGCTCTTGATCTTGAAGTAGCGGTAGTTCTTCTTGTCCGGGACGCCGTTGCGGAACGAGACGAGCGAGGCGACGGTGTGCTTGCCCCCCAGCTGCGCGACATCGAAGCCCTCGATGGCCGTAGGCAGCGAGGCCAGGCCCAGCGCGGAACGGAGCTCCTCCAGCGCGGGGATGTCGCCGGCCTCGCGGCGGCGCTTCGCGAGGTCCTCGGCCGCGTTCTGCGCCGCCAGTCCCATGGCGGCCTCGTGCCGCCTCTCCGACGGGACCGAGATCTCGACCGTCGCGCTCAGCTCGCGCGCGAAGAATTCCGCGATCAGGCCGAGCTCGGCCGGCTTCTGGACGAAGATCCGGGGCGGCGGCGGCCGGTCGGGGCCGTAGTAGTTCATCAGGAAGCCCTGGACGGCCTCCTCCTCGGTGCCATAGAGCTTCCCGCGCAAAAGGTCGCGACCGGAGAGCCTGCCCTCCCTCATCTGGAACGAGACGAAGCTGATGAGGTCGCCGTCGGCGGCCCAGGCCACGTAGTCGCGGGCCTCGGGATCGAAGTCCACGGCGCTCGAGCGGCCGACGAAGAGCTCGATGGCCGCGGCTGCGTCGCGCAGCCGCGCCGCCTCCTCGAAGCGGAGGGCGGAGGATGCCTCGGTCATCCCGGCCCTGAGGTCGGCGAGCAGGGCCTCGGTCTCTCCCGACAGGAGCTTCTTGATCTCTTCGACGTGCTCGGCATAGTCCTCTTTCGAGATTTTGCCGGCGCAGGGGCCCGAGCAGCGGCCGATGTGGTAGTACATGCAGGGGTACTCGCGCTTGCGCATGACGGCGCAGCGCCTGAGCGGAAAGAGCCTGCGGACCATGTCGAGGTAGAGGTCGATGGTCTCGGCGCTGGGGAAGGGGCCGAAGTAGAGGCTCCCGTCCTTGATTATCCTGCGCGTCCTGAAGACCCGCGGGAAGTCCTCGTTCGTGATCCGGACGCTCGGGTAGGTCTTTCCGTCCTTGAGGTTGATGTTATACTTCGGCGAGTGCCGCTTGATGAGGGTGTTCTCGAGGAGGAGGGCGTCGTACTCGCTCGACGCGATGATCCACTCGATCGAGTCGATCCTCGAGACGAGGTGCCTGGTCTTGACGTCCTTGCGGCCGGAGAAGTACGAGGAGAGCCTGTTGCGGAGGACCTTCGCCTTCCCGACGTATATGATCTCGCCCTCGGCCGATCGCATTATATAGACCCCGGGAGAGTCGGGGGCGGACCTGGCGAGCGAGCGGAAACGCGCCAGTCTCTGATCGCGGGGCTTACCGCCCGCTTTAGTATCGTCCATAATAAAAACAGGGATTTTCCCGCCCCTATCTTTGTTAAGTATAACAGATAACTCGTTTGATATAAAGGAAAAATGAACATTTTAGGCTTAGGATCATTAAGGAAAACAGGCCTTTATCTCTAAAATGTCATTTAATTTTTATTTAATTTTGAATCGATCGGCCTCGGTTTTCGCGTAGTAGGGCCATGACGCTACTACTTAGAACCTGGAAGTATAGCTATGTCCTCCTCCTTATCCCTGCCGGCACGGAAGGCGAAGTGCTAGAGGAATTTCTGAATGATGCGATCAAGTATGGGAAGATAGTAGGTTAGGTTGGTGTGTTTATTCTAATACTGATTACTATTATAATATAGAGAAACCACCTATATTAGTAACAGTTTCTGTCGTATGCGAGTAGATCCGTTATTTGCAGGATCATTTTTAATCACGTGAAACACTTTTTCCCCCGAAGAAGAGTTGACAAGTGTTACAATGATGTTAGGTGGAATATTTACAAATGGTTCTTGGAGGCAAGCAATATGGAATATAGATATGATGAAGTAAAGGCAACTCAAGCCGCAGCATACCTAATAAAAAAATACAGACAACCCTTACATTACATGAAACTGGTAAAATTGCTTTATTACGCAAATCGTCGTTCACTTGAGTTATACGATACTCCAATCGTTCCTGATTCAATTGTTGCAATGGATAGAGGACCGGTACTAAGTCATTTACTGGATTCCATACGATACAGACTACAAACAGAAAAATTTTGGCAGACTCACATAAGTAAACCCGAGGCCTATTCCGTAAAAATAATAAGGGATCCAGGAATTGGAAAATTAAGTCGCCGAGCGTTAGCTGTACTAGATGAAATTGATGCATTGCTTCACAATGAAGATAGGTTTACAATTTCTGAGTCGACGCACGAATTACCAGAATGGTCGCCACCTCTTCCTGGGTCATGTAAAGACATTTCAATAGAAGCTATCCTTCAGGCTGTAGGAAAAAGTGCAGAAGAAATAGATTTCCTAATTAACGAAGAAAGACTCTATAGGAAAGAGGCTGCTTGTTTTGAGTCCTTGCATGATGGTTTACAAGGGGATGACCTACAAGTTCCTAAAGCCTTCTAACGATCCGCATATTCACATTATAATTACCTCTCCATCACCAGATGGTTATGTGCTAGATGTCAATATAACAAAGGGTTATGGGAAAAGTGGAACAAAGATATTTAAGCATGAATTTCCTGAAGCTACAGAAGAAGAATCGGTTATTGATCTTAATCATATGTCAATAAAAAAATCTTCAATAATAGCTAAGGGAATTGAAATGAAATGTCTAGAGCAGTTATCGAATGTTAATAACGGTTTACTCCGCCGAATTCAAAAAGGAGTTAAAGATTCTGGCGCATTAACGATAGATGAGGAGTATTATTTTCAGTTTTTTTAGTATGAAATATATTGCCTTGTTTTCAATTTATATTTATCTAAATTATTTTCCAATATTTTATCTACAGCCATTTTTAATTTTTTAATGCTTCTATCTTGAAGAGGAGACATAATCCACGGGGCAGATAATTCTATTTTACAAAATATTTCATCCCTAATGCTTTTAACTTTTAATTTTCTTTTATCTTTCATAAATTCTCCTTTAAAATAAAAGCCGCTGACCGCCATAAGGGGCTTGGGGTTCCTACAACGATCAGCGGCAAATTTCTATTTTCTTTTGCTCCAATTTTCCGGTAGAATATATTTTAATTTTTTATCAATATCCTCTACGCTGGAAAACCGCAATTGCAAAATATCTACTACCTCAATATCAATTTTTCTTTTTGCACATTCTTTAATAGCAATTTTATACAATTCCATTTGGTTTCTAGTCGGGTAAATCTCCCTTTTTATTTTTATATCATGCGTTTTAATTCCACTTGTTACTTTATGGTCTAGAAACCTTTGTAACAATAAAGCATTAGGACCGTTGTAAATTTCATCTAATACTTTTATTTCTGCATCGGTAGCAGTGAACCCGTCAAATTTCATTTATGCTCTGCCTTGCTATCTATTTTTAGATTCTGTTTTGTTTATTGTTTCTTAATACAATTTGATCCGCCGGGCTTTGCTGACTAATCCATTTTTCATGTTCTGTTAATGGAGTATCCTGCCCTTGCCCTGCTTGCGGCTTAGGAGAAGCGGCCAGCAATTCATTTAAAGATTTATTCTTTCTTAATTCAATATCACCTTTTAAAAGATTTAGCTTTTCTTCTAGATCCTTTTCGTTTTGAAATTGCATACCGAGTTTAGAAACTTTGTCAGGATCAATTTGCTTTTCAAAGCATTTCCTCAATGTTAAATTTTCCATTTTCAATTCAGAAATACTTTTTGCAGCCGCATCTTCAATAGCCTTTAGTCTTGCTGTAGCATTTGGCATAATACCAATACTGGTTTCTATAGTTTTTCGAGCCTGCCAAACGCGGTTATCTGCGTAGGCTTGAATGAGTTTGCCATCGACACCAGCTAGTAATTCTTTTATTTTAGCCATTTCCGATTCATTCAGTGCCATGATTTTCCTCCTCGGCTACTTCATCAATGGGAGCTTCTGGAGGGTTAGTATCAACATTCCATTTCTTCTCTGATAATTCAAATAACTTTTCGGCTACGCTTAATTTTGTTATAGGAGTTGTAAACTCGGGATCTGGAATATTTGAATATAATCCAAACCTTTTTATTACTTCTAAATATTTAGACATTATCGGCCCCCTCGGATTCGATGTCGAAATATTCTAGAATATCCTCCGGGGTAACTGGAAATACTGTAGCATCATCGCGCTCATATAAAACATTAGTTAAATTTTGGGTTAGAACATTTTCATTAGTATCTAGATACTTTCCTAAATCATTTTTAAGATGGGGAGAATCATAGCAATAATCATTCATTTTCTTCTTAAATAATTCAAATTCTGTCTGAGGGTAGTTGTTTTGCTTTAGCTGGATTGCCAATTCTTCAACGATAGCCGGGTCAATATCCTCTGGATACTTTCCCTCAATATATTTCAAAGCCTCGGCGCTTAATTCTTTTAATGACATTGAAGCATATTTTCTTTTATATGTAGCAATCTCGCGCTCATGATTTAGATAATTGCTATCATATTGGTTTTTATATGCTGCCCGCAATTCCTCTTTTTGCTTTTGAAAATCTAGTAATTCCTGTTTATTATTTTCAAATAAATCTAGTTTAATGGCCTGTAGTGCGGCCTGTTGGATCTTAAATATTTGATCGGACGGATAGCCCCGATCCTCCATCATTTTTATTTGTGCCTTTAAATCAATTAAGCTCTCTACAAGTTGCTTAGTGCTTTTGCGATTAGTTCCTTTAATAAAACTCAATGTCTTTAGAATAGAATCTTTTCCTGAAATCATTTTGTTTTCCTTCATCACGGTAGTATTGCCCGGATAAATATTTATATTCTTAGCCTCTCCATTGTCCTTTAGCTATTACTATGTGTTTGAATCCATAGTAAGTATTCAGGACTACCCGTTCACGGTGCTCCTACACCTTTAAATATTTAGTTTTAATATCCATTTATTTCACCAACTACCCCGCCACCTTCTTCAATATTCCATATGTGATCATGTTCCCAAGCAGCTTGGTCGAAATCATTGGTAGCCTTTTTTACATTATTTTTAATTGGAACAGGAGAAGCCCTATGGGTGGAGGGCTTAGGTGGTTCTTTAGTTGGAATTATTGCAATATGTTCCTTTACTGGCTCGGGCGTATCCTCATTTATATTATCAATAACAGCATTGGTACTATCTTTATTCCTAGCATCTAGCATTTCTTTTTCACTATCACCAATAATGACGTAATAATCCTCTTCTATGCCTTCGCATAAAGTAATCCAGCCGGCATGCTTTCCATCAATTAAATATTCCTTCTGAATATAGTATTCACCTTTGTTTTTATTGCGCTTTAGCTGCTGTTCTATAGCTGAAAGACGGTCTAGATTCTCTTTGCTTAGTATCATATTTTTACCTCTATAATATTTATAGAATTATAAACAAATGATGAAAAGGCTTTAAAAACAATAGTTTAACTGTTAATAGATTTATTAACATACATTTTATTAAATGATTATTAGGAAATTTGATATTATTCATGCTTTTTTACTTCTTTTTCCAATGCTTCAAGGCGCTTCATAAATCCTAATTCGCCCTCAGTCTTCCAAGCCGCTAACATTACTTGGATTAGATATGCAAGCCTTCCAGCATAATAGCTATCTATTTCCCCATTAGCGGCCATCCTGATAATACGGCCCATGCTCTTCCTAGTATTTGTTATTGTATTTAGCCTCAATTTTACTACTGTCATAGGGGCTGTTGTGGTAGTTATATTTCTATTTCCTTTAGTCATAACTAATTCTTTCCCGTGTTCAGTATCAATAATCTTATCTTTAAATAGACTTTCTTTATTATTTGATTTATTTTTAGGAATTATTTTATTTGTTTTTTGATTGTTTATAGGCATTTCATGAATCCTTTATGATATGTCTTCCCAATTATAAATAACTCGATCATCTATAACCTTTTCAAAATCAATTTCTAATCCTCGTACTAAATTATTGATATTTTGAATTGTTAAAGGATCGGGAGTATATATTTCTTTCGATGCAATACTGACATGTAAATTACTTTTTTCTCTCATTTTAGAATGTTCCTTTTTTAGAAATCTTAGTATGTATAAGTAGTTAATCTAATTAATGTATTAATGTTTATCTCTAGGAAGATTAATTGATTAATTAGATTAATCGTACTATACAATGGAATATTCTCCATATTTAACTTTCTTAACATACCCATCCCTAATCATTCTTTTTAATATTTGATTTGTATTGATAGTATCTTTATGGATTGCTTTAGCAATATTTCCTAAAGATGCTTTCCCGTCATTATCTTCAATAAAATTAATAATATCCCTATGCTCGCCATGTAGAGCTTGCTCCTCGGCAGTCCCGGTTATCTTCCATCCTCCATCGGAAATATTCCAATGTAGTCCCCAATCCTTCTCTTCAATATCTCGGCTTGTGCAATATAAAGTTGCTTCTTGCCCTCCACGCTTTCTGCGCAATACCATAATAGAATCACAAGCTGCGCCGAGGCCCGAACTACCATTAATCGAATCTAGTACGTCAACATTCTCATTTTGATTAATCCCTGGCTTCCTCGTATGGTGGATCAACATTATGCAAACTTTCTTTTCATCAGCCAATTTTTTAAACTCACGTATGGAATCATATTCACTCTGAAAAATATTCCTAGACTTTGGAGCGTTACGAAAGCATCCCAGCGTATCAATAAAAATAATTTTGACATTTGGATTAGCTTCTATATATGTTCTAATGTCCGCGAGGCCGTCTACTCCTCGCCTCCATTCTGTAGCAATGTTTAAATTCCTTAAATGGTCTAGGTGAAGCATTTTCAATCTATCAGCTAATCGGGCGGGGCCGTCTTCTAGAGCTAGATATAAAACCCCACATTTATTTGTTTTGAATTTCCCTAGCGTCAGTTGCCCAGATGCTATATTTGCCGCGAGCTGTAATACTAGCCAGGACTTCCCGGACTTCATAGCGCCTACAAGCATCCCTACGCCCGAGGCGATGAAATCAAGGACAATAAAAGCAGGTGGCTCAAATTCTTTTGTTATTAACTCGCTTCCAGAATAAATTGTTGGTAATGTGCTCGGGCTTGTATATGGTTTATATGCGGCGATTATAGGCGCGGCATCTTCCCCGTTATCCGATGCTTCCTTTAGTTTTTCTGCAAATATAGCTTCCGTTCGCTTCTTTAGGTACTCATGGCCTTGGTCGATGGTAAAATCAAAATTATTACATTCTTCATATCTATCATTCAATCTTTCTAGAAATAATTTGATATTATCATCGTCTTCATCAGAATCATTAAATACAGCGTGTTTATTCTTATATATTTCTGTAATGTCTCGCCGGCATGCTTTTTGATATTCCTTATAATAATCTCGCGCCCATCCATATACTAATCGAACATATGACGATGGTAAAAGTTTGGAATTAATATCTGAAAAAGCTTTCGCGGCATCATCATTTATAATAATGGCGGTAATTAGGTTTAATTCATTGCTAGCGTCGAGCTTGGTCCTCGTCATATTTTATTCCTTCTTTTTTGATTTGGTATAATTCTTCTAGAAAATCTTTTTCCAATACTTTTAGTTTCTTTTGCTTAACCTGCTTCCTGCGGTCGATTGATAAATTTGATTTACTCATCTAGATAATCATTACTATTTTGAATTGGCTTCCACAATAATTCTTCATAATAAGAAGCTTTTGCATAAACCTTTTTTATTGCATTTTCCAATTTCTGCTTTTTTATTTTGTAATAGTTTTTTTTCTTGTTACGCTTCACCGCTTGCATTTTTCTTTTCCTTTAGTCGCCGCTCAAGTTCTTTTTCAACAGCTTCCGCGAATGCTGGTGTTTTTAGGTATTCGGGAAAAGTTGCACGCACTAGTGCCTCGGCGATATCGTTGTCGAAATTGCCTTGCTTATAATCCTTTAAGCCGCGCCTAACAAAAAAGGAAATTACCTCAGTCTTGGCCCATTGAGTCTGCGCCTTCACTTCCATAATTTTGTCAATTTCATTGTCGGTCAAATACGCGTTAACTAGATTTCTTCGCATGTGAAACTCCTTATAAAATGTTGCTACTATATATTATATTATCTTTCTAAAAAAAGATAAAATGAGGTGATTTTAAAGTAACTGAGGGGCAGGGGGTAGATTTACGGGATTTGGGTAGAGAACGTAATACAAAACCAGGAAATGGGGTTCTAGCGTAGATTTAGAGTATAGAAAGCCCTGCCTCGTGGGAGGAACAGGGCAGGGCAAGGGAATTCAGATATTATTGCATCGTTAGCGCAATATCCTGTAGTCTTGAATAACTAAGCAATATTGCTCCTTTTGCATTCTCATTATTAAATCTGATTTTTTCTTGAAAATCTTTAGAAAAATCTTCGAGGGAACAAAGGTGCATTTGTTTATCAAATCTTACTTGACCATGGATAAGATGTCCCAAATATTCCTTTTCTTTTAGATAATGAAGGGACTTATCCGTAGTAAAGCCATAGAGCCTTTTATTATGCACATTTCTAAATGAATCAAAGGCCGGGATGAAATGGGTATATTTATCTCCTACTATTGGAATTTTTATTTCACTGAATTGTTTTTTGCATCTATTCAATGCAGGTATAACTTTTCTGCCTAAATACCAATGAATCAATCCTGAGCATGTTCCCATGTTTCCGTACTTTTCAGGTATTAGATAACCTGCTCGCAATGCAATCACTTCCCAAGTAAATAGTTTATTCCATAATGGATGTCCGTCATCGTCCAGGAAAGCACGGGCAATTTTTTTCGACTCTATTTTTTGATTTTCATACTTAGTAGCAAGTTCTTCGGGAATATCGTGTTCGTAATCTTCATAATCATCTTCATCCTCATCTTCATTTAATCGCTTCATTTTGTCCTCCCCAGGAACTTTGTGATAGAAGGTACATACGTCCTTCTCTATTTATATTATATACGGCTATCCGAGATTTTGATTCGGCGCTATATATAATAAACTATATATAAGACCGCCCCATGGAGAGGCGGCCCATAGCGCTACGCAAATAATCGATCCGTATATTTGCAAATATTCCTCCGGTCCTCCTCGGTCTCGTGGATGTAGATATCCTCTGTGATCTTTGGCGATGAATGTCCGCCCGCCCTCGATGCCGCTTCGATTCCAGCTATCTGGGCCAATAGCGTGAAGTAGCTATGGCGGAAGCAATGCACCCCTCGGCCGTTCAACGCGATGCCCGCTTCCTTGCACGTTTCCTTCAATACGCGATTTACTACGCATCGGGCGAGCGGCTTGCTCGGATCGGCCTTATCAGGGAAACATAAGTTCAAGAATTTATAGCTCTTCTTCAATGCCTGGAGCGCTTGGGCAACGTCGGCGCGCAGATGGACCTTGAGCCGTGGCTTCTTGGATTTTAGTTCCGTGAAGCCGATGGAATAAACTTCCTGATACTGCTCTACATAATCAATATAGCTTTTATCAAAATGAATATTCTTCCATCGAAGGGCCGTCAGCTCGCCGATCCTCGCCCCTGTCGTAGCCGCGAGCATTACTATGCATTTGACACGAAGGTCTGACCACGTTGTGCGAAACAGTTTATTGATTTCATCTTTTGTAAATATCTGCTTTTCTTTTTTATCTTCTTTTACCTTGTCGATTGAGAGCATCGGATTTACTTCTATAAGGTCCGTCGCCTCGGCCCAATCGAGAGCGGTCGAGATGCTCCCCCGTGTATTGTTGACGAGGCTCGATGATAAGCCTTCCTTTTTGCATTTATCGTACATATAGTTTCGCCACTCGCGGAGCCGTCCCTTGCTCAGGTCGGTAACGAGGGCATAGCCGCGCAGCTTACACCACGGGAGGAAATGGTGCTCGATCCGTCGTCGGCCTCCGAGGATATAGTTTTTAGTTAGCTTGTTACCCGTTGATGAACGGTCCTTGACATAGGGACTAGCCTCGGCCCATACTTCTTCTAAGAAAAACTTACGAATATCCAGCACCTTCAAAGCATTCTTTCCAGCTTCAACTTCGGCTAACTTCGCCTGCTCCTCTGCCTTCGCCAGGACTAGCGCGACGCGTCTTCTTGCTTCAATGTCGTTCCTCGTCCCAAGCCTCAGCATCGAGTACTTAATATAGTGGCCCGGTCGTTCGGGATCACATACGCCGAGCATGTACTCCCAGCAGTCCTTCTTGGGCCGATCGATGCGGTTTAGGTCTGTTTTCTTCAAGGGGAGTTTGATAAGGTGATAAACGGAATCTATAGAAGCTATGAAGCGTATTTTGGGTATAGTCCATCCTGATTTTGTTATCATTTCGTTACTATTATATATGATCTTTCTACTTTTTTGCCTCTTTTGCTCCGATTGTCTGTTCATGGGTCCATCCTTTCGGGGCGGGATGGACAGCGACGTTTAATCAGTATTTAATATCGTAGGAAGTGAAAGGCCCTCCTATGCCTAATCTTTTATCCTACAAGAATATAGTCGATCCAGCTATATTCTCGTCCATACTGTACGATAATTAATGTACGGAAGAATGAGCCTCAAGGGAATATGGGCACTCGCCGCATGCTTGCTCGCAGCCGTCCCGGCTGGGGCCTTGGAGGAGCGGCTCACGCTCGCGCCGAGCGCCGATTCGGGTTCCGCCCCCGGCGCGCGGGCGCTCGGCGGCTGGTCCACCGACGGTGCCGCGCTCCGGACGGGATTCAAGGGCAGGCTCGACTACGCTCTCGCCGACGACGCGTATAGGCCGGGCCCCGACGTCGACCTCCTCGTCCATATGGACTCCGCCTCGCCTTCCGACGAGACGGGCAACTGGACTGTCCGTCCGGGCCGCTCCTTCGCCGTCGATCCTGCGCGCGCCGCCTTCGGCCAGGGCTCCGGCTCCTTCCGCGGCTCAGGCTCGGAGCTTTCGATCTCGCCCGGGCGCGGATCGCTCTTCTCGGCCCGCTCGGTCTTTCGCGATTTCTCCGTCGAATTCTGGCTCTACCCCGCCAACGTCGAGAACGGCGAGGTGATCCTGCTCTGGCAATCCGTCCGCGCCCTCTCTTCCGGCGCGTCCACGCAGCGGATCTCCTGCGTCGTCGCGGGAGGGCGCCTGGACTGGGACTTCTCCGGATTCTTCTGCGCGCCCGGCGGCGCCGCCGCGTCGGTCCCCGTCGAGCTGCGGGCGCGGAGCCCCCTCGTGCCGCGCTCGTGGTCGCACCACCTCGTACGCTTCGACGGCGACACGGGATTGGTCGAGTACCTCGTGGACGGCGTCCCCGAGGCGACCGCCTACGAGACCGCTTCGGGAAGGGAGGGCGGCACGGTGCACGAGCCTTCGATCGGCGCGGCCGCGCCCCTCTCCTTCTGCCCCGGCTACTCGGGCCTCGCCGACGAGCTCAGGCTGAGCCGCTCCTTCGTCGATGAGCCCTCTCTGCTGCCCTACGGCCGAGGGAGCGCCCTCGTCATCTCCCCGGTCGCCGACCTCGGATACGGCAACTCGCGCCTCGTCGCGGTCGAGGCCAAGCTAAAGGCGCCGGGCACGTCGAGCGTCGAGCTCGCCTATCGCATAGCGGACACCTGGGCCGGATGGAGGCCCGATTATCCGGCCTGGACCCCGCTCCGCCCGGGGGAGCGCCTGCCCGAGTCCGCCCGCGGCCGCTTCGCGCAGGTTAAGGCCGAGCTCTTTCCCGACGGCGCCGGGCGCCTCTCGCCCGCGCTCTCGTCGCTGACGCTGCGATATGAACCTGACCCGCCGCCGCCGCCGCCCGCGCGTCTCGCCGCGACGCCCGAGGACGGCGCCGTCGAGCTGCGCTGGACTGGCGTCCCCGAGGCCGACCTCGCGGGATACCTCGTGTACTACGGCGACCGGCCGGGCGAGTACGTCGGCACCGGCGCCGACCAGGGCCCGAGCCCGATCGACGCGGGCAACGCGACTTCCTTGACCATCACGGGCGTCCCGAACGGGAGGCTCCTCTACTTCGCCGTGGCCGCCTACGACGGCGCCCCCGCCGTCTCCGCGGTCCCAGCGGCGCCGGCGGGCGCGACGCGGCGCGCTAGCGCGCGCGCGGGCGAGTTCTCGCCCGAGGCGGCGGCGCGGCCCTCCAGGACGGCCGATCGATGAACGCTCGCCCCAAGTCCCAAGCCTCCTCCCTCGAGCGCGCGAAGTCAGCGCTGCAGCTGCGCGACTTCGAGACGGCCGAGAGGCACGCCCGCCAATACCTCGTGGAGCGGCCCGAGTCCGACGATGCGCGGATCGTGCTGGGGACGACCTACCTGCGCACCGACCGGCCGAGCGAGGCGCTCGCCGCCTTCACGAGCGTCCTGGCGCGGAACCCCCGGCACGTCGAGGCTCTCCTCGCCGCGGGATCCGCCTACCTGAAGCTCGGCAAGCCCCAGGACGCGATCGCCGCCCTCGAGCGCGCCCTCGAGGCGAACCCCCGGAACGCCGAGGCGCTCTTCGCGCTCGGGAACGCGCACAGGCAGACCGGCAGCCTCAAGATGGCGGAGATGGCCTACGCTAAGGCCATCGAGCTCGATCCCGAGCACGTACTCGCCTACAACAACCTCGGCGGCGTGTATCGCGCGATGGGCGATTCCGAGAAGGCCATCAGGGTCTACTGGAAGGGCCTGCAGGTCGATCCGAACTACCCCAGCTTCCACTACAACCTCGGCAACGCCTACGACTCGCTGGGCAAGCACGACGAGGCGCTGAAGGAATTCGAGCAGGCCGTCAAGGCGCGGCCCGGCTGGGTCGAGGCCATGGCGAAGTACGGGCTCGCCCTCTTCAAGGGCGGCGGCCACAGGCGCGCCCTCGAGGTCTTCCAGCAGATCCTCGCGGTCGATCCGCTCAACGCCGAGGCGCGCAACGACATCGGCCTCGTGTACGCGGACCAGGGCAAGGTCGACGACGCGATCAGGTGGTTCCGCCAGGCCCTCGAGGCCGACCCAACGCTCTTCCGCGCCGCGCTGAACATCGAGCAGACCCTCGAGAAGGCGGGACGCTGGGACGCCGCCCTCCAGGAGATCACGCGGCTCGTCGAGATGATGCCGGAGAACGACGACCTCCGCGTCCGCCTCGCCGCGCTCTACGCCAACGTGGGCAGGCACGGCGACGCGCTCGCCGCGCTCGAGGAAGTCCTCAGGCGCTCTCCCGACAAGATCGCCGCGCTCAAGCCCTACGCCGAGGCGCTCGAGCGGCTCGGTAAGCCCGAGAAGGCCAAGCCGATCTACGAGAAGATCCTCAGGCTTGACCGCGGGGAGGTCGGCTTCCGCGTCGACCTCGCCCGCCTCGCGGCCGATCGCGGGGACTACGCGCGCGCCGAGGCGGAGCTCCTTGAATACCTGCGGGCGAGGCCCGGCGACAAGCGCGGCAGGCTCGAGCTCGCGAAGGCGAGGGCGGGCAAGGGCGATTGGGAGGGCGCGAAGGCGACGCTGATCGAGCTCGCGCGCGACTCGCCCGACGATCCCGAGGTCCAGCTCGAGCTCTCCGCCGCGTATCGCGTCCTCGGCGAGAAGGAGAAGTCCGTCGAGGCGGCGGAGCGGCTGGTGACCCTCCGCGGCTCCGCCGGATCCGAGGATCCCGACGCCCTGCTCAGGGGACTCGACGTCCTCGAGGGAGCCGTCAAGAACTACTCCGCGGACGTCCGCGGCGCCTGGGACAAGAACCTCCGCGTCCTCCGCGAGGCCCTCGCCGGCGACCGGGAGGCCGCGAAGGCGGAGGCGGGGAGCGCGCCCGAAGCGGCCGAGCTCATCCAGCCCTTCGCGCCCGTGATCGCGCCCGAGCCCATCCCCGTCGACGAGCAGGAGGAGCTCCTCTTCCTCGACGAGCGCGAGGAGACCTTCGAGTCCGAGCCCCTCGACGAGGTCGAGGAGCCTTCGTTCGCCGTGGAGGACGAGGATGCCGGCTCGGGTCGCAAGGAATTCGCGGACCTCGTGGACGCCAAGGACCGCCGCGGCGAGGAGCCCTATCGGCCGCAGCAGCAGCCCGAGTCGATGCGTTATCCGCAACAGCCTCCCCAGGTGCAGGTGGGACCGATCCAGGCGCCGCCGATCCAGATGGGCCCGATCCAGATACCGCCCATTCAGATGCCTCCCCTTCAGATGCCGCCTGGCGACTACGCGCCGCCGACGTACTCTCCTCCGCCCGCGCGTCCCGCGGCGCGGTCGCGGCCCGATGCCGAGCCGGAGCCGGAACTCGGGCCTCCGCCCGAGCCCATGAGCCTCGAGGATCAGATCGAGGAGCTCGAAGAGCTGCCCTCGGACTGGACTCCGCCGACGCCCGAGGATTTCAATATCGAGGTCCCTCCCGTCGAGGAAGCCGAGGACATCACTTCCTTCGAGGAACCGGGGGAGATGGCCGAGCACGTGCCCGAGCCCGTCCTTGAGGAAGAGTCCGAGGAAGAGCCGGGAATGGACCTCGAGGAGTCCCCTGAGGATATCTGGAGCCCCGAGACCGAGGTGATCGAAGAGACCGAGGAGGAGCCGGCTGTCGAAGGGTCCTCCTCGCTCGAGGCGCCGTCCGCGCCTTCGTTCGAGTCCGAGCCTGCCCCTTCGTTCGACCTCGAGCCCGTATCCGAGGCCGTCGCCGAAGAGCTCCCCGGCGAGCCGGGAGTCGAGGAAGCCGCTCCGGAGGCTGAGGTAGGAGCGGGCGCGGCTTTCGAGCCGAGCGAGCGCGTGCAGGCCCTGCTCGGCGAGCCTACGGCCCGGCTCCTCGAGTATTTGAAGGGCCTGTCCGAGGAGCTGCCTCCCGAGAAGAAGGCCGAGCTCGCTACGTCGGGCCTCATGGGCAAGATAGACGATCTCATAGGCAAGCTGAAGGCCGAGTCGGAGGCCGCGCCGCCGGTCGTCCCCAGGGAGGAGGGCACGGGCCTCCTCGCTTCGGGAGAGGCCAAGCGTGCCGCGGACCCGAGGCGCTCTCCCGAGGGCAGGCGCTCGGGCTCCGACCGCCGCGCTCCCGAGGAGCGCAGGGGCGGCGACGAGCGGCGCTCGGGCCTCGACCGCAGGACGGACGGCGAGCGCCGCGACGGCGACCGAAGGATCGCCGAGCGCCGGACTCCCGCGCCGGAGATCGACCTGAGCGAGCCCATCACCCCCGAGGCGGCGTCCGTGAAGAAGGCGCCCGACGGGACGCCGACGGAGATAGCGGGCATCAAGGTCTCGCCGCGCCTCGCGAAGCTGATCGGCATCGTCAGACGGAGCAAGCGCCATGAATGACGGCGACGCCGCGAGGCGCGTCCTCGCCTACGTCGGCGGCATGCCGAGCCTGCCGACGACGGTCTCCAAGGTGCTGGAAGTCTGCAACAACCCGAAGACGAGCCCGATCGACCTCGACCGGGTCATACAGCTCGACCCGGTGCTCATGGGCCGCGTGCTCAAGCTCATCAACTCGGCGTACTACGGGCTCGGGACGCAGGTCACGAGTCTCGTGCGCGCGATCATCATGCTCGGCGTGAACACGGTGAAGAACCTCGCGCTGTCGAGCGCGGTCCTCGACAAGGTCTCGAGCAAGAAGGATTTCCGGGCGCTCGGGATGGAAGGCTTCTGGAGGCACTCGCTCTGCGTCGGCGTCACGGCCAAGCTGATCGCGAAGGAGCGCGGCGTCGACCCCAAGAACCTCGAGGAGTACTTCGCCGCGGGCCTCCTGCACGACATCGGCAAGATCCCGCTCAACAACGCCCTGGCCGAGCATTACGTCGAGGCCATGTCGACGGCCGACCGCGAGCGCATGCCCCTCCGCGCCGCGGAGCTCAGGGTGATGGGGATGGACCACTGCGAGGCCGGCGGCATCGTCTCGGACAACTGGCGGCTGACAGGCGCGATAGCCGACACCGTTCGCTGGCATCACGACCTGGCGACGTACTCGGGCGACTTCCCGGACGTCGTGAGGGTGGTCGCCGTCGCGGACTACTTCGCCAACCGCGAGGGGATCGGCTTCTCAGGCAACCGCTACCCCGAGAAGGTCGCGCCGGAGACCTTCTCGCTCCTCGGGTTCGACAAGTCCCTCCTCGAGGACCTCGACGAGCCCGTCAACGCCGCGATCGAGAAGGCCAAGGTCTTCCTGAGGCTGAGCTGATGTCCTTCACCGCGAGGATCTGGGGCGACCGCGGATCGATGCCGACTCCCGGTCCGGACACCGTGCTCTTCGGCGGAAACACTGCCTGCCTGGAGCTGCGCTGCGGCCAGCGGCTCGTCATCGTCGACGCGGGCTCGGGCATCCGCAAGCTCGGCGACAAACTGATGGCCGAGGACCTGAAGCGGGGGCCGATCTCGGCGGACATCTTCATCACGCACACCCACTGGGACCACATCATGGGCTTCCCGATGTTCACGCCGATCTACGTGCCCGGTACGAAGCTCCGGATCCGCGGGCCGATCAGCTACGAGGACGACAGCCTCGAGAAGGTCATCGGTTCCCAGCTCTCCTACCGCTACTGGCCCGTCAGGCAGGAGGAGCTCTCCGCCAAGATCGAGTACGAGCAGATCAAGGAAGCGACGATCGACCTGGGCGACGGCATACACGTGACTACGAAGTACCTCAACCACCCCATCCTGTGCCTGGGCTACCGCTTCGAGTACGAGGGCAAGGCCCTGGTCACCGCCTACGACACCGAGCCCTTCCGCAACGTCTTCCCGACCGATCCCGCGGACCCGAGCTACGACGAATTCGCGGCGAGGGAGGGCGAGGAGGCCGCGGCCGAGGAGAACGAGAAGCTCCAGCGCTTCTTCGAGGGCGCCGACCTCCTCGTCCACGACACGCAATACACGGCGAAGGAGTACGGCGCGTCCAAGATCGGATGGGGCCATTCCTCCTACGAGCACGCGATCAACGCGGCTCACGAGGCGAAGGTGAAGAGGCTCGTCCTCTTCCACCACGACCCGAACAGGACGGACGCGGAGCTGCAGGAGCTCGAGCTCTTCTATCAAGGCAAGATCCGAGGGCGGACTCGCATGGAAGTGGAGATGGCTCGCGAGGGCCGCGCCTTCACGCTGTAGCCGCCGCCCCGCCGGCCTCGATGACTTGACCATCGCCCCCCCGCATGCGGATACTTCACGGATGAGCAGCACGAAGAAGAGACTCGCGGCCGAGCGGAAGGCCGCGGCGGCCGCCGCCTCTGCGCGGGAATTCGGGAGGGGCGCGCGCCACGTCCCGATCATGGCGCTGGCCTGGGTCGGTCTCCTCGCGGTTACCGCGGTCGCGATCCTCTGCCCCCGCTTCACGGTCTTCTACGCGATCTACGTCGCGATAACCCTCGGCCTCTGCGCCGGCGCGCTCGCCTTCCTCGACGCGATCTACCGGAAGAGGAAGGTAGCGCTCCACCCCGCGTTTAAGAAATTCCTCGGCTACGGCCTCGTGCTGCACTACGCGGCCGCCGCGCTGCCGCGGGTCGACTGGGCCAACGCCGGCCTGGTCGGACCCGGCAGGGTCGCTTACATGTTCGTCCTCGCCATGGCCTGCCTCGCGGCGGGAGTCGCGCTCTTTATCGCCTGCGGGAGGCCCATGGCCTTCGCCGCCCTCGGCCTCCTCACCGAGGAAGAAGCGAGGGACCGTAGCCTGCGGAAGAAGCGCTTCGCGGCCGAGCGCAAGAAGGGCTTCTTCCACGGCGCCCTCGAGTGGATCGACGCCCTCGGATTCGCCGCCGTCCTCGTCATCCTCATCAATACCTTCATCTTCCAGCTTTACGAGATCCCGACGGAATCGATGGTGCCCACGTTCCTCCAGAAGGACCGGCCTTTTACCGTCAAGTTCCTCGCGGGTCCCCGCGTTCCCCTTACCGACTGGCGGCTTCCCTTCCTCAAGCTCCCCGCCCGCGGCGACGTGATCACGCTCGCCAACCCGCGGTATCCCGAGAACAAGGGCGTCAACCTCAAGAAGTACCTCGCGCAGCTCGTGTCCATGGTGACCTTCACGGCGGTCAACATCGACAAGAGCCTGCCCGACGGGACGCCGAAGTCCGACCCCCTCGTCAAGCGCATCGTCGGCGTGCCGGGCGAGAAGCTCATGATGGTGGACGACGTCCTCTACTCGAAGCGGGCGGGCGATGCCTCATTCGCGCCCGTGAAGGACGAGGCCACGTGGGCCCGCGTCGACCTCTGGAAGGAGAGCCCCGAGCTCAGGAGCAGGATCGAGTACGTTCCCATGGACGAGAGCCACCGAGAGCTGCTCACGGCCTGGGACGCCGTGAAGCGGGACGCGGAACCCTCCGCGCTCGCGGCCTCGATCGCCGCGAAGGCGGCCGCGCTCGCGACGCCGGCTCCCGCCGCGAGGGCGGACGCGCTCCTCGCGGAGATGAAGAAGACGATGCCGACCGCGTATTCCTCCTATGTCGCGAACCGCCAGGAATTCTCGCGCTTCGCCGCGGGTAGCGCTAACCCGATCTCGGCGATGAGCACGAGGGTCGACGAGATCGGCGCCCTCGCGCTCGCGCTCGAGCGGTCGACGGCCTCGCGCGCGGCTCTCGCGGACTACGCCCGCGTCGACTCCGCCTCCGTTCCGGCCTCGAGCGCCTACGAGCGCGGCTCGCGCGTCCTCGACCTGCTCATCAAGAAGAACCTGCTCGACCGTGTCGCGCGCTACGCCGCTCTCGCCTCGTCGGGCGCCTCGCTCGACGCGATCACGAAGGACGCCGAGGCCGCTCGGCTCGAGAAGGAGCGCGGCGAGCTCGACTACTACGTGAACGGCAGGCAGGTCGGCCTCTACGACGCGCGGAACTTCGCTCCGTTTCCGGCCGGCGGCGAGTACCTCGGGCCTACCCAATACTTCGCGATGGGCGACAACAGGTACAACTCCGTGGACTTCCGCAACGAGAAGTACGACTACTCGATGCGGCCCCTCGATCCCGCTGATCCTTCCTCGGTCTTGTACGTGTCGAACATCGATCCCTTCGCGCTGGACCTGAAGTACATCGAGGGCTACGCGCTGTTCAGGATCTGGCCGCCCTCGAGGGTCGGCTCGCTGAAATAGGAACGGCCTCGCGCGAGGGAGCCGCCGCGACCTCCGGGAGGCGGCCCTCGCGCCGCCCCCGACGGCGGCGAGCCCCCGCGGGGTCAGGTTGACTATTCCGCCGTTTAGGTTACGCTTTCCCCCATGAACAAGCTCGGCGCCTGCACCGTGCTCATCGATACCGCGGCCCCTGCCGACGCGGAATCGCTCGTCCTGGCCCTCGAGGGGGCCGGCCTCCGGGCGGTACCGATCGAGTGGCCGGACGAGGAGATCCTCGGTTCCGCCGAAGGCGTCGGCGATACCGAGGGAGAGCGCCTCGACGAGGAGCTCCGGCGCGTCGGCGCCGATTTCCTCCTCATCGACTCGGAGCGCTGGAGTCTGGTCGGTGACTTCCTGCCCCTGCCCCCGAGGCCCTACGTGGCGGTACTCCTCCTGCCGCCCGAGCGCGAGTCGTCGGCGACCGCCCTCTTGGACACCGGCGCCTTCGACTACGTGATCCGGGGCGGCGAGGGATGGGAGCCCCGCGTCGCATCGTATTTCCGCGCGTTGGCCGCTCTCCGTCGGCGCTTCGCCGGGGGCTTCTCGGCCCTCGATCGCCGCTACGAGGACCTCGTGCACTCGCTCCCCGACATCGTCTACGAGCTCGACTCGGACGGAAAGTTCTCTTTCATCAATAATTCCGTCCGGCTCCTCGGCTACGATCCCGAGGAACTGATCGGCAAGCACTTCTCGGTGCTGCTCAACGACGAGGACGCCGCGGTCGTCGATCGCGACGAGGTGCTCGACTCGTTCCGGGGCGTCCGCACTGGCCCGACGCTCAGCCCCAAGCTCTTCAACGAGCGCAGGGGCGTCGAGCGGCGGACCGAGAACCTCGAGGTCAGGCTCAAGCGCAAGCCGGGCCACCGGGGCGGAGAGGGCGATATGATCGTCACCGTCATCTCCTACGGCGAGGTGACGGCCGCCGGCGAATACGCGCAACGCGCGGCCGGACCGGACTTCGTCGGCTCCGTCGGCGTCATCAGGGACATCACGCTCCGCCGGAAGTCCGAGGAGATGCTCCGCAAGCTCTACCAGGCGGTCGACCAGCTTTCGTCCGGAGTGCTCGTCGTCGATCGCGCCTTCAAGGTCGAATACGTCAACCCCGGCTTCTTCAGGATGTCCGCGCTCGCGCCTCAGGAGGTCATCGGCATCGAGCTCTTCTCGCTCTTCGACTTCGCGCCCGAGAAGGCCGAGGAGATACGCTCCCTCGTGCGCGAAGGCTTCGACGCCAGCGTCGAGGTGCGGCTCGCGCGGCGGCCCGACGCCGACGGTGCGGCCGCGGAGGGGCGCTGGACCGCGTTCCACGCCTCGCCGGTGCGCTCGCCCGGGGGCATCGTCACCCACGCGATACTGATCTGCGAGGACATCAGCCAGCGCAAGGCCATGGAGGAGCTCGTGAGCCTCGCCAAGGACGAGGCCGAGCGCGCGAACAAGGCGAAGAGCGACTTCCTCGCGTCGATGAGCCACGAGCTCAAGAGCCCGGTCGCCAGCATCCTCGCGGCCGCGCGTCTCGTCGAGATGGGCGGCGGAGAGCCCGAGCGCCGCGCCGCCTCGATCATTGCGAGCGCGCAAGGCCTCCTCGAGATGCTCGGCGACATCCTGGACTTCGTGCGCTTCGAGAACGGGACGGGCGCGATCCGGAAGATCCCCTTCGGCCTGGCCGCGTTCGTCGCCCGCTCCTGCGATTCCTATCGCAGGAAGGCCGAGGCCAAGGGCCTGACCTTCGAGGTAGGCCCGATCCCCGCCGAGACCTTGAGCTCGGATCCGGACAAGCTCGGGCGCGCCCTCTCCGCCCTTCTCGCGAATGCGATCGCGTTCACCGAGTCCGGGAGGATCGTCGTCGGGGCGGCGATCGAGCGCCGCTCAGGCAACGTCCCCTATCTCTCGCTCTCGGTATCCGATACGGGATCGGGCATCGCGCCCGAAGATCAGGGACGCATATTCTCGCCCTTCGTGCAGCTGTCGTCCCCCTACTCGAAGCCGGGCGGCGCGGGCATCGGCCTCTCGCTCGCGCGCAACATCGTCCGGGCCCTCGGGGGCGAGATCCGCCTCCAGAGCGAGGGCGGCCGCGGCTCGGTCTTCACGATCCTGGTGCCGGCCGGGGAGCCCGTCGCGCAGGAGGAGGCGCGCTCGGCCGCGACCGGGCGCGCGTACCGGCTCCTGATCGTCGACGACAACGAGGTCAACCTCGAGTACATGGCGGCGATCCTTTCCAACGCGGGCCACCGGACGACCGTCGCCTCGTCGGGCGCCGAGGCCCTCAGCCTTCTCGAGGAGCGGCCTCCCGACGCGGCGATCCTGGACATCCAGATGCCCGGCATGAACGGAATCGAGCTCGGCCACAGGATACGCGCCTACGCGGGCGCCCGCTACGACCCCGCGCTTCCCCTCGTCGCCCTCACGGCCTTCGGTCCCGACGAGTTCGGCCGCTCGGGGACCGAGTTCGACGGCGTCTTCGAGAAGCCCGTCGACGTGCCCAAGCTCCTGGCGTTCCTCGACTCGGCCGTGGATCGACGCGAGGCTCCCTCCCTGGCCGACGTGAGGGAAAGGTGGGCCGGAAAGGGCGCCGAGGGCGAGTCGGCCATCGCGGCCGATCGCGCGGAGGCGGGGGCCGCGATCGCGGCGATCCGAGCATCGATCAAGGCGGGCGACGCCGAGGCGCTCAAGCCCGCGGCCAGGACGCTCGGCTCTCTCTTCTCGCGCCTGGGCGACGAGCGCGCCGCCGCCGCGCTGCGCCGATTGGTGCTCGCGCTCTCCGACGAGGACGTCCCCGTCGTCGCCTGCAGGGCGGAGCGGCTCGCGCTCGCGTGGGAGGCCGCCGCGATGGCCGCGTCCGAGGCCGCCTCAGGCTCTGCCGAGCCGTGAGGGTCATGGCGGCCGACGACGACGAGCAGGTCCGCGACGTGCTCGCCCGTCTCCTCGCGAGGCTCGGCGCGGAGGTGGAGCTCGCGCGCGACGGCGCGGAGGCCTTTGCCCTGTTGCGCGACGCGATGCGCGACTCCGATCGGCGATTCGACGTCGCCTTCATCGACCTGGCCATGCCGTGGTCGACGGGCGGGAAGCAGGGAGGAGGAGAAGGCGGGCTCGAGCTGGCCTCCGCTACGCGGGCCGAGGAGGCGCGGACGGGAGCGCCCTCGGCCCGGCTCGTCGCGCTGACCGGCGCCGACGAGGCCCGCTCCGGCGCGGTGGAGCGGGCGGGCTTCGACCGTTTCCTGCAGAAGCCGGTCGGGCTCGACGCGCTCCGGCGCGAGCTCGACCTCGCGCGCGCCTCGACGAGAGACGGCGGCGCGGCGTGAGATATCCGGGTTAGTCGGGCAGGAAGACCGTAAAGGCGCTACCCGAGCCCGAGTCGCTCTCGACGGCGATGCGCCCGCCGTGCAGGGCCGCGATGTCCTTGCAGAGTATAAGGCCGAGCCCCGATCCTCCCTCGCTGGCCGTGCCGGCGCGGCTGCGCGTCTCGGCGAGGTCGAAGAGTCCGGCCTTGGTCGCGGCGTCCATGCCGATGCCCTCGTCGCGCACCGTGACGGCGGCGCCTCCGTCCTCCGCGCGGCCGGAGACGAAGATCGTCCCGCCTCCCCTCGAGAATTTAATCGCGTTCGATATCAAGTTGCGCAGGACGACCTTGAGGAGGTTAGGGTCCGCGCGCGCCTCGAGCGCCGGATCGACGTCCACGGCGAGGGAGAGGCGCTTACCCTCGAGCGCGAGGCCGTAGACCTCGGCGCATTCCTCGACGAGGGGCAGGACCCTGGTCCGTTCGGGCCGGAAGGGCATGTCCCCGCGCTTCGAGCGCGACCATGCCAGGAGGTTCTCGAGGAGCTGGTAGGTGTTCCACGAGCTCATGCGCAACGCCGAGAGGTATTTGCCGAGCTCCTCTCGGCTTAAGGACTCGAGGTCCTGGGCCATCGTGTCGAGGAGGTTACAGGTGCCGCCGATGGGGCCGCGGAGGTCGTGGGCGAGTATCGAGAAGAGCTTGTCCTTGGTCGCATCGCTCTCGCGGAGCCGCGCGACGCTGTCCGCGAGCTCGGCCTGCGCCGCGCCGAGCTTCCGCAGGGCCGACGCGAGCCCCGCCGAGACCGCGCCGATCGCCGCCATGAAGGCGAGCGCCAACGCGCCCCTCCACGGCAGTCCGGCCTTCCATCCCGACAGTACGTCGTCCATCGTGGCGGATATCGAGACGGCGAGGACCGGATCCTCTATCCGCTTCGACGCGATTATCCTCGTCTCGTTGTCCGTGGATAGCGCGCGCATCGTGAAGACCTCGTTTTCGCCGATCGCCTTCCACCACGCGTCGGCGTCATCCGCGACGCGGTTCTCCATGTACGCGGCGTCGAACGGAATGCGGGCGATCATCCGTCCATCCTTTCTGACGATCGATATCGCTCCGTTCGGCTTCGGCCTCACTCTCTCGTAGAGCTCCTCGAGGACGGGCATCTCGACGGTGGCGAAGATCACGGAAATTCCGCCGTTCTTCGTCGAGAGGGGAAACGAAATGGGGATGCCCCAGATATTCGTTACCCTGCTCTGTACCGCGTTCGCGATGTAGAATCCCCTGGTCACGGGGGAGAGCTGCGCGCGGTAGTACGATCGATCGCTCACGTCGGCGAGGGGCGCGCGCCCCGTCGAGGGGATGTAGTAGAGTCCTCCGGTCTCGGATACCAGGCGGATGTCGACCTTCCCGTCCATCGAGGAGCGGAACGCGTCTACGAGCTCGATAAACTCGGGGTCGAAGCGGGGATCGGCCCGCGGATGGGAGGAAAGCCATAGGTCGGCGGTCCTGAAGAAGAAATCGATCCTGCCGAACATGTCCTTCGTTTCGATCGCGACGATCTGGGCGAGGCGCGATAGGGAGTCCTTCTCGCGCTCGATGATCGCGTCGCGGTCGCGGACCGACTGCCATGCGAGAAGGCCGATCGCCAGCGCCAGCGCCAGGAAGCCGAGGCCTCCGGTCCATGCGCGTACATCGTGCCGCAGCTTCCTCTCGGAGACCGTCGATTCCTGCCTCTGTCGCGTCATGCTTATATATATAGTATAGACGCTTCTTCTGACGATCTGCACTGACGAGGTGAAGTGATGTAAACTCGATTTATGAAGCGATCGGCGCTTGATGCTGTTCCTCGCGTTGCAGAAAACCAACGAAATTGTAACCAACCGCGAAATACAACTCCCTTTTCATTAATGTACAAAGCACGCTATTCTTCTGGCCGAGTAAAGCACGGTCTCCGGAGGCAGTAACCATGGACCGAATATGGAAGAGGACCAAAATCGTCGCCACGCTCGGGCCCGCCTCGGCCAAGCCCGAGGTCGTCGCCGACCTTATCAGGGCGGGAGTCGACGTTTTCAGGCTCAATTTCTCGCACTCCGACCCCGTTGCCGCCAAGTCGATGGTCGAGATGATCCACGAGGCGCGCGATCGGCTGAAGGAGCCCGTCGCGATCATGGCCGACATTAAGGGCCCCGCGGTCCGGATGTACGGCTACTCGGATCCCATCGCCCTCGAGGCCGGATCGATCCTGATCATCGAGTCGAAGCCTGCCGAGGGCATCGAGTCCCTTGCCTCGCCCGAGCCCGGCCGCGTATATACGAACCTCCCCGAGATCGACGCGTTGTGCGCCATAGGACAAAGGGTGCTCCTGATGGACGGCTACTTCGCCGGCGAGGTCGAGTCCAAGGGCAGGGGCTCGGTCTCGGTCAGGATCGGCAACCCCGGCTCGCTCCGGCCCAAGGCCCACCTCACGATCCCCAAGGTCGACTACCCCATCCCCTTCCTCTCGGAGAAGGACATCCGCGACATAACCTTCGCCGCCGAGGCCGAGGTCGAGTATGTCGCCCTTTCCTTCGTGCGCAACGCCACGGACATCGAGGAGGTGCGCCGCCTCGTGCAGAGGACGCGCCCGGCCTCAGGCCGCAGGCCTCAGGTCAAGCTCATCGCGAAGATCGAGAGCGCGAAGGGACTCGAGGCCGCCGCCGAGATACTCGGGGCCGCGGACGGCATCATGGTCGCGCGGGGCGACATGGGAGTGGAGATCGCGATCGAGACCGTTCCTATCGCGCAGAAGAGGCTGATCCGCGACGGCTTCCTCGCCGCGAAGCCCGTCATCACCGCGACCCAGATGCTCGAGTCCATGATCGAGAGCCCGATGCCGACGCGCGCCGAGGCGAGCGACGTGGCCAACGCCTGCTTCGACTCTACGAGCGCCGTCATGCTATCGGGCGAGACCGCGATCGGGCGCTTCCCCGTCAAGGTCGTTGAGACGATGAGCGCCATCATCAGGCAGGTCGAGGCCGAGTTCGACTACGAGGACTTCCACCGGGACATGCCGCCGGAGGTCAGGACCGGCGAGCTCGCCGCGATCGTCTCCTATAACGCGGTGTCCGTCGCCTACGAGGTCGGGGCCGCGGGCATCGTCGTCCTGACCGAGACCGGCCACGCCGCCCAGCTCATCTCGCGGCTACGGCCGCGCATGCCGATATTCGCCTTCGTCAAGGATAAGACCGTCTACCATCAGCTCGCCATGAACTGGGGGGTCCGCCCCTTCCTCCTCGCCGGCCCCGAGGAGAGTCTCGACGCCCTCGTCGCCGAGACCCTCGATACCTGTTCGTACGCGAGGGCGCTCCGCAAGGGGGACCGCGTGGTCGTCGTGGCGGGCCTGCCGCTGTCGCGAAGGGGCACGACGAATATGATCCGAGTGGAGACCGTCGGCTGACCATTCGCCCTTGATTTTTCCTCCGGAAGCGTAATCGTTTACGATGCGGGCATTCGGCCCGAAGGAATCCGGAGGGACGATGGAAGAGGGCGCGCGCAGGACAATCCTCCTCGTCGAGGACGAGGCGATCATCGCGAAGGCCGAGTCCCTGATGCTCGAGCGGAACGGTTACGCCGTGCGTACGGCGTACTCCGGATCGAACGCGCTCGAGGCGATCGACAGGGGATCCGTCGATCTCGTGCTCATGGACATCGACCTCGGCCGCGGCATGGACGGGACCGAGGCCGCCGAGAAGATCCTCGGCTCGAGGAACCTTCCTATACTCTTCCTCTCGAGCCATACCGAGCCGGACATCGTCGAGAAGACCGAGGGGATCACTTCCTACGGCTACGTCGTCAAGAACAGCGGCGAGAAGGTGCTTCTCGCTTCGATAAAGATGGCCTTCAGGCTTTTCGAGGCGAGGATTCAGAACCAGAGGAAGACCGAGGAGCTCGAGGCCGCGAACGCTAGGCTCGAAAGGGCGCTCGCCGAGCAGGAGAGGATCGGCCGCGCGCTGAAGGAGAGAGAGGCCGAATTCCGGAGCCTCTTCGACGCCGTGCCCGCCGGCGTCGGCATGCTGAAGAGCCGGTCGTTCCAGAACGTCAATACTGAGATGTGCGAGATATTCGGCTACTCCGAGGCCGAGCTCGTCGGAGAAAGGACTCGCATACTCTATTACGACGACGGCGAGTACGAGCGGGTCGGCCGGGAGCTCTACAGCCCGCTCAAGGGCAGCCGGAGGGCGATGGTCGAGGCGCGGCTCCGGAGGAAGGACGGCGTCCCCGTCGACGTGCTGATAGGCGCGAGCGCCATCGATCCGAGCTCGCCCGATCCCATGTCGAGCGTCGCCTGCGTCCTCTTCGACGTGACCGAGCGAAAGCGCGCCCAGGACTCCCTGCGCGTGAAGGATAGGCTGCTCGTCGAGCTCTTCCGGGCCTGCCCCGAGTGCATCTCGGTCACGACCTTCGAAGAAGGGCGCTTCGTCGAAGTCAACGAAGCGTCCTGCCGCCAGCTCCGGTATTCCCGTGAGGAGCTCCTCGGCCGCACGGTAGGCGAGCTCGGGATCTGGTGCTCGGGGCAGGACCGCGACGCCGCCGTACGGCGCCTGAAGGCGGGCGAGATGGTCCGAAATTTTGAAACGAGACACCGGGTCAAGGGCGGCGCCGAGATAGACGTCCTGATGTCGATGACGACAGTCGAGATCGACAGGCAGTCTTACATCATCAGCTTCGTCATGGATATCTCCGAGCGCAAGCGCATGGAGGAGGCGCTCGGCGCCTCGCTCCGCGAGAAGGACATCCTCCTCCACGAGCTGCAGCATCGGATCAAGAACAGCTTGGCAATGATCGCGAGCATGGCGAGCCTCGAGATGGGACGCGTCGGCGACGAGAGGCTCAGGGGGATCCTCGGCAACCTGAAGGACAGGATCCAGTCCCTGTCGGCCCTCTACGAGCTGCTGCTCAAGTCGGGCCAGGCCGGCGAGGTCGATTTGGGCGAGTACCTCAAGTCGATAGTCGCGTCGCTCTCCGATACCTACGCGGGGGAAGGGCGGGTCGTAAGCATAGAGCAGAGCATCGAGGAGATGCCGATGGACCTGAAGGGAGCCGTCCCGTGGGGCCTTATCGTCAACGAGCTCGCGACGAACGCGCTCAAGTACGCTTTCCCCTCGGGCGATCCCGGCGTGATCCGCATCGGCCTCTCGAAGTCGAACGGCACCATCGAACTCTCCGTGTCCGACGACGGGATCGGCCTGCCGGAGGGCTTCGACGAGGCGAGCTCGGGCGGCATGGGCCTCGACATCGTCCGAATGATGTCGGCTCAGCTTCGGGGGACGCTGTCGCGCTCCGGGGGGAAGGGGACGACCTTCGTCGTCCGGGCGCCCGAGCCGGCAGCCGACTGACCCCCGGCCGTCGCGGAGCCGCAGGGATCATCGGACCAGGCACTTCGATCCGGCGCCGATGAGGTCGGCCCTGCCGGCGAGCTTGAGCGCTTCGAGGACGAGGCCGCGATTCTCGGGCTTCTTGTACTGCAGGAGCGCGCGCTGCATGGCCCGCTCGCGCTCGCCGCGCGCGACGTAGACCGACTCCCCGGTCCACGGGTCCGCGCCGGTCCAGTACATCGCCGTCGATAGGGTGCCCGGGGTCGGGTAGAAGTCCTGGACCTGGTCGGGGACGAAGCCCGAGTCCCGCAGGAACTCGGCGAGCTCGATCGCCTCGGGCAGGCCGGCTCCCGGATGGGCCGATATGAAGTAGGGAATCAGGTACTGCCGGAGGCCCAGATCGAGATTCAGTTGCGCATAACGCGTAGAAAAGGACTCGTAGGCGGCCCGGCCCGGCTTGCCCATGAGGCGCAGCACCCGATCGGAGACGTGCTCGGGCGCGACCTTGAGCTGCCCGGACACGTGCCTCAGTACGAGCTCGCGGAGGAAGGACTCGTCGCGGTCGAGCATGAGGTAGTCGAAGCGAATGCCCGAGCGGATGAACACCTTCTTGACCCCGCTCACCGCCTCGACGGCGCGAAGGGCCTCGAGGTAGTCGGAGTGGTCGACGCGCAGCGACGCGCAGGGCTCGGGCGCCAGGCAAAGCCGATCCGGGCAGGCGCCCTTCTCGTCCGTCTTGCGGCAGGCCGAGGCGCGGAAGTTCGCGGTCGGGCCGCCCAGGTCGTGGATGTAGCCCTTGAAGCCCGGCAGGCGCGTCAACGCCTCGGCCTCGCGGACAAGCGACGCGCGGCTCCGCGCGCGGACGGCGCGGCCCTGGTGCAGCGCGATCGAGCAGAAGGAGCAGCCTCCGAAGCAGCCGCGGCTCGAGACGACCGAGAAGCGGACTTCCTCGATGGCGGGGACGCCTCCGAACTTGTCGTACATCGGGTGCCAGGCGCGCTCGTAGGTCAGCTCGTGGACGCGGTCGAGCTCTGTCGTCGAGAGGGGAAGGGCGGGCGGCTCGTGGACGACCCACCTGTCTTCCGTTCGCTCGACGAGGGTCTTGCCGTAATGGGGATCGGCGTTCCGATAGCGCAGCCGCGTCGCCTCCAGGAAGGCGGCCTTGTCGGAGGCGACGGCCTCGAAGGAAGGCAGCGGGACGTAGGAACCGCTCTCGAGGGCGGGCTCGGAGGACGAGCGCCACGCGGTCCCGCGGATGCCGCTGAAGGGGACGGGCCGCGCGCGGCCGGGGGCGACCCCGCCTGAGCCGTCGCCTGCCCCGGCGGCGCCGTCAGGGCCAGGGCGGCTCGCGGCCGCCGCGAGCCGCCTCATTATTTCGCATAACGCGCGCTCGCCCATGCCGTGCACGAGGACGTCGGCCTTGGAGTCGAGGAGGATCGAGCGCCTTATCTTGTCGGACCAGTAGTCGTAGTGGGCGAGCGCGCGCAGCGAGGCCTCGACGCCGCCAACGACGACGGGGACGCCCTTGTAGGCTTCGCGGCACTTCGCCGCGAAGGCGATGGTCGCGCGGTCGGGCCTCGCCTGGCGCCGCCCGGCCTTGCCGGGACCGATCGTACCGTCGCCGCGCAGACAGAGCTCAGGCTTGCCGCCCGGCGCGTAGTCGTCCTCGGAACGAGGCTTGCGGTTCGCCGTGTAGGACGAGACCATCGAGTCGAGGGCGCCGGCCGTGACCAGGAAGGCGAGGCGCGGCCTGCCGAGGAGCCTGAAAGCTTCGACGTCGTCGGGGTCGGGCCGCGCGATGATCCCGACGCGGTAACCCTCGGCCTCGAGGAGGCGTCCGAGGAGCGCCGCGCCGAACGAGACGTGGTCGACGTAGGCGTCGCCCGTCACGAAGATCGCGTCGAGGTCCCCCGGCTCGAGGCCTCGCGCGGCGAGGTCGGAGGGCAGGGCGGGGAGGAAGGCCATCGTCGCATTGTACCGCGATGGCCTTCCCTCGTTCATCTCCCCGTCAGGTCTTCGACTTCGCCAGGCTCCGGTTGACCGCGGAGAGCACGGCGCGCACGCCCGCTGCCGCGATGCTCGGGTCGAGGCCCGCTCCCCAAGTGGACGGTATGCCGGGCACGCGGGCCTGGATGTACGCGACCGCGTTCGCGTCAGCGCCCGTGGTCAGCGCGTCCTCGTGGAAGGAGACGACGCCGACGTCCTCGATGCCCAGCGTCGCGAGGCTCTTCACGAATGCGTCGATGGGCCCCTTGCCCTTGCCCTCGATGTCGCGCTCCACGCCCTTATAGCGCACGCGCGAGCGCCACATGGTCTCGCCATTCTCGTGGTCCGTGATCTCCTTGAACGAGAGCAGAGCCAACGGCTCCGACACGTTCATGAACTCGCCCTCGAAGAGAGCCCGGATCGACTCGGCGTCGACCTCCTTGCCCCGCACGTCGGCTACGCGGTTGACGAAGAGGCCGACCTCGGGATGCATGGCCTTGGGCAGGTCGTAGCCCGACTCCTCCTTGAGGATGTAGGCGACGCCGCCCTTCCCGGACTGGCTGTTGATGCGGATGATCGCCTCGTAGCTGCGCCCGATATCGCGGGGGTCGATCGGCAGGTACGGAACTTCCCAGGGCGCGTCGGAAGAGACGCTCGGCCCGCGCTTCTCCATGCCCTTCTTGATGGCGTCCTGGTGCGAGCCCGAGAAGGCGGTGTAGACGAGCTCTCCCGCGTAGGGATGCCGCGGCGGGACTTCCATGCCCGTGAAGTCGGTATAGGACGCCCTGAGCTTGGGAATGTGGTAGACGTCGAGCCCGGGATCGACGCCCTCGCTGTACATGTTGAGCGCGATGTTCACGATGTCGAGGTTGCCCGTCCTCTCGCCGTTGCCGAAGAGCGTGCCCTCGATCCGGTCCGCTCCCGCCAGGAGGCCGAGCTCGCTGGCCGCGACGCCCGTGCCGCGGTCGTTGTGCGTGTGCAGGGACACGATGACCGAGTCGCGGCGCGAAAGATGGGTCGCGAACCACTCGATCATGTCCGCGTAGAGGTTCGGGGTCGAGGACTCTACCGTCGCGGGCAGGTTGAGGATGATCGGATGAGCGGGCGTCGGTCCCCACTCGTCCATCACGGCTTCGCAGACTTCGAGGGCGTATGCGACCTCGGTGTTCGAGAAGCTCTCGGGCGAGTACTCGAGGACTATCTCCGTGCCCGGCACCGAGCCCAGGCCCGCCTTCACGAGGCGGGTGCCTTCGATCGCGATGGCCTTGATCTCGTCCTTGCCCAGGCCGAAGGTGACCTTGCGCTGGACCGGGGAGGTCGAGTTGTAGATGTGGAAGATCGCCTTCTTAGCGCCCTTGAGGCTCTCGAAGGTGCGCGAGACGAGATGCTCGCGGCACTGGCAGAGCACCTGGATCGCCACGCCCGCGGGGATCCGGTCGTTATCGATCAGGGCGCGCGCGAAGTCGAACTCGATCTGGCTCGCGGAGGGGAAGCCGATCTCGATCTCCTTGAAGCCCATCTGGACCAGGAGGTCGAAGTACGCGAGCTTCTCGTCGACGCCCATGGGCTCGACGAGGGCTTGATTGCCGTCCCGGAGGTCGACCGAGCACCAGATCGGCGCCCGCTCGATCCTGCGGTCCGGCCAGCGACGTTCTATCGCCGGCGGCTTGGGGAAGGGACTGTACTTGGCCATGGCACTTTCCTCCTTGGCCCTCGGCCTCCCGCCGCCCGCGAGCCAAAAGAAAAAGCCCGCGGCCGGCTCGAGCGGCTCGCGGGCTCTGTACGGGGGCTATCGCCCCTATCCGGTTTCGACCGTCGAACCCACGCCGCTCGTGCTCCTAAGGAGGAGCCCGCTAAGGAGGAGGCCGGTAAGAAGAAGGCCGCTCTTCGCGTCGAGGAGGGATTCGATCTGTCCGAAACTCGGAGTTCTGCGCATAGTATCTAAGCGCACCATACCCGGTATGCTCGTCGGGGTCAAGTCCCTTATGATGGAGGCGCCATGGATTCGATTCGCGCGCTGAGCCAAGCCCAGATCGCCTACCTTCTCGTCGTCGCCGCGGCGATCGCGGCCTGCCTCCTCGCCCTCGGCCTGTGGCTGGGCCTCCGCCTGGGCCGCAGGTCGGGCAGGCTCGAGGCCGAGCGCGGGCTTCCCGACAGGGTCGCCGCCGAGCGGGACGACGCGGTGCGTCGGTCTCGCGCGGTGCTCGGCGGCCTCGCCGCGGAGCAGCTCGCGCCCTGGCTGCCCGGCTTCCCCTTCGACCCGACCGAGGTGCGCTTCGTCGGCAAGCCCGTGGACTTCGTGGCCTTCGTCGGCGCCTCGTCCGGCCGGATCGAGGAGGTCGTCTTCGTCGAAGTGAAATCGGGCAACGCGTCGCCTTCGGGCGTCGAGCGCTCGCTGCGCGAGGCCGTCAAGAAGGGCAGGGTCCGCTGGGAAGAGTACAGGACCCCGAACTAAAGGGGCACTCGAGGCCGCGACCAAGGAGAGACTCATGCCGAAGACGATCGAAGTGACCATGAGGGCCGCGGACGGCGGACCCTTCCACGACATCCTGCGCGAATCGCTGTACGCGAGCGATCCTCATTTCGAGCCGCGCCGGCGCGCGTCGCGCCTTTTGCCGGACGGCAAGGTCGAACTCGAGGTCGGCGACGAGCCCTACTTCCTCCACGCGAGGCTGGACCTGCCGCAGTACGGCAACGTCTGGGTCATGGCCGACAATGGAGGAGGGGGCTTCACGCGCGGGCCGGTCGACTTCGTCCGCGTGGCCCTCGAGACCTACCGCAGGGAGGCCGCGCGACTCTTCGCGGCCTCGACTCTCGCGCCCTCCGCGACCGCCGCCGCCCACATAGAAGCGGCCGCCGAGTACGAGGAGCTCTCGGACTCGGGGGTCGACCACGACTACTGCGCGCTGAAGGCGCTCTCGCACGCGATCATGGCCGCCGAGGACGCCCTCTTCGAGACGAGCGCCGCGCGCCTCGCCGCGACCGGCGGCAGACCCGACATGCTCGTCGGCTGCAACGCCTTCGCCTGCCCCGGCGACGATCGGCTCCAGCGCTACTTCCGCGGCGCCTTCAACTTCGCGACCATACCGTTCTACCACGATCAGCTCGCGCCGACCGAGGGCGGCGCGCTCGACTTCGCGCGCCGCGACGAGCTCGTGGACTGGTGCGAGTCAGTCGGCATCGCGCCCAAGGGCCACCCGCTCTGGTTCGCGAACCCCGCCGTCGTTCCCGCGTGGATGAACGGCAAAAGCTATGCCGAGCTCTCGGCCTTCGCGGCGCGAACCGCTCGCGAATGCGCCGCGAGGTATCGCGGCCGGATGAAGGCCTGGGACGCCATCAACGAGGCGCACGACTGGGCCAATTGCCTCGGCTTTACCCAGGCCCAGCTGCGCGAGCTGACGCGGATCTGCTGCGACGCGGTCAGGCAGGGCGATCCCGACGCGACCAGCATCATCAACGTCTGCCTTCCCTTCGCGGAGTACGTGTCGGGCCACTTCATCCGCATGGGTCCCCTGCCCGAGCGGCCGCTCTCGCCTCTGCGATATCTTCGGAACGCGGTCGAGGACGGAGTCGACTTCGACGCGGTCGGCATCCAGCTCTACTTCCCGGCCCGCGACCTCTACTCGATCTCGCGGCTCCTCGACGAGTTCGCCGCGCTGGGGAAGAACGTCCACATCACCGAGATGGGCGTGCCCAGCCGGCCTTTCGAGCACGCGGCCAACCCGACCGGCGCGACCTCCTCCGAGGCGGCGACCGTCCTCGAGGCCCGCGCGGGCCGATCATCGCGCTATACCGACCCCGCGATGGCCGATCCCATGAGCCAGGTCGGACTGACGCGCGGCGTGTGGCGCATGGGTTGGAACGAGCACAGCCAGGCCGACTGGCTCGAGCGGTTCTACACGATCGCGGCGGCCCGTCCCGAGATCGGAGCGCTCTCCTGGTGGGACTTCAGGGACCCCGGCTTTATGCTGACGAGCCCCTTCCTCTACGACGACGAAGTCCCGCGCGCCATGCTCTTCAGGCTCAAGGCCCTCGAGCGGAAGCTGAAGATCGGCCGCTTCGCGGAGCGTTAGGCGATCGCCGCCGATCGCCTAAGCCTTGGGCGCGACCAGCCCCGATCGCTTAATCCCTGGGCGCGATCGGGACGCGGATCTCCATCTCGGGATTCCGCTTCCGGGAGGCGCGCTCGTCGTGGTACTCGAAGTGCTCGATCCTCCTGCCGTCGCCCGCGACGCGCGGATCGTGCCTCCAGGCAGAGCGCGGCAGCCACGTCCCATAGATGTAGCCGTACGTCCTACCGATGGCCGGCCCCCAGAGGAATCCCAGGATCGGCCGCACGACGAAGGCCGCGTAGGTCCCTGAAGGAAGAGTTATGCGCTCGAGTCCCTCCGGGGCGCCGTCGAGGCTCGCGACGGCGTCGCCCATCGCGTAATGGTAGGTTCCCGCCGCGCGGTCGTAGCCCGAGGTCGGGGCGACGAATAGTCTTGGCCTTATAGCCTCGAAGGGATGCTCGCGGCGCGCCTTCGCGAAGCGCTCGCCCAGCGTGGCCGCGTCCTTGTAGATGCCTTTGTCCGAGGTGTCCGCGCCGGCGCCGAGCGCGTAGATCGGCCTTTCAGTCTCGATGATCGTCGGTTCGGTTCCTTTCTTTGCCATCATTCCTCTCCTATGCATATTCTCAGTCCGCGAGCGGGATCCAGATCTCGGTCTCGGCCCCGCTCAAGTCGCCAGGATAATCCGGCGCGTGCCGCTCCAGCATCGGCGCGAGAGCGAAGCGCTCGGCCGAGCGGGGGAACCACGTCTTGTAGATGTAGCGATAGGTGCGCCCGATTTCGCGCAAGAGGCCGCGGTAGACGAAGACCGCGTACCTCGAGGCCGCCACGACCCAGGCCTCCATCCCGCGCGGCGGTTCGATGCGTCCCGAGCCGCCGACCTCGAGGCCAGACAGGTAGCGGAAGGGAAAGCTCTCGCCTATCGCGCTCTCGTCGGCCGAGAAGTCGTAGCGATAGACGCCGTAGGTCGACCGATCCGCGGCCCCCTCGATCTCGCCGATCCTCCGCAGGAAGACGCCCCAGTTCCTCGGAATCAGGATCCGGCGCTCGGTATTGTCGCAGGCGACGCCAACGAAGAGCCGCTCTCCGCGCGCCTCGATGCGGGGCTCCATGGTCACTTCTCCCGCGATGAGCGAAGCCAGCGCGCCCCGGTCCAGCGGCGGCGTGTCCTTGAGCATATAGGGCATCGATCTTTTCCTGAAGCGAGCCGGCGGCGTCCCGTACCAGCGCCTGAATGCCCGCGTGAAGGCCTCCTGAGACTCGAAGCCGCAGGCCAGCGCGATCTCGACGACAGGCGCGTCGGTCGTCAGCAGCATGTCGGCCGCGCGGGTCAGACGACGCTTGCGCGCGTACTCCGACACGTTTTCGCCCGTCACGCAATGGAAGACGCGCGAGAAGTGGAAGGCCGACATACCGGCCTCGCGCGCGACCGAACTCAGGGAAAGCGGCGCATCCAAGCTCGACTCGATGTACTCAATCGCGCGCGCGAGCTGATCGAGATGGTCCGACATCGCCCCTCCTCCGGGCTCGAGTATAGGCCTGTGCGGCCCGGTCGGTCTTGACCGCGGTTGCTTTTTTCGCGTCGCGAACCTCGCCGCGTCCTTCGCCAGGCTTTGTCACAAGAAGATCGAGCGCGCCATCTTTCCGCAGGAACAACTAAAAACGTTCTGAATTCGAAATCCGAACGACAACTCGCGATCCGACAGCTAAAGTCCTCCGTAAACGCGCGGCCGCGATCCCCAAGCGACACGGACACCGCAGCCCGCGCGTCAAGGAGGCTTGTCATGAAAAAATGGAGCTCATTCGCCCATGCCGCGGCGCTCGTATGCGCCATCCTGGCCTTGGCCAGCTGCTCAGGGAGCACAGAGGTCGCGGACGATCCCGTCACCCCTACCCCCGCCGGCACTTTGACCGTCACCTTCGATTCCCAGGGAGGTGGAACAATCCCTGAGGCGGAGATCCTGACCGGAGAGACGGTGGACGAACCCGTGAATCTCGCGAACGCTACGGATGAAGACCTGATCTTCAGCGGCTGGTATACGGAGGCCGCCTGCGCTACTCGTTGGGACTTCGACGATCCCGTGACGGAAGACATGACCCTCTATGCCAAATGGAATGCGGCGGACACGCTGACCTTCGCCGCGATATCCGCCGGAGCCGCCTGGGAGGTCTCGAAGGGAACCGGAAGCCTGGACGCGGACCTGTATATACCCACGTACTATAAGGGAATACCGGTGACGAGAATCGCCTCGTACGGATTCGAGGACTGCAGCGGAATAACTGACCTGCGTCTCCCGGAAGGCCTTACGGCGTTGGGATACGGCTCTTTCTGGGAATGCACATCCCTGGGCGCCGTCGAAATCCCCGAAACCGTAACAAGCATCGAGGAATACGCTTTCTTCAGCTGCAACTCCCTGGGGGGCACTATCGAGATATCCAAGAATGTCGTCAGCATCGGACAAAACGCGTTCTGGTATTGCTATCCCATGACCGCTATAAACGTAGATCCGGACAACGCCAACTATTCCTCCTCGGACGGCGTGCTTTTTGATAAATCAGCCACGACAGTGATTATTTACCCCTGCGGAAAATCGAATTCTTCCTATTCCATTCCCTCGACGGTCACCGCAATCGGAGATTTCGCGTTCAATTACAATCAGCATATTAATACCGTCACGATCCCTTCAAGCGTCGGCAGTATCGGCTATTGCGCGTTCATTAACTGTTACTACTTCTCCTACGTATTCATCCCATCCAACGTGACCAGCATCGGGGGCTATGCCTTCGCGTCAGACTGGTCCTTGACCATCCACTGTCAAGCGGTCAGCAAGCCGGACGGATGGAGCGATATTTGGGCAAGCAACACGACTAGCGGCGCTATCACCTGGGAGTGCTCGGAATAGGGCATAGGCGGCCCGCGGATCTGTCGCTCTCGCGGGCCGCTTCATGCGCGCGCTGTCAGCGCTGTCGGGAAGGTTTTTCTCCCACGCTCTCCTTTCTAAAGTAGAATAGCCTCATGAGCCAGCTCGAGCGCGCGGCCTATATCGACTGTCGCATAAAAGCCAAGGGCGGCGTCACGGCCCGCGAAGTCGCCGACCGCTTCGAGGTGACCGAACGGCAGGTGCTGCGCGACATCGAGTACCTGCGGAATCGACTCGGCGCGCCTATCGAGTGGTCCGCCGCCGAACGACGCTATCGCTACTCGGACGCGTGGTCGGGCCTCGAGTTCGCCGACGAGAAGGCACTCCTTTTCTACGTCTTCGCGCGCGCCGCGGCAGGCACGCTCGCCTACGTTCCCCTGGCCGAAGAAGAGGCGCTCGAGCGCCTCCTTGAGCTCGTTCCGAAGAAGCTGCGGAGAGTCGAGGGCGCGATCCGATACGAGCTGCCGGGCTACGAGCCCGCCGACGCCGAGAACCTGGCGCTGCTCGTTCGCGCGATGGCCGACAGCAGGCGGCTGGACGTCGCGTACCGCGACGCGGAGGGCAAGGACACCGAGCGGAGCATCGAAGCCCTGCGCCTCGTCAACTACGCGGGCAGCTGGTATTGTGTCGCCTACGATCTCGGCCGACGCGCATTGCGCACCTTCAAGCTCTCGCGATTCGCCCGCCTCGCCCTCTCGCGCGATCGAGTCGAGTCTCCGATCGGCGACGATGTCGTCGAGGAGTTCCTCGGATCGTCGTATGGCATGTTCAAGGGCAAGGGCGACAAGAAGGCCGTCGTCCGATTTTACGACCGCGCCGTCCCCATCGTGCGCGACGAGCTGTGGCATCCCGGCCAGACGCGCCGCGAGGGGACCGATCCGACCCGAGGCCCCTACGTCGAGCTCGCCATCCCCGTAAGCCGCTGGGACGAAATCCTTGGCCGCATCCTACGCTTCGGCGCCGACGCCGAGCCCGTCGGTCCCGCCCGCCTGCGCGCCCTGTGGAAGGCCGAGATCGAGCGCATGGCCCGGGCCGCGCGAGCATAAATACCGGCCTGCTCGCGACACCCCTATACACACCACAAGGACAACGGGCGTCCTCCTTCATGGGCTATCTTCCCATAACGGGAGGATGCGCCGTGGTCGTCGAGCGATTGAACGAAAACCTCAATACCCAGGCGAATTCTGAGCGAATCGGTAATAACTGGTCGCGCGCGTTGTGCGGTATACAATCGGGGATGAGCGGGAGGCAAACCTTCCCAAGGTTTTCCTCCCGCGCCCACCTTTCCAAAGGGGGAAGAGCGTGAGCGATGCGAATAAGGCCATTGCGCATGTGCGGAAGAATGCGGATGGGAGCTGGGATTGATCACTTCTTGTTGAGGTGAATGCACAATGTATATTGCACATGAAAACCAGACTTTAAAGAAGCATCTTCAAGGAGTTTCAAACTTATGCCGCAAGAACGCTGAGAAAATCGGCTGTGCAGATTATGGCGAACTCCTTGGCCTCCTGCATGATCTTGGTAAATACAGCAAGAATTTTCAGGACTATATAAGATCCTCCATAGGTATGCTTGATCCCGATACTGACGAAGAATTTGTTGAAGCCGCTGAGCTGAAAGGTAAAATCGATCACTCCACAGCCGGAGCACAACTTGTCTGGACAAGGTTTTCTTCCGGTGTACCTGCAGAACGACTCCTTGCGCAAATCCTTTCACTTTGTCTCGTCTCGCACCACTCTGGAATAATCGATTGTCTCACGACAGATTCGCGCGGGACCTACGATGTATTTACCAGACGTATTACGAAGGGCGATGAAAAGACACATTTCAGAGAGGTTGTGTCCAAGTCACGAGAAGAAATGGCGGCGCGGCTCGATCTCCTTGTATCAAAGCCGGATATCACGAAACCGATGGAAACAGTGCTCAAGGGCATCTTTGAGACAGTCCCGGAAAAAAGGCAGCAGGCAACTGTATTCCAGTTTCAAGTAGGTCTATATGTTCGTTTTCTTTTTAGCTGCTTGATCGACGCCGATCGACAGGACTCCGCTGATTCCGAGAAGCCGAGGAATGCACAAAAACGTCAAAATGGATTGTATCAATCGTGGTCCGTTCTGTCAAAAAACCTGGAAACGGCAATAAGCGGATTCGGTACACCCAAGACAGCCGTAAACAAGATTCGAGCAGAAGTGTCCGACCAGTGCCTACTCGCCTCGAAGAAGGGCAAGGGCATTTACACGTTGACGGTCCCCACTGGCGGGGGAAAAACGCTCGCCAGTCTGCGCTTTGCGCTTCATCACGCAGAACAACACCAACTCGACCGAATTGTGTATGTCATCCCCTTTACCACGATAATCGACCAGAACGCCGAAGTGGTGCGGGACATTCTTGAGACAAACGATGAAGAGAAAGGGAGGATTGTCCTCGAGCATCACTCGAATATCGGTTCTGAGAGACAGACTTGGAAAGAAAAACTGCTCACGGAGAATTGGGACGCGCCGGTGGTTTATACGACAATGGTTCAATTCCTCGAAGCATTCTTTGGGGGCGGAACTCGCGGTGCGCGACGGATGCACCAACTGGCACAGTCAGTCCTTGTCTTCGATGAAATACAAACCCTTCCCGTTCGATGCGTACACATGTTCTGCAATGCAATCAATTTTTTGGTCAACCAATGTGGAAGCAGCGTCGTGCTATGTACTGCCACGCAGCCGCTTTTGGGAGAGGTAAATCCGCTTAAGGGGGCGCTTGCTCTTACTCCGGCCAATGAAATAATCGTCGATGTGCGGAAACTCTACAGAGATTTGAAGCGTGTCGATGTTTTCGATTCCCGAAAACCACGTGGATGGACAGACGAAGAGATAGCGGAACTTGCAGTGCAAGAGGTTGAGAGGACCGGCAGTTGTCTTATCATCGTCAATATGAAAAAATCTGCCCGTTCATTGTTTGCCGCAATTCAGGGGAAAACGAAGGCTGAGTGTTTTCACCTAAGTACCGGGATGTGCCCGGTCCATCGAAAGAGAATATTGAACGTCATTCGCGAACGGATAAAACCGAGGAACAACCTTCCGACCATATGCGTCAGCACGCAGCTGATAGAGGCTGGTGTTGATGTCGATTTTGGTTCTGTCATCCGATACAACGCGGGGCTTGACTCCATTGCGCAGGCGGCTGGGCGCTGCAATCGAAATGGAATCCGCGATAGCGGCGTGGTGTATATTGTCAATCCGGAAGAAGAAAAGATCGATTGTCTTAAAGACATCGCGATCGGTAAAGATAAAACCGAAAGAGTCCTGAGCGATTTCAAGGATAATCCTGAACGATACAAGAACGATCGTATAGGGCCTGATTTGCTTGCATGGTATTATCGTAATTATTTCTTCGAGCGGAAAAAAGACATGGAATACCCGGTATCATCCCGCGAAAATGGACGGGATGATACTCTGCTCAATCTCCTGTCAACAAATGAATTGTCGGTACAGAATTTTGCGATGGCCCATAGCGAATATCCACCCTTTGATCTTCGCCAGTCCTTCATGACGGCAGGTAGGCTATTCAAGTCTATCGACGCGCCGACTCAAAGTGTAATCGTTCAGTATGGGGAGGCGGGGGAAAATCTCGTAACTCAACTTAGCGCCGCTTTTGAAGTCGAGAAAGAATATAAGCTTTTACATGAAGCTCAACAATATTCCGTGAATTTATTCCCTCAAGAATTTGAAAAACTAAAAGAGGAAGGGGCTCTATTCTCTGTGCAAAACGATACAGAAATATACTACCTCGACGCAAAATACTACAGCGAACAATTCGGCATATCCATGGAAGCGATGAACAAGGAGGAATTCCTAAATGTATGACACACCCAAGAATTGTATTGAATTCAGACTCTGGGGACGGTATGCCCTCTTCACTGATCCGCTTACAAAGGTAGGCGGAGAAAAGTGCTCGTACCATATCCCGACATACGAAGCCCTAAAAGGCGTCTGCAAATCCATCTACTGGAAACCGACCATAATCTGGATCGTGGATTCGGTTCGAGTGATGCGGCGGGTGCAAACACAGACCAAGGGCACAAAGCCGCTCGATATAAACAGAGGTGGCAATACTCTGTCGATCTATACTTTCCTCACCGGAGAGAAAGTAGACGCTCAAAGCAACCAAGTAGAAAAAGGCGTGGAGTATCAGGTTCGTGCACATTTCGAAATGAATCTGAACCAAGCCAGTCTTGAAAAGGATCGTATCGACGGGAAGCACTATGCGATAGCTCGGCGCATGCTAGAGCGCGGCGGTAGGCAGGACATTTTTCTGGGTACCAGAGACTGCCAGGGTTATGTGGATCCATGTTCTTTCGGGGAAGGGGAAGGAGCCTACGACCGCGACAAAGAAATCAGCTATGGGCTGATGTTCCACGGCTTCGATTACCCCGATGAAACCGGCAAGGAAGAGCTCGTGGCGCGATTCTGGCGCCCGGTCATGAAAAATGGGCGCATAGATTTTATTCGTCCCGACTCAAGTGAAATTCTGCGGAAGTCTGTTAGACCCATGACCGCGAAAATCTTTGGTTTTGAGGAAAAAAACGTCAAGCCGGTCGAGATCGAGGCTGACGAGTTGGGAGTGGTCGAATGAGCTGGATGCAAAATCTCTATGACACATACAACAAGTGCGCGGGTAACAAACTTATACCGGATGCTGACGAACTATGCCCCGTCGGGTACTCAATTCAGAATGCACATGTGACTATTGTCATTGATTCACAAGGGGCGTTCCGAAGGGCATCGCTGGTGCCGAAAGAAAATGCCAAAACGCTAATCCCGGTCACCGAAAAATCACTAACTGGAAGAACAAGTGGAGTGGCACCTCATGCGCTTTGTGATTCAATTCAATATTGCGCAGGCGATTATAAAGATCATGGCGGTTTAAAGGAAAGCTATTTTGATCAATGTGAGTTTGTTGATACCGATTTTAAACCTAAAGATGAAGAAAATATTGATCCACTGCTTCTTATAAATGAAATCAGAAGAAAAAGAGATGAGCCCAGCATCGACAGAATGAAATTTGATGATTGCCTTTTATTTCTTAACGCTTTGCTCGGCGAGGCCAACAAAGATACGATTACAAATCTTCAAGACCGCATCCACTTTAATAGAAAATACCTTGAAGCGACATACCCCCTATTATGTCCCATGAATATAAAGTCGTATCTTCTTCAGCTTGAAAGATGGGCGGAGTCTTCTTGTCGTCACCCATCCGTGCTGGCGGTATTAAAATACGTGAAGCAGAAAAGATTAGTGTCTGACCTGATTCAGCAAGGAATACTCGCATCATCAAATGGCATGCTACTCGTTGAACGAAAGGATTTCCCTGATTCGAATACTGGGAATTCCCCCATTTTCAAGCTTTTGCAAGCTGATGATAAAGATCAAGCAAAAGTATTCATACGGTGGATAGTTGAATATCCTGATAAGCTAGTCTCCCCGACATGGGAAGATAAGATATTATTCGAATCATGGCAGAAGTATCTTGAATCGCTTGATTCTCGCAAAGGGATTTGTTACGTAACCGGATTGGAATCAGTTCTGGCAAAGAAGCATCCTGCAAGACTGCGCAATGGAAAAGATAGTGCAAAGCTAATTTCGTCAAACGATACATCAGGTTATACATTCCTTGGACGTTTTACAGATGCAGAGCAAGCCGTCGGAATATCGGCAGAGGTTACACAAAAGGCCCACAGCGCCTTGCGTTGGCTAATAGGAAGAAAACAGGCATTTCGAAGCGGAGATCAAGTTTTCGTTTCTTGGGCTACAAGTGGAGTGGATGTTCCGGACCCCTGTGCCAATACCTGGGTTTTTCTTGGACAACAAGAAGAAATGGCTAATACCAAAAATGCCGGCATCGGCGATGTCGGGCAGGCATTTTCGCTCAGGCTAAGCAAGAGAATTGCCGGGTATAAGGCCAACATCCACGACTCGGAGAACATTGTAGTTATGGGACTTGACTCCGCTACGCCGGGACGGATGTCCATTACCTTTTACCGTGAGTTGACGGGCTCGGGATTCTTTTGGCGCATCGAACAATGGCATTCTTCATTTTCATGGTACCAAGATTTTGGGAAAGATACACATTTTGTCGGTGCGCCGGCTCCAAGGGACATCGCCCTTGCCGCATACGGGAAAAAGGCCGAGGGCAAAAGCGGCACAAAATTAGTTAATTCGACCGTCGAACGACTATTGCCCTGCATTATCGATGGAGCCCAATTCCCCACTGATTTAGTCTCATCCTGCATCCGTAGGACTTCTAATAGGATTGGCCTTGAACCTTGGGAATGGGAAAAATGTCTGGGTATTACCTGTTCAATCTATAGGGGAACCAACAAAGAAAGGGGGTATAGGATGGCCTGGGAGGAAGACAGAACAGATAGGGATTATCTCTATGGGGGGCTACTTGCCGTTGGAGAACGAATTGAATCTATGGCGTTGAAAATAGCAAATGAAAAGCGCGATACAACTGCCGCTCGCTTAATGCAGCGTTTCGCGGAGCGACCTTTTTCTACATGGAGGACAATTGAGACGGCCTTGGCTCCCTATAAAACCAGAATCAATTCAAAATATCCTGGCTTACTTGTCGGGTATCAAGAATTACTTGATGGCATCGAAGCAAAAATTAAGCACGATGATTTCTGTTCAGATAAGGCATTGTCTGGAGAATATCTCCTTGGATATCACTGTCAACGGAAATGGCTCAGGGAGCACAAACGCGAAAAAGGCGTATGGATAGAAAAGACGGACATCGATCAGAATGATTCGGATTCCGCTGAAGAATGATAGGTGAAATTAAGGAGGACAATATTATGGCATCGTTAACGAAGAAAATCGATTTTGCGATCATCATGAGCGTCAAGAATGCGAATCCTAACGGCGATCCCTTAAATGGGAACAGGCCAAGGACGGATTATGAAGGATACGGAGAGGTTACCGATGTCTGCCTGAAGCGAAAAATTAGGGATCGGCTCGTTGAACGTTACGAGCTGCTGAAAACAGAAAAAAAGGAAGATGGCCAGGCTGTGCTCGTCCAGTCCGACGATCGAAAGTGCGATGATGCGACGAGCGTGAAGAATCGTGTGGAAAAAAAGATCGGCAGCGCAAATCTAAAGAACCAAAAAGACGATGTCGAAAAAGTCTGTAAAGAATGGATAGATGTTCGCGCATTCGGTCAGCTCTTTGCCTTCAAGTCGGATAAAAAGAAAAAAGATGAGGATTCCGATGGAGATACTGGCACCTCCGTCCCGATCCGTGGGCCTGTTACCATTCAGTCGGCTTTCAGTATCGAACCCGTCAGTCTGTCGAGTACGCAAATCACTAAAAGCGTAAACGCCGAAGACACCAAGGACGGCAAGAGAAGTTCGGACACAATGGGAATGAAGCATCGAGTGGACAAGGGCATATATGTGACCTTCGGTAGCATGAATCCCCAACTTGCCGAACGGACCAAGTTTAGCGATGAGGACGCAGCAGTGATCAAGGAAGTCCTACCGCGGCTTTTCGAGAATGATGCGTCCTCTGCGCGGCCAGAAGGAAGCATGGAGGTCTTGAATGTTATCTGGTGGGAACACAACTGCAAATCAGGTCAGTACTCATCGGCCAAGGTTCATCATTCGCTTATTGTTCATCCCGATGGGACTTACGAACTAAAGCCTTTGGATAATCTCGTACCAAAAGAGCTCTCCGGATTCTGAGCTGATGATGGGTTAATAGGCTGATGGAGGTGTTCCAAAACATGTTCGAGAACGATCGCTCCGCCGCCCGCGGTCTCATGAGCGCGCGCAGGCTCGTCATCTTCGAGCACTCTTCCCTCATGGGTAATGCGAGCGCTCAGGATCTCTTCGATCGCGTAAAGGCCGAGCGCGCAAGCGATCCGACCAAGCCAGCGAGAGACTTCGCAGACTATAGGGTCATGCTGGACGGGAAGGAGCTAAACGAATTCAAAACCGTCGTGCCCGTCTGATGGAACTCCCGACCATGGGGTAGCGTTTGGCGCTCATTGATTCGCGCCAAAACCGCCGCGCGCCGCGATACTTTGCGTCGCGGCCCGATGCTTGTTCGCTCCCCTTCCTAAAATATCCTAGGGCGGAGTGCCGTAAATGAGGTTCCGGCAGACCGATTGACTGTATGTAAGGATAATCCTTACATTGGGAATGGCGCTGGGTAAGGATTATCCTTTCCGGCAGGGGAGGCTCCGGAAGTGATCAAGAGCAAGCTGACGAGCAAGGCGCAGACGACGATCCCGCAGCCGATCAGGGCGGCCTTGCGCCTCAAGGAAGGCGACGAGATCGCCTACGCGATCGAGGGCGATCGGGTGATCCTGACGCGGGTGCCGAGCGATGCGCAGGAGGATCCGTTCTCGACCTTCGGCGAATGGGCATCGGAAGCCGATCGGGAGGCGTATGGCGGACTTTAAGGCATGGGATGTCGTCGCGGTGCCTTTTCCGTATACCGACCGTCCGGTGCGGGAGCGTAGGCCGGCCCTGGTCATCGGAGCGGGCGATATCCGCGATCGGCATGGCCTCCTATGGGTGATGATGATCACGAGCGCCGCGAACCGCGGCTGGCCCGGCGATATCGCGATATCGAATCCCGAGGCCGCGGGCCTGCCCGCTCCGTCGGTCGTGCGCACGGCCAAGGTCGCGACTATCGAGGCGAAGGAGGCAGAGCGCCTCGGCTCACTGCCGGCCAAGGATCGCGGCGCAGTACGAAAGCAGCTTCTTTCGATCATCGCCCAGACCCTCGAGGGGCGTGGCCCTGGGGGCGCGAGGGGGTAGTCGATGTACTCCGAGGACGACCTTCTGCCGATCTCGGGACTCCAGCACGTCATGTATTGCGAGCGTCAGTTCGCGCTCATTCACCTCGAGCAGATCTGGGAGGACAACAGGTTCACCGCGGAGGGCGAGGTCCTCCACGAGCGCGTCGACGCCGAGGGTCACGAGTCGCGCCGGCTCTATCGACAGGAGTTCGGGATGGCGATCCGATCGCTCGAGCTCGGGATCATCGGGAAGTGCGACCTCGTGGAGCTTTATTTGAGGCCGGAGGGAGGCGTCGCCGAGGCGGTGCCCGTCGAGTTCAAGCGAGGGAAGAACAAGGAAGACGATTGCGACCGCGTCCAGCTCTGCGCTCAGGCGCTGTGCCTCGAGGAGATGCTGGGCATCGTCGTGGCCCGCGGCGACTTCTATTACCTCGGCGCTCGTAGGCGGACGCATATCGATATCTCCGTCCCGCTTCGGGAGGCCGCGAAGTCCTCGATTGATCGCGCGAGGGCGATCGTGGAATCGGGCATCACGCCGATCGCGGAGTACGAAGCGGCGAAGTGCGACCGTTGCTCGCTCATAGATCCGTGCATGCCCCGAGCGGTCGGCGGGGGAGGCAAGCGCGTGTCGAGGTATCTTCAGGCCGAGCTCGCGGCGATTCGCAAGGAGTGCTCGTAATGCGGAAGCTCCTCAATACGCTCTACGTGAGCTCGCAGGGATCGTACCTCCGCAAGGAAGGGGAGACGGTCGTCGTCGAGCGAGAACAAGAGAAGGTGCTCCAGCTGCCGATCCATGCCATAGGCGGGATCGTCTGCTTCGGGAACGTCCTGTGCTCGCCCTTCCTCCTCGGCTTCTGCGCCGAACGGGACATAGGCGTGTCGTTCCTGTCGGAGCACGGGAGGTTCCTCGCCTCGGTGCGTGGTCCGATATCGGGGAACGTGCTCTTGAGACGGCGGCAATACCGCATGGCCGACGATGAGGCGGCCTCGAAGTCTATTGCCGCGAATATCGTGGCGGGCAAGCTCGCCAACTGCCGCGTCGTCATGAACCGCGCCATTCGCGACCACGGCGACAGGATCGACGTCGAATCGGTCAAGGGAGCGTCGTCGGCCATCGATCGGGTCATCGACAGCCTCCCCGGAGCCGCCGATTGCGACGCGATTCGAGGATTCGAAGGCATGGCGGCCGCGGAATACTTCGGGGCTTTCAATCACCTCATCATCGATCAGAAGGACGACTTCGTCTTCGAGGAGCGCAATAGGCGTCCGCCCCTCGATCCGGTCAACGCGCTCTTGTCGTTCGTCTATACGCTCCTGGCCCACGACGTGCGATCGGCGATCGAGACGGTTGGCCTCGATCCGGCCGTAGGTTTTCTGCACAGGGACAGGCCGGGAAGACCGGGGCTCGCTTTGGACCTCATGGAGGAATTCCGGCCCGTTATCGCCGACAGACTAGTGCTGTCTCTGATTAATCGGCGGCAAGTCGATGCGAAAGGTTTCAAGCGTGCCGAGAACGGCGCTGTCGTCATGGACGACACGACCAGGAAGACCGTGCTCGTCGAGTATCAAGCCAGGAAGCAGGACGAGATTGCGCATCCCTACATCGACGAGAAGGTGCAAGTGGGACTGCTTTTTTTCGTACAGGCGAACTTGATGGCGCGTTTCATACGAGGCGATATCGACGGCTATCCCCCCTTCTTCTGGAGGTGAGGCATGTTGGTGCTCGTAAGCTACGACGTATCGGTAACGGCATCGGGCGGTAAGCGCAGGCTTAGGCAGGTCGCCAAGACCTGCGTCAATTACGGGCAACGCGTTCAGCACAGCGTCTTCGAGTGCGTCGTCGAGCCCGACCAGTGGGTGCGCTTGAAGAACCTGCTGGAAGGCATCATCGACAAAGAAACCGATAGCCTCAGATACTACTATCTCGGATCGAACTGGAAGCACCGAGTCGAGCATATCGGCGCGAAGCCGAGCCTGGATATGGACGATGCGATCATCGTGTGATAATAACGGGATAGAGTTCTACAGCCCTTTCCCCTATCTGAATTCCAGTTTCCACTTCAGCACATACCTCCTTGCCTTGGTGCGCGAACTCGATAGACACATACAAAGCCGTTAGTTTCGCGGATCGACTATTTCTCGACCCGAGAAGTCATTGATAACATCAGGGAAGGATGCTCTGCTTCAATTCAAGACTGATCGCTATTGTTCGCGTTTTTGGCTGGCTAGTTTTTTGCTGGATAGAGTATTAGCATATGTACCGTCGCGCCCCACGCGGGCGCGTGGATTGAAACCCCTCTACAAGGCCTCGGGCGCCCTGGATGACTCGGTCGCGCCCCACGCGGGCGCGTGGATTGAAACGGCTAACGTGGACGCTCTTGGTAAGATTGCGACGGTCGCGCCCCACGCGGGCGCGTGGATTGAAACAGGGCTTGGGTGAGCAGGAGATCACTCGGGCCGAGGTCGCGCCCCACGCGGGCGCGTGGATTGAAACAGGGCTTGGGTGAGCAGGAGATCACTCGGGCCGAGGTCGCGCCCCACGCGGGCGCGTGGATTGAAACGGCGTCCGAACTAATTGGATTATCTCTAATTTGTCGTCGCGCCCCACGCGGGCGCGTGGATTGAAACCCGTCAGGGGCCCCGTGTGGGGCCCCTAATATTGAGTCGCGCCCCACGCGGGCGCGTGGATTGAAACACGTTACAGGAGTTGGCATCTTTAGCGGCCAGGTGTCGCGCCCCACGCGGGCGCGTGGATTGAAACACGTCGGCACTGCCGTGGGCACAACGTGGTACTGTCGCGCCCCACGCGGGCGCGTGGATTGAAACATCAAACATCTCACTACTCCTTGTCCAACTCAAGGGTCGCGCCCCACGCGGGCGCGTGGATTGAAACCGCCCAACGGATGTATAGTAGTTGGGCGGGTCTGGGTCGCGCCCCACGCGGGCGCGTGGATTGAAACTTCCCTTGGAGGTTCGATGATCGCGCCTGCTCCGCGTCGCGCCCCACGCGGGCGCGTGGATTGAAACTGCTACATGGGGCCGGTTGGGAATCTGGAGGTTAAGTCGCGCCCCACGCGGGCGCGTGGATTGAAACGCCTTTAGCTCGACCTGGATACAGTACGTCGTCGTCGCGCCCCACGCGGGCGCGTGGATTGAAACTGGGACTATGCCTAACTCGCGCGCATCTGAGAAAACGTCGCGCCCCACGCGGGCGCGTGGATTGAAACAAGAAGCTGGATGTACATCGGAGAGATTGGCGCGGGTCGCGCCCCACGCGGGCGCGTGGATTGAAACCAGACTCCGGCCTACTTGGAGCGGCAGAAAACCAAGTCGCGCCCCACGCGGGCGCGTGGATTGAAACAATCTCGCCATGCGCCCAAGGGCCGCCCCGGATCGTCGCGCCCCACGCGGGCGCGTGGATTGAAACCGCTCCACACGAAATCTTGCGTGTATCCGGTCGGGTCGCGCCCCACGCGGGCGCGTGGATTGAAACTCCAATCTCGCGGCCGTGCTCTTGCCATAATCGGATGTCGCGCCCCACGCGGGCGCGTGGATTGAAACAACAGCGCCCTCGCGCCATAGTTTTTTCGATTTTGTCGCGCCCCACGCGGGCGCGTGGATTGAAACTGCTACATGGGGCCGGTTGGGAATCTGGAGGTTAAGTCGCGCCCCACGCGGGCGCGTGGATTGAAACTCGCCGACGAGATAGACAGGCTCCGCGCACTTCTCGTCGCGCCCCACGCGGGCGCGTGGATTGAAACATGCCTAACGCCCAACTCGAAGGGGCCAAAATAGGCGTCGCGCCCCACGCGGGCGCGTGGATTGAAACCCGTCGTTAAGCTCTAACACAGCGAGGGCCTCGAGTCGCGCCCCACGCGGGCGCGTGGATTGAAACCGCTGAGCCTTGAATCATTATTGCGCCCCCGTCAGTCGCGCCCCACGCGGGCGCGTGGATTGAAACAAACCCGCGGCTTTCAAATCGGCCACACGACGCTGCGTCGCGCCCCACGCGGGCGCGTGGATTGAAACGGCGTCGGGCCCGGCGAGCACGTGGTACTCGACGTCGCGCCCCACGCGGGCGCGTGGATTGAAACGCCGCTACGGCTTGAGCCGTGGCGGTATCAGGATGTGGTCGCGCCCCACGCGGGCGCGTGGATTGAAACCGCCCAACGGATGTATAGTAGTTGGGCGGGTCTGGTCGCGCCCCACGCGGGCGCGTGGATTGAAACAAGGGGCCCCGCATGGGGCCCCTAATATTGAGGAGTCGCGCCCCACGCGGGCGCGTGGATTGAAACCGCCCAACGGATGTATAGTAGTTGGGCGGGTCTGGTCGCGCCCCACGCGGGCGCGTGGATTGAAACCAGGGCCTCGGTGAGCAGGAGGTTACCAGGGCCGAGTCGCGCCCCACGCGGGCGCGTGGATTGAAACTTGGCTGTGCCATCTGAGCCGGCCATGATTATTAGGTCGCGCCCCACGCGGGCGCGTGGATTGAAACATGACTGGTGATCTCGGTAAACTCTACCCCATCATGTCGCGCCCCACGCGGGCGCGTGGATTGAAACGCTCAACGCGGTCTGGAGAGTCTCGTCGCGATAGTGTCGCGCCCCACGCGGGCGCGTGGATTGAAACGATATAAGCAACGAGTGTATTGTACGACTCAATCCGCGTCGCGCCCCACGCGGGCGCGTGGATTGAAACAATTTTGGCCAGGGGGCCAAGGAGCGCGATTATGCCAAGTCGCGCCCCACGCGGGCGCGTGGATTGAAACTGATTTTAAGGGCCTCCGTATGGAGGCCCTACTAGGTCGCGCCCCACGCGGGCGCGTGGATTGAAACCCTATCGTCTATTATGGACAGGCTGGGAGGCCTTTGTCGCGCCCCACGCGGGCGCGTGGATTGAAACAGCTCCTCGATGCGCTGCGTTGCCTGGCCCTTGGTCGCGCCCCACGCGGGCGCGTGGATTGAAACAAGGATCGTGTCCTTGGTAACTGCCATATCATAGTCGCGCCCCACGCGGGCGCGTGGATTGAAACCACCCCCGAGGTTGGGGGTGGTCCGGTGCTGCTGGTCGCGCCCCACGCGGGCGCGTGGATTGAAACTTGGTCTCGGGCCCGGAGAGCCCGAGCTTGATAGGTCGCGCCCCACGCGGGCGCGTGGATTGAAACTTGGTCTCGGGCCCGGAGAGCCCGAGCTTGATAGAGTCGCGCCCCACGCGGGCGCGTGGATTGAAACAGGGCCTCGGTGAGCAAGAGGTCACTAGGGCCGAGGTCGCGCCCCACGCGGGCGCGTGGATTGAAACCACCCCCGAGGTTGGGGGTGGTCCGGTGCTGCTGGTCGCGCCCCACGCGGGCGCGTGGATTGAAACAGGGCGCCGCAGGTACCGGGGTGGCTGATATGGTTAGTCGCGCCCCACGCGGGCGCGTGGATTGAAACCGAACTAATTGAATTACCTTGATGGAGGTGTATTAGTCGCGCCCCACGCGGGCGCGTGGATTGAAACCTCGCCGTGCGTACAACATGATCTATAATGATTGTCGCGCCCCACGCGGGCGCGTGGATTGAAACGACTCTTATCGGCGACGATGTAGACGCAGCCGATCGTCGCGCCCCACGCGGGCGCGTGGATTGAAACACGGATGTTGACCCGGCGGTTGGCAATGCTGATCTTGTCGCGCCCCACGCGGGCGCGTGGATTGAAACGGGGAGTTTCTCTGCCCATGCGGGATTATATTTAGGTCGCGCCCCACGCGGGCGCGTGGATTGAAACGCGTGAAGCCCGAAATGTTTAGCCGCATTGCTAATGTCGCGCCCCACGCGGGCGCGTGGATTGAAACGGAAGAATCCCAAAGAAGCGGACAGGCTCGACCGCAGTCGCGCCCCACGCGGGCGCGTGGATTGAAACCTCCGCTACAAATTGAATCGACTCGTTGCCGAGATGTCGCGCCCCACGCGGGCGCGTGGATTGAAACTAATAAGCTTAAAGATGAAATTATGCCGATGGCAGTCGCGCCCCACGCGGGCGCGTGGATTGAAACGCCCTGCGGAGAATCTTCCCAGCAAAAAGCATAGTCGCGCCCCACGCGGGCGCGTGGATTGAAACCGGTAATCGCGTACTGATCGAGGACTTCCAAGAGCGTCGCGCCCCACGCGGGCGCGTGGATTGAAACTCCCTCCCCCGCGATAGCCGATAGCAAATCAAGCAGTCGCGCCCCACGCGGGCGCGTGGATTGAAACTAGCGCTTCTTCGTCCCACGAATAAGAGAAGCCATGTCGCGCCCCACGCGGGCGCGTGGATTGAAACATGCTTCGCACCTCCTAAAAGTTGCCCGAGCGTCGGGTCGCGCCCCACGCGGGCGCGTGGATTGAAACACGGTCTTATAGGTGTCCGCGCCATTTGTGGTATCGTCGCGCCCCACGCGGGCGCGTGGATTGAAACCCGACAATCCGCAAGGAAGGATCGGAAATCTGGTTGTCGCGCCCCACGCGGGCGCGTGGATTGAAACAGTGCCTCCTTCTATAGCCTTGCGAATCTCCGCGGTCGCGCCCCACGCGGGCGCGTGGATTGAAACCGAACCTTCGACCAGCATTGGATTGATCGCCCATTGGTCGCGCCCCACGCGGGCGCGTGGATTGAAACATGTCATGCGACGACGCTTCGGTAGCGCGGACGAATGTCGCGCCCCACGCGGGCGCGTGGATTGAAACACATATAGCGCATCTCATTCCGATACCTCCTTGTGTCGCGCCCCACGCGGGCGCGTGGATTGAAACCACAAGCGCATTACCGTGGACTCAGAGAGGTACTACGTCGCGCCCCACGCGGGCGCGTGGATTGAAACCGGAGGGAGGAATTTGATAGCGTTAATGACGCCGAGTCGCGCCCCACGCGGGCGCGTGGATTGAAACATATGATTTACTTAGTGATTGCAATAATACAGAAAGTCGCGCCCCACGCGGGCGCGTGGATTGAAACACAAGCATATGAAGGCATAGGCTATAACGATATTTGTCGCGCCCCACGCGGGCGCGTGGATTGAAACCATTATAGTATTTAGATAATCTATTAACATATTAGTCGCGCCCCACGCGGGCGCGTGGATTGAAACCAACCTGTCCCTTTAGAACTAAATTTTTGTTGCCGTCGCGCCCCACGCGGGCGCGTGGATTGAAACAAGGAGATTCTAATGGCTAGTGTACGCGATCTTGTAGTCGCGCCCCACGCGGGCGCGTGGATTGAAACTTACTTGCAGAGCATATTTAATAAACATCGATAATGTCGCGCCCCACGCGGGCGCGTGGATTGAAACTAATAAATCAGGATAACAACCAGGATGCATTATTAAGTCGCGCCCCACGCGGGCGCGTGGATTGAAACTTAGCCTTAGCGAGCTTATCTGCCCAATACCAATAGTCGCGCCCCACGCGGGCGCGTGGATTGAAACAATAGATTAAAGGAGGAAAGGAAATGAAGTTTGCAGTCGCGCCCCACGCGGGCGCGTGGATTGAAACCTGGCAGTATTACTATACGGCTGTATAGCTATCGTCGCGCCCCACGCGGGCGCGTGGATTGAAACTCTACGGTCCAGTGATTATTGCTTAGAAGCATCTGTCGCGCCCCACGCGGGCGCGTGGATTGAAACCAGAAGATCAACGGGCCGGAGAATACCGGCGAGCGTCGCGCCCCACGCGGGCGCGTGGATTGAAACCTTGACGCCTACTTGCATACCAGCGGCGACTATAAGTCGCGCCCCACGCGGGCGCGTGGATTGAAACAATCTCGGCAAGCGTAGACTTGAGCGCATCGTCGAGTCGCGCCCCACGCGGGCGCGTGGATTGAAACGGGCAACTTGGGGCGGAAGACCGATCAACCTCGGAGTCGCGCCCCACGCGGGCGCGTGGATTGAAACCCGAGTAGGTCTCGTAGAGTATCCGCGCGTCGTGTCGCGCCCCACGCGGGCGCGTGGATTGAAACTTTATATGCGATGTCCGCGGGGAGATGAAACCATGTCGCGCCCCACGCGGGCGCGTGGATTGAAACACGCCATGCGTAGGCAAATCCGTTATCGCGGAGGTCGCGCCCCACGCGGGCGCGTGGATTGAAACAAGCGCCTCGATGATTCGCTAGCCTTCCGTAGCGGGTCGCGCCCCACGCGGGCGCGTGGATTGAAACGCGGCCTCGGTGTTGATTATGGAGATGATCGCGCGTCGCGCCCCACGCGGGCGCGTGGATTGAAACGTTCCATGACGAAAAGCAATCCAAGTCCGGCGCTAGTCGCGCCCCACGCGGGCGCGTGGATTGAAACGAGTCGGGCAAAGAACGGACCTATCTCAAAAACTCGTCGCGCCCCACGCGGGCGCGTGGATTGAAACGGGGCTGGTGCCGCCGCCCGCGGCGCCCCCGTCGTCGCGCCCCACGCGGGCGCGTGGATTGAAACTCTATCGAGGGCCAGTCCCTCGTCTGGCGCAATTGTCGCGCCCCACGCGGGCGCGTGGATTGAAACATATATTTTATTATCGCTCTTCTTATAGGCGACACGTCGCGCCCCACGCGGGCGCGTGGATTGAAACACGGCTAGTCACCTGACCGCGACTATGACCCTCCGTCGCGCCCCACGCGGGCGCGTGGATTGAAACTTAACCAGCGTGGCGCCCGCTGGTAAATCGCCAGGTCGCGCCCCACGCGGGCGCGTGGATTGAAACTTCCCCGAGTTTGGACATTTATCTGAACAGGCGAGTCGCGCCCCACGCGGGCGCGTGGATTGAAACCTTTTGTAGCGCGATCCAACAATCGCGCCTTAGTAGTCGCGCCCCACGCGGGCGCGTGGATTGAAACTTTAGGTCCCACGGCGCGCGCACCTCGACGCGGATGTCGCGCCCCACGCGGGCGCGTGGATTGAAACTATAAATCGCTGGCCGAGGAATTCACCGCCGAGGCGTCGCGCCCCACGCGGGCGCGTGGATTGAAACACACCGTCATGGCACGACCTCATTGATGGGAGCCGTCGCGCCCCACGCGGGCGCGTGGATTGAAACAGAGGCTTCGACGACAAGACCACCGGAGAGGCCTGTCGCGCCCCACGCGGGCGCGTGGATTGAAACGGAACTGCACCAAACGTTGTCCGGCATCGATAAGTCGCGCCCCACGCGGGCGCGTGGATTGAAACGGAGTTGGGCCCGGTGAGCACGTGGTACTCAACCAGGTCGCGCCCCACGCGGGCGCGTGGATTGAAACTCGTCGACCTCGCAGAGTTCGGCGATCTGCCGAGTGTCGCGCCCCACGCGGGCGCGTGGATTGAAACATGACCGTCGCCATATCGAGTACGGCCTCGGTGGGTCGCGCCCCACGCGGGCGCGTGGATTGAAACAGCTGCAAGCTCGTCGACGATACCAGCAGCCCATGTCGCGCCCCACGCGGGCGCGTGGATTGAAACGAGCGCGCGCTCGCGCCCATGCGTACCTTTTTTGGTCGCGCCCCACGCGGGCGCGTGGATTGAAACTGGTCGACCGCGGCCATGCCCTCGGCCTTCGCTGGTCGCGCCCCACGCGGGCGCGTGGATTGAAACGTCCCCTCGACCTCGCTCTCGAAGGGCGGCCACGTCGCGCCCCACGCGGGCGCGTGGATTGAAACGGGGGCTCTCTGTGAGCGCCGAGCTCGTCACCCTGGGTCGCGCCCCACGCGGGCGCGTGGATTGAAACGCGGCTCGGCGGCCTGAGGCTCGGAGCCCTGGATGTCGCGCCCCACGCGGGCGCGTGGATTGAAACGGCTTATGACGCGGAGGACTATCGATCAGAACCCGGTCGCGCCCCACGCGGGCGCGTGGATTGAAACTGCTTTTTGTTGTACTCGATATGCATCAGAAAGAGTCGCGCCCCACGCGGGCGCGTGGATTGAAACTCGGTATAGGGCGAATAGGTTTTCTTCGTTCCCGCGTCGCGCCCCACGCGGGCGCGTGGATTGAAACAACCCATCGCCAACGATGAAAGAAGACACGACGAGTCGCGCCCCACGCGGGCGCGTGGATTGAAACCCTTCCGCGCATTGATGTCAAGCCTCGCTGCCGAAGTCGCGCCCCACGCGGGCGCGTGGATTGAAACCTCGACGCCCTCGAGGAGGCCCATCGGATCCGTGAGGTCGCGCCCCACGCGGGCGCGTGGATTGAAACCTCGTGACGCGGCCCTTCGCCAGGATCCCCGTGAGTCGCGCCCCACGCGGGCGCGTGGATTGAAACCTTGATGATTTCTTCGCGCGCTCGGGCGCGTGGGTGTCGCGCCCCACGCGGGCGCGTGGATTGAAACACAAACTGCCGCGATACCCTACACGCCTTCGCGATCGTCGCGCCCCACGCGGGCGCGTGGATTGAAACAAAATAAAATGGACAAGCATACGCAAGAGGCGCGGTCGCGCCCCACGCGGGCGCGTGGATTGAAACGGACACAAGGTCGGGATCATCGGGGAGCGATGCGCGTCGCGCCCCACGCGGGCGCGTGGATTGAAACAGTACCGCATGGGTAATATCCGCATCGAGAATCGTGTCGCGCCCCACGCGGGCGCGTGGATTGAAACAGCGCGATGCGATTGCCATCAGAGCCGGGGATGTTGTCGCGCCCCACGCGGGCGCGTGGATTGAAACCATACGTGCTCTGCAAGTTCAGGATCGCGCGCGAGTCGCGCCCCACGCGGGCGCGTGGATTGAAACAGGTTCTCCGCAAAATGCCGATTGTATTGCCGAGTCGCGCCCCACGCGGGCGCGTGGATTGAAACTTATTTGCAAAGAGGTACAACGTGGACGCATTACGTCGCGCCCCACGCGGGCGCGTGGATTGAAACATTTACTCCCCCTTCTCGCGCTCGGCGAGCAATCCGTCGCGCCCCACGCGGGCGCGTGGATTGAAACCGCTGAGCCCTGAATCATTATTGCGCCCCCGTCAGTCGCGCCCCACGCGGGCGCGTGGATTGAAACACGGGGGTACCCGCAGGCGACCAACGCGGCAATAGTCGCGCCCCACGCGGGCGCGTGGATTGAAACCCGTATTGGAATGTTACGCTCGTCTAGGACTCCGCGTCGCGCCCCACGCGGGCGCGTGGATTGAAACCCCATATATGTTTTTATAAAGTGCACAAGCGCCGAGTCGCGCCCCACGCGGGCGCGTGGATTGAAACCTCGCACTGGTCATCACGCAATAGCGATCATCTAGTCGCGCCCCACGCGGGCGCGTGGATTGAAACGACCATGCTTCGATCAGCGGGGACTCGCTACGTTGGTCGCGCCCCACGCGGGCGCGTGGATTGAAACTTGCTTACGTTGACAGTAGTTATAACACAAAAGCAAGTCGCGCCCCACGCGGGCGCGTGGATTGAAACAGCGGATGATCGATGATCGTCCGCCCATATTTTGTCGCGCCCCACGCGGGCGCGTGGATTGAAACAATTCGCCTTTTGGTCGTGGTATCCTAATATGGGCGTCGCGCCCCACGCGGGCGCGTGGATTGAAACACCACCCCATACTGAACCAGACCATATACGTTCGCGTCGCGCCCCACGCGGGCGCGTGGATTGAAACCCGAAGGCCGCGCAGGGGCTCCTCGGCTCGATCGGTCGCGCCCCACGCGGGCGCGTGGATTGAAACAATGCGATCTTCGACCGCCTCGACGCCATCGAGGCCGTCGCGCCCCACGCGGGCGCGTGGATTGAAACCCTTGAATGCGGTATCGCCCCCGCCGAAGGCTGGCGTCGCGCCCCACGCGGGCGCGTGGATTGAAACTAGCAGCCGGGCCCGTGTAATAGTATCCATTGCAGTCGCGCCCCACGCGGGCGCGTGGATTGAAACACAAGTGCACTGCCCTGGACTCAGCGTGGTACCACGTCGCGCCCCACGCGGGCGCGTGGATTGAAACTTGCACCTGTTTTTGGTATGCCTGATTATCAAGCCGTCGCGCCCCACGCGGGCGCGTGGATTGAAACTGATGCTTACGCCGGACAGTTACGTCCGGTGTTGGTCGCGCCCCACGCGGGCGCGTGGATTGAAACTAAGTAATGGCCCCCTTCGGGGGGCCAAAATTTTGTCGCGCCCCACGCGGGCGCGTGGATTGAAACCCTTGTGGGCAATGCCGTTTTTGCCGCGTTATGCGGTCGCGCCCCACGCGGGCGCGTGGATTGAAACTTCGCCTTCGGTAAGCCAGAGCGAGGCCGTCCCGTGTCGCGCCCCACGCGGGCGCGTGGATTGAAACCATATCCTAGTGTTGATCATTTTATTAATGTAGCAAGTCGCGCCCCACGCGGGCGCGTGGATTGAAACGGCATTCATGATTCGGCAATGCTACGATCCTGCCGTCGCGCCCCACGCGGGCGCGTGGATTGAAACCGCTTATAAGGATCAAGCGAACCAGGAGCATACCGTCGCGCCCCACGCGGGCGCGTGGATTGAAACACTCCATCCATTTGCCTATGTGTTGGCCTAGTTTTGTCGCGCCCCACGCGGGCGCGTGGATTGAAACTTTCGTCGGTGACGGGTGGTGGCCGCGTAGTCTATGGTCGCGCCCCACGCGGGCGCGTGGATTGAAACCGTCGCGCACTGCGTCCCGGTTGTACGAGTGAGCGTCGCGCCCCACGCGGGCGCGTGGATTGAAACTCTTCTCGCCCATAGGGAGTAATGCGTCCACGTTGGTCGCGCCCCACGCGGGCGCGTGGATTGAAACCGCATAGGGGATAGCATGGACAATCGAACGCAAGAGTCGCGCCCCACGCGGGCGCGTGGATTGAAACAAAACATCCTGGAATGATGGTTGGGCGAAACGCAGGTCGCGCCCCACGCGGGCGCGTGGATTGAAACTTTAGTCCCCGTATGCGTGACAAGATCGGTAAAATGTCGCGCCCCACGCGGGCGCGTGGATTGAAACGCGTCCCACCCCAGGCCGCGCCGCGCGTAGATCCCGGTCGCGCCCCACGCGGGCGCGTGGATTGAAACCCGATCGTGCCGGACAACGAGCTCCTGGCTCTCGCGTCGCGCCCCACGCGGGCGCGTGGATTGAAACCTGCCCGTCGCCCCCGGCGACCCGGCGGTGTTCCGTCGCGCCCCACGCGGGCGCGTGGATTGAAACCTTTATGATGATCACGCGTGGCTCCTCGGGCCGAAGGTCGCGCCCCACGCGGGCGCGTGGATTGAAACATAACCGGCGGCCCTGACGGTAATAGTATCGCGGTGTCGCGCCCCACGCGGGCGCGTGGATTGAAACCCATGCCCGCGTTAGCACGCTCTCATTATTGAGAGTCGCGCCCCACGCGGGCGCGTGGATTGAAACAAACACGCGCGATAGCTGCATCATCTCAGCAGCCTGGTCGCGCCCCACGCGGGCGCGTGGATTGAAACTTATTATCCAGATTTCCAAGGCCTTGGTGAGCAAGGTCGCGCCCCACGCGGGCGCGTGGATTGAAACCGCGTCGGCGGCCCGGCTCGTCCGTGAGAATAAGAGTCGCGCCCCACGCGGGCGCGTGGATTGAAACTGCGCGCCGGCACCAGCACCACCATATATAATATTGTCGCGCCCCACGCGGGCGCGTGGATTGAAACCCCAAGGTTCTCGAGGAGGTACGCTCAACCCTCGGCATCGCGCCCCACGCGGGCGCGTGGATTGAAACAAAGAAAACACGGGAAGAAAATACCTAAACAAAACGTCGCGCCCCACGCGGGCGCGTGGATTGAAACGGTAATTACTATAGTTAGAACGGAAGGAATGTCTGGTCGCGCCCCACGCGGGCGCGTGGATTGAAACCAGTATCTCCCCGAGACTGTCCGTTGTCCGGTACGACGTCGCGCCCCACGCGGGCGCGTGGATTGAAACATCGACGGGTCGACCACGGGCGAACAGCAATTGTGTCGCGCCCCACGCGGGCGCGTGGATTGAAACTCGCCCTGTGGCTCGGAGCCCTGGATGGCGGACGGTCGCGCCCCACGCGGGCGCGTGGATTGAAACAGGTCCATCGCCGTGAAGTATCCCCGTACGGAGAGTCGCGCCCCACGCGGGCGCGTGGATTGAAACGAGAGAGTATTTGAATTGCGGAGCGGGGATCAAGGGTCGCGCCCCACGCGGGCGCGTGGATTGAAACATGCCGTGAAGGCCTCTACACCACTCCACAACTGTGTCGCGCCCCACGCGGGCACGTGGATTGAAACCCTTATTGCTCGATTGACGGCGTTTCGACGTTGTGGTCGCGCCCCACGCGGGCGCGTGGATTGAAACCGGTAGAAAGGTACTCCACGATTCACCGACGAGACGTCGCGCCCCACGCGGGCGCGTGGATTGAAACCCTCCTTTGAGGGGGAAAGCCACGCCGCGAGGCGTGTCGCGCCCCACGCGGGCGCGTGGATTGAAACCGCCACCACAAGACCAATGTCCGCGGCGTCGCGGTCGCGCCCCACGCGGGCGCGTGGATTGAAACCAATTCGGTAACGGCTGACTCTACTTTACTTTTCGTCGCGCCCCACGCGGGCGCGTGGATTGAAACATGGGGTTGCCGGATGCAACGGGACCTCACAGAACGTCGCGCCCCACGCGGGCGCGTGGATTGAAACGTTGATGAGGTAGTACCCGCCCTGGCTCTCGTTCGTCGCGCCCCACGCGGGCGCGTGGATTGAAACGCCATGCGCTCGATATAGGTCCGGGAGACGCGCGGTCGCGCCCCACGCGGGCGCGTGGATTGAAACGTAGGCGGTGGTGGGAGCAAGCATGCGCAGCTCCTGTCGCGCCCCACGCGGGCGCGTGGATTGAAACGCTCCTTGATGTAGGGCGCTTCGTAGGTCCTGGGTCGCGCCCCACGCGGGCGCGTGGATTGAAACCTGCTGCTCGCCGACGTCTCGACGTGGACGGTGAGTCGCGCCCCACGCGGGCGCGTGGATTGAAACTCCTTTCGATGGAAGCCGATGTATCCGCGGAGCCACGTCGCGCCCCACGCGGGCGCGTGGATTGAAACTCCGTCATCTGACGGGACCAATGGCACGCCCAACGCAGGTCGCGCCCCACGCGGGCGCGTGGATTGAAACCGGCAGGAGTCGTAGTGCTTGCCCGTGCAGTAGTCGTCGCGCCCCACGCGGGCGCGTGGATTGAAACTTAATATTTCTGATTGACAGCATATATGATGAGGTGTCGCGCCCCACGCGGGCGCGTGGATTGAAACTGAGGTCCGCAAGATCGTCGCCATCCTCGAGGCCGGTCGCGCCCCACGCGGGCGCGTGGATTGAAACCATCGAAAGGAGAAATAGATGTCCCGCTCCCAGAGTCGCGCCCCACGCGGGCGCGTGGATTGAAACTCTAAGCTGGCGATCCATGCTCGGCCCCAAGGCGAGTCGCGCCCCACGCGGGCGCGTGGATTGAAACAAAAACTTCCGCCCTCGGACCACAAGGCAGCGCCGTCGCGCCCCACGCGGGCGCGTGGATTGAAACTGGGCTGTCGTCCACGAGCTCGCGGCCGTCGCCGGTCGCGCCCCACGCGGGCGCGTGGATTGAAACGTCGCCGACATGAGTACGGCCAGTCAGGCACGCGTCGCGCCCCACGCGGGCGCGTGGATTGAAACAAGAGGACAATGAGGAGGAAGATGACGAAGAGGAGGTCGCGCCCCACGCGGGCGCGTGGATTGAAACATGGTCCCACGCAACGAGCTCGCCGATCAGGGGTCGTCGCGCCCCACGCGGGCGCGTGGATTGAAACGATAATCTCTAACAGAGATGTGATTATAGAAAACGGGTCGCGCCCCACGCGGGCGCGTGGATTGAAACTTGTGCGGAATGTCTTCGAGTTTTCGCTGATTACGTCGCGCCCCACGCGGGCGCGTGGATTGAAACCGCGCCCAGACATGCGACGTCCGGGGCATTGCCCGTCGCGCCCCACGCGGGCGCGTGGATTGAAACCTAGAGAGATGGGAGCCGCGGACCTCGTCGACCATGGTCGCGCCCCACGCGGGCGCGTGGATTGAAACGTGAGGGCGTAGAATTCGTCCTTGAGTTGGACCGTCGCGCCCCACGCGGGCGCGTGGATTGAAACAGGCGGTAGGGCGGGGCAATAAAAAGCCCCGCCGAGTCGCGCCCCACGCGGGCGCGTGGATTGAAACCACGGATAAGATAGACCCGCTTGGCGTGGGCCTCCGTCGCGCCCCACGCGGGCGCGTGGATTGAAACAAATTGTTGCACGAAGGAGCAAAAGACGATCATGCGTCGCGCCCCACGCGGGCGCGTGGATTGAAACCATTTACCTGTATATTTCGCACAACCGCTTTTAGTCGCGCCCCACGCGGGCGCGTGGATTGAAACGGATCCGTCTGCAGAGCATCGAGCGGAATCATGGTGTCGCGCCCCACGCGGGCGCGTGGATTGAAACTCACTCAGAAGATGTTCGTGGAGATTCATCCGCGTCGCGCCCCACGCGGGCGCGTGGATTGAAACCGAGAACCGCGGCCGTCGGCAATAGCCCTAACGTAGTCGCGCCCCACGCGGGCGCGTGGATTGAAACAGTCCTCGCCATGACGCGCTCGTAGTACCAGTACGGTCGCGCCCCACGCGGGCGCGTGGATTGAAGCCAATTAATAGGGGCTGTTCAAAAAGTGCGTGAAGCTTTTGGGACAACGGCTTTTTGCGGCAGTTTCCTGCGTTCGCCATTCGATCTAAGGAGACTGCTACGAATTCTCTATCGCCCTTCTCGCATCTTCGCGCGTACATATGCGCCCGACTCGCCGAGCTGATCCTCGGTCCAGATCGGAATGCCGCCCGGCCCGAGTCGGTCGGGGACGAGGGGCGTTTCCTTCCGGACGCCGCGCTCGCCGGCCTTGAGCGCGGCCGAGGTCTCGTCCTTGTTGCAGAGGGACCAGTTGACCCAGCTGATGTCGTTCTTGTCGAGGAAATCGAGCCATTCCTCGGACTCGTCGATAAAGACCCCGTCCGTGCCGTTCGACCTGCTCGTTCCCCACTCGCTGCAGAAGACGGCCGCGCCGGCGTCCAAGGCGCGCGTGATCTTACGCCGGAGCGAATCGCCGTGCGTGCCCGCGTAGAAGTGCACGGTGTACATGAGGTTCGAGCCGGCCACGGGATCCTTCGCGGCCGCGTCGACGTCCTGGCTCCAGGTGCCGGACCCGATCAGGACTATGTTGTCGGGGTCGATGGCGCGTATAGCGGCGACGAGTCTTTCAGCGTAGGGCTTGAGGTCCTTCGACCAGGTCACGCTCCCGTTGGGCTCGTTCATGATCTCGTAGATGACGTTGGGTCGGGAGCCGTAGGCCGCGGCCATCTCCTTGAAGAAGTCGACCGCTCCCGAATAGGTCCGGTGGTTCGGATCGCCGGGAGTCAGCACGTGCCAGTCGATGATGACGTACAATCCGAGCTCGATCGCGAGGTCGACGCCTTTCTTTACGAGTTCCTTGAGGGCGGGCCGAGAGGCGTAGCCTCCCTCGCCGACGTAGAGCGCGAGGCGGACGATGTCGCACTTCCAATCATCGCGGAGAGCGGCGAGCGACGCCCTGTCGACGGCTCCGCCGAACCATTGGAGGCCCGCGGTGCTCATTCCCTTAAGGCGCACGCTCGCTCCTCGCTCGTCGAGGAGCCGGCCGCCCGAGACTCGGAGTTGCCCGTGTCCGCCGACGGGCGTGCCGGGAGGCGCGGCCGCGCCGTCGGACGCGAGGACGTCGGGTACGGCGACGAGGGCGATGGCGAGCGCGCAGAGGATCGCCGGCAGGCGGAAGGACGGAAGCTCTCGAGAGTGGCGCATGGTCCATGATATACCGGAATTGCGGATAGATGGCGAGGCAGAGAGGCTTGTGTAAACTGCGTAACATCCGCCCCGAAGCCATTCCCGAGGTCTTCCCTGGTGAGTATTATTGAAGGCGTATGAACGACCTGTACGGCGTCCTCGAGCTAAGCCGCGGCGCGACGGCGGACGAGATAAAGGCCAACTACCGCCGGCTGGCGATGAAGTGGCACCCGGACCGCAACTCCGGCTCGCGCGAGGCCGAGGAGCGCTTCAAGCTTATTTCGGAGGCCTACGCGGTCCTGTCGGACGAGTCGAAGCGCCGCGACTACGACGCCTACCTCGACGGCGGCCCTCGCTACGCGGCGGGCCGTCCCTCGCCCGGCGCCTACGGCGCGAGCGGTCCCTATGGCGCCGAAGGCTTCGATGGCTTCGCCGAGGGCGTCTTCGGCGATGCATGGGGCTTCTCGGGCTTCGCCGGTTTCTCCTTCTTCTCGAAGGAGGAGGCGTCCTCGATGTTCATGCGCGAGATGCTGGAGCTCGCGAGCGAGCTTACGATGCGCAACGTGGGCTGGCGCGAAGTGGCGGTCGAGCTCGAGCGGCGCGGCTGTCCGTCGGACCTCGCCTCGAAGATCGCGCTCCAGATCGAGGAGCGGCGCAAGGCCGCCATCAGGGGAACCGCGAGGCCGTACTTCGTGCGCTCCGCGCTGTCGGGCCTCTTCGGGCTCCTCCTGGTCCGGGGCTTCGGGTGGGTCGGCTTCGGGCTGTTCGGTATGATCGGGCTAGTCATGCTCCTGAGCGGGGCTTACAATCTCGTTCGCGCCCTCTACTTCCTGGCGACGGGAAACGCGCCCAGGATGATCGCTTAGGGGAGAACCGGTAAACCTTTCACGCGTTGAGCGATTTCTTCCGTACGCTCTCTCGCGCCATGCTAGAATGAAAAAATCGATTATGGATAGAAAAAACGACGAGATCGAGGCAAGCGGCAGTTTCGGCGAGTCGGACTACGGCGCCGAGTACGTGCGTCGCGTCGAGGTCGTCTCCGCGCTCGTGGCGAGCCTTTGCCCGATCGTCTGCCTCGCGTACGACCTGATCTCGGGCTCACCCCCCGAATACCTGAGATACGCCTTGGCCTTCGCCGGCCTTATCGCCCTGGCCTTCGTCGCGCGCCGCTTCGCGCCCTCGGCGATCCTCACGTACGTCTATATCGCCGTGATGTACGCCGGGCTCGTGCTCGCCGCGCTCCTGCCGAATCCCCACGGTGTCTACATCGTCATCTCGGCGATCGCGGTGCCGTTCTTCTATTTCATCGCAGGCGCGCGAATCGGGCGCGTCGCGGGCCTTGGACTCATGGCGATCATCGCTGTCCTCGCAGCGACTCAAGGTTCGGGCGAGATCAGGGAGCTGCACGAGCGGAATAAGGACTACTATTTCGTCATGCTCTTCGTCTTCATCGCGCTTCAAGTGGTGATCGCGGAGGCCGGCGAGCGGCGGCACTCCCGTAGCCTGGTGATCATCCACGACGAGCACTACGTCGACGACGCGACCGGACTGCCGAACGGCAACGCCCTCTCGGTCGGCCGCCTGGACGGAGGCGAGACGCTTTCGCTCGTCAGGATCCGCAACTTCAAGGACCTGCGCATCTTCTTCGACGACGCCGAGGGCCGGGCTATGGCCGCGAGGGCCTCGGAGATCCTCCGCGATCTCGCGGCCGCGGAGGGCGCGCGAGGGCCGTACAGGATCGCCGACGCGGAATTCGCCCTGGTCCATCCCATGGGCGCGGACCAGCGGGCGGCGGCTAAGTCGATCTTCAGGGCATTCTCCCGCGTGAGCGTCGCGGGTGACTCTCCCCTCTACTTCGACGTGCAGATCGGCTCCTACAGGACGGGCTCGAACGGGGAGAGCGCGAACAGGGCGATCGAGGAGGCGGAGACGGCGCTCGCCAACTGCGTGGCGGCCGACTCGGGAGCGATCTACCGGGACGGGAGCTCCGGGATCCTGCCCGCGGACGACCTCAAGGCGCGCGCCCCCGTGCTCGTGAAGAATATCGGCGACCGCAGCCTCTCCGCGGTCTTCCAGCCGGTCTACGACGTCGGCAGGGACGGCATCGGGTTCCTCGAGGCGCTGACCCGCCTCAGGGCCGAGGGGCGCCTCGTCTCGCCCGAGTCGTACCTCCTGACCTCGTCGCGCCTGGGCCTCGAGAAGCACTTCGGCGACTTCATCATCGAGGCCGCCCTGGATATGGCGCGGTGCTCGGGGCACACGGTCAGCATCAACGTCTCGTTCCGCGACCTGGAGAGGCCGTACTTCGTCGATACGCTCTTCCGCGCTTACTCGTCGCTGTCGGGCAAGCGGAACACGATCATCGTCGAGCTGACCGAGCAGGCGGCCTTCTCCGACTACGGCAGGTTGCGCGACTTCTTCGCCGAGGTGCACGAGGCGGGAGGCATGGTCATGCTCGACGACTTCGGGACCGGGTACTCCAACTACGCGAGCGTCCTCGAGGCGCGCTTCGACGCCGTCAAGGTAGCGGGCCAGATCGTCCGCGAGATCGTCGTGCGCCGCGAGGCCGCCGAGCTCTATTCCGGCCTGTGCGCCTTCGGCCGCGCCGCCGGCCTCGACGTCGTGGCCGAGCACATAAGCGATGGCGCCGTGATGGCGCGCGCGCTGGAGGGCGGCGCCACGCTCCTCCAGGGCTACCATTTCTCGCCCCCCCTGCCGGCCGAGGAGATCCTGGCGGGCAGGCTGGTCTTCCCCGACGGGCGCTCGACGGAGCCGCAGCCCTTCGGGCGCGCGTAACGGGCGGCCGCAGGGCGCGGCCGCGCCGCCGCCGCGCTAGTTCTCCAGGATCGTGACCTCGACGCGGCGGTTCCGCGCCCGGCCCGCCTCGGACGCATTGTCCGCTATCGGCTTCGCGTCGCCGAGGCCGACGGCCCTGATCCTGTCCGCGGCCTTCGCCCCCAGGGAGATGAGGCGCTCCGCGACTGCCTTGGCCCGCGCTTCCGAGAGCGGTTGGCGGCCCGCGGCGTAGCCCGCCATGGCCGCGTGGCCCGAGACGAGGATGTCGCGGTCGGGGTATCGCTTCAGAATCTCGGCGATGCGCGCGATCTTCGCGGCCTCGCTCGCCTTGAGCGCTGCCGAGTCGGCCTCGAACTGGATGTCCTCGATGCTGATGGTGATTCCTTCCTCGTCGTCCCTCACCGTCACGTTGGGCAATCCCGAGACCGCTTTTTCCACGTCGGCCTTGATGGCGCCGCGGTCCATGGCCGCCGCGAGGACGAGATCGGAGCCGGCCGTGCCCCTGTACTCCCGCGTCGAGCCGTTCGACCAGTCGAAGACGAAATCGAAGCGCTCCTCGTAAGCCGCGGGCTGGCCGATAGCGGGATCCCAGTAGATGACCTGGTCCGAGTAGCCCGCGATCTGAGACGGGTAGATGGACGAGTAGGCGCGAGGCCGTGTCGGCCTCTCGAAGATCGTATAGGAGGCCTTCACCGCGAGCAGGTCCTTGCCTCCCCGTCGGACCGGCCCCTCGAATCGATAGCGCACTTCGATGGGGAAGGTATAGGGATCCGGTATGCCCAGTTGCCTGAAGTCGTGCTTCTCCTCTCCGGGCGCGGTCCAGGTATCGCCGGGCCTGAGCTCTCGGTCCGGAAAGACGGGAACGTCCCTGACGACTGGCATGAAGTACTTGGGATCTATCTCGTAGCGGCCCAGGCGATCGCGCTTGAACTCGGACGCGTAGGTCTCGGCGATCACGTAGGCGGCGCTGCCCGTGCCCCGCTCGGAGGTCTCGAACGATCCGGACAGGAGCCCCCAGGAGCCGTCCGGTGCGGCGTCGGCCACGGTCATCGCGATCCTGTTCAATATCTCGGCCGTAAAGGAGAGGCGGTTATCGAGATAGACGGTCTCTTCCACGCGGGACAGTATTCGAAACTTGTCTCCCTTCGAGTGGGAGAATGCGAACCGGTACGCCTCCGCCTTCGGCGGCGCGGCCGCTCCCGCGTCCTGCGCCATCGCGACGCTCGTCGCCAGGCAATACGCGAGGAGCGCCGCGAGGGCCCGCGTTATCGCTCGGTCCATAGCCCTTCCTTTCCCCGGTCTTGTCCCGGAATGTCGCGCGAGTCCATAATATCGCCGTTGTGCCCCCTTTACCGTTCACTCCCGAGACGGGGCCGCAGGCCGTCCTCGAGCTGATCTACCGCCTCAAGGTGCGGGACGCCATGAGCTCTCCCGTCATAACCGCGTCGCCGGACGATAGCATGCGCGACGTGCAGTACTGCATGCGCGACAACGGCATCACGGGCGTCCCGATCGTCGAGGGGGAGAGGCTGGTCGGCCTCGTGTCCATGAGCCTCGTGTTCGAGGCCCTCGACTCGGGGAGGATCGAGGAGAAGGCCGGTTCCCTGATGACCAGGACGGTCATCTCGCTCGAGGACGACATGCCGCTGTCCTTCGCTACGACCTACTTCAACCGCTACAAGTACGGACGCTTCCCCGTGCTCGACCGGGACGCGCGCCTGGTCGGCATCATCTGCGCCTCGGACATTATCCGCTGCCTCCTCGTCGCGCTCAACCAGGAGGTGGCCATGCTCGAGGAGCGGCTCTCTCGCGCGGCTGGAAACGACGCCGCCCCGGGCGACGGCGAGATCAACCTGTCCTTCGCCGTGGCGCGCTTCGACTTCGAGAACGCGGGCAAGGCGAGCGCCCAGATCAAGAAGGCGCTCGTCTCGCTGGGCGTCGGGGCGGCCGTCGCCCGCAAGGCGGCCGTCGCGTGCTACGAGCTGGAGCTCAACCAGGCTATCCACTCCGAGGGCGGGACGGTATCCTGCGTCGCGGGGGGCGGCCGCATCGAGATCGTGGCCGAGGACCGCGGCCCCGGGATCCCCGACGTCGAGGCGGCCATGACCGAGGGCTACTCGACCGCCAACGAATGGATACGCTCCCTCGGCTTCGGCGCCGGCATGGGCCTGCCGAACGCCAAGCGCGTGTCCGACGACTTCTCGATCGACTCGGGGCCCGGCCGCGGGACGCGCGTCCGGGCGACGATACTCTACTGACTGGAGAAACGATGCGCATAAGCGACCTTGCCCCCGCCCTCGGGCTCAGGCTCGAGCAGAGCGAATTCGCGGACCGTGAGATATCCTCCGGCTACACCTCCGACCTCCTCTCGGACGTCATGGCGAACGCCAAGACTGACGGCGTGCTCGTGACGGTCCAGGCGCACAAGAACACGATCGCGGTCGCCGGCCTCGCCTCTCTCGCGGCGGTCGTCGTCTGCAACGGCCGGCCCCTGCCCGCGGACATGATCGCGGCCGCGCGAGCCGAGGGCATAGCCGTCCTGTCGACCCGGGACACGGCCTTCGAGGTGTCGGGCCGGCTCTGGGCGGCCCTGCGGGGCGGCGCGAGCTAGGGCGGGCGGTCGGGCGGTGCGGATCCTCGCGGACCTCCACAACCACTCCTGCCTCTCGCCCTGCGCTTCGCTCGAGCAGTCCCCTTCTGCCCTCGTGCGCGCCGCCCGCGCGAGGGGGATCGGGCTCCTCGCGCTGACCGACCACAACTCCGCCTTGAACTGCCCCGCCTTCGACGAGGCCTGCCGACGCGAGGGCCTCGCGCCGCTCTTCGGGATCGAGGCGAACAGCGTCGAGGAAGTCCACGTCGTCTGCCTCTTCGGGACCGTCGGGGACGCGCTGTCCTTCGGCGAGAGCCTCCGCCCGCGCATGCGCGGCCTTCAGCTCGATCGGGACAGGTTCGGCGACCAGGTCGTCGTCGACGCGGACGAGATCGTGCTGGACGAGCCGGACTACTTCCTCGGGGCCTCGCTCCTCGAGGGCTTCGACGGCATCTGCGCGCTCGCCGCCTCGCGAGGCGCGATCGTGGTCCCGGCGCACGTGGACAGGGGCATGTTCTCCGTGTCCAGCCAGCTCGGCTTCCTCCCTCCGGGGCCCTACGACGCCGTCGAGTCGATAAAGGAGCCCGATCCTTCGCTGACGGGAGGCCTCGCGGCTATATCCGGATCGGACGCGCACAGGCCGGACGAGGTCGGCCGGCGGCCCTTCCTCGTTGAGCTGCCAGAGGCCGTCGTCCGCTCGCGCGTGGCCGCCGGCGCGGGAGCCGGCGCGGACGAGGCGGGGAGGGCTCTCCTCGAGGCCCTGCGGGAAGCCCTGCGCGCGGGCGCGGTCCAGGGCTCGTGGGCGAGGGCGCGAGTATGAGGCGGCGGCCGACGGCGCTCCTTCTCCTGTTCGCGCTCGCGGCGTCCTCCTGGGCCGCGGGCGCGGCGGACGGGGCCGCGGCGGTCGAGGTCCTCGAGCTGCGCGACGGCACGAAACGAGTCGACCTCGGATCCGTCGCGCTCGTGGCGGTGGAGCGAAGCCCCGCGGACGCGCCCTCGGTCCTCGGCTTCACTCCCGACGCGAGGCGGTTCCGGAAGATCGCGAGCGCGCGCGACCTCAACCGCGGCTTCACCACGGACGCGGTATGGCTCTGCTTCACCGTCAGGAGCGCGGCGTCGGCGCGGTCGTGGATCCTCTCCGCGGGCCCGAACTACACGGATAGCGTGACCGTCTACATCGTCGACCCGAACGGCAGGGCGGAGACGCAAGTCGCCGGCGCCGCGCGGCCGGATTCGCAGGGGCGCAACCCGTTCTCGGACTTCACCTTCAGGCTCACCGTGAGCCCCGGCGAGGTCAAGACCGTCTATATGCGGTTCGCTTCCGTGAATACCCTGAGGATCAGCGCCTTCCTGTGGGATTCCTTCGAATTCTTCAAGCGCGACGGCCTGAACGCGACCTTCGTCGGCGCCTTGATCGGCGTCGTCACCGCCCTGCTGCTCTCCACGCTCTTCATCGCGATATCCCTGCGCGAACGCGCGTACGTCTTCTATCTCGTGTATCTCCTGGGCCTCCTCTTCTACGTCGTCTCGGTCAACGGAGCGGGAGGAGCCATCTTGTGGCCCGGGAACGCCTGGGTCAACCGCAGGTCGATGCCCTTCTTCTCGGCGGTCATGGTGTTCGGGGCCGCGCTCTTCACGAAGAGTTTCCTCGAGCTCGGCCGCCTCGCGCCCCTCGTGTCCTCGGCGATGCGCGCCTTGGCGTACGCCGCCTCGGCCTTCGTCCTGGCCCTCTCGTTCTTGGACTATCGCGCGATGATGATCGCCGGCGGCATCCTGGAGATGGCGGCCTTCGCGGCGATCCTGGCCGGAGGACTCGTCGCCGCGATACGGGGCTCGCGCCGCGCCGTGCCCTTCCTCGCCGCCTGGGCCTTCATGATCGCCGGCGCCGCCGCGACGCAGCTTAGCACGCTGGGCGTAGCGATCCTCGCAATCGAGCCGTTCTGGAGCAAGGGCGAGCAGGTCGGCGCGCTGATACAGATCCTCGTCATGTCCTACGGCATCTCCGACGCCGTCAACGTCATGCGGGTCGAGAAGGTCGACGCGCAGCGGCGATCGATCGAGCTCCTCGAGCGGGCGAACAGGGTCAAGGAGGACTTCCTCATCGCCATGAGCCTGGAGTTCCGCTCGCCGCTCTACGGCATCGTCGGCCTCTCGGATCGCCTGGACGCCCTCATCGAGGACAGGGCCGGCTACGAGGAGCGCCGCCTGGCGGGGCTCATCCGGGCCGAGTCCCTCAGACTGCTGAACAGCGTCGGCAACATCGCGACCTACGCTCGCCTGAAAAACGCCGATATCGCGCTGGTCGCCGAGCGGTTCTCCCTCGCGGAGGCGATCGACGGGGCGGTAGCCTCCGCGTCCTACCTCGCCTCCGGCCGGGACATCGCCGTCGAGAAGGCGGTCGCGGACGTCGAACTCCTCTCCGACATCCGCGTCCTCGAGCAGATCGTGTACAACCTCTTCGCCGACACGCTCAAGCGGAGCGCCGCCGGGCGCGTCAGGATCGAGGCGAAGACCTCCGGCGACCGCGTCCTCGTCGCGATATGCGACTCCGCCCCGAGGATGCCCGAGGAGGTCCTCTCGCGCTTCCTGTCGTCCGGAGGGCCGGGGCAGCCCGAGGCCATCGGCCCGGGCCTCGAGCTCCTCGTGACGAGGCTCCTCGCCGAGCGCCTGGGCGGCGGCCTCGGCTACGCGTGGGACGGTACCTGCGGGCGCTTCGAGCTCTCCTTCCCGCGCGAGGCCTCGTGGCCGCTCGGCTCCCGCGCGTCCGGCAGGAGCGCCTTCCTCCCCGACCTCGCGCTCCTCGCCGGGAGGGGCGCGCGTTCCGCCGTTCCCGACCTCTCGGAGACCCCCTCGGGACAAGGGCCGCGAGGCCTCGTGCTCGCCTACGACGAGGATCCCGTGTTCCTCGAGGCGCTCAAGCGCTATCTCGAGGCGCGAGGCTATTCCGTCTCGCCGACCCTCTCTCCGGAGGAGGCGGTCCGGCTCGCGGTCTCCGATCGGCCCTTTGACCTCGCGCTCCTCGACGCGTCCGGGGCGCGCCGGACCGGCCTCGAGGTCTGCGCGCGCATCCGGGGAACGAGGTCCCTCGACGAGCTTCCTATCGTCGTCATGACCGACCGCGAGAGCGCGGAGGCCGTCGAGGAGGCCTTCCGGGCCGGGGCCAGCGACTACCTGCCCAAGCTGTCGCCGAGGGAACTCCTCTTCGCCCGCGTCGACACGCACGTCGCCTTGAGGCGCGCCGTCCTCGAGGCCCTCGACACGAGGCGCCGCGTCGCCGAGCTCGAGAAGCTCAGGACCCTCGGCGTCATGGCCGCGGGCGTCGCGCACGAGATCAACACGCCCAACAACGCCGTCATCCGCAATCTCCCGGTCGTCTCGGAGGTCTGGCGCGAGCTCGCGCCCATCATCCGCAGGCTCATGGACGAGTCGGAGGGCTTCAGCATCCGCGGATGGACGGCCGACGAGCTCGTGCGCGAGTTCCCCGAGCTCCTCGCCGACACCTACCAGGCCGGCATGCAGATCAAGAAGATCGTCGAGGACCTGAAGGACTACGCGCGCGACTCGTCGGGCAAGCCCGCCGAGGACGTGGACCTGTCGGCGGTGGCCGCCTACGCCTCGAGGCTCCTGGCGCCGGTCATCGCGCGCTCGACCAAGCGCTTCTACATCGATGCGAGGCCCGGGCTGCCGCGCGTCAGGGGCAACTACCAGAAGCTGGCGCAGACGGTCATCAACGTCCTCGAGAACGCGCTGCAGGCCCTGCCCAGCCCGGACTCGGCCGTGCGCCTGCGCACGCGCGCGGACGAGGAGCGCGGTCTCGTCATGCTCGAGTGCGAGGACGAGGGAGTCGGCATCGAGCCTTCGGCAAGAGACCGCATATTCGAGCCCTTTTTCACGACGAAGCGCGATTCGGGCGGCACGGGGCTCGGCCTGTCGGTCGCGCTGGGGATTGTGCGCGACAACGGCGGCACTATAGAGGTAGAATCCGAGCCGGGGCGGGGAACGATCATCCGCATCCTCTTCCCGGCCCTTTCGTCTGAGGAATGAGGAACGCATGAAAGAGCCCGGCAGCCAGAAAATACTCGTCGTCGACGACGACCAGGACGTGCTCAAGAGGATGGATCGGCTCCTCAGGTTCGAGGGCTTCCCCGACGTGATCTGCTGCTCGGATCCGCGCGAGGTCGCGCCCATCGTCGAGGTTAACGACGTGTCCGTCATGGTGCTCGACCTCCTGATGCCCAACATCCCCGGGCAGAAGGTGCTCCAGGAGATCAGGGAGCGCCATCCCGAGATACCGGTCATCGTGGCGACCGCGGTGAATGACCTGGACAGCGCGATCGAGTGCATGCGCAACGGCGCCTTCGACTACGTGCCGAAGACCGCCGAGGCGGGCCGCCTGGCGTCGAGCATCAGGCACGCGCTCTCCATACGCGAGCTCCAGCGGGACTATTCGGCTCTGAAGGACACCCTGCTGGGCGCTCGGATGCCCGAGACCGCCGCCTTCGAGGGGATCGTTACCGCCGACGAGCGCTTCCTCTCCGTCCTGCGCTACGCCCAGACCGTCGCCGACTCGCCCAAGCCGATCCTGATAATCGGCGACTCGGGGACCGGCAAGGAGCTGATGGCCAGGGCGATCCACAAGCTCTCCGGGCGGAAGGGCTCGCTCGTCTCCTTGAATATCGCGGGCCTCGACGACACGATGTTCTCGGACAGCCTGTTCGGCCATCGCAGGGGCGCCTTCACGGGGGCGGACTCGGACCGCGGCGGCCTTATCGAGAAGGCGGAGGGAGGGACGCTCTTCCTGGACGAGATCGGCGACCTATCGCTGACGTCGCAGGTGAAGCTCCTCAGGCTTATCGAGGACAAGCGGTACTACCCCCTCGGGGCCGACCTGCCGAAGGCCTCGAGCGCTTCCATCGTCACCGCCACGAACCGCGACCTCAAGTCCGCCGCCGCTGCCGGGACCTTCCGCCTCGACCTTTTCTACAGGCTCCAGACCCACCTCGTCCAGATACCCCCGCTGCGGGAACGACCCGGAGACATCCCGCTCCTCCTCGCCCATTTCGCGCGCCAGGCCGCCGAGAAGCTCGGCAAGAGCGTCCCCGCCATCCCGAGCGAGCTCGCCATCCTCCTCGAGTCCTACGACTTCCCCGGGAACATCCGCGAGCTCGAGTCCATGGTCTATGATGCGATGAGCGGGCTCAAGGGAGGGACGCTGGGCCTCGAGAGCTTCCGGCGGAAGATCCACGATTCAGGAGCGGGCCTGAAGCCCAGGGCACCGAGCGCCGAAGGCGACAAGACGCGCTTCTCGACCTGGGCCCGGCTGCCGACCCTGCGGGAATCTTCGGAAGAATTGATCCGAGAAGCCCTTCGGCGATCCAAAGGAAACCAGGGAATCGCCGCCGATCTGCTGGGAATTTCTCGAACCGCTCTCAATAAGCGACTAAAATTGTCACGTGAAAACGATGAAGAGGAGTGAAAAAATGCCTCGCGGGGGTGTGAAATAGTGCACACTCGCGACATTATTCACACTCCTATAAATGTTAATGATAAAAATAATTAAGTCACTTATCCGTACATCGATATCAAATTAGGTTGAAAAAGCGCACAGGGGTTCTACTAGGGGTCGATACCCGTACACATGTCGAATATTGTAGTAGCGATTGCAAAATTGTTATTTTATAAGGGTTATATGACTCTTCGAAAAAAAGAAGCAGTTTCTAGGTCTTTGGCATGATGGTTGCAATATAGATGGCACCTGGTAAACAAGCAGGTAAAAAAGTTAAGTTAAAAAAGGAGCGGCCATTCTTTGCCCGGGGAATGGCTCAAAGTAAAAAAGTAGAGGGATTTAAAGAAGTAGGTTATTTAAGAAAGTCGGTATGTAAAAATGGATCGATTTAAAAAGAAGACTAAAAAGTAGACTAAAAAGTAGATTGGTGTATTTAAAAATGTTCATGGCGTTGTGTTAAGGTAAAAAGGGGGGATCACTAAACACAAACGGGAGAGGCCGCGCGGGGGCGCGGCCTTTTTATTGCCCGGAGTCCCGCCGCCGGTACCGCACTAGACGATACACTACGAGATAAAAAGCCTGCCTTGGTTTACAATGCCGCCGTGCTCGCCGTACTGCCCCCGAATACCTATATGGCGATCATGGCCGTCGCCGCTCTCGTCTCGCTCATGCTCGGCTCCCGGGCTTGGATGGGGGCCCGGAAGTCGCTTTCCCGAAGTTTCGCGCTCTACGAGCTGTCCGTCTTCATCTGGTGCCTGTTCGCGGTCGTCGAGTGGGCGGTCCCCGGCCCCGAGAGTCGCTACGAGGCGCTCAGGCTCCAGTACATCGGGATAGCTTTCGTGCCGTCGGCTTGCTTCCTCTTCGCCCATGCTCTTGCCTCGCGCCCGATCAGATTCCCGCTGGCCATCCTGCCGCTCTTGCCCGGGCTGCTCTTCTCGCTCGTCATCGCGACGAACGGCGGCCACCACGCCTTCTGGCTCGAGGAGCGCGTCGGGTCGAATTGGGCCGAGCCGCCCTACGGATGGGGCTTCTGGGCCTTCCTCGCCTACTCCTACTCCATGATAGCCCTGTCGCTCGCCATCATCGCGATGGCGGCCCGCAGGGCGAAGGGCGTGTACGCTCGCTGGCTCTGGCTCATCCTGGGCTTCTTCCTCCTGCCTTTCATGGCGAACGCGATCTACGTCCTGACCATCGCCGGGAAGACGGGATACGACCTGACGCCGATCGCCTTGGCCGTGAGCGGATTCCTGATGGCCTACATCATGGGGAGGTTCGACGTCTTCGATCCGCTGCCCTACGCGAAGAGCGTCATCCTCGAGTCCATCGACACGCCGATGCTGGTCGTCGACGTCGGAGATTTCGTCGTCGGCGCGAACCATGAGGCGAACAGGATCTTCGCCCGGCACGGGGCGCTCGAGGGACTTCCCGTCTCGTCGCTCGTGCCCTCGTACGTCCCCTCGATGGGCGACCGGGACACGATGCGCTGGTCGAACGGGGACGTTGATTACCTGATGACCTGCTACGTCGTCCAGCGCGATCGAGCGGATTGGAGAGGCCGCCTGATCCTCTTCCGCGACATCAGCGAACTCTCGAGGGCGAGCCGCGAGCTGGAAGAGGCGCGCGCCAAGGCCGAGGCGGCCAGCGCGTCCAAGAGCGCCTTCGTCGCGGTCGTCAGCCACGAGCTTCGGAATCCCCTGGGCGCCATCATCGGCGTCGCCGACCTCAACCTGAGGCGCGATTGCCCGCAGGCCTTCCGGAGCGACTTCGAAACGATCCGCTCCGCGGGGAGGCTGCTCCTCGGGATAGTCAACGACCTGCTCGATATATCGAAGATGGAGGCGGGCAGGCTCGAGCTGGAGAGCGCGGACTTCGACCTCGTCGAGCGGGCGATGTCGGTGACGCGCGCGTACGCGCCGACCGCCGCCGCGAAGGGCCTCGACCTCAAGGCGGTCGCCGAGGACGGTATCCCCCGCTTCGTCAAGGGCGACCCGCAGCGCTTCGAGCAGGTGCTGATGAATCTGCTCGGGAACGCGGTCAAGTTCACCCAGAAGGGCGAGGTCGTCGTGCGCCTCGCCCCGAACCCCGTCGATCTCCGCGACGGCGATCCCAGGGTCCTCGGCGCGCTCGTCGAAGTGCGCGACACGGGCATCGGAATCTCCCCGGCCGGGAAGGAGAGGCTCTTCAAGGACTTCTCCCAGGCCGACAAGAGCATCGCGACGCGCTTCGGCGGGACCGGGCTCGGGCTCTCCGTCAGCAAGAGGATCGCCTGCCTCATGGGCGGCGAGATTTCCGTCGAGTCGCAGGAGGGCGTCGGAAGCGTCTTCTCGTTCACGGCCAGGTTCGAGCCGGGGCTTCCCGAGCGCGTCGCGGCCACTATCGGAGAGGAGCGAGGGCGCGAGCGGCCCTCGAAGGCGCTTCGAATCCTCGTCGTCGACGACGATCCCGCGGGCGCGGAGGTCGCGCGCCGCTACGCCGAGGGCCTGGGCCACGGAGTAGTCTGCGCCGGGACCGGCGCGGAGGCGATAGGCCTCCTCCTCGCCGGAGACTTCGACCTGGCGCTCATGGACATCGGGCTCCCCGACATGGACGGACTCGATGCCGTCCGCCGCGTCCGTGTCGAGGGCGCCGAGGCCGGCTCGAGGCCCCTGGCCATCGCGGCTATGACCGCCTCGGTCGAGCCGGATCTGTTCTCGCGGTGCGAGTCGGCCGGCGTGGATGACCTTCTCCCGAAGCCGCTCGACCCGGAGAGGCTCGAGCGCTTCCTGGAGCGGGTCGCGCGCGACCGCGGGCCGCCGGGGCGCCGGGCCGAGCCTCCCGAATCCTCGCAGCCTGCGAGGAGCCGCAAATACATGCTTATCGACAAGGACGCCCTTCTCGCGCGCCTGGGCGGCGATACGGCCTTCATGAGGAAGATCCTGAGCATCTTCGTCGATGAGGCCCCGTCCCGCGTCGATTCGATCGATGCCGCGGTCGCGGCCAGGGACCTCGAGGCCCTGCGGTGCGCGGTGCACGGCATCCACGGCGCCAGCCTCACGCTTCGCGCCGAGCCGCTCTCCGTCGCCTCGGGTTCGATCGAGGCCGGCATTATCGAGGCGATGAAAGAGCCGGGCTTCCACGACTTCGAGGTCTACGCCGAGTCGCTCAAGGTCCTCCTCGGTCATACGGTCAAAGCCGCGAGGGCGGCCATCGAGAAGCTGGACGTCGCCGGTGTCCCTGATCCGACGTAGCGCGATCGCGCGCCGCCGACGGATGCATTCCGTCGAGATACGCGTGAACGAGAAAAATTCTTAGTTCTTTCGTCACAAAATCAAGGTCCGGACCCTTTATACTTCACTCTATGAGCCGAGGCTTGCTCCTTCAGCCATACTCCATCCTCCTGATCGCGGCCGCCCTCATCGCCCTCCTCCTGGCCACGCGGGCCTGGGTTGGGACGAGGAAGGCCCTCGCGCGCAGCTTCGCCCTCTTCTCGACGGCTATCTTCGTATGGTGCCTCTTCAAGCTCCTCGAAGGGGAGCTCGTAGGCCTCGATGCCAGGTTCGAGGCGCACAGGCTGGAGTACCTTGGAATCTGCCTGATCCCGGGATCGCTCTTCCTCTTCGCCCGCGCGTTCGCGGCCAGGCCCGCGCGGGGCGTTGCCATCGCCCTCATCCTCCTTCCCGGCTTTCTCTTGATCGCCGTCGTCGCCACGAACGGGCTGCACCATGCCTTCTGGCCCGCGGAGCGTCTGGGGCCCGGCGGGCGTAACCCGCCCGTCGGCTGGGCTTTCTGGATCTTCCTCGTCTATGCGTACTCGTGCCTCGCGGCCGCGATGGCGACCCTCGCGCGGACCGCCGCGATCGCCAGGGGCCTGTACGGCCGTCTCCTCAAGCTGGTCTTGGCCTTGTCCCTCCCGCCGATCGTCGCCAACCTCTTCTACGTCTTCGTCATGAGAGGATCGACCGGCTTGGATCCGACGCCGGTCGTTTTCTCGATATGCGGGCTCGGCGTGAACCTCATCCTCGACCAGTTCGACGTCTTCGATACGGTCCCCTACGCGAAGGGCGTCGTCCTCGAGTCCATCGACACGCCGCTGCTCGTCGCCGACGCCGAGGGCTACATCGTCGGGGCGAACGACGAGGCGAGGAGGTTCTTCTCGTCCCGCGAGGCGCTGGAGGGCGTGCCCATCTCGAAGGTCGCGCCCGTCCTCGGCGGGGCGATGGCCGACCGCGAGGCGAGGCCCTTCTCGCACGACGGGGTCGACTACCTCGTCACCTGCTACGTCGTCCGCAAGGGACCGAAGTCCTGGCGCGGCCGGCTCTTCCTCTTCAGGGACATCGCCGCGCTCGCGAAGGCGAACCGCGACCTCGCCGAGGCGAGGGAAAGGGCGGAAGCGGCCAACGCGTCAAAGAGCGCCTACGTCGCGACCGTGAGCCACGAGCTCCGCAACCCCTTGAACGCGATCATCGGCCTTTCCGACCTCGATCTTCGGGACTCGCTTCCGGACAACGTAAGGGCGGACCTCGAGACGATCCGCTCCTCGAGCAGGCAGCTGCTCGGGATCGTGAACGACCTGCTCGACATATCGAAGATGGAGGCCGGCAAGCTCGAGCTGGAGAGTGTCGACTTCGACATGCGCGAGCAGGCCATGTCGGTGATCCGCGCGTTCAGGCCCGCCGTCGCGATGAAGGGCGTCGTCCTCGACGTGCAGATCGAGGACGACGCGCCCCGCGTCGTCAAGGGCGACCCCCTGCGCTTCGGGCAAGTGCTCATGAACCTCCTGGGGAACGCCGTGAAATTCACCTCGAAGGGATCGATCGTCGTCCGGATCGCCGGCGCCTCCCCGCGGCTCGATGACGGCGACCCGCGCTCCGAGCGGGCGCTCGTCGAGGTCAGGGACACGGGCATCGGGATCCCCGAATCCGGGATGGCGGGCCTCTTCAAGGAATTCGCTCAAGCCGACAAGAGCATGTCCCGGCGCTACGGAGGGACTGGGCTCGGGCTCTCCATCTGCAAGAGGCTCGTCGGCCTCATGGGAGGCGAGATCGAAGTCGAGTCGAGGGAAGGATCGGGCAGCGTCTTTTCCTTTACGGCGCGCTTCGAGCCCGGCGAGATCGAGGGGATAGTCTCGAGGGCCGTCGAGGGAGAGGGCGAGCCGCCCGCGCGGGTCCTCCGCGTGCTCGTGGCCGACGACGACCCGGTCAACGCGACGATCGCCCGACGCTACGTCGAGCGCCTCGGCCACGAGACGACGATCGCGGGGACGGGCACCGAGGCGCTGACGCTCCTGCGCGAGGGCCGCTTCGACCTGGCGCTCATCGACCTCCATTTTCCGGACGTCGACGGGATCGAGGTCGTTCGATCGTTCTCGTCGGAGGGCGCGGGGGCCGGAGCGCGGTCCGTCTTCCTCGTGGCCATGACGGCCAACGCCGGGCCCGAGGCGGTCGCGCTCTGCCGCGCGGCGGGAATGGACGACTTCCTGTCGAAGCCGCTCAACCCGGACGAACTCCGGCATCTTCTGACTCGAGTCTGCGAATCTGAGCCTGTCGCGAAGGATGCCCCCCGCGATGCCGAGACAGATCCGGTCGTCGCGGCGCGCAGCCGCGAGGCTGCCCTCATCGACGAGGCTGCCCTGCTCGAGCAGCTCGACGGAGACGCGGAGTTCATGCGCGAGCTCCTCGGGATTTTCGTCGAGGAGGCGCCGACGCGAGCGGCCGCCATCGATGCCGCGAAGGAGGCCGAGGACCTCGCCGCCTTGAGGAGCATTGTCCACAAGCTCCGGGGATCGGCGCTCACGCTGCACGCCGGCCCTCTAAGCGCCGCCGCCGGAGCGATCGAGTCTGCCATCCCGGATCCGTTGCCGTCGTCGGGATTCGACGGCTTCGAGTTCCGCGTCGACGCGATTATGGCGCTCCTCGGCAGGACCGCGGACACGGCCCGCACGATACTCGAGCGCGGCGGCGACAAGGTCATTGGATAATCGGCGCTTTATCCCGATAGGTCCTTTCGAATAAATTTACCGAATACTTCTATGTTTATAGAATTCCATGCGTAGTATCGCCCTTCGTTTCCGTAGGAATTCGCCCGCGCGGATTCGGGCAGAGTGATCCTCTCGACCTCTCGCGAGCCGACGCTCAATTGTCATTGCGGATACATGGGTTTAGAGTTATAACCGTTTGGTACATTATCGGAATCCCATAGGAGGCACTATGAAAAGAGGGATGCTGATCCTGCTCTCGCTCCTGGCCGCCATTTCGCTCGGCGCTCAGGACTTTATCATGAGCAATGACAGCGAGCCTCAGTCGCTCGACCCGGCGCTTATCACCGGCGTCCCCGAGGCGCGCATCTACTACGCCCTGTTCGAGGGCCTCGTCGTCAACGACCCCAAGACGGCCAGCGCGGTCCCGGGCCTCGCCGAGAGCTGGACGATCAGCAAGGACCAGAAGACGTATACGTTCAAGCTCCGCAAGGCGAATTGGTCGGACGGCACGCCGATCACCGCCCAGGATGTCGTCGATTCCTGGATCCGCATCATGGATCCGGCCACGGCGGCCAACTACGCCTACATGCCCGCGGCGGCCATCGAGGGCGGCGAGGCCTTCAGCGCCGGCAAGGGCGACAAGGAAGGCGTGAAGATCAAGGCGCTCGATAAGCAGACCTTCCAGGTGACTTTCGTCGGCCCGAAGGGCTATGCCCTCGATATGCTCACGCACCAGGCCTTCGCGGTCATGCCGATGCACGCGATCAAGAAGTTCGGCAAGGATTGGGTCAAGCCGGAGAACTTCGTCGGGAACGGCCCCTTCGTCGTCAAGGAGTGGAAGCCCCAGGACCACATCACCGTCGTGAAGAACGCGAAGTACTGGGACGCCAAGAGCGTCAAGCTTAAGTCGATCACCTTCCTGCCCATCGAGGACCTCAACATAGCCTACGACAAGTTCAAGGCCGGCGAGATCGACTGGATGACACAGGTCCCGCCCGCCAAGATCGACGAGATCAAACTCCGGAAGGATTACCATCCGATCCCCGGCTCGACGGTCTACTACTACATCTACAACGTGACTAAGAAGCCCTTCGACGACGTCCGCGTACGCAAGGCCCTCTCCATGGCCATCGACCGCCAGGAGCTCGTCGAGAAGGTCCTCAAGGCCGGCGATATTCCCACCGGCGGCCTCGTGCCCCCGATGGGCGGCTACGTGACCGACAAGGGCAACACCTTCAACGTCGCCGCGGCCAAGAAGCTCCTCGCCGACGCCGGCTACCCGGACGGCAAGGACTTCCCGAAGTTCACGCTCATCTACAACACCAGCGCCCGTCACAAGACCATCTCCGAGTGGGTACAGCAGCAGTGGAAGATCAACCTGGGGATCGACGTCGAGCTCCAGAACCTCGAGTGGAATACCTTCCTGGATACTCGCCAGAAGGCGCATGACTTCACGGTCACGCGCGCCGGCTGGCAGGCCGACTACATGGATCCGGGCAACTACCTCGAGATGTTCCTCTCCCCGAAGTCCGCGGAAAACTCCGGCAACAACGATGGCCTGTACTCCAACAAGAAGTACGACGAGCTGATGGACAAGTCCGCGATGATGGCCTCGGGCGCGGCGCGGAACAAGGTGATGCAGGACGCCGAGAACATCCTGATCACTCAGGACCAGGCGATCATCCCATTCTTCTTCTACGTGAACCAGGACCTCATCGACCTCAATAAGTGGGGCGGCTGGTACTCGAATACCATCAACATCCACACCTACAAGCAGCTGTATAAAAAATAGGCTTTCGGACGCGAGCCGGGCCGCCTGAGAGCCCGAGGCTCTCAGGCGGCCCGCGTTTTTTATTCTGCCTTACCTCGGCTTCGGGCCTCTGCGCGCGATCGCGTCGGCCTCGAGCGAGCCGCGGACCCTGGATCGAAGGGGACAGTATGACCCGGTTCATCATCAGGCGCTTCCTCAGCTTGATACCGACCATCTTCATCATCATTACATTGGCTTTCATCATCGTGCGGATCGCGCCCGGCGGGCCCTTCGCCAGCGAGAGGAACATCCCTCCCGAGATCAAGGCGAATATGCTCAAGAAGTACCACTTGGACGAGCCGCTGTACATGCAGTACCTCCGCTACATGGGGGACATCCTGCGCGGCGACCTCGGCCCCTCCTATCGCTATAAGGACTTCAACGTCAATCAGCTCATCGGCCAGGCCCTCCCGACCTCCATGATCCTCGGAGGCCTGTCGCTCCTCGTCGCCGTGACCCTCGGGATAGGCGTGGGCGTCATTTCGGCGCTGAAGCAGAATTCATGGATCGACTACACGGCGATGTCCCTCGCGGTCATCGGCATATCGATACCGCTGTTCGTGATCGGGCCCGTGATCAAACTGGTGCTCGCCCTTCAGTTGAAGTGGCTGCCGACCTCCGGATGGCTGGGCGGCCGCAACGGCTGGGTCGTGCTCATCATGCCCGTCATCACGCTCTCGTTCCCCTACTTCGCCAGCATCGCGCGGCTCACCAGGGCTTCGGTCCTGGAGGTGCTGCGCGCGGACTATATTCGCACCGCGCGCGCGAAAGGCCTTAAGGAGACCACGGTCGTCTTCAAGCACGTGCTCAAGGGAGCCCTCCTGCCCGTCATCTCCTATCTCGGTCCGGCCTTCGCCCAGATCATCACCGGCACGGTCGTGGTCGAGACCATCTTCACCATCCCCGGCATGGGGCGCTTCTACATCCAGGCCGCGACGAACCGCGATTACACCCTCATCATGGGCGACGTCATCGTCTTCTCCATCATCCTCATCGCCATGAACTTCGTGGTCGACATCATCTACGGCTTCCTCGACCCGCGCATCTCGTACAAGTAAGGGGATCAGAATGGCTGCAAAAGTCGCCGCCCGCGACGCTCTTACCAATGAATTCAACCAGGCCATGAAGCCGGTCTCCCTCTGGGCGGACGCGTGGAAGCGGCTGCGCAAGAATCGCATGGCTTTCGTCGGCCTCATCATCGTGACCGCGTTCCTCGTCCTGTGCCTCGCCGCGCCGATACTCCCTATCTACGGCTACGAGGAGCAGGTGATCGCTCACCAGAACCTTCCGCCGAGCTTGCGCCCCGCCGGCGAGGTGATGGTCGAGACCCGCGTCGCCTATATGAAGCAGGTGGTCGAAGCCGAGGGCCGGACCGAATTCAACGACGCCGAGAAGGCCCAGATCGTCGAGCTGCGGGCCGACGCGGCCGCGAAAAGCGAGCATAAGCGCGTCTACCTGATGGGGACGGACAATCTGGGCCGGGACATGCTGGCGCGCGTGCTGTACGGCGGACGCGTGTCCATCATGATCGGCCTTATCGGGACCGTCACCGCGGTCATAGTCGGTATCATCCTCGGCTCGGTCGCGGGCTACGCGGGCGGTCGCCTCGACAACTTCATCATGCGCTTCGTCGACGTGCTCTACGGCCTGCCGTACATGCTGATCGTCATCATCATGATGGCCGTGTTCGGCCGCAACATCGTGAATCTCTTCGTGGCCATCGCCCTCGTCTCGTGGCTGACCCTGGCGCGCGTCGTGCGCGGGCAGATCATCAGCATGAAGAACTCGGAGTTCGTCGAGGCCGCGAGATCGATGGGCGCGAGCACCTTCAGGATCATCTTCCGGCACCTGACCCCGAACACGCTGGGAGTCATCGTCGTATTCGCCACTCTGATGGTGCCGCAGTTCATCATGAGCGAGTCCTTCCTGTCCTTCCTCGGACTCGGCGTCTCGGCGCCGCTCGCCTCGTGGGGCTCTCTCGTTTCGGACGGGGCCAACACCATGGAACTCTATCCTTGGCAGCTGCTCGCGCCCGCCCTGGCGATGACGCTCTTCCTGTTCGCGATGAACTTCCTGGGCGACGGCCTTCGCGACGCGCTCGATCCTCAAAGCAAGAACAGGCTCTAGGAAAGGAACGGCAGCGATGACGAACGACGTCATTCTTCAGGTCAAGGGCCTGAGGACCTACTTCAATACCGACGAGGGGATCGTCAAGGCGGTCGACGGCGTGAGCTTCGACCTCCGCAAGGGCGAGACTCTCGGCATCGTGGGCGAGTCCGGTTCGGGCAAATCCGTGACCAATCTGTCCGTGATCAACATGATCCCGAGCCCGCCCGGGAAGATCACCGGGGGCGAGGTCCTCTTCATGGGCAGGGACCTGCTCAAGATGCCGCTCAAGGAGATCAGGCATATCAGGGGAAACAAGATCTCGATGATCTTCCAGGACCCGATGACTTCCCTGAACCCCTTCCTGCGGATCTCCACGCAGATGATCGAGACGATCGTCCTCCACCAGGGGCTGAGCGCGTCCGACGCCAAGGCCAAGGCGATCGAGATGCTCAAGCTGGCCGGCATCCCCGCCCCCGAGAAGCGGATCGACCAGTACCCGCACCAGTTCTCGGGCGGGATGCGCCAGCGCGTCATGATCGCGATGAGCCTCTCCTGCAATCCCGAGATACTGATCGCGGACGAGCCGACGAGCGCGCTCGACGTGACGATCCAGGCTCAGATCCTCGACCTGATGAAGGACCTGACGGCCCGGCTCGGTACGGCCGTCATCCTCATCACCCACTCCCTCGGCGTCGTCGCGGGCATGTGCGACACGCTCTGCGTGATGTACGCGGGGCGCGTAGTCGAGCGCGGCTCGACCGACGAGATCTTCGCCGATCCCAAGCACCCCTATACCAAAGGCCTCATCAACTCGGTGCCCCGGCTGGACCGCGCGACCGGCGAGCGTCTCCGATCGATCCGGGGCCAGCCCCCGAACGTCATCGACCTGCCGGACTGCTGCCCCTTCTACCCGCGCTGCGACAGCGCGATGGACGCCTGCAAGCGTAAGTATCCGCCTTCCATCTCCTTCGGGAACGGGAATGCGACGAGCGGCGCGCACGAGGCGTCCTGCTGGCTCTACACCAAGGAGAAGCGCGATGAGCGATAATGCTACCCTGCTGGACGTCCGTTCCCTCAAGATGCACTTTCCCGTGGGAGGGGGATTCCTCGGGGGCGGCAAGGGCGTGATCCGCGCCGTCGACGGCATCGACTTCTCCATCCGAAGAGGGGAGACGCTGGGGCTCGTGGGTGAATCGGGCTGCGGGAAGTCCACGACCGCCCGCGCGATCGCGCAACTGTACAGGCCGACCGAGGGGCAGGTCCTCCTCGAGGGGAAGGACCTCGTCTCGCTTTCCGCGGACGAGCTCATGAAGGCGCGCAAGGGGATGCAGATGGTCTTCCAGGACCCCTACGCGTCGCTCAATCCGCGCATGACGGCCGGCGACATCATCGCGGAGCCGCTGCGGATCTACAAGCTACGCGGGATCCTCAAGGCCACGAAATCCGAGATGGACGAGCGCGTCGAGCGCCTCATGGAGCGCGTGGGCCTGTCGCGCTTCTTCAAGAACCGATACCCGCACGAGTTCTCCGGCGGCCAGCGGCAGAGGATCGGCATCGCGCGGGCCCTGGCCCTCCAGCCGGCCCTGATACTGTGCGACGAGCCCGTGTCGGCCCTCGACGTCTCGATACAGGCGCAGATCCTGAACCTGTTCAAGGACCTGCAGAACGAATTCGGCCTGACGTACCTCTTCATCGCCCACGACCTCGCGGTGATCCAGTACATCTCCACCAGGGTGGCGGTGATGTACCTCGGCGTCATCGTCGAGATCTCGGGGTCGGAGGACCTCTACCGGAAGCCGCTCCATCCGTATACGCAGGCCTTGCTGTCGGCGGCGCCCATACCGGACCCGGCCATCGAGAAGGAGCGCAAGCGGATCATCCTGACCGGCGACGTCCCTTCGCCCGACAGGGCGAGGAAGGGCTGCTACTTCTGCGACCGCTGCTGGAAGAGGATCGAGGTCTGCAAGGACCACGTTCCCAAACTGAGGGAGGTCGAGCCCGGCCACGAGGTCGCCTGCTTCCTGTATCACGATCCCGCATAAAACGGCTCCGCGCGCCCGCGAGTCGCGCGCGGAGCGGCGCGGTCCTTAATCCGGGTCGCGGCCCTCAGCCTTCGGCGAGGGGGACTCCGATGAACGCCGCGATCCGGGCGGCCTTGGCCTTGAGCGCCGCGGCCTTGCGCGAGGAAGAGGCGTCCACGAAATAGCGGGCGCCGTCCCTGGTCTCAAGAAGGACGCAGAGGTAGTGCCGCTTGAACGAGAGGCGCTTCCTGCCGGAGTCGTCGCCCCTTCCGCCGGCAAGCGCGGCGGCGTTCTCGAGATGCTCGTCGGACGAGCCGGGGACGGTGCCGCGCACGAAGGGCGAGACGCGGACGCGCTCGACGTCGCTTATTAGGAGCTGCTTCTTCGCGACGATGGGAAGTATGCCCGAGCGATGCGAGATCCGATCGGCCGCGGGATCGAAGATCCACTTCTCCTCGTAGAGTGTCGCGAGGGTGGCCAGGACGATGAGCGCCCATCCCAGGATCCCCGGCTCGCCGCCGCTCACGGCGAGCGCCGCGGCGAGGATGGCGAGCGCTATCGCGCAGGCGGCCCGATACGCCGCGGGCGGCGACGCGACCAATCGGCCGCCCAGCTCGCGGATCGAGAGGGGTATCTCCATCGGCCCATCGTAGTATATCTTCGAACCGGAGGGAAGGATGGCCAACTCGCGCGTTCGTTTTGAGACCAGCATGGGCGGTATTACGATCGAGCTCTTCGAGAAGGAGTGCCCGATCTCAGCGAAGAATTTTCTGGATTACGTGAAGTCGGGATTCTATGACGGCACGATCTTCCATCGGGTGATACCGGGATTCGTCGTCCAGGGCGGCGGCATGCTGCCGGGGATGCTCCAGAAGGACACACTCGACCCGATCGCCAATGAGGCGGCGAAGGCCCCGACGAACGCGCGAGGCACGCTCGCCATGGCCCGGACCTCGGACCCGGACAGCGCCACGAGCCAGTTCTACATCAACCTATCGGACAACAAGAGCCTGGACTATTCCGGGCCTGGTCCGCGCGCGGGCTACTGCGCCTTCGGCAAGGTCGTCGAGGGGATGGAGGTCGTGGACCGGATCGCGGCCGTGCCGACGGGCCGTCGAGCCCCGCACGCGGACGTGCCTAAAGATGACGTCGTCCTGACGAAGGCGACGGTCCTGGCTTGACGATCGGGCCGCGCGCTGCCGTGCGCGCGCGGCCCTTCAGGCATTGCGCGCTGCGCGCTGCGCCCCGTCCCTCGGGGCCGCGGCCGCGCGCCTGTTACGCGGGATCGTCTCGGGGATCTCGACGCCCGCGAGGACCAGCATCTTCCTGAAGGACGAGCCTTCCTTCTTGAGCTCGCGGGAGCCCCGCGTGATCTTGCACAAAGACAGGCCAAGCTCCTTCGCGATCTCGCGCTGCGGCCTGCCGCGCGCGATCTCCTTGACCAGTGCCCACCGCTTTGCGATCTCGTCCGCTTCCGCCGGAGTATAGAGGCTGAGGAAGAAATCCTGTATCAAGGCCGGCTCGGCTTTCGCGAAAGCGCGAGCCATCTCGGCCAGGTTCGCTTCGACAAGTTCAGGGTCCGTTGCCATGCGTTCAGTATACTATTCGTCCGGCGCTTTTGCGACTTCTTTCGTCGACGCGTCGGATCGTCGGATCGAGAAGCGCTCCAGCCAGCCCTTGCCGTACCGGAGCGAGACGTAGCCGATCAACGAGATCGCCAGAGCCGAGAGCGAGTCGACTATCAGGTCGCCCATCGTATCCTCGAGGGCCTTCCTGCCCGTGAGCGGCTCGCCCGACTCCATCGAGTGCTTCTGCATGTTGAGTCCGAAGAGCCCGTCCGCCGAGAACTCGTAGACCTCCCAGACGACGCCGAGCGCCACCGCGAACGAGAAGGCGAAGAGGGCGACGAAGGCCGGGCTCAGGCTGACGCTCACGCGCTCGGAGTCGTTCAGCAGGTTGATCAGCGAGAAGCCGAGCGCGCCGAGCATGAGGCCGCTGAACGTGTGGAGCACGGTGTCCCAGTTGCGGAATCTATAGTAGAAGCTCTGGACCTCGCCCAGGTAGATCGCCGCGTAGAGGAAGACGACGAAGGCTATGTACATCCCGCCGGGGATCCGGATGCGCAGGCGCCTCTCCAGCATCGAGGGGAGGAACATGACGACGACCCCGAGCAGGCACTCGAGGAGCATGAGGACGTAGTCGCTCTTGAGCTTAGCGTGCTCGACCCCAGTCGGAGGAGCGATGGGCGCTCCCGCGATCGAGACCGCGGAGTAGACGAGCGAGGCGATCAGCGTCGTCAGGACGATCGCGAAGACGACGAGGCCGCCCTCGATCTTCTTTTTCGAGCGCACGCGCGCCTCCTTGTCCTCTTTCAATCCTCGAAGCGCCTGGACGCGACGATGCCGCGCCCTTCGAACGAACCCGCCGGGGAGAAGAGGTCGCGGAGGCAGGCGGGGATCGCGTCCTCGGCCGCCTGGGAGACCACGACGAGGCCGTCGCCGGACGAGCGTCGTCCCAGGTGGAAGGCGTAGTTGACGTCCTCGGAGACGACCGTGCCGGTCGCTCCCGGCTTCCGCCACGTCGTGCGCCCGGCGTGGAAGGCGAATCGGAACGAGAGGGGCGCCGGCAGATGGAAGCGCTCGTAGCCGACGAGGACGCGATCGAGGAGGAGCCTGAACGCATGGAGGACGGGGTTCGCGACCGAGTCCTCGGGCGGAAAGAGGAGGAGGCATCCTACCGAGTCCCTGATCCAGACGATGCCGCCGCATTCGCGCGACCAGGATTCGAGGAAGGCGGCGAATTCCTCGCGCAGCTTGCCCAGGCGCGTCTCCCCGACGCGCTCGCCGAGGCCGTCCTGGTCGGCCAGCGCCGCGTGGCAGAAGCGCACCTGGACCTGGTCGCCCTCGACGAGATCGTCCCAGCCCGCGAAGGCCGCCTTTCCCCCTTCATCGGCGCAGTCCCCACAGCGCGACGCGTAGTCGAAGGCGGCGGCCAGCCTGCTCGGGCCCGCGCCCGACTTGAAGAGCCGGGGGCCGACGTAGTCGCGGGCACCCGCGAAGAAGTACGCGGCCGGGTCCTCGGACTCCCCCGTCGGATCGAGCACGCCCCAGGCGCAGCCTCCGATGCCGTCGAGCTTGGATGCGAGCGAGAGCACCTTGCGCTGCCCGAGCCCCGAGGCGAGGAAGTAAATGAAGGAGCCGGGCGCCTTCGTCTTGAAGGAGCGCGCGAACGAGGCGGCCGAGACGGCCTCCAGCGCCGTCCCCTCGGGGAGCGCCTTGCGGAGGAAGGCCGCGAGCTTACGGTCCGCGGGATCGGCGGCGCAGGCGAGCACCTTCATGCCTTCGCCATCCCCGAGTCGTAGGCGAGGAGCCTCGAGCCGTCGTCGGTGATCGGCTTGAACCGGTCGGAAAGGACGCGGTCGAGGGTGCCGGCGACGGCCGGCGTGATCGTGAAGGCATCGGGCGGAGTCCAGCGCGCCTCGGCCTCCCCGACCTCGCGACAGGTCTCTTGCTTGAGAAGTTCTTTAAAGTCTGGGTCGTACCGAAGCGGGCCCGTGTGCGCGGCCGCCCTGATCCTGAGCGGCTCGCCCAGGCGGTTGCCCGTCCTGTTGTACATGAAGAGCTCGTTCATGAGCGCGATTCCCGCGAGGACGCACGTGGTGGTCGAGTGGCCGAAGAGGAAGGCGGCGAGCGCTCCGTCGCCCTCCCAGCTCCAGATGCGGCCCGAGCGCCGCTCGGCGCAGCGGGCGAGCATGCCGCGGAGCTCGTCGTAGACGCCGCGCGCCGCGCTCTCGCCGTGCTTCTTGACGATGCGGGAGTTCTTGACCACGTCGATCCGGAGGAGCGAGAAGCGCAGCTCCTCGCCGGGCGCGAGCCTGCCCCAGTCGGGCGTCCTCCGGATGCGCGGGTCCTCCATGAATCGCGCGGTCTCCTGGTCCCAGACGTATCCCTCAGAGCCAATGGCCTTCGAGAGCTCGCGCAGTCCGGCGATCCTGTACGGCCTGCCCATGAAGCCCTCGTGGTCGAGCCGAGCGAGGCGCTCCGCGAGATGGAGGAAGCGCTCCTCGGCGGCGCAATCGTCGACGACCCGGGAGGCCGCGGTCTGCGCCTGCACGGGAATGTTCGGCGGGAAGCCCGTCCTCTCCCGGAGGTCGTAGTCGGGCAGCACGTCCCGCGCGACGCGCTCGATCATGTCCGCGTCGAGCGATTCGTAGAGGCACTTCTTGAGCATCTGCGAGAGGGCTCCGCGCGGCTTCACCCCGCGGGCCCTCTCGTCGAGCGCGGCTTTCCCACGCGGGACACTCTAAAGCATGGGGCGGCTCGAGTAAAGTCCGCGCCCTTCGCGCACCCTCGCTGCCCGCGCTATCGAGCGCCGCGTCGCCTTGCAATCCCGGCCCTCGCGCCGCTAGTATTCCTCCATGGAGAAGTACTACTTCACCTACGAGGATATACACGAGACCGCCTGGAGCATCTCTGAGCGCGTCAAGGCGAGCGGCTTCGAGCCCGACGTCATCGTCGCCATCGGTTCCGGCGGATTCATTCCCGCGCGCATCATGAGGACCTTCCTGCGCAAGCCGATCCTGGCGGTCGGCATCGCCTACTACGACGCCGACGACCGGCCCAGCGAGATCCCGCGCAAGGTCCAGTGGATCGAGGAGGCGGAGAAGAGGCTGTCGGGCAAGCGCATACTGCTCGTGGACGAGGTCGACGACTCGCGCGCGACCCTGGAGTACTGCGTGCGAGAGCTCCTGAGGCACGCTCCCGCCGAGATAGCCGTGGCGGTCCTGCACGACAAGCTCAAGCCCAAGCGCGGCGCGCTGCCGCCCGAGGTCAAGCTCTACTTCGCCGGCCGCGAGATCGAAGATCGATGGGTCTGCTATCCCTGGGACGCCGGCAACATCCGGGCGCACAACGTCGCCGCGTCCGAGGCGGACTAGGGCCGTGCCAGCCGGACTTCGAGAGGCGATCCTCTGCGTCGACGACGAGGTCGTCATCCTCCTCGCCATGAAGCAGGAGCTTAAGCGGCGCTTCGGGACCCGCTTCGTCGTCGAGACCGCCCTCGACCCGGACGAGGCCGTCGAAGCCGTCCGCGACCTCGAGTCCAAGGGCACGAGGACCGCGCTCGTGATAACGGATTGGCTCATGCCCGGCTCGAGAGGCGACCGCCTCGTCCAGGGCCTTCGCGAGACCTGGCCCGGCATCAAGGCGATACTCGTCACCGGACAGGCGGACGAGGAGTCGATCCGCGAGGCGATGACGATAGGGGGATTCGACGTCCGCCTGACCAAGCCCTGGCGGGCTGACGAGCTGTACGCCGCTATAGAGAGCTGCGTGTCGGGCGAAGCGGGCTAGCTAACTTTCGGCGTCGAAGCGAATCAGGATCTCGACGCGGCGGTTGGCGGCGCGACCCTCGGGCGTGTCGTTGGGCTGCGCCGGCTTCGCGTCGCCGAAGCCCGTCGCCGAGAGGCGTTCCTTGGGCACGTCCAGGAGCTCGAAGGTCTCGGCCACCGTCACCGCGCGCGCCGCGGAGAGCATCAGGTTGCTCTCGTACCTGTCGCCGCGGGCGGTCGGCATGTTGTCCGAGTGCCCCTCGACGGCGATCGGGTTGGGCAGGTCCCTGATGAGCTCGGCGATCTGCGCGAGCGTGTCGACGGCCCCCTCGTCGAGGTCCGACGACGCCGGCCTGAAGTACGTGTCCCCCGCGAGTGCGAGGACGATTCCCCGCGCCTCCGTGCTGACGTGGATCCTTCCCGTCTTGATGCTCGTGTCGAGCGTCGAGCGGGCCTTCTCGAGGAAGTTGTCCTTCTTCGACGTCGCCTTCGGCGACAGGCCCGTTCCCGGAGCGGGCTTGAGAGTCGTCTGCGTGGGCGAGAGCGAATGGCCGCCTTCTCCCTCGTATATCTGGACTCCCGAGACCCCGCTGAATGCCTCGGACAGGGATTCAGCGAGAGCGTTGAACTTGGCCGTGTCGACCTTGGCCATCGCGTAGAGGATGACGAAGAGGGTCATGAGGAGCGTAATCATGTCGGAGTAGGTGAGCATGTAACGCTCGAGCTTCTCCTCCGGCTCCGGCTCCGGGATCTTCGGCTTGCGCTTTGAAGGACCCTTCTGCGCCATCTGCGGGCCTCCCGGCTACTCTTCGTTGAAGGACTCGAGCGCGCTGCGGTCCTTCTCGGGAAGGAAGGCGGCGAGCTTGTCACCGACCAGCTTGGGGCTCTCGCCCTGCTGGATGGCGAGGATGCCGGCGATGATCATCTCCTTGGTGTTCTTCTCCTTGGCGAGAACGCCCTCGAGCTTGCCGCCGATGGGCAGGAAGACCGAGTTCGCGAGGAGGATTCCGATGAGGGTCGCGATGAAGGCGACCGCGATGGACTCGCCGAGTCTCTCGGGCTCGGACAGGTTCTTGAGGACGATGGTGAGGCCGAGGACCGTTCCGATGATGCCCATCGTGGGCGAGTAGCCGCCCGCGGAGGTGAACATCTTGGCCTGGTGCTTCCGGTGCTTCTCGAAGATCGCGATGTCGTTCTCGAGCAGGTCGCGCAGGGCCTCGGAGTCGGTGCCGTCGATGACGTAGCGCAGGCCCTTCTTGAGGAGCGCGTCCTCCTTCGGGTCCAGGGCCTGCATGTCCTCCTCGAGGGACAGAAGGCCGTCGCGCCGGGACTTCTCGGCCAGGGCGACGAAGCGCAGGGCGAGGTCCTTCTCCTTGGTCGGAGGATTGCGCATCACGAGGCCGAGGAGCTTCGGGATCTCTTTGATGTCCTCCATGTCGAACTGGAGGAAGAGGGCGCCGAAGGTGCCGCCGAATATGATGATGATCGGCGAGGGCAGGAGGAGCTCGGCCGGGTTGCCGCCCTCCATGACGTAGGCGACCATCAAGGCGCCGATGCCGCCGATCAGGCCGATTAATGATGCGAGGTTCATTGCTACCTACTTCGGCATAAAACCTGGGGCGCATTAGGAGTTAGTAATGGCGAGGGTTCAGGTCCGGTAGCGGCCGAGGCTGACCTGGGCCGCCTCGTCTCCGTAGTAGCCCCACAGGCTGCGGAAGCGAAGCTCGGCGAGGTCGCAGAGGTTCACGGAGCCGTGGACCAGTATCTTCATCCAGTAGTCCGGGTCGGCGCGCCGTTTCCGCATGGAGATGTCTGCGGCGTAGTACTCCGGGCAGGGACCCGAGGGCTCGGGCCTCAGGAAATCGATGAGGTCCCAGGCGGCCTCGAAGTCGAAGGGGCCGGCCGCCTCGTACGCGTCGATCGCGAGGCGGTTGAGCTTGTCGTAGCGGAACTGGAAGTCGTTCGCCCGCTCCCCCGCCAGGAGAGCGAGCCACTCAGTCATGCCCGAGACCCGCATCTCGGGCGAGACGCAGTGGTTGGTCACGATGATCCAGCCCTCGCCCTGGCGGCGCTGGGGCGGGAAGTAGTAGGGTCCCGGCGTCCTGTCGTCCCGGGGCGATCGGCAGATGAAGCCGCGCTCGCGGAAGGCCCTTCGGCGGAACCTGCGTACCGGCTCCAGCGCGACGACGAGGTCGCGGAGGAAGGCGGCGAAGCTCCGGTATTCGAGAGAGAAGAGCTTGACGAAGGTCCCGAGCAGCTTGACGAGTATCTCCCGGACGCGGGCGCGGAGGTTCCAGTTGTAGGAGCGGAGCAGCCTTCGATTCAGGCTCAGGAGCTCTTCCGCGAGCGCGTACTCGTTCGCCCGTCGGACTACGCCCCGATCGTGCGGCGGATTGCGCTCCCTCTCGCGCAGCCGATCGAGCTCTTCGCCCGTCGGCAGCCTCTTCTTCCAGTACCGCGGGACTCCGTCGAGGTAGGGGAAAGACTCGCTCGGAGGAAGGCTTTTGCAGGTCTCGGCCATGAGGCCGCGACCCGACCGATCCGCCATCGCGTAGATCCAGGACGTGCCGCGCAAGTGATCGGCGATCCGCATGGCTCCCTCGTCGACGCTCGAGCAGCGCGAGCCCAGGTCCCTGACCATGCCCAGGCTGTTGAAGCCCGGCCTCTCGGGATCGCAGAGCGGATGGGGGAGCATCTCGATGCCGGTCGCGAAGCCCGCATCGTTCATGGCGCAGACCGCCCCGATCATGCCGGGCGCGAGCATCGCGACGTGCAGCCGCGCCTCTCCGGGCACGCTCCTCTCGCCGCGGCCCGTCGCGAGGTCGGGGCGCGGGTTCCCGACCACGAGGCAGCCGACGTCCTGGAAGACGCCGGCGGTCGGAAACATGAAGTCGCGGCCGAAGTAGCAGCCTCCGTCCTTCGCGTAGCGGCCCGAGAAGGCGAAGGCGTTGCAGCCGAAGGGCACGGTCAGGAAGTACTTCGCGAAGCGACGCTCCTTGAAGCGCAGCGACTGCGAGTAGATGTGGGCGACGAGGCAGTCGATGCCGAAGTTGAGCGCCCAGAGATCCTCGAAGTTGACCTTCGTCCCCTCGTTCGCGACCCTTGCGCCCTCGACGAGGCCCTCGATCTCGTTGACGTATTCCCGCGGGATGCCTTCTCGCCTCGACAACGAGTCCTTGGTGATGGCGTCGATGATCGCGCGCTTCATCTTCCTGATCGGAGGGCAGTCGCTCTTCATGAGCCCGGGCAGGCTCAAGAAGTCGAAGATGACGTTCGTGACGTACTCCGAGCACATGCGGGACGCCTCGCCCTCCGCCATAAAACCGAGAAGCCATCCCCGATCGAAGCCCGCGCCCTCGACGTAATAGGCGCGCTTCACGCGATTCGCCCCTGATGAGATCCCGCCGTCCCCGCGGACGGCCGGCCGCTCGGCCGCGACACCGATGAGTTCTCCCCGCTCGGCGAAATCCGCGGAGAACGACGCTCCGGATCGGAGCTTCACGGGAACGACCTCCCATCCGTCCGCGGAGAATGCCGATCGGATTTTCTCGTATCGTTCGCGCTTCGAGGACATGTCGCCCCCTCTCTATGCGTTAGCCGCCATCGGCTCGAGGTTCAGGATATTATAAACTTATACCATGCGTCGGCGAGCGGTGGAACACGCGTCGATCTTCAGCCCGGCGGGGCCTGTCGGGCGTCCGTCGAGCACTCGAGCTGAGGCGTCTGCCCGAAATGCGCGGCCGCTAGGTCGGCGCGCGCCTTCTCGAGCAGCTTCTGTCGTGGGAGGGCGTTGCCGCAGGCGTACATTTCCTTGCAGAGGAAGTAGGTGAAGGCGCCATGCCATTCGCCCGAGATGCGCGCTTCAGCGCTGACCTGGTCGGAGCGGCAGGAGGTCCAGAGGACATGGTGCGTGACGCCAGCCTCGAGGAGTCCTCGGGATAGACCGCGGGGCTGCCTTCCGTCAACCTCGCTGAATGCGTCCCATGTCGGCGGAGGAAGGAAGCGGGGGCGGCGGTCGAGCAGCATGTCGGCGGCCCTGAGGCCTGCGCCGCAGTGGCTGGTATCCATCACCGCCTCCAGGAGCGCGTTAGTCGGCAGCCTCGCGAAGAGATCGCGCATCTCATCGTCGAGGATCAGGCACTCGGGGTCCCACTGGTCTCCTTTCTGTTGGAGGTCGGAGGGGCAATAGGCCTCGTCCGCGCGATCGCGCTCCGCGCCGTCCAAGTCCGCGACCTGCGTCCCCCGGGTGGATAGGCTGAAGAAGAGATAGGAATACGCGCCGTCTTCCGCCCCGTCGACCATGGCCTCGAGCTCCTCAAGAATCGCCCGCTTGGTCGCCTCGTGATCGCGAAGGAGCGTTATTTCATCGCGGTCGAAGCCGAGCAGCTTTTGGAGGAGCGCGGCCATTTCGTTCGCGTCGTTGACGCAGCCGCGCATGGACACACTGGGGAGATTCACGAACTGATCAATCCCGACGCATAAGGCCCTTCGGCCCGCCATAGCACCGCTCTCCTTTCGCCGATCCGCGGCTCTCTGTATGCGCTAATTCTCGCTATTCACGATCCCTGATGCAAATATTCATCCTGCTCTTGTGCTGTACTGCATTCCGGAAGATAGTTTTGTCTGACGAAGCATTGGAACAACCGAGGGCATCAGGATTTTTTCTAACGTTTGAAGAAATGCTAACGTATGAAAAAATACTAACGTTAGGAGGTTTCCTAATGTATAACGCCTTACCCACCTGCCCTCCTTCCGATAATGAGCCGACCTTGGGATATGCGCCGGGTAGCCCCGAACGACTCAGGCTCGAATCCGAGCTCGCTCGCCTCTCGACGGGCGGCTTCGACATTCCTTTGATAGTCGGCGGCAGGGAGGTCCGCACGGGTCGGACGGCGCCGATACGCCGCCCCGACGCCCGGAGCGAGGTCCTCGGCTTCTTTCACCAAGCTGGTCCCGCTGAGGCCGCCGCCGCGATCGACGCCGCGCTCGCAGCCAAGTCGGATTGGGAGCGGATGCCGTGGGAAGAGCGCGCCGCGGTCTTCCGCCGCGCGGCCGAGCTCGCCGCGGGGAAGTACCGCCCCCTCCTCGTGGCGTCGACGATGCTGGGCCAGTCCAAGACGGTACAGCAGGCCGAGATAGACGCCGCCTGCGAGGCCGTCGACTACTTCCGCTTCAATCCCGCGTGCATGGAAGCGATCTACTCGAGGCAGCCCGTCAGCCTCCGGAATGAGTGGAACCGCATGTCCTACCGGCCGCTCGAGGGATTCGTATACGCGGTCTCGCCCTTTAACTTCACGGCGATCGCCGCCAACCTCGCGAGCGCACCCGCGATGATGGGCAACGTCATCGTGTGGAAGCCCTCCTCGACCTCGGTGCTCTCGAATTTCTTCCTCATGAAGATCTACGCCGAGGCGGGCCTGCCGCCGGGCGTGATCAACTTCCTGCCGGGACCGGGCGCGGCCATCTCGAGCGCCGTCCTCGCGCGGCCCGAGCTCGCGGGGCTACACTTCACGGGCTCGACCGAGGTCTTCCGCGGGCTGTTGAGGGCTATCGCCGCCAACCTCGACTCGTACAAGACCTACCCCCGCGTCGTCGGCGAGACGGGCGGCAAGAATTTTATTTTTGTCGATCCTTCGGCCGACCTCGACGTCGCGCTCGTCGCGGCCATCCGCGGAGCGTACTAGTACCAGGGGCAGAAGTGCTCGGCCGCCTCGCGCCTCTACGTTCCCGCCTCTATCGCCGAGGACTTCCTCTCGCGCCTCGCCGGCGTCGCGAGGTCGCTTCCCATGGGTCCCGTCACCGACTTCCGGAATTTCCTCGGCGCGGTGATAGACGAGGCATCTTTCGACTCGATCATGGGCGGTATCGGGCGCGCGGCGTCCTCGCCCGGAGCGCAGGTCCTCGCGGGTGGAAAGGGCGACAAGTCCGAGGGGTTCTTCGTCGAGCCGACCCTCATCCGAGTCGCCGAGCCGCGCGGCGAGGCCATGGAGCGCGAGCTCTTCGGCCCGGTCCTGGCTGCCTTCGTCTACGACGATCGCGACATGGGCGCGGCGTATCGGCTCGTCGACTCGACCTCGCCGTACGCCCTCACCGGCGCGGTCGTCGCGCGCGCCCGCTCGGCGATCGACGCGGCGCTCGCGGCCCTCGAAAACTGCGCCGGGAACTTCTACGTCAACGACAAGCCGACGGGCGCCGTGGTGGGCAGGCAGCCCTTCGGCGGCGCGCGCGCCTCGGGCACGAACGACAAGGCCGGAAGCTATCTCAATGTGCTTCGCTGGACGAGCCCGCGCGCGGTCAAGGAGAACCTCGAGCCGCCGGTCGATTGGCGCTATCCGTACATGGGGTAGCGTCTGCGGCCCCGCTAGCGGATGGAGGTCGAGTCGTCGAGCGCCCCGAGTATCTCTGTCGGCGAGTCGGGCCAGCTGAGCTCGAAGCGAGTCCCGGCCGGCCCGTTCGGGCCTTCGATCGCGACGAGGGACGACGTTCCGCCCATGTGCGAGGCGAGCGAGGCGACGAGCTTCATGCCCAGGCCCGAATCGCCGGCGGCCGACGGCCCCGGGCCGTCGTCCTCGATGACGAGCCGGTACTCGGGACCCTTCGCCTGGAGCGAGATGAGGATGCTCGGGCTCGGCCTCGACTCGGTCCGAGCGTGCTTGGCCGCGTTCATGAAAGCCTCGTTGACGATGAGTCCGAGGGGCATCGCCATGTCCGCGGAGAGCCGCCTGCCCTTCGAGTCGATCCTGCGGGTCACCCGCGAGGCGTCGAGGCCGAGGCTCGAGGCCAGGTTGCGCGCGAGGGCGTCGACGTAGGTGCCCGGATCGATGGATCCTTTGCCAGTGTCCCCGTAGAGCTGGTCGTGAACGAGCGCCATCGCGAAGATCCTCCCGACCAGCTCGTCGGAGGCCTCGATGAAATCGGGATCGCGCGATCGGCTCTTCTGGAGCTGGACGAGGCTTTTTATGACGTTGAGATTGTTCTTCACGCGGTGATGGAGCTCGCGAAGGAGGAGCTCCTTCTCCGCGAGGGCGTCGCGGAGCGATTCCTCGACTTCCTCGAGCCTATGCATCTCGCGCCTGATATCCCCGAAGTAATCCGCGAGCAGGCCCAGCGAGAGGCCGACTACGAGGCCGAACAGCTCGGCGATGAGCTTGCTCGCGGGCGAGTACTCGGGGTGGCCGAGGAGCCAGAAGAGGAGGAGGTTCGCGGGAAGGCCCAGCGCGCCCGCGACGATGCCGCCCGGCGCGCCGAAGCCCAGCGCCGCGGCGATGACCGGCAGGGCCACGAAGTAATTGCTGGAGATCGCGAGGCTCGGGCCGGCGAGGAGCACCACGGAGGCGTAGGCTCCGATCGACGCCGCGAGCAGGATGAAGCGTCGCCGGACGATCTCGTTGTGCGCGTGGAGGACGGCGGACTTGAAGGGCGCCTCGCGCTCCGCCTCGAGCCGGCCTCGATGCTTTCCCGAATGTTTACGCACGTATTCCTCCGCGGACTGCTTGGCGAAAGAATCGGAATAGAGTATATAAAAGTAAAATAATAAGGAAAAATCGAGTGGCACGGATACTGATTGTCGAAGATGAGCCTATCGCGAGCATGCAGCTCAAAGAAAGCCTGGAGTCGATGGGGCACGAGGTCCTCGAGACGATGGCCTCCGCGGACGGAGTGCTCGACGCGGTCGCGTCCCGAAAGCCCGATCTTGTCATCATGGATATCCACCTGAAAAGCTTCATAGACGGCATCGACGCCGCCTCGAGGATCAAGCTTTTGAGCCCCGTGCCCCTCATCTTCCTGACCGGATACTCGGGACAGGGTACGATAGAGCGCGCGATGAAGGTAGGCCCCGCCGCCTACCTCGTCAAGCCGGTCAGCGACGAGAAGCTCCGCGAGTCCATCGATCGCGCCCTCGGCTCTGGCGGCGCCTAGCCGTACCGCGTATCCTGGCGCATATGAGGAAGCTCGAAGAGGCCGATTGCCTCGCGTGCATGGCGAAGGGGGAATTCCCCGGCGAGGTAACCGGGGCGGCGCCCTCCGTCGCGGTCGTCCTGACTCAGTCCTGGTGCGCTCAATGGACGCGCATGCGCTCCTACCTCGAGTCGATGCCGGAAGGCGGAGGCGCGGAGGTCTTCTGGATCGAGTACGACCGCGAGGGCTTCTACGAGCGGTTCATGACCTTCAAGGAAAGCGCCTTCGGCAACCGCGAGATACCCTATGTCCGCTATTACCGCGGAGGAGCGCTCGTCGCCGAGTCCAACTTCGTGGACGAGGGCCGCTTTCTCTCCCTCCTCGGCCCGCCTTCCCGGTCTTGACCCGACGCTCCCGCGAGCGGATATACTCTCGGCGTACGCGACTCGATCGGAGGATTCATGACGAGACGACTCGCGATATTCGCCGCCCTGGCGCTCTTCGTCTCTATCGGCGCGACCGCGGCGCCGATCGCCCACAAGACGCTCGCTAACGGCCTCGAGGTCTTCGCGGTGGAGAACCATGCGGTGCCCATCGCCACGGTGTGCGTGGTCTTCCGCGGCGGCGCGAGCGCGCAGACGCCCCGGACCTCCGGCCTCTTCCACCTCTACGAGCACATGCTTTTCGACGGCAACGAGAAGTACCCCACGCAGGCCGCCTTCATGGCCGCGCTGAACAAGATGGGCGTGACCAACTGGAACGGCGGGACGGGGACGGAATACATCGATTACTTCATCACCGTCCCCTCGTCCAAGCTCGGCGAGGGCGTCGAGTTCTGGTCCTGGGCGGTCAAGAAGCCCGTCTTCGACCCGGACAAGCTCGAGCGCGAGAAGCAGGTGGTCCTCAACGAGATCAAGGGCTACCACGCCGATCCCGACAACATCGCGCAGGACGCGCTCGAGTCGCGGATGTTCCCGAAGTATCCCGAGAGGAAGAACATCGACGGCCCCGAGGCCAACATCGCGGCCGCGACGATCGATCAGCTCGAGGCCATGCGCGACTCGTACTACATCCCGCGCAACGCCGCGCTCCTCGTCGGCGGCGACGTGAAGGCCTCCGAGGTCTTCGCCCTCGCCGAAAAGTGGCTCGGCGACTGGTCCGGCGGCCCCGCCCCGAAGTTCGGCGAGCCATCCCACGGCGGCCTGCCCGAGGGCATCGCCCTCGTCTACCCGGACGACAACTACTACCAGGGCGTCGCGGGGACGTATTTCAGATGGCGCGGCCCCGACGTCCTCGAGCGCACCGCCGACACCTACGCCTCCGACGTCTTCTTCTACCTCCTGTCGTCGCCGGTCGGCAGGTTCAAGACCGCCCTCATGGACGCGGGCCTCGACCTCTACGATCCCGAGTACATATCCTTCGGGTACCCGACGGCGCGCGACGGCGGCAATTACCAGTTCTCGACCTTCCTCCTCCTCGAGAAGGGCGCCGACGACGTCCTCGACCGAGCCGAGGCCCTGCGCGCGCTGATCGTCGACCAGCTCGCGCTGATCGCCCGCGACCCCAGGGCCTACTTCGGGGACGCCGAGCTCGAGAAGGCGAAGGCCAAGCTCATCGACCAGAACCTCCTGGCAGAGGAGGTGGCGAGCTCCTTCGTGACCGGCACCCTCACGTTCTGGTGGTCGGTCGCCTCGACGGACTATTACCTCGACTACGAGAAGAACTGTCGCAGGGTGTCGTGGGCGGACATAAGCCGCCTCATCGGGCGATACTTCGGCGCCGCGCCCTCGGCTTCCGAGGTCCGGATGATGGCCGACGCCTACGCGTTGTCGCCCGCGATCGCCGAGCGCGCCGAGGCCCTCGGCTACGTCGAGGTCGGGCCGGACAATGCCTTCTGGTGGCAGAGATGAGGAGGCCGACGATGTCGCGCGCGATGCATGCCTTCAGGAGGACCGCGCTCGCCCTCCTGTCCGTCTCCCTGTCCGCCCTCCTCGCCGCGTCCTGCGCCACGACCGGGCCCGGCAAGACCGGCGCCGCCGGCTCGACCGACGGATTTCCCCTCGCCGCGATGGGCGAAAGCTTCGGCTCGGGCGGGCTCTCGGCCTTCGCGAAGGAAAGCCTCTCTTCCTTCTCGACCTTCACTCTGTCGAACGGCCTTCCGGTCGTCGTCAAGGCGAATCCCGCGAGCCGCGTGCGCCACCTCTCGCTCGTGATCCGCGGCGGATCGGCTGCGGCGACGATCGGGACCGCGGGCTACGAATCCCTCGCCCTGAAGACCATGGCCCGCGGATCGAATAGATACGGCTACAAGGACATCCAGGACATCCTCGACGAGACGAGCTCGTCGATGGGAAGCTCCTCTTCCTTCGACGGCTCGACCTACGACCTCGATACCCTCGACAAGTACTTCGACCGCCTCTTCCCGATCTGGGTCGACACCCTCGTCCGACCGGCCTTCCGGCAGGAGGACTTCGACCAGGAGCTCTCGAACGCCAAGCTCGCGCTCCAGTCGAAGGAGAAGGAGCCGTGGGCGAAGACGGGACTCTCGATGAACGAGCTCTTCTTCGCCGGCCATCCCTACGCGGCCTCTCCCGACGGGAACGTCGCCTCCCTCGGCGCCGCGAAGATCGACGCGATCAAGGCCTGGTACGAGCGACGCATGCGCGCGAACGTCCTCTTCGTCGTCGCGGTGGGCGACTTCGACCCGGCGGCGCTGCGGAAGTCCCTCGAGGCGGGCCTGGGCGGCCTGCCGGCCTCGGGCGCGGCCCTGCCCGCCGCCGCCCCGGCCTTCGCGCATTCCGGCCCCGGCACGCTGGACAAGATCGAGTTCCCGCAGTCGAAGGGAGTCGGCTACCTGCGCGGCGACTTCGCGGCCCCGCCCATGACCGATCCCGACTACGTCCCGTTGAGCATCGGGATGAACATCTTCTCCGACGTCCTCTTCCGCGTTGTGCGCGACCAGCACGGCGCGGCCTACTCGCCCATGGCGAACCTGAAGTCGTTCAACGCGAACTACGGCTCGGTGGCCCTCTACAAGACGAGCATACCCGGGAAGGCGAAGGCTTACATCGACGAGGCCGTCGCGGTCCTCGCGTCGGGCAGGGGCATGGCCGTCGACCTAGCCTCCTCGCCCGACGGCTACGCGCCGATCGCGGACATCCTGGTCGCGACCAAGGCTCAGTTCGTCAACTCGGTCTACGAAAGCCAGGCGACCAACGCCGCGATCGCGTCCCAGATATCGCGCTCGGTGCTCTCGACCGGCGACTATCGCTCCTACCTGCTCCTCGTCGACCGGATCGAGGCGACGACGCCCGATTCGATCATGAAGGCGCTCGGGAAGTATCTCTTCGACGGGACGATCAGGTGGGTCGCCCTCGGGGCGTCGGACGTCATCGCGGACGCGCGGCCGGAGTCCTTCGCGTCTTTCAGCGGCGCTTCGAAGTAGGCCGGACCGCGCGTCCGGTCGCCTTCGCGAGGCCGGAGCGCGCGGCGATGCGGCGCAGCGACAGGAGCCTCGCCAGAGCCCCCGAGACGGCGATGCCCGCCGCGATCGCTCCGGCCGCCTCGAGGGTCGCGAGGCCTGTCGCCTGCGCCTCGAGGCTGTTGCCTTTTGCGTACTCGAGCATCGTGTAGTACATGCCGGCCCCCGGCACCAGAGGAATGATCCCGCAGGCGATGTAGACCGAGGCCGGCCGTTTGCGCAGGACGGCGACGATCTCCGACGCGAGGCCGATGGCCGTCGCGGCCGCGAGGTCGGCCATCGGCATAGAGCCCGCGGCCGTCGCGAGCGGCGCGGCCACGGCCCAGCCGAGCGCCCCGATCGCCGCCGCGACCGGGGCGTCCCTGAGGCGCAGGTTGAAGAGCACGGCGAAGCCCGCCGTGGCGAGGCCCGCCCAAAGCGGCTCGAAGGGACTCACGACGATCCCCCGAGCGCGATGCCCCAGAGCCAGTAGGCCATGCCCGCGCCCGCGGCGAGCGCGGCCGCCGACATGAACGCGTCAGCCGCGCGGGCGACCCCCGCGACGAGGTCGCCCGCGATGGTGTCGCGTATCGCGTTGGTGATCGCGACGCCGGGCACGAGGAGCATGAGGACGCCGATGATGGTAGCGTCCGCGGTCGATGCCAGGCCGATCGTCTTCGCCGCTAGGCAGAGCGCGGCCGTTCCCGCGGCCGCGACGAGGTTCGTGAAGAAGTCCGGGATCTGCCTCGCGTTCATGATCGGCGGGAAGCGCGAGACGAGGGCCCCGACCGCGCCGGCGACGAGCGCGTCGTTCCACTTCCCGCCGAAGAGCAGCGCGAAGAACCCGGCCCCGGCGATCGCCGCCAGCGACGAGGCGACGGCTCCCGCGCCGCGTCTTCCCTCGATGCGGCAGAGCTCGGCCGAGGCCTCGTCGAAGTCGACCTCGCCCGCGACTATCGAGCGCGAGAGAGACGACACGAGAGCGATCCGCTCGAGGTTCATGGAGCGGCGCTTGATCCTGCGCAGGATGGTATGGACGCGGCCGTCGACGCCGGCGAAGGACAGCGTGACGCCCGTCGGCGTCGCGTAGCACTCGGCCTCCGCCCCACCCAGGGCGACGACGACGAAAGTCGCCGTCTCCTCGGCCCGGTAGGTCTCGCCGCCGGACTCGAGGACGATCCGGGCCGCGTCGGCCGCGAGGAGGAGTATCTCCTCGGGATCAAGGTCGCGCTGAGGATCTGCCATGCCCCGCTCCGCCGCGCTAGCGCAGGCGATACCTGATCGCCATGTCAACGAGGAAGATGGCCTGGTCGAAGAAGCCCGGCGCGTCCGGCGTCCAGAGGTTGAAGATCGGCAAAAGGCCGCGGAGCTGGACGCCGCACTCGACGCGATCGGAGAGGCGGTACTCGACGCGCGCGAGGGTCGAGGGGAGGATGAAGCGCGCCTTGTCCCAGAGGTACCCGTTGATCGAGCCGATGTTCCCCGACGACGAGACGTCGAAGGCGACGCGCAGGTCGAGGCAGAGGCCTCCTCCCACGCCGGCCGAGAAGCGTCCCGAGATCGGGAAGCTGTAGATGAAGGGCGCCTCGACGAGGAGGCCGAGAACGAAGGCGTCGCCCAGCGTCTCCTCGGCGGGGACGGCCCTGTCGTTCATGTAGGCGCAGTAGTACCAGTAGATGTCCGCCGACGGCTCGACGGCCCAGCGCGGGCTCGAGGCAAGGGGCAGCACGACGCCGGCGCCGAGGTTGAAGTTAATGCTCGGATTCGCGATCGCCGACGAGGCCTCGGGATCGAGGAGGGGCTCCATGAGGACGCCCCAGGTCGGCCTGACCGATTCCGGGGCCTCGAAGTCGAAGAGGCTCGCGATCGAAAAGCCCGCGGCCGAAAGGCCCGCGACCGGCGCCACTGCGAGGATCGCGGCAAGTATTCCCGTTCGCGCGCGCATCATGGGTAGAATAATAGCGCGCTCGGGGCGCGGCGCGCCAGGCGCCGTCGCGCCGAGGCGGGGCCGATGCTATGACCTGCGCCCGCCTAGCGCCCGAGCGGCGCTATCACGAGGCCGGCGGCCGCGATCTCGGGGAAAGAGCCCGCCTCCCAGGCCGCGGCGACGATGTCGCCAGCGCATGCGAGCGCCGTGTACGACGCGCCCCCATAGGGCGAGCCGAGCTCGACGGCTCTCGTCGGGCCCGCGCCCGCGACCGAGAGCCTGCCCGCGGACGAGAGCGCGATGACGCGGCCTCCTCCGAGCGACCAGGCCCAGGCCTGGGCCGCATCCTCGGCCTTCCCGCCCGAAAGGTACCAGGCGTCCGCGCCTTCCGCCGAGCGCAGCCTCGCCATGAAGGGTCCCGGTCCCAGCGCGCCGAGGGCCGACCTCAAGGCCGCGCCTTCGAGCCCCTGCAGCGACAGGAGCGGAAGGGGGGCGAGCGCGGCCTCGAAGACCTCGCGGCCGACAGAACGCGCCGTCCCCGCGCCGAGCGGTGCCTCGGCCTCGAAGAAGGCGAGGTCGACCGAGTCCGGTCCCTCGCGGCGCTGCTCGCCGAGCCAGCGGCCCCGCGAGGGAAAGAGCGCGAAGAGCTCGAAGCCCTCGCCCGCCTCGGGGCAGGGCAGGGCGCGCTCGCCGAAGGCCGCGCCGATCTCGAGGAGCAGCGCCCTCGGCGCCTCATCCTTCGGGGTCGACGCGCTCATGTTGACCGCGCGCCCGGCGGTCTTGCCCTGGGCAGCGCCGCCGGAGCCGGAGAAGAAAGGATCGCGATACAGCTGGAGTATGAAACCCGAGCCGGACGGCCAGATGCCTCCCGTCGTAAGCCCCGCGAAAGATGACGGAAGGGGCACGTTCACGACGCGATAGGCGACGCCGTCCGCGCGTCCGCGCCCCGCGCCGCCCGAGGACTCCCGCCCGCCCGGGGTCGCGCCTCCGCCCCGCTTCCGCGGTCCCTCGCCCGGCGGCGCGGCCTCTATGCGCGCGTAGCCCGAGCCGTTCACCGCGGCCACTATCGATCGCGCGTCCGCCGTCAGGATTGACGCGTTGTGCGCTATCGACGCGAGCGCCGGCGCGGCGGCGCCCTCCGGTCTCGTCGCGGAGAGCCCGTCCGCCGTCGCGAAGAGCACCCGGGGCCGATCGGCCACATAGGGATAGGCCGGAGGGTCCTCGGGTCCGCAGGAGGCGAGCGCCAGGCAGAGCGCGGCGGCGCCAAGCGCGGCCGCGGTCGTCTCGCGAATCGCCGCCCGCCCGGCCATCGCGCGCTCCATGATCAGTAATTGCGCGCGAACACGGCCATGCGCGATCGCGTGACGCGATCGCGGCAACGAAGCGCTTCGCGCTTCGTCGAGGCCCCGCGCCCGCTCGCCATCGACTCCCGCTTCATCAGTAGTTCCTCGCAAAGACCGCGAGATGGCGAGCGCTCTTCCCGCAGAGGCAGCACTTCCCGGCGACGCCCTCCTGCCGGCCCTCCGGCAGACAGCGGATCGTCACCTTGGTCTCGGCCTTCAGCTGCGCCTCGCACTCGCGACTCCCGCACCAGAGCCCCTCGGCGAAGCCGCCTATCGCGCCCGTCGTGCCCGCGTCCTCGCCCTGGTCCTTGCCGTAGAAGGCCAGGAGCTCCGCTCGGTCGGCGACCGACTTCGTGTTGGCGACGCGGAAGGCCAGCGCCTTGTCGTAGAGGTTCTTCTGGATCGCGTCGAGGAGCTCGCGCGAGCGGGCCGGCAGCGAGGCGACGTCGTACGCCACCTTCTCTCCCGTGTCGCGGCGGGCGACCATCGCCTTGCCCGCCTCCATGTCGCGGGGGCCGATCTCGATACGCAGCGGCACGCCGTTCATCTCGTGCTGGGCGAACTTCCAGCCCGGGCTCTGCGTGTCGTCCGTGTCGAAGATCGCGCGAACGCCCGCGTCCTTCAGGGCGGCCAGGATCTTCTCGCCGTACGCGAGCACCGCGGCCTTCGTGTCGTTCTTGTAGATCGGCACGACCGCGACCTGCTCGGGCGCGAGCGTGGGAGGCAGCACCAGCCCCTTGTCGTCCGAGTGCGTCATGATCACCGAGCCGATGAGCCTCGTGGACACGCCCCAGCTCGTCGCCCAGGCGTAGTCGAGCTTCCCGTCGCGCGTCTGGAACTGCACGTAGAAGGCCTTGCCGAAGTTCTGCCCCAGGAAGTGCGAGGTGCCCGCCTGCAGCGCCTTCTTGTCCTGCATCATCGCCTCGATGCAGTACGTGGCCACCGCGCCCGCGAATTTCTCCGCGTCGCT